>Ga0070731_10000387_pt1 | contig 62134 bp, 40 predicted proteins | sample Coa_R1_2_FD_66448 | JGI IMG/M metagenome (GOLD analysis project Ga0070731, IMG submission 66448) | Surface soil microbial communities from Centralia Pennsylvania, which are recovering from an underground coalmine fire - Coalmine... | ecosystem: Environmental > Terrestrial > Soil > Unclassified ... | reverse complement strand
CGTCGCGAAAATCGTCCGGCTGCGCGTTCCGCGATCCCAGGATGTCGAGTTCCTTGTGCACAAACGGACGCGTCTCGTAGGCCACCTGCTCTTTCGCCCATCCGATGTAGACCACCCGTCCCGCATAGGCCACCTCGTCCACAGCCGCCCGGTACGTCTGCGGCAATCCGATCGCCTCGATGATCAGATCAGGTCCACGGCCGTCGGTCAGATCCATCAGTTCGGTATGCAAATCGCCTTTCGCAGTGTTCACCGTATGCGCAGCCCCCGCCTTGCGCGCAATCTCGAGCTTCGCATCATCCAAATCGACCCCGATCACTCTTGCGCCGCGAAACGCTGCTCCTGCCACCGCGCCCAGCCCAACCCCGCCGCACCCAAATACGGCCACCGTATCCTCTGCCGTCGTCCGCCCTCGTGCCACCGCGTGAAACCCCACCGTCAGCGGCTCAACCAGGCATAGCTCTTTCAACGAAAGATTCGCGCGATACAGCCGCGCCGCGGGCACCGCAATGAAATCCTTCAGCGCTCCATCCCGCTGCACGCCCAGGGTCTCGTTCATCCGGCACGCATTCGGCCGCCCGCGATGGCACGCCGCGCAGCAGCCGCAATTCGTCAGCGGCGAAAGCGTAACCGCCGTCCCCGGCTGCCATTCCGGATAACCGGCATTGAACTCCGCTACGGTCGCGGCAACCTCGTGCCCCAGGATCCGCGGATAGCTCACCAGCGCATTGCGTCCGCGGTACGAATTCAGATCGCTGCCGCACAACCCAATCCTGCGCACCCGCAACAAAATCTCGTCGGCTCCGGATCGCGAGGGCTCCGGAACGTCCTCCAGCGTCGCCTTGCCCGGCTCCTGCAGTACGACCGCTCTCATTCCCGTCTCCTTTGGCTTCGAACTGCACGAACTCTTGATCATACGCGAGCCGATAGTGCGGCCCCGGCGTCCAGGCGATATCCTTGGCTCAAGACCGCTGTTTTCGAGGCTCTCACACCATGCCCGAATCCGTTCTGCAACTCGATCCGCACGACAATGTACTCGTCGCTCTCACGCCGCTCGCACCCGGCACCACCGTCCACTACGGCAGTGCATCCTGTCCCGTGGTCGAATCCATTCCTGCCAAGCAAAAGCTTGCGCTCATCGACCTCGCCGTAGGCGACCTCATTGTGATGTACGGCATGATCGTCGGCGAGGTCACCGTAGCCATTCCTCGCGGGGGCTTGCTCTCTACGGGCAACGTCCGTCACCGCGCCGGGGCCTACACAGCCACGCGCCAGCCGGTTTCGTTTCCTCTGCCCGATCCTGCAAAGTGGCGCGATCGCACCTTCATGGGTTTTCATCGCGCTGACGGCCAGGTGGGCACGCGCAATTACTGGATCGTGCTTCCTCTCGTCTTCTGCGAGAACCGCAATGTCGATCGCATGAAAGAAGCTCTCGAAGAAGAATTGGGCTATGGAGGCGCGCACAACAGCTATCGCCAGCACGTGCGCTCCCTCGTGGATCAACACGCCGGCCACGGAGCAACACGATCCGCGCAAGCCGGCCCCCAAATCGACGCCATCCCCAGCGTCAATGACCGCAAGCGCATCTTTCCCAACATCGACGGCATTCGCTTCCTCACCCACGAAGGCGGATGCGGCGGCACCCGTCAGGATGCCCAGTCGCTCTGCGGACTGCTGGCCGGATATATCCACCATCCCAACGTCGCCGGCGCAACCGTGCTCAGTCTCGGCTGCCAGAACGCGCAATCGGGCATGCTCATGTCGGAACTTCGCGCCCGCGATCCGCGACTCCGCAAACCCGTTCTCATCTTCGACCAGCAGAGCTCCGGCACTGACTCGGCCCTGATGACCCGCGCCCTCGACGCGACCTTCACGGCGCTCGGCGACGCCAACCGCGCTACGCGTGCGCCTGCTCCGCTCTCTGCGCTCACCATCGGCCTCAAGTGCGGCGGCTCCGATGGATTCAGCGGCATCTCCGCCAATCCCACTCTGGGCTACCTCTCCGACCTTCTCGGCGAACTTGGCGGCAAGACCCTGCTCTCTGAATTTCCCGAACTCCACGGCGTCGAGCAGGAGCTCATCAATCGCTGCGCCACCGATGCGCTTGCCCAGCGCTTCTATGACCTTATGCAGGCCTACTCCGCGCGTGCCAAGGCCGTTCATTCTGACTTCGCATTCAATCCCTCCCCGGGCAACATCCGCGACGGCCTCATCACCGACGCGATCAAGTCCGCAGGCGCGGCGCGCAAGGGCGGAGTGGCCCCAGTGCGCGATGTTCTCAATTTCCCGCAATACGCGACTACACCAGGCCTGACGCTGCTCTGCACTCCAGGCAACGACGTCGAGTGCGTGACCGCACAAGTGGGCGCGGGAGCCAACCTCGTGCTCTTCACAACCGGCCTCGGCACGCCCACCGGCAACGCCATCGCACCCGTGGTCAAGATCTCCACCAACTCCACACTTGCCGAGCGCATGGGCGACATCATCGACTTCAATGCAGGCGGCATCGTCACCGGCGAGAGCACCATTCCCGCCTCCGCCGAAGATCTTCTGGAGTTGTGCATTCAGGTAGCCAGCGGCGAGCGCACCACCAAGGCCGAGCTCCTCGGCCAAAATGATTTCATCCCCTGGAAACGCGGCGTCTCGCTCTAAACAGCATCGCTTCCAAAAAAGGCCGCTCGTCATCCTGACCGGACCCCGCTCAGTTCTTCGTCCGTGGGGTCATCGTCAATCGGGGCTCCCACAGACAGGTCTTCGTCTGTGGGGTGATCCTTACTCGGGGTCCCCACTGACAGGTCTTCGTCTGTGGGGTGATCGTCACTCGGGGTCCCCACAGACAGGTCTTCGTCTGTGGGGTGATCATTCCAGCATCGATGCGACCACCGCCAGCGCCGCAATCGCCGCCGTCTCCGCGCGCAGAATGCGCGGCCCCAGCGAAACCGCCCGCCATCCATTCGCATCGAAGAGCGCTTCTTCTTCCGGAGCCCATCCGCCTTCCGGCCCGATGGCAATTTCCATCATCGGCAATTCGGCGCGTTCCGCGCCCATCATCTCTTCGAGCGCCGTGCGCAACGTCGTCGAGCGCTCCTGCTCCGCCAGCACGATCCGCGTCGCGTCCGACGCGGCCTTCACTCGCTCCGCAAGCAACATCGGATCGCGAATCACCGGCACATCAGACCGGCGCGACTGCTGCGCAGCCTCGTGCACGATGCGTCTCCAACGATCCGCGCGCTTCGTCGCATTCTCGCCAAGATGCTTTTCCGTGCGTCTCGCGATCACCGGATCGATGGCCGCGACCCCGAGCTCAGTGGCCTTTTCAAGAGCCCATTCCATGTGGTCGAACTTGAAGACGGCCATTACCAGCGTAACGGGTAGCGCGGCCTCCGATTCGACCTCCGCGACCAGGTTGAAGCGGACCTCCGCCCCTCCCTCGGGTCCATCCCCCTGTGTCACCGCGGCGACCTCGGCATGATACACATGCCCTCCCGCAACCACATCGGCCTCCATGCCGGGCTGTGCGCGCAACACGCGCGCAAGATGCTCCGCCTGCGTTCCCGTCAGTGTTGCAGTGACCTCGTCCCAATGTTCGGCAATCCAGCGGCGTCGCGTCATCGCCTTTATTCATGCGCCTTTCGTGCATATTCGCAAAAACACTGAGGGGGACGCTTTGTGCGTCCCCCTCAGTGTTGCCTTTTGGTTGGATGACCCGCTTACTTCTTCTTCGAAGACTTCTTGGCCGCCTTCTTCGCGGGTGACTTCTTGGCTGCTTTCTTTGTTGCCATTTGCCTATTCTCCCTTTTCGATGGGTTGCATCGATCCTGCAATTTAATTGCAGTTGAAGAATGTATAGATTCATGCATGCTCAGTGTCAAGCAAAAAACGAATGGTGAGTGGAAAAAGTGGCAACAATTTCTTCGCCCTCAACTGCCCCACCCGCTCCCCCTTCACATCACGTGATGCGACCTCAACACTCCCAGCGCGAGACCCGCAACAAGATCATGCCATCCATGCGCGAAAATGCAAGCGCGAAGATTTCGCCTTCGCAGCGCGAGCAAGCTGAACATCACTCCGAATGCTGCGAGCAGCGTCATGTTGCGCGCGCCTTGATATCCATGCGCCGCGCCGAACATCATCGCTGAAAGCACCACGCCCGCGGCAGCCGCGCCGTGCGCCCATGCCGTGAACTGGGTTTGAAGATATCCGCGGAACACCGCTTCCTCCACAAATCCCGCCACCGCGCACAGCAGCACCCAGCACGCGATCTCTTCTCCACCGGAAGGAGCGATCTGCTCCATCTCCCGTGTTGCCCTCCGCTCCGATGGCGTCAGCTCATTCATATTTCCGCTCTGTGCCGAGAGCTGCTGGTGCGTCACACGAGCCTCTACGCGCGTCCACACTGCACCGAGCGCTCCAAGAACGATCATGGACCCGAACCAGAAGAGGACAGCGATCCGGACATCGCGCAGGACCGCCCCCAAACCACTCGGCATCGCGCCGAAAAGAGAACGCAACGGAATTTTTCTCAGCCTCAGCCCCAGCACGACCCATCCCAGCATCACGAGTTCCATGAATGCTGTCGTCGCATACGCCGCCAGACGGTTCGAGCTGCTCTGCGGATGCGCCGGCCTCACAACACCCGCGATCGACACGGCAGCGATCGCCGCAATCAGCACCAGCGTGTGCCACACCGGGGCGACACCACGCGATGGAGCGGCCGGCTGCGATGCTCCCGCTTGAATCACTTGCGAAGCCTGATCAGGTGATGAATGCATCGTTTAGATGGTGACACAGAAGTTCGTGATGCACTGAGAAGCCATGCCTGCGCACTCTGAAGCGTTCATCGCGTCTTTCGCAGCCTGATGCGCCGTCCCTGGTCAGGATCTCCGAGGAAATAGTCAAACGACGGCCCTGCCCAACCATCGGAGATCGAGAGCACGTCTCCGTATGGAAGACCCTTATTCCAGCCATCGATCGATTTGAACGTCAGCCATACCTGCTGCCGGCCTTCACGGTGGACAAGCTTCCAGGAGCCCGTTCCTGTATACCGTCGCGGATGGGCTGCATCATCAAGATCGAGAAGTCCCGGAAGCCCCGAAGCGGCGAATGTCCCATTCGCGTGAAGAATGAGCTGCGCTTGACCGTCACGCAAATCGCTCGGCAACCAAGTTCGTGAGGAATCGTCCAGTACCCAGCTTCCAATCACATCGGAAGCGGTAACATTGCGGCAACCTTGAATCCCGAGCGCAAGACCTGCAACCACAATGACCGCCGCAGACCGCCTCATAAGAGAGCCGGGTACCATTAGCACTCGATCACATTCAGAGCGAGCCCTGCCAGGCTCGTCTCCTTATACCTCGACTGCATATCCAGCCCGGTTTGGTACATCGTCTTGATCACCTGATCCAGCGAAACCTTGTGCTCCTCCGCCTCGCTCATCGCGATCCGCGAAGCGTGCACCGCCTTCGCCGCGCCCATCGCGTTGCGCTCGATGCACGGAATCTGCACCAGCCCGCCGATGGGATCGCACGTCATCCCCAGGTTGTGTTCCATTGCGATCTCGGCCGCATGCTCGATCTGCCCATTCGTTCCCCCAAGCGCCGCGGTCAGACCGCCCGCCGCCATCGAGCACGCCACACCCACTTCGCCCTGGCAACCAACTTCGGCCCCGCTGATCGATGCATTCTCCTTGTAAAGGATCCCGATCGCCGCCGACGTCAGGAAAAACCTCAACATGCCTTCGTGATCCGACTGCGGAACGAATTTCTCGTAGTACTTCGCCACCGCCGGCACCACCCCCGCCGCTCCGTTCGTCGGAGCCGTCACCACGCGCCCACCTGCGGCATTCTCTTCGTTTACCGCCATCGCATACACCGTGACCCAGTCCAGCGGAGCCAGCGGATCACCGCGCAGCCCGTTTTCTTCCCGCTCGCGCAGCTTTTCCGCAAGCCGCTTCGCGCGCCGCCGTACATTCAGCCCGCCCGGCAAAATCCCTTCCGTCGTCATCCCGCGCTCGATGCAGCCCTGCATCGTCTGCCAGATGCGATCGATTCCTTCGCGCACAATCTCAATCGGCGCTTTCTCCTTGTCACGCGTCGCCAGCGCGCACTCGTTCTCCAGCATCAGCTGGCTGATCGAGAGCTCATGCGCTTCCGCTACCTGCAACATCTCCGCTGCGGTATGAAACGGAAATGGAATCTCGGCCGTCGTCCTGTCCGCGGCATCGGCCGCCCCATCCTCCACAATGAATCCGCCGCCAATCGAGAAATAAGTCTGCACACTCAAGGCCGTGCCGCCTGCATCGAGCGCCGTGAACCGCACGCCATTCGGATGCTGCGTCTTCGCGCCCGGCGGAAACATCTGATCGCGGCGAAAGATCAAATCGCGCGCCTCATCGAACTCAATCGGCTTCTTCCCCGCCAGGTTGATCCGCTTGCTTGCGCGAACCTCCGCCACCGTCGACTCAATCGCCGCCGGATCGATCGTCGCCGGCTCGTAGCCCGCCAATCCCAGCAACACCGCGCGATCCGTGCCGTGTCCGATCCCGGTCAACGCCAGCGATCCATACAACTCCGCTTGCACCCGCGTGACCCGCTCTAGCAAGTTGATTGCCGCAAGGGATTGCGCAAAACGGGAGGCTGCCCGCATCGGGCCCATCGTATGCGAGCTCGAAGGTCCCACGCCGATCTTGTACAGGTCGAAAAGGCTCGTCGTCACGCCCTCGATTTTATCGTCAGTACCTCCTGCCCCGCTCCCGCCCACAATCCTGACGGCCATCACATCTGGCCTCGCACTTGCGATGCTAGACTCCGGCCATATTCATAGCTCATGCTCTTTAAAGCCCTTAGTGCTGCCGTGTATGGCATCGACGCCAATCTCATCGATGTCGAAGTCGATTACAGCGGAGTTGTCACCGACAAGGATAACTTCCATACAGTCGGACTTCCCGACGCCGCGGTCCGCGAAAGTCGCGACCGCGTGCGCGCCGCCATCAAGAATTCCGGCTACCTGATTCCGCCCACCCATATCACCATCAATCTCGCCCCGGCCGATCTCAAAAAAGAAGGCTCCGGCTTCGACCTCCCCATGGCCATCGGAATCCTCGGCGCCTACGGCGCTTTGCAAATCACTGACGTCAGCCGCTTCCTCATGGTCGGCGAGCTTGGACTCGACGGCAGCCTGCGCCCTATTCCCGGCATGCTGCCGGTTGCCATTCTCTGCCGCGAAAAGAAAATTCCGAATCTCATCCTTCCCGCCGCGAACGCCGCCGAAGCAGCCGTTGTCGAAGGTGTCAACGTTTATCCGGTCTCCTCCTTGCTCGACGTGCTCCAGCTCCTCAATACATCACTCCTCGGCGTCCCTCAGTGCGAGCCGTTTCGAGTCTCCACTGAATCTCTGCTCAGCGAGTTGCAGCATTTCTCTCTCGACTTCAAGGATGTGCGTGGACAGCAGACCGCCAAGCGCGCTCTTGAAGTCGCAGCCGCCGGCAGCCACAACATCCTCATGATTGGTCCTCCCGGCTCTGGAAAAACCATGCTTGCCAAGCGGCTGCCCTCCATCCTCGCGCCGCTCACTTTCGAGGAAGCTCTCGAAACCACCAAGATCCACTCCGTCGCCGGCGTTCTCGATGCGGCCGCGGGCCTGGTCACGCAACGCCCGTTCCGCTCGCCGCACCATACCATCTCCGACGCCGGCCTCATCGGCGGAGGCATCATACCCCGCCCCGGCGAAGTCTCTCTCGCTCACAATGGCTTGCTCTTTCTCGACGAGCTGCCGGAATTCCCCCGCAACGTGCTCGAGGTGATGCGCCAGCCGCTCGAAGACCATACCGTCACCATCGCCCGCGCCTCCATGTCGCTCAGCTTTCCAGCTCGCTTCATGCTGGCTGCGGCGATGAATCCCTGCCCCTGCGGTTATTTCAATGACAAGTCCCGCGAGTGTCTCTGTACGCCGCCCATGATCCAGCGCTACGTCGCCAAGATCTCCGGCCCGCTCCTCGACCGCATCGACATCCACATCGAAGTTCCGGCCGTTCAATATAAAGAGCTGCGCGGTTCAGCCGCCGCCGAGGGCTCCGCCGAAATCCGCCATCGTGTCCTCAACGCCCGAGAGCGCCAGCGCGATCGGTTCCGCACATCCGGCGACAAGATTTACTCCAACTCCCAAATGTCCACCCGCCAGATCCGCGCCCATTGCGAATTGTCGCCCGACGCCGAACGCCTGCTCGAGCGCGCCATGCTCCAGCAGGGACTCACGGCCCGCGCCCACGACCGAATCCTCAAGGTGGCCCGCACCATTGCCGATCTCGAGGGCGCCTCGCACCTCGGCGTCGCCCATCTGGCCGAAGCCATCCAATATAGGACCCTGGACCGGAGCTACTGGGCTTAAGCCCCGCCGTTCGCCGTCCCCGATTTCCACAGATCTGCCCCTTAAGTGGCAAAGTTTGGTTCATGGTGAACCTTATGGTTACTTCCCCTTCCACATATCCAACGCCCTGACCGCCGCGCAAACATTGCTAACCGCCGTATATTGATTTAGTTACAGAACATTTTCAGCCCTGAATGGCAACGTTACCAGCCTATGAGGAATCAATAAATATTTGTTGACCGAAAATCGGACTCGTTATACATTCATGAGTGCCATCCATCGGGGACGATTGCCTTGCGCGGCTTCGCGCACTTTCCATCAATCCCTGCATCAACCTTGGGCCCTGGCTCATCCGATGATGCGACTGTGTGTGCCCTCTCGGGCTACGCGGGTGGGAAATGTGAGTGCAGCTTGGCTTCACAAGACAATCTAAGCCATTGAATCGGCGTAGTCCTGTTTCGTTTCGCACCGGAAGAGCACCAAGATTTTTTCCAACTCGATGCTGACTTCGTGCGTCTAAAAAATGACGCCAGCTTTCAAGGCAGGCTTGCATCCTTTATATAGCTGCCAGTTGCACCGGTGGTGCCAGGTAGTATCACTCGGGCGACAAGTTTTCGGAAGGAGATGTTTTTATGCGTTCTGATTTAGTTTTTGGGGCACTCTCTCACGTGTCCAATCGCTACCAGCTCTGCCAGTTGGCTAGCAAGGCTACCCGTAAGCTGCACAAACCGAACACCCGGCTGCAGGATACGACCAATGAGGTGTTGGTACGTTTCCGCAAGACAAGCCCGGGATCCGTGCTGCCCGCCAAGGCGTCCGCAGACCAACATCAACCCGTTGAAAGACGGCGCGCGGCCTGATTGTCCTCTGACGCGCCATTGCGATTGGATTAGAAGCGGCTCCCGGCAACGGCAGCCGCTCTGATTCCAGCCCTCGTGGTTTCCTTGCTGTATTGTGCGAGTTGTTCCAGTTACGGCCTGATTGCCGCATGCCTGAACCCCCGCCTCTTATCTCTTTGGAGCACTTCCCCTCCCTGGCCCCCCTCACTCTTATCCCTCCCACCGCAGGTGCATATGACGATTGCTGAATTAAAAGAAAAGAACATCACTGAACTGAGCCGCATTGCGCGTACCCTCGAGATCCCCGGCGCCAGCGGCCTCCGCAAGCAGGACCTCATCTTCAAGATCCTCCAGGCGCAGAGCGAAAAAGAAGGCCACATCTTTGCCGAAGGCGTCCTCGAAATCCTGCCCGACGGCTACGGCTTCCTCCGCTCGCCCGATTACAACTACCTGCCCGGCCCCGACGATATTTACGTTTCTCCCTCGCAGATCCGCAAGTTCGATCTCAAGACCGGCGACTCCATCAGCGGCAACGTCCGTCCGCCCCACGAAGGCGAGAAATACTTTGCGCTGGTCAAGATCGAGGCCATCAACTTCGAGTCACCCGAGGAAACCCGCAACAAGATTCTCTTCGATAACCTCACGCCACTCTACCCGCAGGAACGCATCAAGATGGAGACCGTCCGCGAAGGCACCAGCGGCCGCGTCATGGACCTCCTTACGCCCGTCGGCAAGGGCCAGCGCGGACTCATCGTCGCGCCGCCCCGTACCGGCAAGACCATGCTCCTGCAGTCCATCGCCAACTCCATCACCACCAACCACCCCGAGGTGGTTCTCATCGTCCTGCTCATCGACGAGCGGCCAGAAGAAGTCACCGACATGCAGCGCTCCGTGAAGGGCGAGGTCATCTCGTCCACCTTCGACGAGCCCGCCGCCCGCCACGTCCAGGTCGCCGAGATGGTCATCGAGAAAGCCAAGCGCCTCGTCGAGCACAAACGCGACGTCGTCATCCTGCTCGACTCGATCACGCGCCTGGCGCGGGCCTACAACACCATCGTCCCGCCATCCGGAAAAGTCCTCTCCGGCGGCGTCGACTCCAACGCCCTTCAGCGGCCCAAGCGATTCTTCGGCGCCGCCCGCAACATTGAAGAAGGCGGCTCGCTCACCATTATCGCCACCGCCCTCGTCGATACCGGCTCCCGCATGGACGAAGTGATCTTCGAAGAGTTCAAGGGCACCGGCAACATGGAAATCATCCTCGACCGTAAGCTCGTCGACAAGCGCGTCTTCCCCGCCATCGACATCCAGCGCTCCGGAACCCGCAAGGAAGAGCTGCTCATTCCCAAGGAAGACCTGCAGCGCATCTTCGTGCTGCGCCGCGTGCTCAACCCACTGTCGCCCGTCGAAGCCATGGAACTGCTCATCACGCGACTCGAAAAAGTCCGTAACAACGCCGAGTTCCTTACCAACATGAACCAGCTGTGATCAAATATGGCAACCACGCTCTCCATCTCGGTTCGCCTGCGCCGAAGACAATCTGAGACTGCATATGTCTCGGTCCCAATCACTGAAGAAGTTCTGCAGAGCGACGAAGAAGAAGGCAAGAAGATAGACGTCGACAAGGTCATCGCAGCTGCGCTTCAACTGGGAAAGCTGGAATCGACGAAATGGGAGATAGAAGGAGAACCCGAAATTCAACTGCACCCGATTCAGAATGCGCCGGAGACAAAGATCGTCCAGTAGGCCGCATAAAAATCAAGCTTCAGCTCTGGGGTCTAGGTGGTCTAGCATCCATGAGCTGACAAAGGCCGGGAAACCTTCCCGGCCTTTTCGTTCTCCTCGATACCACGTGCTCTGCTCCCCAAATGCGGAGCGCCCGCTTTGACGGCTCCGTCCGTGTTCGAATGATAGACTTCTTGACTGACATGAGCCTTTTTCGAACTAAGCCCTTATCCACCCTGCTCGCGCAAATCGAGGAGACAGGCGGACTCAAGCGCACCCTGCGCTGGCCCGGACTCATCGCCCTCGGCATCGGCGCCATCATCGGCGCCGGCCTCTTCGCCCGCACGCCCGCAGCCGCCGCGCAGAATGCCGGCCCCGGCGTGACGCTCTCCTTCGTCATCGCCGCCATCGGCTGCGCGTTCGCCGGCCTTTGCTACGCGGAGTTCGCCGCCATGATCCCCATCGCCGGCAGCGCCTACACCTACGCCTATGTCACCATGGGCGAGCTCGTGGCCTGGATCATCGGCTGGGCTCTGATTCTCGAATACGGCCTCGGTGCCGCCACCCTCTCCATCTACTGGACCGAGTACTTCAACAACATTTTTCCCAACATGATCCCCTGGGCCTGGCGTCACTCGCCCCTGCAGGTCAGCCCCGGCGGCATCCATGGCATCCTCAACGCCCCGGCCCTCTGCATTCTGCTCATCATGACCCTGCTGCTCATCAAGGGCATCTCGGAATCGGCGACCGTCAACGCCGTCATCGTCGGCATCAAAGTCACGATCGTTCTGATCATCATTGCCGTAGGCTGGCACTTCATCAACCCCGTCAACCACACGCCCTTCGTGCTCGCTGAAGATCCGGCTCACATGGGGCTCTTCAAGCATGGATGGGGCGGCATCCTCGGAGGCGCAGGCGTGGTCTTCTTCGCCTTCATCGGATTCGACGCCGTCTCCACCGCCGCCCAGGAGACCATCGATCCCGGCAAGAACATGCCCATCGGCATTCTTGGATCGCTCGGCGTCTGCACGGTTCTCTACATCCTCTTCAGCTGGGTGCTCACCGGCATCGCACCGGCCCTCGACTTCATGGACCCCAACAAGGGCGCCGAAGCTTCCGTCTCCTACGCCATCAAGACCTACATGCCTGGATTCGGCTGGCTATCGACCCTCGTTTCCGTCGCCATCCTCGCCGGATTCTCTTCGGTCATGCTGGTCATGCTCCTCGGCCAGAGCCGCGTCTTCTTCTCCATGTCCAAAGACGGCCTCCTGCCCAAGCTCTTTGCCGATGTCCACCCGAAGTTTCGCACCCCGTACAAGTGCAACTGGGTACTCTACGTCTTCGTCGGACTTCTCGGCGGATTTCTTCCCGGCGACATCACCGGCAACATGACCAACCTCGGCACCCTCTTCGCCTTCGTGCTGGTCTGCATCGGCGTATGGGTCATGCGCAAGAAGAATCCACAACAGCCGCGACCCTTCCGCGCACCGCTCATCCCGCTGGTGCCCATTCTCGGAGCCATCTTCTGCCTCGCCATGATCATCTCGGTCGACTCGACTTCCAAAATTGCTGCCGGCTCCTGGATGATCCTCGGCCTCGTCGTCTATTTCCTCTACGCGAAACGGCACAGCAACCTCGGCCAGCCCAGCCTCGCACGCGCCGAAGTCGAAGCAGAACCCGGCGATTAAGGCTCGAATTGCCGGCGGCCGTCGCTTTTCATTGCGGCGGCTCCGCCTCTGCGTTTGCCCGGAACCTCGCCTCAATGTCATTCTCAATGCATGATCCCCCGCGCCTTCCTCCGCGCCGCCACAGCCCTTCTCTGCATCGCATCCTCCCTCGCCTCGCTCGCGCAGAGCAAGGCTGACCACGGCTACTGGCGCGCGGGCAGCAAGACCGCCGCCTCCATCACCGGCGATATCGAAATCACCGACGCAAAAATCATCATCAACTTCACCGGCTTTGAAATCGTGCCCGCGCGGACCCTCACGCCCGCTGAAGTCAGCGCCGCCTTCGACGCCGATGTGAACGCGGGAGGCACGGGCACCCTCTACCACCTCGCCATTCCCGCCGACAAGCGCTTCCTCCACAAGAACACCCTGTGCGGCACCGAAGACACCCAATGGATGGCAACCTTCGCGTCCGGCACTGGTCTCCAGCTCGCCTTCTTCTCCGGACCCGCCGCGCCCGTCTTCAACATCGACGCTCTCGCCAACTCCACCGACCTCTGCGGCACATTCACCTACGCGCGTTGAGCGCACGCGCCGGTCCTGTTCCTCATCGACTTGTGATATCGCCGGGGTCCCCACGAACTGGTCTTCGTTCGTGGGGGTGTGGTCTCCTGCCGTTGGAGACCGCGAACATGCGGCACTTGTCCGTCAGAACGAAGTCAGTCCCCAGCGGAAGGAGCGTGGGCCTTCAGGCCCACGAAAGCCGATCCTCTCATCAGCCGGGCCTTCAGGCCCGGAACGCCCGCCACACGCCACTTTCCCCATCGCCAGACCCTTGGTAAGATAGATAAGTCGCTCGTGGGGCTGTAGCTCAGCTGGGAGAGCGCCTCGTTCGCAACGAGGAGGCCAGCGGTTCGATCCCGCTCAGCTCCACCAAAGATTCAACAACTTGCGGCATCCCCTCCATCTCCCTACTCAGTTTTGTGTCGTTGTTTGTGTCGTAACCCATCGTTTTGACCTCTAAATCGCGGCCAGCTGGCCCACTCAACCGGGTCTGTGCCCCATTCATCGCAGCTTGATCGCGATGAGCGGGAGTGCATGTCGAAGCCTGCACAGCCAGGTGGCCCACATCTGTTTTTGGGGTGCCCCATATCTCGAAGAGATGTGGGAAGGATCGTATGATGGTCCGAAAAGGCGGGATAACTGTGGGAGAGGCAACGCGTAGCATCGGCTCAGTGGACGACGGTCGCAGAAACCAAGTGGCTTTAGTCGTTCCCCAGGTTCCTCAATCCTTCGATGAGTTTCGATGGATGAATAGGTTTGGCCAACAAGGGAAAATCGAATCCCTTCGCCTTGCCTTCTTCCAGGATGTCTGAAATGCCGGCTTGCCCCGAAAATAACAGGATCTTCGCGGCCGGAAACATCTTCGTGATTGCGATCGCCAATTCCACTCCGTTCATTATCGGCATCATGATGTCAGTGAGCAGATAATCGGGGTGAAACGACGCCGCCATCTCCAGTGCGCCGAAACCGTCATAGGCGGCCTTGGTATAAAACCCGGCTCGGCGAAGAATAGCCGCCGTCGTATCCGCAAGAAGCCTTTCGTCGTCGACTACGAGAACCTTGAGGCGCAAGGCCGCGCCGCTCTCCGCTTCTGATTCTGGCAGCCGGTGCTCCCAAGCACCCCCGGAACGCCAATCGACAAAACAAATGATCGAGCTGGAAGTTTCCACTTGTTAGATCCCCGCTTTGGATTCAGCTGTCGCCGTCTCGCCTTGCGCACCGCGATACGGAAGATAGATCGTAACTCCGGTGCCGCTATCGCCGGCATCCGTACTGCTCGACAGCGAAATCTGCCCCCCATGGCGCTCCACAAGTTGCCGGGCCACCCAGAGGCCAATACCGGTCCCGAGACTTCCTTTTGTTGTGAAAAAAGGCTCGAATACCCGGCCAAGGTGCTCACGGCGGATACCGCACCCCGTATCGTTGATGGCGATTTGAAGGCCGTCATGATCCGACTTCGCCAGTTGCGTCGTCGAGATCGATAACTTGCCTCCCCGCGGCATGGCATCGATCGCATTCGACACCACGTTTGAAAGGACCTGAACAATCTCGCCGCGACGCACGCTGATCTTCCGCAAGTCATTGAACGTCGCTTCGACCACGATGTTATATGCGAGCAATCGATTCCGGTATACCGAAAGGACCTCTTCGATCAGACGATGCAGTTGAACCTCCGACGGCGAGCCTGTTTCCCGGTAATATCCGAGAGTCTGACGCGCAATGTGCGAGACCCTTTCAAGCTCACCTTCCGCGGTGGCCAAATAGTTCTGGAGGTCCTGTTTCGAAACGCCCTCCTGGCGTGCGAGGAACACCAGATTCAGCACGGAGGCGAGTGGATTATTGATCTCGTGCGCGATCGCAGCCGCCATCCGCCCGGTCGTGGCAATCTTCTCCGCTTCGATCGCCATGCGCTCAACTTTCTTGCGATCGGATACGTCCCGCGCGATCTTCGAAGCCCCAATCACTTCTCCCCTGCTGTTCCGAATCGGAGAAATCGTGATCGACACCGCGCGCAGCTCGCCGCCCTTGCTCACCCGCGTCGTTTCGTAATGTTCAATTTTCTCGCCGGCCCTGAGTTTGCGCAGAATCTCATCTTCTTCGTGCCGAAGATTTTCGGGAATCAGGCGCAAAATCGATTGCCCGATGATCTCGTGCTCTTCATACCCGAAGAGGCGCCGCGCTCCGCGATTCCAGCTCGTAATAATGCCATCCAGATTCTTGCTGATGATGGCGTCATCGGCTGATTCGACGATCGCCGCCAATCGGCTGCGGCTCTCATCGGCGCGCCGGCGGTCAGAAATATCCCGCGCGATCTTCGAAGCCCCGATGATTCTTCCGCTGTCATCCTTGATCGGCGAGATCGTGACCGAAATCGGAAATTTCTCCCCGTTCTTTCGCACCCTGGTGGTTTCGAAATGCTCGATGCGCTCCCCGGCGCGAATCTTTCCCAGAATGAAGTCTTCCTCGTGGTGCAGTTCCGGCGGAATGAGCCGCAGGATCGACTGGCCCACAATCTCGTCCGCTTCGTAGCCGAAAATACGACGCGCTCCTTCGTTCCAGGTGGTGATGATGCCGTTCAGGTCTTTGCTGACGATGGCGTCATCGGAGGATGCGATGATCGCCGCGAGAAAATTCTTTGCCGCGTCCGTGAGGACACTCGGTTTTCCGAAAATCCCGGCAGCGAATTCTGCTTTGGCCAAATCAGACCGTCTCCCATGGGCAGAATCCGGGTCGATTGAGCCCGCAGATTGCTGCTTTACCTAGTCGGATGCACCTTGAAGGAAATGGGTTAGTCAGCCCCTCGGTCCCTTCGTTCCTTCATCCCTGGGTCGCTACGTCCCTGTTCCTCTTGACATCCTATTCCGCATCGTTTACTTTGCAATGCAAAGTGAATGCGGCCATGAACGACCTCCACAAAGCCCTCGGCGACATCAGCAGCATCCGCAGGCAAATGGCCCGCGCCACCGAGTTCCGCGGCTACGGCCCCGTCACGCTTGCCGCAACTGGCCTTTTCGCCATCCTCGCCGCCTCCGCGCAGTCTCTCTGGTTTCCGGCTCCGGCGCAGCACACCTCCGCCTATCTCTCCATCTGGGTCAGCACCGCCGTCCTCTCCTCCGGGCTCATCGCCGTCCACACCCGCACTCGCGCCCATCGCATCCACTCCGGCCTCGCAGACGAAATGATTCACATGGCCATCGAGCAGTTTCTGCCCGCCGTCGCTGCCGGCGCTCTTCTCACCATCGCGATCGCGCGCTTCGTTCCCGGTTCGCTTTGGATGCTGCCGGGCCTTTGGCAGGTCATCTTCAGCCTCGGCGTCTTCTCCTCCTGCCGCTTTCTTCCGCAGCCCATCATCTGGGCCGGCGCCTGGTATCTCGTAACCGGCCTCACTTGCATCGCTCTCGCCGGCGATCGTGCGCTCTCGCCCTGGGCCATGGGCGTTCCTTTTGGAGCCGGCCAGTTGCTTGTCGCCGCCATCCTCTTCGTCACCTCAAGGGAGACATCGGATGAAAGGTAAGCCCAGGCCCACTCCAAAACCCCGCAACGAGGCGCGATTTGCCTACGAGGGCCTCGACCGCGTCATTCATGAGCGTGCGCGACTCAGCGTGCTCACCTCGCTCGTCACTCACCCGAACGGCCTCACCTTCGGAGACCTCAAGCAGCTCTGTGCGCTCACCGACGGCAACCTGAGCCGTCATTTGCAGCTCCTCGAAAAGAAAGACATCGTCGAAATCATCAAGGGGCACGATCGCAATCGCCCGCAGACCATTTGCCGCATCTCATCATCCGGCCGCAAGCGCTACCTCGAGTACCTTTCCACCTTGGAACAAGTCGTGCGCGATGCTGCCGGCACCGCAGAAGAGCCGCACCTTCTGCGCTCCCTCGCCTCAACGCGAGCATGAAAATTTTTGCCTTGCAACTTTGCGATACAAAGCAAGCAGGGACGGAGAAAGTACGATGAACGAATTCTCAAGTGTACCCGCAGCCGCGCAGCTCAGACTCGCTTCCCGCTCCATGGGCGTCAAGCTTCTCGTTGTCTGTGGTCTTGCCATGCTTCTCGCCATCCCCGCTTTCCTCGTCGGAGCGCTCGTCGAAGACCGCACCCACCGCGCCACCGACGTCATCAATGAAATCAGCAATCATGTAGGCGGCGCACAGACCTTTCTTGGGCCCACATTGGCCGTCCCCTATACCATCCCAGCGGAATCCGCCAGCCAGCCTTCCAGGCATGGCGTCTATCTCGTGTTTCCGGCCCGCGGAACGGCCCTCGTCCGCACCTCTACCCAGGAACGGCGTCGCTCTCTCTTCAAGGTTCCTGTATTCGAGGCGGAACTGAAAATGGACGCCGATTTCGATCTCACCGGAGTACCCTCCGCGCTGCCGCCCGGAGCATCGCTCGATTGGTCTCGCTCCGAAATCATCGTCGGCGTTACCGATCCACGCGGTGCACTGGCCGACGCCATTCTTACCTTCAACGGCAAAAACTCCACCATGGTGCCCGCCCAGATCGCCCAATCGCTCTCGCTCTCCAGCGAACAGTCTCCATCCCAGCGGCTCGTGCTCTTCGGCGCAAAGATCGACAGCAAGATCGGCCCGAGCGCCCTCTTCAGCGTCTCCTCGTCCCTGCACTTCTCCGGTGCGCAGCGCATCGCCATGCTCGCTTACGGAAAGACGACCCACCTCTCCGTGCAGGGTGAATGGCCCAGCCCCGGCTTTGATGGTGGATTCCTGCCGGTCAGCCGCACCGTATCCGATCACGGATTCCAGGCCGAATGGTCCGTGCCCTTCATCGCTCGCGGCGTCCGCGCCGACGGACCAAGCGACACCATCACCGGACTCGACGGAACCGCGCTCGGCATCTCCTTCATCGAGGTGGCCGACCCGTATCAGTCCGTCAATCGTTCGCTCAAGTACGTCCCCCTCTTTCTGGGACTGCTCTTTCTCTCTTACTTCGTCTTCGAAGTCACCACCGGCAAGCGCGTGCATCCCGCGCAATACATTCTGGTCGGCATCGCCCAGATCATCTTCTACCTCCTGCTGCTCTCGCTCGCTGAACGCATCGGCTTCGACCTCGGCTTCCTGCTCGCCGGCTCCGCCACAGTCGGCCTCCTGGCCGCCAATGCAGGCTGGATCTTCAAGAGCCGGGCCCAGGGCTTCAAGGCCCTCGTCATCTTTGGCGCGCTCTACTCGCTCATCTACCTATTGCTCAGGCTTGAGGACAACGCCCTGCTCATCGGCGCCATTGCCAGTTTCATGGCCGTCGCTGCCACCATGTACTTCACTCGCCGCATCGATTGGTACAGCCAATTCGCAGGCTCCGTCCACGCAGCTTCGCAGTCCGCCGCCCGCGACTCAATCTGGAAATGAATGGGCAACTTCCCGAAACACCGGCAAGGGCTTCTTTCCATGCCGGGACCTGATCCCTGCCCGCCGGTCTCTGCCCCCGTCCTTGACACCGGCCCAGCAGCGTCTTTATGGTTGCGCCAAACCGGAGCGTGTGCGCCCGCAGGAATCCATGACCCAGCCTCGTCCGCCAGCCGTTCTCACCGACAGTCACTTTCTCATTCCGCTCGTGGTCTTTTGCATCGGGCTCGCACTCCTGATTACCCTCCATTGATGCACGTATCTCCATTTCGAATGCGCATCCCACACGCGCTTTACCTTCCCTCCGCCAAAGGACGCGCATGAGCCAGCACGCCGGCACTCCCCCCTCTGCGACCGCCACCTTTACCACCTCGCACGGCCTCGGCGTACTCTGTGCGCTCAGCGCCGGCGTATGGCTGGGAGCAGCCGAAGCGCCCACCAAGCTCGTCAACTCCGGCCTCTCGCCCTACGCCATCTCGCTCTGCATGGTCGCGGGAGTCTTCACCGCCCGCTGGACAGTCCCAACGCTGCTCAAAGGCACGCGCCAGGTCTTCGCCGATCTCGCCGAGAACAGCCATCTGCTCCCCATCGCCATCCTCGCTGGGATGCTGTGGGCCGTGGCCAATACTCTCACCGTATTCGCCATCCGCGATGTCGGCCTTGCCATCGCCTTTCCTCTCTGGAACACCAACTCCCTCGTCGGCATCTTCTGGGGCCGCGTGCTTTTCGGTGAGCTCAAGGGTGCCAGTGGCAAAAACACCGCCAAGGTCGTCCTGGGAGCGCTCGCCATCGTCGCCGCGGCGGTCCTGCTCGGCTTCAGCACCATCAACGGCAGCGGAGAGCACGCGCATCGCGCCGTCGGCGGCATCCTCGCAGCTGCAGGCGCCAGCCTGCTTTGGGGCACGATGTATGTGCCCTATCGCAAGGCCTACATCAGCGGCATGAACCCGCTTTCGTTCGTGACTGCCTTCACCATCGGCGAGCTCGGCACCGTCTTTGCCCTCGTGCTTGCCTTCGATGGCGGCATCCACGCACCCGTGTTCCACTCCCGCGAACTCCATCACATGCTTTTCTGGCTCTTCCTCGGCGGATTCGTCTGGGTCATCGGCGATATCTTCCAGCAGTACGCCACCAAGTTCCTCGGCATCGGCCGCGGCATTCCCCTTTCCAACACCAACCAGATTTGGGGACTCGCCTGGGGCGCTCTCGTCTTCGGAGAGCTTGCTCACGCCGACTCGCTGCACCGCCTCTTCGTGATTACCGGATCGATCGTGATGATTCTTGGCGCGCTCGCCGTCTCCACCGCAGTCGCCACCGAACGCGAACACGCCTCCACCAACCACGCCGTCCTGCGCGAATGCCATCGTTACGGCCTTGACTACACCCGCGTCATCCAGTCCTTCAGCGGCATCCGCATCAAGGACACGCAAGGCGGCCGCACCTGGTGGGACTTCGCCATCCTCCTCGGCGCCGTTGGCGTCTTCATCTGGTTTGGCGTCGATGCACGCGTCCCTGCACTCCCCATGAATCTGGCCTGGACCGCACTCCTCACCGTCCTCCTCGTCGTGAGCGCCATCGTCTGCGTCTCGCGCTTGTGGAAGTCAACCAGATTCTCCTAGCAAGACGCTTCAGCGATCGAACGCCCATCTTTCAACTCGATCCCGCGAAGATCGGCGAAATCTCGCCCGTTTTCCGGTTGGCGACCCACCACCGCATGTGCAATCATCGCGAAACATCACTCCCTGGGGTCGGCGTGCGTCGAGACCACCTGTTGCTTCCACTGTTGCTATGTGTGCTGGCTGCCTGCGCGGACGCGCAGGTTCCAGCGGGTGCGACCTGGCCACAAGGCTATGCCGACCTGCGTCAAGGCTGGCGCTTTCATCTGGGCGACAATTCCGCCTGGGCTCAGCCTGGATTCGACGACAGCTCCTGGACCGTCGTGTCTCTTTGGGATCCCGCCGGCAAAGGCCTCGGCTATCGCTGGCTGCGCTACCATCTCCGCGACGCGCCGCACGGCGAGCCGCTCGCAATTGGAATCCTGGGACAACGAGGCACTTATCAGGTCTATGCGAATGGCCAACCTGTTGGCGCAATCGGGTTTCTGCCTGCCCTTGAAGCCGGAGACCCCATCCCTCAGATCGTTGCTCTTCCGGGCAGCGGCACGGACCTGGAGCTCGCGCTTCGCGTCAAAACCACGCCAGGTGTGAATGCATCCTTTGCGATGCCCACAATCTTCCAGGTCGTGGTGGGAACACCAGAGGCAATCAGCTCCATTTGCAATGAATATCGATTTGGAACTCTCCTGATCAACATCTTCTCTCTCGGCGTCGATGTGCTCTTCGCCCTCGGCGGCATCGCCGCCCTCGCACTCTACTTCAATCAACGCTCCCATCTCGAATACTTCTGGCTCGGTCTGTTTCTCGCCATCACCGGAGTTTCCGATTTTTTGTCTGTCGGCACGTTTGCCATCGTTCCCGTTTCCGCCAAGATCCTCATTGCCGACCCCACCAGCTATTTAATCGTCGCTCTGCAAATCGAATTCACCTTCGCCTTCGCTCTGCAGCGCATCACGCGCCCCTGGCGCGCTTATGAAGCTCTCCTGATCGTCGCTGCCCTCGCCCAGATCCCCATCGGTTGGTTCGACATTCCCTTCCTGCCATCGTTTATCTGGGCCACCACCATCTGCGCACCCGCTTCCATCATCCTGTCTGTCCTCCTCTTCGTCTGGTACCGTCGAGGTAATCGCGAAGCTGGGTGGCTGATCGTCCCCAGCCTCTTCGGGTTAGCCAATGCGTTCTTCGGACTCGGTTTCATCGCCTTGATTTTCCACTGGCAGCGCCTGCTCTTCTTCTTCCGGGTTCCGACTCTCGGCGCGGTTGGCTTTCGCTTCGATGCTCTCGCCAATCTTAGTTTTCTCTTTGCCATCGCGATCGTCATTTTCCTACGGTTCGCACGGATCAGCCGCGCCGAGGCCCATGCCGCCGCTGAACTCGACGCAGCCCGCGAAATCCAGCGCACCCTGGTTCGTGTCGATCTGCCAGAGATTGAAGGCTGCCGACTCTCAGCCGCATATTTCCCCGCCGCCGAAGTGGGCGGAGACTATTACCAGGTCCTCCAGCAACCCGATGGCGCCACGCTCATCGCCGTCGGCGATGTCAGCGGCAAAGGCCTGAAAGCCGCTATGACGGGCACTCTCGCCATCGGAGCGCTTCGCACATTGGCCGCCAGCGGACTCAGCCCCGCCCCGCTGCTCGCCGCGCTTAATCGCCAGCTCATCGATGCACAGCAGGGCGGCTTTATCACCATGATCTGCGCCCGCATTGGCGTCAACGGAGACGTCATCATTGCCAACGCGGGCCATCTTAACCCCTACTGCCACGGCGATGAAATCGTCCTCGAGTCAGCCCTTCCCCTCGGCATCGCTACCGAGGCGGTCTATTGTGAAACCCGCATACATATCGCTCCGGGCGACACGATTACGCTTCTATCTGACGGGGTTGTCGAGGCCTGCAATGAAACAGGCGAGCTCTTCGGCTTTGACCGCACCCGTGAAATCTCGCGCCACTCCGCCGGGCGAATTGCGCAGGCTGCGCAGGCCTTTGGGCAGCAGGACGACATCACTGTTCTTACCCTTGCTTTCGCTCCCGCCGAAGTGGTCAATGCACAGGTGGTGAACGGTTAAGCCGGTCCAAAGCCGCCCATCCGACGGGTACAATATCCTCATGACCGCGCCGTCATTGGTCGATCTTGTCGGAGTCGGGCTCAACGCCACGGACACGCTCATTCCTCTCTCGACTTACCCTGAACGCGGCTCCAAGACCGAGTACTCCCGCGCCTCGATTCTTCCCGGCGGCCAGACCGCCTCCGCGGTCATCGCCTGCCAGACCTGGGGACTCACCACACGCTACGTCGGCAAACTCGGCGACGATCATGCCGCCGCACTGCATCGCAGCGAATTCGCGCGTGCCGGAGTTGACGCCCGTCTCATCACCGTTCCAAACGCGCTAAGTCCGCAGTCGCTCATCATCGTGGACAACGGAGGCGAACGCACAGTTCTCTGCCGCCGCGATGAACGTCTCCTCTTGCAGCCGTCCGATCTCGATCGCTCCTGGATCGTGAACGCCCGCGCTCTCCACGTCGACGGCTTTGAAACCGCCGCAGCCACGCTCGCCGCCTCGTGGGCCCGCGCCGCCGGCATCCCCGTTGTCGCCGATCTCGACGAACTCTATCCCGGCGTCGAAGACTTGATCGAGAACATCGACTACCTCATCGTCAGCCGCGATTTCCCCGCGCGGCTCACTGGCGAGCCACATCTCGAAAAGGCTCTCCGCCTCATGAAATCCCGCTTTAACTGCACCGTCACCGCCGCCACCCTCGGCCAGGATGGTGTGCTCGCCTGGGACGGCAGCCACTTCCATCTGCGCCCGGCTTATCGCGTCAGCGTGGCCGACACCACCGGCGCCGGCGACGTCTTCCATGCCGGATTCATCTACGGACTGCTGCAAGGTTGGCCTCTGCCGCGCCAGCTCGATTTTGCCTGTGCTGCGGCCGCCCTCAACTGCACCGCGTCCGGCGCGCGTGGAGGCATCGGCCCGCTCGAAAAAGTCGAACGGCTCATGGCCACGGTCGACCGTTACCAGATCGCCCCCGCCGCCGACTGAGTGGCATTCGCCTCAATCGCCTTACGTGTTAATTTGCTGGCATGCAGCCGATCTCCTTGTGTCCGCAGTGCGGCCATTCCATGTCAGAGGGCCGCTGTCCCTCATGCGGATTTATCGCGGTCCCGTCTTCAATGACGCCTGCCGGCGTTGGAAACCGAAGCGAAACCCGCATCGTGCTCACCGCCATCTTGATCTGCTTTTCGATCAGCGCGCTTCTGGTGTTTGTCAGTATTCGGCTGATTCAGAAATCCACGCAACGCGGCGCTTCCAATCAAAAAAGCTACTTCCGCCATAACGGCCCTGTCGTACGGCTGGATGAGTTGAACGGCAGCGGGCGCATCTACCTCGTCCAGATGGGCAATCACAAGGATCCCTATTCGCTCGAAGACTTCGCGCAATGGCTCCGCTCGAAATACAAGCTGGATGTACAGGTGCTGGCCTTGACTGCAATCGATTCGTCCGCATGGAACGCCGCACGCAAGCAATACGTCGCGGAATTACTCTACGCGCAGTTGAAACGCGAGCATCCTGATCTCGCGCTCAATCCCAGCGCATATCTCATTGGGTTCACCGATGCGGGCATGTACACAGAGAATCAGCTCTGGCAATCCAGCTTCACCCAGCGCGATATGAGGCGCGCCGCCGTCATCTCTTCTGCGGGCATGCAGGACTCGCGCCTTCAGATCAGGGTCCAGAATCCCGGCGCGAGCCCATCCAGTGCCGCAAAGCTTGCCGGCGAGCATCTCCAGGCACGGTTGCGGCGCATCCTGCTCAAGGACGTCGCCATACTGTTCTGGCATTTGCCCCTCAATCACGATTCCACCAGTCTTCTGCACGACACGCTTGATCCCGATCTGCCTGCCGAGGATATTTACGAGTCGGACCTGGACCCCGCACGGTCCTCTCGAGGTCAGTTCCTCGACGAACCTTGCATCTCCTTCCAATACCAAAGCGGTCACGGCATCCAGCGTCTCCCGGGACCGGCGATTCGCCCCTGTGGTGATCTCTCCACTCCCGATGAGGACACTGCTCTGGAAATCTTCACGCTGGATCTTCGCCTTGGCCTTCTCCTGGACGAGCGCACCGATTTCAATCTGCCTGACATCATTCCCATTCAGTTTCAGCGCGCCACGCGTGACGGCTGGCAGGGCGTCCACCCGTTCGGCATCAGCGGCACCGACAACTACGATGAATTTCTCGCTTCAGCAGATAACGTGACCATTTCGGTGGTTCACGCCAACGGTGGCCGCAGCCAACTGGTGCGCCAGCCGCGGTGGCTCCCCATCCTGCAGCTTGTCAAATACGTCGACATGGACCACCCCGGCGTTTCCGAGTTGCGCTGGCGTCCCACACCGTACGAACATTACGACTTGACGCGCTTCGACGGGGCCGTTCAGAGTTTCCTTCCATGTTCCGGCCCAACAGTCTTCTGCTATCTCACCGACTATCACGACTTCGCTGGACACCAGCTCAAGTTCGCTCGCGGTCCGCAACGTCGTCTCGAACGCCTTACAACTCCGAACCAGCGCTGGCTGGCCCTCGCCTACGATGCCACCGGCCGTATCGAGCAGATCTCTGACAGCCAGGGCCGTGTTGTGCAATACGGCTACGATGCTGCCAACCGCCTCACCAGCGTTACCTATCCCTCCGGGGAGCGCTGCTTTTACACCTACGACAACACCCAGCATTTGCTCACATTCAGCGCATCTCCCAATGCGGACACCCCGCCCCGCGTGCTCATGCGCAATGACTACTCCAGCGGCTTATTGGTCAAACAAACCTTCGAGGACGGCTCCGCCTACTCATACAGTTATGATTCGCAAAATGCGGCGGCCATCCGCGCAGCGACCGTACACAGTCCAGACGGCAAGGTTTTCAATCTCAAAATCAGCGACTCGTACTCCACGATTCACGAGAAGTGATTTGATGGGCAGATCAATACGATCTGCCTCACCCGTGCCCATTCGCCCGCTTCACGCTGAACTGCGCCCCGGCAAATAGGATCAGGCCCGAAACATACGCCCAGAACAGAAGTCCCACCGATACATAGAACGGTCCGTAAATAGCCTTCAGGTCGAGATGCGGCAGTACGGCCACATAAATATTCTTCGTCACCAGCCAAAGAACTCCCGTCGCGATCGACGCCTTCGCTACATGGCGCCATGAAATTCTGCGATTGGGCAGCAGCCAGTAAATCGAAAAGAAGAACAGGATCGAAGCCACACCGGTCGAAACCGCCAGCCATAAGTAACTGAGCGCGTCGAAAACAAAGTTATCGGTGTGATGAAAGAAGACAAATCCCAGCACCTGTCGCTGCCAGGTGCTCAGCACGATGCTCAACATCGCCAGCGCAACCATCAAAATCGCCAGCCCGAACGACACTAACTGGTTTAGTAAGTAGTTACGGCTCCTGGTTACTCCCCATGCCTGGTTCAACGCCACTTCAAGAGGAAGAAAGATACCCGTGCATGAAATCAGAATCATCACCAGCGAAAACCACTGCACCCCCTGGCGCGCCGCCGCCGCGGCCAGGCTCGCAGCTACCCAGTCCTGGTTCGAGGGCAGAAAGTAATGCACCATTTCGCCTACCACCCGCACCATCTCCGGCGAATGAAATACCGCCCGCGAGAGCGTGTAGAGCAGCACGATGAATGGGATGAACGAGATGATTGCGTTTGCGGCTACGCTGAATGCATACGTGTGCACCTGGCTGTCGAGCAGGTATTTGCCCAGCGCGGCAGCGCCCTTGCGCAGGCGGAGGCTCTTCGACTCAGCTTTGGCTTCCACCGCCTGCTCCACCTCGGCGGCGTGCTGCGCGGACTCGCTGTATGTACCGGAATTTGAGACGCTTATCAAGGACTACTCCATAACCTGGCTTCGAGATATATCCGCGCTCTCAACGGCGCGGTTCCGTGGATCCGTGGTTTCTATCAGAATAGACCGTTCACGTTCTCCAGGGCTGTGACGACGGGCCATGCAATACCACCTTTGAGGCACTCCTTTGGTGCCCCCGGCGGCCAATTTTCTGCTTGCATCTCCATGAATTTCCTGCCATAACTTGAAAACGACGAGCCGGAAGTTTGGCCCGTCTTAGTCGATGGAAGGCCGTTTGCTTTGGATGTTTTGCTTTCTGGCAGGCACAACCACAAATCAGGCTAAGTCAATCGAGCTGCCATGGCGCGAGCTTCCTCCAAGCGCTTGGGCGGCTCGCGGCGTATCTGGGATAGATAAAGCTGTTTTGCCGGCATGTTTCTCGGCGCATCCGGCAACGCGGCGTGAGGTCGGTGCCCGCCATACAACAAGGAGATAGTGCATGAAGGAACAGGGTGTCGTGAAATGGTTCAACGGGGCAAAGGGTTATGGCTTCATCCAGCGCTCCAGCGGCGAAGATGTGTTTGTTCATTTTTCCGCGATTCAGGAAGAAGGCTACAAGACGTTGAATGAAGGCGAGGCCGTTGAATTTGAATGCCAGCAGGGGCCCAAGGGCTTGAGCGCGGCGAACGTAATGCGCGTTTCCTAGCTTCCCCTTTTTTTTGAGTGGCTGAAGATCGCCACTGTTGCCTGTGGTTCGAGTACGTGTTCGTCCGTCGGACCAACTTACAATCTGATCCGTTCCAGTGCCCATCGGGCCGCCGTACGTAACCCCTCGTCCGTCGCGGTGGCCCATTGGCGCAAGCGCGGCACAAACCGCGCCAATCCGCTGTTGCCCATCGCAACGGCGGCATTGCGCTGCATTCCCATCCATCCCGCTCGCCGCACCGGCGATCCGTTGAATGCGCGAGCAAAAGCCTCCTCGTCCATCTCTGCCAGCCATTCCAGCGCTGGATTCACTAACTCGCTTCGCGTGGCCAGTTCCGCATCGCCGCCGATCGGAGCCTTCCGATTCCAAGGGCATACATCCTGGCAGATGTCGCACCCAAAAACCTGCCGCCCCATGCCTTCCATCAAGTCCGGCGCAATCACGCCCTTGTGCTCGATCGTCAGGTACGAGATGCACTTCGTCGCATCCATCTGGTAAGGAGCAGTCAGCGCGCCCGTGGGACACGCATCAAGACATCGCCGGCACGTGCCGCACCGATCCGGCACCAGCTGCGACGTGAGCAACGCGTTCGGCCGAACTGCCTCGCTCCCTGCCCCGCTGCCTTGCTGCCTTGCTGACCCACCGTCCTGCTGACTCGCTCTTTCGCTCCCATCCATTGACGTAACCAGCACCGCCAGAAACCCAAACGACCCGAGTTTCGGATGAATCAGGCAGGTGTTCTTTCCCGTCCATCCCAGTCCCGCCGCCGTGGCCAACACGCGTTCCACTACCGGCCCCGTATCGACATACGCCCGCGACTCAAACTCCCCCATCTCCTCGTGCAGTCGCGCTTCCATCACGCGTAATCTCTTCAATAGAACCTTGTGATAATCCGTGGGCCGCAGCGCGCCCGTCTTCGCATCCGTGGTGCCCGACCACGCATAGCGCGCAATCCATCCGGAATCTCGTGGCGCTTCTGCAGTCGAGAGCGGCTGTGCCGCGTGGTAATTCGCAAAGCACACAATCGCCGACTTCGCCCACGCAAATGGGACCCGCACACGCGAGCGTGTTAAACGGCCCTCGCCGTCGGTCCGCGTCAGGTAATGCATGGTGCCCGCGCGGCCCGCCTCTACCCAGGCCACAAACCGTTCCGCATCGTGAGATTCGGTCGCATGCGGCAGTCGCACCACTCCGGCATCGCTAAATCCTGCTTCCACCGCGAGCGCGCGCACACGCGCCCGTTCCAGGCGAGATCTCGAATCTCCCCCGGCCCCGGATTCATCTAAAAAAGTGGAACTTTCCGGCCTCATCTTCGTATTCATCTTCATCGTGTTCGATTGTGGACGCAAGGATCGAATCCGGACAGGAGCACCAGCAGCAAATCGCCTGGCAGCCCTGCCGCATCTCGCTTGTTTTCATGGCCTTGGAACGCCCGGCGAGTTTGGCCAATCGAATGCTAATCAGGTAGGCGGGGACCAGTCTAAGCAGCAACTTTCCCCGTCTGGATCCCACCTAGGAGGTTTGTCATGAATCGCATTCTTTCCAATACCGAAACGCTCTACTTCCATCCGGGTGACCTGCGCGAACTCGTTCGCGGCGAGGAACAGTGCATTGTGGAGCGGCTCACGCCGGTCGTGCGCCAGCAAAGTGTCATGCTCGATTTCAGCCACGTCGAACGCATCGACGCAGCCGGCATCGCAGCGCTCATCTCGCTTTACGGAACTGCGCAAAGTAACGGTCACGATTTTCATGTTGTACACGCATCAGACCGCGTTGCCGAGATCCTTACCCTCGTGGGACTCGATCACTTCCTCCTTTCTCGCGAAGAGGCGCCCTGCCCCCCCGATATGGAGTGCGCTGAGCTGCCGGCGGCCTAACCAGGCTGCTGGCAGCTGCGCGGGAATTCCTGCCCGCTGTTCACCTTCCCCTGATTCAAGCACCCATCAACTTCAATCTCCACCGCACTTCCGCGCGCAGGCAGAATCGCCTTTCAATTGCACATCAGAGCGTTTCCTTAGCGCGCACGGTCCGGATCGCCTACACTCCGGGCGCTCTTTGTGGCATGCAGAAGCGCGACGAATCATCCATACATCCCTCATCTGATTGCCAAAGCGCCGTTTGTTCCGCGAATCCCAATGAATGCGCAGAGGCGCTTCCGCGCTGCTGTGATGCAAGGCACAGGCGGGGGTATACTTGGAACGATATTGGTAATTGTGAACGTCGAATCGCCGCAGGGCGCAGTCGCAGCTTTTGGATGACTGCATGCACGCGGTTTACCCGCTTGCTTCCGCTGGAATCCCAGCCAACATATGCCGTCGCCCTTGCACCGGTGCAGCCGAATGCGGAATTCTACACACGGAGGCTTTATTCCATGACGCAGGGCGTATTGGATCAACAGCCCGCCGCCAAGGCCGGCACGACCCCAACTTCTTCAACCAAGTACGTGTACTTCTTTGGCGGTGGCTCCGCCGACGGCAACGGAAAAATGAAAGACGTCCTCGGCGGCAAGGGCGCTGGCCTCGCCGAAATGACGAACGCCGGCCTGCCTGTTCCTCCGGGATTCACCATCCAGACCGAAGCCTGTCGCGAGTACATGCGCGGCAAGCTCAGCCCGCAGATCGAAGACGAGATGCTCACCGCTCTCGAGCACCTCGAAAAACTGCAGGGCCAGAAGCTCGGAGCCGGCGACAATCCGCTGCTGGTTTCAGTCCGCTCCGGTGCCAAGTTCTCCATGCCCGGCATGATGGACACCATTCTCAACCTCGGTCTCAATGACCAGGCTGTTGAAGCCCTCGCCAGGCGCAGCAACAATCCGCGCTTCGCCTACGACTCCTATCGCCGCCTCATCCAGATGTTCGGCGATGTCGTCCTCGACATTCCGAAAAAGAAGTTCGAGCACATCTTCGACGGCGTGAAGACCGCAAAGAAGGTCAAGTTCGACTACGAGCTCCAGCCCGACGCGCTGAAGGCGATCATCGCCGAGTACAAAAAGCTGGTGAAGAAAGAAACCGGCAAGGACTTCCCGCAGGACCCGCTCGTCCAACTCGTCGCCGCGCGCGATGCCGTCTTCCGCAGCTGGCAGAATGAGCGCGCCAAGACCTACCGCCGCATCAACCGCATCGACGACTGGCTAGGCACAGCCGTCAACGTGCAGGCCATGGTGTTCGGTAACCTCGGTGAGAACTCCGGCACAGGCGTCGGATTCACCCGCAATCCTGCCACTGGCGAGCACGTCTTTTTCGGCGAGTACCTGATGAACGCGCAAGGCGAAGATGTTGTCTCCGGCGTGCGCACCCCGATGCCCATCAGCGAGCTCGAAAAGGCGATGCCGAAGGTCTACGAGCAATTGCAGGACATCACCCGCAAGATGGAAAAGCACTACCGCGATATGCAGGATTTCGAGTTCACCATCCAGGATGGCAAGCTCTACATGCTGCAGACGCGCAACGGCAAGCGCACAGGCCTGGCGGCCGTTCGCGTCGCCATCGATATGGTGCGCGAAGGACTCATCACCCAGGAAGAGGCGATCTTCCGCGTCGAGCCCAACCAGCTGTACGACTTCCTGGTTCCGCGGCTCGTCGAGAAAGGCGAGAAGATCGAAGTCCTGGCCACCGGATTGCCGGCATCACCCGGCGCCGCAGTCGGCCAGATTGTCTTCACCGCGGAAGACGCCGTGAAACACCACACCAATGGCTCCTTCAAATCCATCATCCTTGTGCGCGGCGAAACCACTCCGGAGGATATTGCCGGCATGGAAGTAGCCGATGGCATCCTCACTTCGCGCGGGGGCATGACATCGCACGCCGCCGTCGTCACCCGCGGCATGGGCAAGTGCTGCGTGGCCGGCGCAGGCGATTGCGTCGTTGACGAAGCGAAGAAGGAACTCCGCGTGAAGGGCCACACCTTTAAGCATGGTGACTTTATCTCGCTCGACGGCACCACCGGGCGCGTGATCGCAGGCAAGCTGAAAACCCTCGACGCACAGCCCGACGATCCCGATCTCGTGAAGTTCATGAGCTGGGCCGATCCGCAGCGCAAGCTGCAGGTCTGGGCCAATGCCGACATCCCGCGCGATGCCAAGCAGGCACGCTCCTTCGGAGCCGAAGGCATCGGCCTCTGCCGCACCGAGCACATGTTCTTTGCAGAGGATCGCATCGAGCACATGCGCTCCATGATCCTGGCCGACAACGAAAAGGACCGCCGCGCCGCGCTCAAGAAGCTGCTCCCCATGCAGCGCGCCGACTTCGCCGGCCTCTTCAAGTCGATGGACGGCCTGCCCGTCGTGATCCGCCTGCTCGATCCGCCGCTGCATGAGTTCCTGCCCAAGCGCGAAGAGCTGCTGGTCGAAATCAAGCACCTCGAAGACACCAAGCCGCGTTCGCCCAGGCTCAAGGAGCTGCGCCCGCTGCTGACCCGTGTCAACGAGCTGCACGAGATGAATCCGATGCTCGGCCTGCGCGGCTGCCGCCTCGGCATCACCTTCCCTGAGATTACCGAGATGCAGGCCCGCGCCATCATCGAGGCTGCGGTCCAGGTGAAGGCCAAGGGCGGCCGTCCGCACGTCGAGATCATGATTCCGCTCATCGGCTCCATTGAAGAGATGCGGAACCAGGCCTCCATCGTGCGCCGCGTCGCCGACGAAGTCTTCGCGGAGAAAAAGACCAAGGTCGACTACATGGTCGGAACCATGATCGAACTGCCGCGCGCAGCTCTCACCGCCGACCAGATCGCCGAAGAGGCCGAGTTCTTCAGCTTCGGAACCAACGACCTCACGCAGACCACCTTCGGCATCTCGCGCGACGATATCAACAACTTCCTGCCCGCTTACCTCAAGGCCGGCATCTTCAAGCAGGACCCGTTTGCCACCCTCGATCAGGCAGGCGTAGGCCAGCTGGTGAAGGGCGCCGTGGCCAAGGGACGCAACACGCGGCCCACGCTCAAAGTCGGCATCTGCGGCGAGCATGGCGGCGATCCAGAGTCCGTCAAGTTCTGCCACAAGATCGGCCTCAACTATGTTTCGTGCTCGCCCTTCCGGTTGCTGACCGCAAGGTTGGCTGCTGCCCAGGCGGCCCTCGAAGAGAAGCAGGGCAGCCTCGTCCACACCAACAAGTAAATCTCCACTGGAATGACAAAGGGCGCGGCCAATCGGCTGCGCCCTTTCATTTTGAGCATTCTCGAGTTCTACTTCGAGTCGTCTCCGCCCGGCGCGAAGAACCCGTCCCGCGTCGCCACCGTCAGGTCCGCCTTGTTCGCCTTCAGCGCGATCTTGTGAAACGCGCCGTCGTCTTCCGCCTTGTCGGGAGTAAACGTCAGCAGGTATTGCCCGCGCAGCTCGTCCGCGATCAGGTTATAGATCTCGTCGAGATCTTCCTTCTTCTTGGTGTCGAAGTAGCGGCCTCCCGTCCGCGTGGCAATCTGCTCCATGATCTTGCGGCCATCCACAGCAGGCTTGCTTTCACCACCGCGCCGCCCTCCACCGCCCGGATACCCTCCGCCGCCGGGATAGCCCCCCGGATACCCGGGGCCACCCATCCCTCCGCGCCGCCCCATGCCGGGGAACCCATTGTTGGTGCGTTCCTGCTCACCCTTGAAATAAACCGCGTACACGATCACATTCGCGCGTTCCGCCGCATCCAGCGCGTCCGTCATTGACTCCTTGCTGCCACGGTCCACGCCGTCTGAAAACAGGATCAGCGCCTTACGGCCGCTCTTCGGCTTCATCAGCTCGTCGGCCGCCAGGTAAATCGCATCGTAAAGTTGCGTCCCGTTGCGGCCGCCGCGCGGACGATCGCGATCCTCCCCCGTGGTCTCCGGACCATTCCGGTCCTCCTCCATCTGCGAAGACGGCCCCATTTCATCCAGTTCGTTGTGCAGCTTTGCACGCGAGCCGGTGAAATCCTGCAGCAGCTCCACCTCCCGATCGAAGTGAATCAGAAAGGCCTGGTCCTTGGGATTCGGCGGCGCCGCGGTTGCCGCACCCGCTGAACTCGCGGCGGCGGTTCCGGCGGAGTTGGGATCGCCGGGCAGCATCTGGTCAACGAACTTGCCGGCCGCCTTCCGCTCCGCCTCCATCGCTCCCGTCATGCTGCGGCTCGTGTCCACGAGCAACCCCACCTGGAAAGGCAGATCCGACTCCCGCGTAAAGCTCTTGATGGTCTGCGGACGCCCGTCTTCGGTAAGCTCAAAGTCGCTCTTCTGCAAGCTCGTTACCAGTGCGCCGTGTTTGTCGCGCACCGTCACCGGCAGCAGCACCTCCCTCGCCTCAACGTGAAGCGTCGTGACCGGCTGATCGGACGCTGGCTTCTGTTGGGCAGGCTGCTCTTGCGCCACGCCGGAAACGCACAGCGCTGACAGCGCACTGAGGACAATGAAAAATATTGTTCGCATGATCGGCACACACTTCCAGCTTCTTAGACGAGTCTACCTGCATACGGTTGACTGCCCAATTTCGGGCTCTCGGCGCGGTTCCCGCTCCCGCCGGCAGATCCGGTAGAAGAACACGCTTCACGAATGCGACAATGGGTTCGTTCGACCTAAGAAACAAGACGGTTTGCCCACGGAATATGACGAAGCGCCCTTCGCAAATCGCGAGAAAAAACAGCCCCAGGCGCACTGTCCGGGCCATCCTTCGTCGAAGTTTACCGGCGGAATTTCCCCTTTGGATCCCCCTGCTCTTCGCATTTTTTCCCGCGTTCGCTCCGGCCCAGCAGGTCCCAAACCCCCGACAAGCGGGCCTCACCATCACCGGCACCGTTCGCGATCCGGCAGCCCAGCCGATCAGCGGAGCTGAAGTCCGGCTCGCCTTCAAAAACCGATCCGAACCCCTCCGAACAACCACCACCGACAGCGAAGGCCACTTCGCGTTTGCAGACATTGCTCCCGGCCCATACCAGCTCACAGCCGCAAAAAACGGCGCCGTTGGCCAGACAGTGGATCTCCAGGCCGGTACCGCCGGTGCCGGCGCGAAGACCGATCTCGTCATCCCTTCGAAGCCCGACCGCGGCTCCGCTCCGCCCGCCGCACAAATGGAGCTTTACGATCAGCCCAGCTTCACCATCGCCGGTGTCACCGACTGGACTGCCGCAGGCGGCCACGGTTCCGATTCGATCCTGCGGACCAGCGAATCCCTCACCCGCGACACGCTGGAGCTGAAACCCGCTGCGACCGTTGCCTCTCCGGCAAATCCGCACGGCACAGACCACGCCGACGAAGAGCGCCTTCTCGCAGCTCTGGCGGCGGCGCCCGACAGCTTTGAAACCAATGCCCGCCTGGGCAAATTTTATGCCGATCACGGAAATTACTCGGCCGCCATTCCCCCGCTGGAAAAGGCCTACGGCATCGACAAGAACCAGCCTGACAACACCCTCGCTCTGGCAACGGCCGCCAAGGAAACCGGCGACCTGGCCCGCGCTCGCACCCTCGTCGCAGAGCTCAGATCAGTCCGCGAAACCGCCGGCATCGACCGACTGGCCGCCGAAATCGCCGAAAAATCCGGCGACCCCACCGCGGCGGCAGAAGAGTTTCAGCGCGCGGTTCGCCTCGATCCCAGCGAGCAAAACTACTTCGAACTGGGCAGCGAATTGTTGTTGCATCGCGCGATCTGGCAGGCAAAGCGGGTCTTTGAAGATGGCGCGAAGGCCTACCCGCAATCCGCCCGCATGCAGACCGCGCTCGGCACCGCGTTGTTTGCCGGAGCTCGATACGATGATGCGGCACGCCAATTCTGCAAAGCCTCCGACCTGAATCCGTCCGATCCCGAGCCGTACCTGCTGATGGGCAAAATCGAAATCGCCTCGCCCAGCCCTCTCCCATGCGTCGAAGAAAAGCTGGCGCGATTTGCCCGGCAGGAACGAGCCAACGCCCTCGCCCAGTATTTCTACGCGATGGCCATCTGGAAACAGAGCGGCAATGGTCTCGCCGGTGCCGCCCTCGATCAAGTCAGTTCCCTGCTCAACAAGGCCATCGTCCTCGATCCCAAATGCGGCGACGCTCTTCTGCAACTCGGCAATCTCGATGCGCTCGGCGGCAACTACCCCGGCGCAATCGGCCTTTACGGTAAGGCCATCCAGGCCGATCCCCAGCTGAACGAAGCTCATTACCGCCTCGGCGTTGCCTACGATCGCGTCGGCGACAAGGCTCGCGCCAAACAGGAATTTCAGTTGCACGAGACGCTCGAGAAACAACAGGCCGCCGAAGTCGACCGTCAACGCCGCGAGATCAAGCAATTCGTAGTCGAAACCCCTTCGTCCGCTCCCGCTACCCCGAATCCATAAATCTCAAACCCAGACACGCCGGGTTTCCGCCGCGCCCCGCTAGGTTGTTTTCGGCTTGAATGTCGCTATAATCCCGTCGCCTTCGCGAATGGTCAGAATCTGGTTGGCCTTCACCTGTGTGAATTTCTCCAGCTTCTGCGTGGTCGGCCACTTCACTTCAATCAGATCCACCGTCCCGGTCTTCCCCAGTCCGAAATGAAGCCGCAGATCGCTCTGCGACATCACGCTGGTACCGCTGTGCACCTCGTCCATCTGGATGTGCTTTCCCGTCACCACGCGAACGCGTGCGCCAATCGCCGTGCGATTGCACTTCGTCCCGATCAGCTTCAGCTTGATCCAGTTCTGCTTGTTCCCACCCACGTTATGCAGCAGCGACGGCACATCGTTCATGTTCAGGATCAGGATGTCCATCCCGCCGTCATTGTCATAGTCTCCAAATGCAGCGCCCCGGCTCGAAAAGCGCTCCGTGATCCCCGGCCCCATCTCCTTTGAAACATCCTTGAACAGCCCATTGCCGAGATTCTTGTACACCAGCCGCGGATTCTTGAACGTCTCGCCGAAGTTGTACTTGTCCACTTCGGGATAGACGTGCCCGTTGATCTGAACAATGTCGGTCCAACCATCGTTGTCGTAGTCGATAAATCCGCATCCCCACGCGACAAAACTGTTGTTGATTCCCACGCCCGCATGAAACGACAAGTCGCTGAACGTTCCATCGCCGTTGTTGTGGTAAAGGTCGCTTGTGTCATCTGCAAAATTCGTCTTGAAAATATCGAACCAGCCATCGCAATCGTAGTCGGCCACTCCGATTCCCATGCCGGCCTGCTCGTGCCCGTCCGCGTTGTAGGCGCATCCCGCCATCACCGCGATATCGGTGAACGTTCCGTCGTGATTGTTCTGCAGGAAAATGCTCGGTTCCGAATCGACCGCGATATAAATGTCCGGCCAGCCGTCGTTGTCGAAGTCATACGATACGGCTGTAATCGAATAGCGCGGCCCGGCCTTCAGAATTCCCGACTTCTCTGAAACATCCGTGAACGTGCCGTCGCCATTGTTGTGAAACAAAAGATTCGTATCTCCCGGCAGACCCCGCGGCCCGCACATCGTCGGGATCCCCTTCCACTGGCAGAAACTCGCGTCCTTGGCCGACGGAGGGTTGTCCGGATCGAGCTTCACAAAATGGCAGACAAACAAATCCAGATGACCGTCGCGGTCGTAGTCGAGAAACGTGCATCCCGTGCCCCATCGGCCCTGCTTCTCCGCCAGCCCCGCCTTTGCCGTCACATCGGTAAACGTCCCATCCCCGTTGTTGTGAAACAGGATGTTGTGTCCCCAGAACGTGCAGAACAAATCATCCCAGCCATCATTGTTGTAATCGCCGACGCACACGCCGGTCTGCCAGCCGCTGCGGCCGATCCCCGATTTTTCCGTGACATCGGTAAATGTCCCGTCACGATTGTTCTTGTAGAGGTGCGTTGTCGGCGCCTTGCCCGCAGGCCATGTGATATCCAGGCGGCTGCCGTTGGTCAGATAAATATCGAGCCATCCATCATTGTCGTAATCGAAAAAAGCGATGCCGCTGCCCTTCGTCTCAATGATGACCCGCTTGTGTTCGACTCCGCCCCACACGTTCGGCGTATTCAACCCAGCCTGCTGCGCCACATCCACGAACTGCACCGTCGACGAAGATTCGCCGCTCACCGCAGCCTGCACCAGGGTCGATTTGCCCCACTTCCACAGCGGTGTCGCGAGAACGTCGAGAAGCGTGCTGCCGAGGACGACAAAGGACGATCCAAGAAAATGACGGCGAGGAAGAATCATGAGTTGCGATGGATTATAGAAGCCGCACTTCCCGATTGAAAACATGCGCAGCGCCATGCTCTCGTCATCGGCGCGCAACCTTCGGAAACGGATGAGGCACGATCCCGACTCCCTCCTTCACCGCGATGATCTGGTCAACCGGCACGTTGGTCAGCGTGTCCACCTGCCCGCTCGGCCAATTGATCACCAGCGACGCGGTTTTCGCTCGCTTGCCCAGGCCGAAATGAATCCGCGGATCGCTCGCCGACATGTAGCTCGTCCCGCCCTTCGCCTGCTCCACGCGGACAACTCCTTCTGCGGTCAGTTTCAGCCGCGCACCCACGCCGTCGCGATTTGATTTGGTCCCGATCAACAGCACCTCAACCCAATGATTCCCGTTGCCGCCATCGTTGCGCAGCAGCTCAGGGTAGTCTCCCCGGCACACCACTGCCATGCCCACCTGGCCGTCATTGAAGAAATCCGCGGTGGCCAGACCGCGCCCAGCAATCGGGCGCACAAAATCCGCACCAAGTTCCTCCGACGACTTTGCAAAATGTCCTTTTCCAAGATTGTGAAACATCAGCAGCGGCTCTTTGTATTGCACCTCGCTGTGATAGAGATTCACGTTGTCGAGCATGGCCCCGTTCGCCTGCACAATATCGGGCCATCCATCGTTGTCATAGTCCAGAAACTTGGCGGCAACCCCACTCATCATGATGGCTTTGTTGCCGATCCCCGAACTGTAAGTGGCATCCGTAAATGTCCCATCGCCGTTGTTGTGGTAGAGCCGGTTCAATTCAAAATCAAGGTGCGTAATGTAGACATCGAACAGCCCGTCTCCGTCCACGTCAGCCGCGTCAATCCCCATCCCCGCTTCGTAGCGCCCATCCTCGCTCGCCGCCAGCCCCGAGATCAGGGAGACATCCGTGAATGTCCCGTCATGATGATTCTGGAACAGAAAGTTCGGCCACGTGTCATTCGCAATCGCGATGTCGGGCCACCCATCATCGTTCAAGTCGGCCAGCACCAACCCCATGCCCTTCGCCTCGGGCACGCCCACGCCTGATTTTTCGCTCACGTCGGTAAACGTGCCATCGTGGTTGTTGCGGTATAACTTCGTCTTCAGCCCGTGATAGATATTCGGCGTGCAATACGATCGGTATCCGGGCTCATGTTCACCGCACCACGGATTGTCCTTCGGGCTCCAGTCGATATAGTTCGTCACAACCAGATCGAGCCACCCATCGCGGTCGAAGTCGAACCAGCCCGCGCTCGTTGACCAGTTGCCTTCATCGGCAACTCCCGCCTTGGCCGTCACGTCCGTGAACGTGCCGTTCCCGTTGTTGTGATAGAGAATCGCGCGCCCGTACCCCGTCACGTAAAGATCCGGATACCCGTCGTTATCAAAGTCGCCGACCGCAACCCCCTGCCCGTAGTGTCCTTCGCCACCCACTCCAGCTTTTTCCGTTACGTCGGTGAATGTGCCGTCGCCGTTATTGCGATACAGCGCCGACCGAAGCGGTTTTGCCGGCTTGTACGCATCGGTCGCGCCGCTCTCAACAAAATACAGATCCATCAGTCCGTCCTGGTCGTAATCGATCCAGCCCACGCCAGTGCCCATCGTCTCGAGATAGTACTTCTGATCGGACTCCGTCGAGTCCTGGACAAACGTGATACCCGCCTCCTTACGGATATCCGCGAATCGCACCGAGGTCTTGTTTTCGAGCGCATGCGCAACCTGCTGCGCGAATACCGGTCGATCCGCCGGAACCGCACAAATGATGAGAAGCAATAAGGCCGCGGCCGGCAGCGATTGATTCATTCTCGAGAGCAGTCTCATTGAGAGTCAGCGCTAAAGCGTCCGGTCCGCGAGCGAAAGAGCCATCTGCAAAAACTGGTTTCTGTCCGCCGAGCTCAATGCCGCATTCACATCCGCCGACCTCGACGGCGCCTGCGCCAGGGTTTCTTCGATGCGGCTCACGTCCAGGTTTCCGCTCGCGTTGCTGTTCTTGAAGCGATCCAGCACCTCGCGCGCTTTCGCAACCTGCCCGGTCTCGAAATACAAAACCCCCAGCGTCGAATACGTGCCCGCCCATTCGGGAAGCAGTTCCACGGCCCGCTCCAGCTGCCGTGTTGCCTCCGGAGTTTTCCCCTCCATGGCGGATGCAAGCCCCAAGCCCCAAAACAGCTTTCCCGAGGCTGGAATGCGCGCCTGCCCACGCAACAAAACCTGTTTCGCGCCTTCGATATCGTTCTCGCGAAGCCGGGCCAGTGCGAGCGACAAGTAGTACTGGTCGTTGTCGGGATTCCGTTTGATCGCGCCTTCAAAAATTTCGTTGGCTTTTGCGGCGTCGCCGAGATGCGCGTAGATGTCGCCCAGCAATTCGAGGTACGCATCGTCATCCTGGCCCTTCTCTGAGACCTGCTTCGCGGCATCGAGGGCCTGCGCGTATTGATGCTCTCGAAAATATGCATCCGCCAAATCGAAAATCACGTCATCCGAGCCGGGATTGAGACGAAGCGCGCCTTCGAAATGTTGAATCGCATCGTCATAGAGGTGATGCCGCGCCAGCAGCACGCCCACGCCGGTCATCGTTCTCACATCATTCGCGCTCACCTTGTCCAGTTGCGCGATCGTAGCGCGCCCATTCTCGCGATCCCCCGCTTTCAGGTACGCCTCGGCAAGCATGTATAAATCCTGCGGTTGATCGGGGTGCCGCTTCACCTCATCCGTCAGTTGCGCCAGGTCAAACTGCCGCTGTGCGCCGCGATCAAGCTGCGCGCGCCGGTCGAGATAGTCGAACAGGTGCTGATAGGGATAGGGCCCCGCCGGCGTGCTTTTCGATAACGTCTTGAACGCGTTCAGGTCACGCTCCGCCGCATCGTTCTCATGCAGGCTCCGCTCCACCATGGCCAGCTTGTAATATCCCGTTGCCGGATCCCGGCTGACTTTCACAAACTTCCGCAACAATGGCTCTGCCTGCGCAAACTTCTTTTCCAGAACATCGAGATTCGCCAGTTCGAGCAACGCATCCGGAAAATCGGGATAGGCGCTCAGCGTTCTTTCAAACAGCTGTTCGGCGGTCGCCGACTCGCCCTGCCGCTCCGCAATGTACCCCAGGTTGTAGAGGCACGACGCATTGTGCGGATCGAGCTTCACGCCTTGTTCAAAATATTTCTTTGCTTCGTCGAATCGCCCAAGATCGCGATAGGCAAGCCCCAGGAATGCATACGATCGCGCCGAGTTGTCCACCTCCTGGAGCTGCTTGAATTGCTCGATCGCTTTCTCCGTCTTGCCCGAGATAAAGTACGCTTCGCCAAGCGAGGCGCGAAGGTCCGTCCGCTGGGGCGCAATCTGTATCGCCGATTCGAGCAGCGGAATGGCGTCTTCAAAGTAATCCTGCGACATGCTGATCTGCGCCATCAGAAACATCACGTCCGCGTTTTGCGGAGCCGCGTTGTGCGCGCGAATCAGCAGGTCCAGCGCGTCCAGCGGCCTCGACTCGCTCCGGTAATCCTGCGCCAGCAGATACATCGTCTCGGTCGACTCGGGTCGCAGTCGCAGCGCCCGATTCAATACCGCGTCCGCCTTGGTGTTGTCGCCATCGCGCAGGAGCGCTTCGCCAAGATTGTAGAGAATCTCGAATGTCTCCGGCTGGATCGCATCGGCTTTTTCAAGCTCCAGCACGCCTGTCTTGTATTGCTTTTCCGACGAGAGCAGTACGCCGAGCGAGAAATGAACCTGTACGCTGTCCTTGCTCTTCTCCGAGAGCTGCGCTGCAAGCCGCAAAGCCTCCGCCGTGCGTTTAGCCTCGAGGCAAGCACGAATCAAATTCAACTGCGCAGGAACACTCGCCGCATCCGCGCGCTCGAAATACGGAATCGCTTCCGCCGGCGCCTTGCGCGCCATCAGCAGAACGCCGAGGTTGTAATTCGCATCGGGATTGCGTGGGTCGAGGCGCAGAGCCGCCCTGAGCTCCTTCTCAGCCAAGTCGGGCCTCTGCTCCCGGATATACACATTGGCAAGATTGTTGTGCGTCTTCGCGGAGTTCGGAGCCAGTTGAAGAGCCTTCTCGAAAGCTGCCAGCGCGTTCTGAAAGTCCTCCTGCCCGCTCTCGCTGATGCCCAGCAGGTTGTATGCTTCCACGCTCGATGGATGCTGCTCGATCTCGCGCTGCGCCGCCGTCCGCGCCTCGCGCCATCGCCCCTGCTGAATGAGCGACTCGATTTCCATAAGGTTCTGATTGGCAGCCGGCGGCTGCGCGATACCGGCTACGCAGGCGCACATCAGAAAAAATGCCGCCACCATGCGCGGGAACCGAATCAGGCGCCGCAGTGCGTCGACCGCCCCCCTCCGCAATGCACGATTCGGAATCGCCACGCCGCTCCTATCCCGTGCCATGGCGCTCATTGTAGGGCCTCCATTGCTCGCCTGGCATGGTCATTCTGCGGCTGCAGGCGGAGAAGCTGTTGCAGGATCTCTTTCGCTTTGTCCTTATCCTGGCGAAGCATGTACAGCCGCGCCAGGTTCAGATACGACTGCTCAAAGCCCGGCGCAACCTCGATGCCCGCTTTAAATTGCTCCTCCGCCTTCGCATAGTCTTGCGTGCGCACGTAGAGGACACCGAGATTGTTGACCGCTTCGGGATAGTTGGGCCGCAATTCAATCGCCTTTCGCAAAAAATCAGCCGCTCGATCCGTTTGGTTCTGCTGTGCGTAAAGCATTCCCAGGCTGTAATTCGCTTCCGGATCGTCCGGCTGTAACTGGAGTACGCGTGTGAGCGACTCTGCGGCCTTATCAAACAAACCCTCGCGACGATACACGTTGCCAAGATTCAACAGCGCGGTTGTGTAGTTCGGCTTTTCATCAAGCGCCTTTTGAAAATTCTGGACGGCTTCATCCGCACGCCCTTGTTGCGCCGCGATCATTCCCAGGTTGTTCCAGGCCTCCGGATAGTCCGGACGAACCCGCACCACCTGTTCCAGGAACCGCTGCGCTTCCTCCAATCGTTTCCTCTGCAGATTCAGGGTTCCAAGATTGTAGAGAGCATCGGGATCGTTGGGCTTTGCTGCGATCACCTGCTCAAAAGATTCGGCAGCCTGATCGAGATACCCGTGCTGAAACAGCGCCACGCCGTAGGTAAAATCATTCCTCTGAAACTCCGCCTGCACCACCATGCCCTTGAACGGGAGCGCCTTTTTCATCCTGCTTTCCGCAGTGACCGGAATAGCGCGCGCATCCTCGGCCACATGACGCCAATCGAGTTTCCCCTGGTAGACCTTGACCATCATGCCTTCGCGATCCAGAAGAAATGCAATCGGAATCGGCAAATCTCTGCGGCGATCAAAAAGATGGCGATAAATGATGTTGTAGATTCCCGCCACATCTTCAGTCGCGAACACAACCGGAAAATCCCAGCGCTCTTCCGCAACCGCGCGCGCGCCTGGCACTTCATCCACATCGACGTCGAGCGCCAACACCGTCACCCCTGCGCCGGCCAGCGCCGCGTGGTGCTGATTCAACTCCCGAAGTTGTTCCCGAGACTCCGGCGCCTTGTTCGACCAAAGCGTCAGCAGAACCAGGCCGCCAAGAAAAGACTTCAACTCGACGGTGCGGCTGCTTGCGTCCGGCAATGAAAAATCTGGCGCTTTCAACGGTTCGATCAGCCACGTCTCGACTTGCGATGGCAGCGGATCCTCGATGTGCGATGCCTTCGGCTCTGCGCTCGATGGTCTAGCAGCGTCAAATGGCTTCGCCTCAAACGTGCTTGATCCTTCTTGGATCTGAATCCGACGATCCACCGGCAGTGCATCAAATCTTTGCTTCAAGCCGCTCGGCCATTCGATCGAAGCTCGCACCGTCCCCGCCGCCTTGCCCACGCCGAAAAACAATTCCTTCGAGTGCTGCGCCAGGAATCCCGTGCCTGCCTGGAGGTATTTCGTCTGACGAAGCCCATCCGCCTCGACCATCACTGCCGCGCCGATCGCATCGCGGTTGCTTTTGCTTCCCTGCAAACGGAACGAGATCGAATGACCAATTTCAGGCATCACGTTGTGAAGAATCCTGATCTGCGGAGCGTTCCGGCTCTTCACCACCACCTCCAGCCGGCCGTCATGATCCAGATCCGCAAGCACAAACGTCCGGCAGTCCTCCATGAAATCCAGGCCCGCCGGGCCCGACATCTCACAAAACGTGCCGTCGTGATTGTTCACAAAGAAGACATTCCTCGCATAACCGTGCCACGTATAGTCCGACCGAACCAACTCATTGATCGCATTCCAGCCGCGCTCATAGGCCAACGCGCCGGTTGCATCTTCTGAAGATTTCGCGACCACCTGCCTCCAGAAAAATCCGGCAAGATCCGTGCGATCCGGTCCCGAAATGTATCCGTTCGCTACATAAAGATCCGGAAAGCCATCGTGGTCAAAGTCCCAGAAGTCCGACGACCACGACCACCTTCCCATCTCGACCCCGGCTTCGTGCCCCACATTCTGAAATGTCCCATCGCCCAGGTTTCGATACAGCGCATTGCCGCGCGCATGCCGCTGGTAGAGTTCGCGAATCCGCGCCGGCGCCTGCTCGTGAAACTGCGGCTGCTCCGACACCCGCTGCCCCGCAGCTTCCCACATGCTTGGAACGTACACATCCTGGTGCCCATCATTGTCGAAATCGGACCAGCTGCAGCCCATGCCCGCCCCGACGCCTTCCACATGCGCTTCGCCTGATGCCGCCGTGAAGGTTCCGTTCCCGTTGTTCCGATAAAGCTGCGAGCTGCCGAAGTCGTTGGCGACAAACAAATCCTGAAAGCCGCCTGGTTTCGATTTGCCCCACGCACAGGCAAAGCTGAAGCGGTTGTTGTCCGCGTTCATCCCGCTCGCCTCCGTCGTTTCAACGAAGGTCCCGTTGCCCTCGTTGTGAAAAAGACAATTCGGCGGACCGTTGCGCGCGTCATAGTAAGGAACCGGGTAGTGATACTGGTCGAGTCCCAGGTAATACATGTAGAGACAGAAATAGATATCGAGACGCCCGTCGTTGTCATAGTCCGCGATGGCCGCATGAGTAAACGTGCCCTGTGGAGGCCGCGCAAACTTGAACGCATCGCGCTTCTGCGCAAACGTGCCGTCACCCTGATTCAGGAAAAGCAACGGCCCCGTACCGCACACAACCAGCAGATCCTGCCGCCCGCTGTTTCTGAAATCGGCAAAGAGCGCGCATGCTGTGCTGTCGAGCACCCCCACTCCCGCTTTCTCCGTCACATCTTCAAACGTCCCATCGCCCTTGTTCCGCAGCAGCCGGTTGGGCAAACCAGCCGGCTGGCAAATGTAAAGATCGTCGAAGCCGTCCTGATCGAAATCCCCGGCAGCAACGCCATTGTTGCAATAGATATCCAACCCCACCGCGCCGTCGAGCACGGTTCTCCAGTAGTCTGCGCCATGTAGGAACTGGCTCGCATAGCACTCGGCCCGTTCCAGCGCCTGCGAAGTGACATCGGCAAACACTGGCCCGCGCACCATGCAGCTGGTCTCGGTTTGCATCAGCCACTTTTGCGCTTTCCATTGCTGGCTGTCATCGCCTGTCCACTCGATCTGCCACGACCCGACCCGCTCTTCGCTTCGCTCATCTTTCCGGCTGGCGACAAGGTCATACCGCACTTCCACCCGCACCGCCAAAGGCTGGTCCGCCATCTTCTCAATGCCGTAAATCTCGAATTCCGCTGTCTCCACCCGCGTCCAGCCCTCTAGCCATCCCCGGACGCTCTGTAGAAACCGATCGCGGCCTGAACCCCGCGCCGAATCGAACCGTCTTCTCCTAACCTCGATACCGAATTCCGACCTGACCGTCTCCTCTTTCGCGGCCCTCCAGGCCTCCGCTTCAATCGAGAGCGCCGTCATTCCGGCAAGCACCGAAGTATCACCCACCGATGCGAGCAGCGAGTCGCGCCACCTCTTGAACAGCACCTCGATCTCGCTGGCGTACTTCTCCGTCACATATTCGTCCGCCCCAGGCGTCACCAGCCGGAATAGATCCTCCAGCGGCGGCCGCACCGGGTAATGGGGCGTCAGACGGACATCGGAGAACGCAGCGGCTCCCAGCCCATCTCCAGCGGAGCCAAATGCCGATTCCAGTCGCGAGAGGCAGAAAAGCGGCGCCCCCCGGAACAAAAAGGGCGTCATTCCAAAGCTTTTCAGGAGTTCCCGACGGGAAAACGAACGTTTTTCCATGAGTTCCGACATCGCTGACTGAGACTTGATGGCCGTCGAGATGTCCGCATCATAGCATTCGGCTCATCCAAGCCAAGTCTCGTCGGCCAACCTCCAGAGTCAGAACGCCCAATTCCCCGCACGAAACCGACCCTCCCGAAACGCGCTGCGAAATCCACCAAAACTGGGTCATTTTGCCGTTCAAAACCAGCCCGGCACCCGCTTCGCAATCCTCCGGCGTCCATACCGGCAACCCGCTTTGAAACAATGAGATAGACATCCATTCAACCCTGGATTCCACAGGAACAATGGCCTGGGTCTCGAACTTTTGATTGACAAAGATAGTACAAATGCACTACGCTCCGTCGAACATTGATGAAACCGTTTACAGACGGTCGTCAATGTAAACGGTTTCCCACTCCAAACAACGACGAAGTCACAGGAATAGTAGGACGAACGCGGAGGTCACCCTATGGGCCGTGAGCGCAAAGCCATTCATTGGCTTGCTGTGTCTGTCTGCATCTCCCTTTGCTTCCTGATGTGCCAGAGCCGAAAGGCATTTGGCCAGGTGGACGAAGGAGCAATCGTTGGTACGGTTCAGGACTCTACCGGCGCGGTGATACCCAACGCGCAGGTTACGCTCCTCAATACCGACCAGGGCATTACCCTGCAAACCAATTCCAACTCCAGCGGAAGTTACACCTTCTCGCCGGTGAAAGTCGGCAACTACGAAATCACAGTCACCGCCCAGGGCTTTACCAAGACCACCCAGAGAAACGTCAAGGTCCAGGTGGCCCAGACCATTCAGGCAAACATTACGCTGAAACCCGGCGCTGCGACTGAAACCGTCGAAGTGAACACCGCGCCTCCCGTCCTCCAGACAGAAGAGGCGTCCGTAGGCCAGGTCATCGGCGAAAGTGAGGTCAATAACCTCCCGCTGAACGGCCGCAACTTTACCTTCCTGGCTCAGCTCGGCGCCGGCATGCAGACGCCGCAAGCGGATACGCGAGGCAACGCGGCATCCGGCGCATTTTCTGCCAATGGCCTTCGCCCCGCTCAGAACAACTACCTGCTCGACGGCATCGACAACAACTCAAACGCCGTCGACTTCCTCAACGGCACCAACTACGTGATCCTGCCCCCGGTCGACGCCATCCAGGAGTTCAAGGTGCAGACCGCCGACTTCAGCGCCGAACTCGGCCGCTCGGCGGGCGCGGTATTGAACGCCACCATCAAGTCGGGAACCAACTCGATCCACGGCGCGGCATGGGAGTTCTTCCGCAACGACAAACTCGACGCTGCCGACTACTTCGAAAACAACACCGGCATTGGGAAAGGCGAACTGCGCCAGAACCAATTCGGCGCTGACTTCGGCGGCCCCATCATCAAGAACAAGCTCTTCATCTTTGGCGACTACGAAGGCTTCCGCCGCGTGCAGGGCACCCCAGAAAACGGCAACGTGCCTACGGCATTGATGCGGACCAGCGGCTACGCGGACCTGTCTGACACGTTGGCCGAAAGCGACGGCACCACCCGTACCGACGCCATCGGCCGCGCAATCCAAAAGGGAACCATGCTCGATCCCGCCACCACGCGCTTTGTCGCAAATGGTGCGGTCGACCCGGTTTCAGGACGTGTCAATAACTCGGGGTCGGATGCATACGTCCGCGATGCGTTCAGCTCGGCCTGCGGGCCCAGCGCCGCCACCGTCACCCTGGCTGCCTGTCCTGACTTGAACCAGCTCACGGGACCCAACGCAGCCCGGATCGATCCGAACGCAGTCGCCGTCCTCAACCTGTTCCCGGCCCCCAACTCCGGACTGCAAACCTTTGCCAGCAGCCCGAACCTCTTTGAGCACCGCAATCAGTACGATATCCGCGGCGACTTCAACCCCGAAGAGCACGACCAGATCTTCGTCCGCTTCAGCTATTCCGATGACCCGATCTTCATCCCGGGCATCTTCGGAGGCGTCGCAGACGGTGGCTCGTTCGATCAGGGCCTGCAGACCGCCAAGTCAGCCCAGGCAGTGGCCGGATACACTCATGTGTTCTCGCCCAGCACCATCAACCAGGTCCGGGCCGGCTTTGCTCACCTGCACACAACACGCTTCGGACCGGAAGGCACCGTAGCTGGAATTCCTGCGCAATACGGCATTCCGAACAACGGAGGAATTCCGCAAAACGAGGAAAACGGCGGCCTCCCCGCTTTCAGCGTCGGCAACCTCGCTCAGCTCGGAAGCAACTCGTTCCTGCCTTCGGACGAAGTCAGCCAGACCCTTCAGGTCACCGATGACTTCACCAAGATCTACGGCAAGCACAGCTTCAAGATGGGCATCGAGGATCAGTACGTGAAGTTCTCCACCCTGCAGCCCGCCTGGTCCCACGGCCAGTTCAATTACGGCGGCGGGTTTACCGATATCCCGAACTTGAGTACGACCACAGGCGGAGTCGGCCAGATGATCCTGCCGCCAGCGGCCTTTTCCGCGGGCGGCGGAGCATTTACCACTGCCAATGATGCAAACGGCGTCAGCTGGTCAGGCGGTTCTGATCAGACCTACGCCTCGAACATCAACAAGACCTACGACCAGAAGGTCTACTTCGCTTCCTACTTCCAGGATGACTGGAAGGCGACTGCCAAGCTGACCATCAACCTTGGCGTTCGCTGGGACTACTTCGGCCCCATCAACGAAACCAACGGTGGACAGGCCAACTTCATCCCCTACCCGGTCTCCGGGACACCCATCGGCGGTCCCACCTTCATCATTCCCGCTACCGGCAAGGATGACAGAACCTTGTCGAGCACCGCGGATTGTTTGACGATATTCGCCAGTTGCACCGGATTCCTTGATCTCCTCGCCCAGGACGGCATCTCCTTGTTGGCAACCAACCGGTGGGGCCAGGGCCTGGTGCAAACACAAAAAACCAACATCGCTCCGCGCCTCGGGTTCGCTTATGAGGTCACTCCGAAATGGGTGGTCCGTGGCGGCGTTGGGCTGTTCTTTAATTCGTTCGAGAACCAGGGATACGGCCCGAACATCGGTGAGAACTATCCGTTCGTGTTCAACCTGACCCCCGGCACCCAGGCGCCTCCGGGCTTCGTTGGTCCGTCAGGCGGCGTGTCACCTACCAGCTACAACACCGCCTACGCACATTGCCCCACTGCCGGAGGAGACCCCGCCAGCGGCAACGGAATCGCCAACTTCGAATCCGGCTTCTCCTGCTTCAGCCTCGATCCCAAAACGTTCAACGCTCTGGGTCTCGGTCTGCAGGGACTGCAATTCGACTACGGCACTCCGCGCACGTACAGCGCTAACCTCAGCTTGCAGTATTCACTCACCCGTTCTATCTCTGCCCAGGCCGCCTACGTCTTCACACAGGGAGCCGATCTCCAGGGCGGCGTCGGTTACCAGAACGTCACTCAGATCCTGCCGGCCAACGTCAGCGGCACCAAGACTGGCAGTTGCAAAACCGCTTTGAAGGACTATGCAAACTTCCCAGAAGATAGTTGCGTGCCCTTCCCTGACTTCGGCGGCGGCAGTTATCAGGCCACCTACGGAGAAAGCACATATCACTCCTTGCAAACCAAGTTGGAAGACCAGATGTCCAACGGTCTTACTTTCCTGTTCGCCTACACCTGGTCGAAAGCCATGTCGGATGCCGGTGACTTGCTCAACGGCGGTTCTACCGGCGGTTTGAGAGCCTACAACGTTCCGGGCCTTGGACCCCGGTTCGATTGGGCTCCTGCAAACTTCGACCTCCGCAACGTGTTCCACTTCAGCGGCGGATACCAGCTACCCGTTGGCAAGGGCCAGAAATACCTGAACAGCGGCGGCATCACCGACGAGGTTCTGGGAGGCTGGGCCGTCAACTGGATCGTAACGGCGCAGGGTGGACAGCCGCTGAACTTCGGCTGCCCGACCGGCACAACCTCTGGTACCAGCTGCAACGACATCCTGGTTAGCGGGCAAAGTGCGAAGCTTGGCATTCAAACCAGGGTCATCGACGGCGCTCCTCGGCCGTTCTGGATCAACAACGCCGCGGCGTTCGCCCAGCCTTGCAAGCTGACCGACGTCTCGGGTGCGATTGCGCCGGATCCCAATTCGATCGCCGGCTGCGTCGCGCTCGATGGCGCGGGTGCTCTCGGCGCAAAGCCTGGTCAGGTTCCCGGGCCCGGCTTCCATCGCATGGACTTCTCCCTCTTCAAGCAGTTCCACATCACCGAGCGGTTCTCCACCGAGTTCCGCGCGGAATTCTTCAACATCCTCAACCACCCGAACTTCAACGCTCCCAACTTCGGCGGCAACGGCGTAGTGGCGATCGGCGGTTCGGGCGATATCACTGATCCACACTTTGGCGAAGTAGGATCCACGCGCGACAATCCTTACGATCCGCGCCAGATCCAGTTTGCTCTCAAAGTGTATTACTGAGTTAGAATGAAACGCACCCCGGGAAAGGCATGCGGACTGGTGCCTTTTCCGGGGTGTTTCTCTGCGTAGCGGTTTGCTCACGCGAAGACCAACGGAGGCTGGCTGTGAGCAGGAGAACTCGGTACGGCCGAGTCATGTTGGGCGCCCTCCTGGTGTGCGCTACCCTCACCGCAGAAGACCTTCCCCGGCAAAAACTCGATCAGATCTATCAATCCGCGGTAGCCGACTTCAATGCAGGGCGATTCGCCCAGGCCGCTGGCCAGCTCCAGACCGTTCTTCCTTACGCACAGAGAAGCTTCGAGGTGCATGAGCTCCTTGGTATGGCCTACACATCGATGAATCAGCCTGCAAAAGCTGAGGAACACCTCAAGCTCGCCGTCCAGCTGAATCCCGATTCGGCCGCCGCCCGGACAAACTTCGGCACCCTGCTGCTCCACTCGGGTCAGCCTGCGCTCGCCGGAGAGCAGTTTCGTGCCGCGCTCGAACTCGAACCGCGCAGCTTCGATGCAAATCACAACCTTGCCGAGTTCTACCTTCAATCAGGCAACATCGCCGATGCCCAGCCGCTCCTCGAGACTGCCCAGCAGATCCAGCCCGATTCCTACGACAACGGCTATAACCTCGCCATGGCCGACTTCCTCCTCGGTCGTCTCGACCAGGCCCGCAAAGTCGCGACCAGCATCGCCCAGCGCCAGAACACGGGCGAACTGCACAACCTGCTCGGCCAGATCGACGAAAAGGACGGCAAATTCGTCGAGGCGGTCAATGAATACGAGACCGCAGCTCACCTTGATCCCAGCGAAGACAATCTCTTCGACTGGGCATGTGAAATGCTGCTTCACCGCACCTACGATCCCGCCATCGAGATCTTCCAGCGCGCCACGCAGCAATATCCAAAATCACCGCGGCTCTTCATCGGGCTCGGCCTTGCCCTCTATGATCGCGGAAAGTATGACGAGGCACTCAAAGCCCTCCTCACCGCGGCGGATTTAAATCCCGCCGACCCGCGTTGCTATCTCTTCCTCTCCAAGGCATACGACAGCTCGCCAACGCAAGCTGACGACGTGACAGAGAGATTCCGCCGCTATGCCGAGCTCAAACCGGATGACGCTCGCGCCCAGTACTACTATGCGATGAGCTTGTGGAAGGGAAAGCGCACCCAGGGCGGCGCCGTCGACCAACCCAAGATTGAAGGCCTGCTCAGAAAAGCCATCACCCTCGACGACTCGCTTGCCGAGGCGCACGTCCAGCTCGGCGACCTCTACTCAGATCAGCATGCGTGGGACAAATCGATTCCCCAGTATGAACGCGCGCTGGCTTTGAATCCGAATCTCTCTGACGCGCACTACCGGCTCGGCACCGACTACGTGCACGTGGGCCAAAAGGATCGTGCCCAGCAGGAATTTGCCGTCTATCAGAAACTGCGCAGCGAACACCTTGCCGAACTGGACAAAGAACGGGCTGAAGTCAAACAATTTGTGTATTCGGAAAAAAACGGGACCGACAAACCCTGAGGTGCAGTGCGCCGCTGCTGGACGCAAAAAGGCATCAGCGCGAATCACCCGGAAACCAGGATCGATGGAGCCATCCGAACTCAGCACCGCGAATTCATCTGGTCTGACGGCCGCGGACTGGTCGTGTCCGGATTGGTCCTGTCCGCGAACCGTAGCCCAACGCTTGAGCCACAGCCGTCGCGACTTCCTGCGCGCCGCAACCGGCGCGGTTCTGGGAAGCACCCTGGTCAGCGGCAGCCCTTTCCTGCATGGTGAAAGCGTCAAAAAGAAACGCAAGATCATCGTCGTTACCTTCGGAGGCGGCGCGCGCGATCAGGAGACCTTCGCACCGGAAGGCCAGGAAAACATCCCCCACATGTTGCAGGAGCTGGCCCCGCAATCGAGCTTCTTCACCCACGTGACCAACCAGGGAATTCTCGGCCACTACGTCGCGACAGCAAGCCTCGCGACCGGCGTCTACGAGACGCTCAATAACTTCTCCGCGATTCCGCCCGAGCACCCCACCGTCTTCGAATATTTTCGCAAGGATCTCAGGCGTCCTTCGACCGACGCATGGGTGGTCGCGCCGAGCAACGGGTTCAACCGCATCGGCGAAAGCGACTGCCGCTCCTATGGACCGGGCCTCGGCGCCACCGTGATCCTCCCCAAGCATCTGCTGAGCGCCGCAAACTCCGGCAGCGGCCACGACTTTGAGCATCTGCTGCGCGACAACTACGAGAATCCTCTTTACACTCCGCAACTCAAGGGCGACGAATTCGAGCTGCGCCAGCTCGACGAGATCCTTCGCGTCTCGGTGGCCGACTTTACTTCCCACGCGCGCACCCTTTCCAGTCCCGACGAGCTGTCGGTCTACATCGCCAGGCGGCTAATGCAACAGGAGGCTCCGAGCCTGCTCTGGATCACCATGCACGACATCGATGTCGCGCACTCCGGCGCTTATTCGCTCTACATCGAAGGCATCCGGCGCACCGATCGCCTCTGCGCCGAGCTGTGGAAGACCGTCCAGAGCGAACCGGAATACGCCGGCAACACCACCATGTTTATCCTTCCCGATTTTGGACGCGACGCCGACTACGACTCAGGCGGGAACGGCTTCCAGCATCACCGCACCGGCGACGTCTCCAGCCGCACGACGTGGATGATGGCTCTCGGCGCCGGCGTACGCCCCGGCATCGTCTACGACGATCCCGTTCAATCCATCGATCTTGTTCCCAGCCTCGGCGCCATCATGGGATTTTCTCCTGGCCAGTCGCAGGGCCGTCCGATCAAGGAGCTTCTGTAATCCCATGCTGCCAGCCAGTCTTCGCCCGGAACAATTCGATGGCTATCCGCCGCTGGCAAAGCAGCTCGCCGTCTCTCACATCGCTCTGCTCCGGCAACTCCCGCTCAGTTTCCTTCCCAGCCTGCTGAAGCAGGTAATTGACTACGATTACATGTTTCCCGCGGAGCGTAAGTCCATCGAGCACGAGCTCGCGCAACTCGCCTCACTGCCCGCCAACGGCCTCAAGGAATGGTTCCATCCATTTGAAGAGCTGTCTCTCTCGTCCGGCCTTGAAAATTACGACTGGATCAATCAGCCCGCCCAATTCGTCGAACAGCAATCGGCCCATCTCTGGTCGACCCATCAGCTCGACGCATTCAGCAAAGCAGCCACCGACTATGGCAATCGTTTGAACGCAACCATCACACCTGAGCCGCTTCCCGTGCGCCGGCTCGGCATCGCAATCGTCGGCCAGGGAGTCTCATCGTACGAGCAGCCGCTGTTTCGAAACCTTCGCAAGCATGGCACCTACTTCGGACATGTGAATCCCGATGGCGGGCTCGATCAGCTTTTACAAGCGGCTGCCCAACGAGCCGAGGCTCATCCGATCCCCTACGCGCACTGGTATGTTGACGGCGGCCTGCCTGCAAACCACACTCCACAGCTGACGCGTGTTTCCTATGACCAACTGCAGCCCATGCGCGAAGCGCTGCTCAAAAACATCCAGGCCGAGCTGCAGCGCCCAGGGATGGGCCCCGAAGAACTTCGCACCCATCTCGCCCGTCTTGTTCCATCGGACCTCGGCGTTCGAACTCCGGGCGACCAGGTGCTCGATCGCTTTCAAATGAAGGTTCTCACCGAGGGCTCAGGCACCCAGATCTTCAGCACCACCTTCGCTCAGTGGACGACACGCGAAGCCCTTCGCCGCGCTCAGCCCCTCACCCTCCTCGTTCGCTTCGCGCCCCGCCAGCGGCAGCGCCCCATGAACGAATTGCTTTCTGACCGGCGCGAGTCGCCGCAACAGGATCCTATCGGCTCCCTCGTCGATGCCGATATGGCTGCCTATTATCACTGGATCAACCAACAACGCCTCCCCGGCGCCGATCAGTCCACGTTCCTGGTCTGGTTTGAAGGGCACAGTCGAGCCCTCGTCGTTGCGCCGACCCTGCCACGGGGCACAGAGTCGAGTTCGGAGATGGATCTTGGCAAGCTTCTCGCTATGGCGCTCGACTGAGTCGGAACGGCGGCCTCACAGTTCGCTCGGGGCTTCGGCCTCACCATCCCGCGTCGCTGCGGCCATCGAGATCCGCTCAACGCAGCGGCCCATTCTCACCTTGAAGACCTGGACTTTTTCTGGAGATGAATCATGATACGGCGTGACTTTCTCAAGACTGCTGGTGCTGCCTTGGCTTCCACGGCGCTTCCAAACAACGCATTCGCCGCGGATCAATCCGCCGTCGAAGGACGAACCATTCTGCCCATCAATCGCAACTGGCGTTATCATCCGTCAGCCGTCAGCGGCGCGGAATCCGCTGACTTCGACGACTCCGCCTTCGAGCGCGTAGTCATTCCGCACACCAACATCCAGTTGCCGTGGCACAGCTTTGATGACAAGGATTACGAATTCATCTCCACCTACCGCCGTCGCTTCAGGCTGCCCGAGGATGCGGAAGGCAAACGCGTCTTCGTCGACTTCGAAGGCGTCATGACCGCCTCCACGGTGTGGATCAATGGCGCCCTGCTCGGCAGCTACAAGGGCGGATTTACCCCGTTTTCGTTCGAGCTGACACCGCACCTGCGGAAAGGCGCTGAGAATGTACTGGTGGTCCAGGTCGACTCAACCGAGCGCAACGACATTCCTCCGTTCGGATATGAAATCGATTACATGACCTTCGGCGGACTCTATCGGGAAGTCGCCCTGCGCATCGTCCCGCCCACTTACATCGACAACATCTTCGCCCAGCCGAAAAATGTCATGAGCGGCAGCCCTTCCCTCGACGTGAACTGCTTCCTCGCCGGTGATCTGAACCGCCTGGGCGACTCTTCACTGGAAGCCGAACTGCTCGACGGTGAACAAGTAATCGGCAAAGGGTCGCTCCCCCTCGGCCGCTCATCGAACACCGCAGCAGCCGAAAACCCCGCCTCGCTCGATCCCTATTCCGATGCCGCTGCCTACGCGAGCACCGAAGACCGCAACGACCCGGCGCGCTTCACAGTCCCGATTGCCAATCTCGCCAACCTGCTCCTCTGGGATCTCAAGAAACCTCATCTCTACACCGTGCGCGTCAAACTCGTCCGCCACGGCCGTGCCGTCGATGAAGATACGCGCCGCATCGGATTCCGCGAGGCTGTTTTCACCGACCATGGTTTCTCGCTCAATGGCCAGGTCATCAAGTTGCGTGGCCTCGATCGCCACCAGACCTTTCCCTTCGTCGGCCAGGCCATGCCGGCGCGGGTTCAGAAGCGCGATGCCGACATCCTCCGCAAGAATCTTCACTGCAACATCGTCCGCACCTCGCACTATCCCCAGTCGCGCCATTTCCTCGATCGCTGCGACGAAATCGGCCTGCTGGTGCTCGAAGAAATTCCCGGCTGGCAACACATCGGCGACGAAAAATGGCAAGAAGTCGCCATCGACAATGTGGGCCGCATGATCCGCCGCGACTGGAACCACCCCTCCATCATTCTGTGGGGCGTCCGCATCAATGAGTCGCGCGACAATCACGATTTCTACACGCGCACCAACGCGCTCGCCCACGCCCTCGACGAATCCCGCCAGACCGGCGGTATTCGCTACTTCCAGGAGTCCGAGTTCCTCGAAGACGTGTTCACGATGAACGACTTCGGTTTCCCGCTGAAACCGCCGAACCATCCTCGCTATCTGAACACGGAGTTCGTCGGCCACACCTTCCCCACCAAGACCACCGACGACGACGAACGCCAGCGCGAGCACACACTGCGCCATGCCCGCATTCACAATCAGCTTGCGTCGAATCCGCAGTATGCCGGCGGCATCGGGTGGTGCGCTTTCGACTACAACACCCACTCCAACTTCGGCTCGGGCGATCGCATCTGCTATCACGGCGTGACCGACATCTTCCGCGAGCCCAAGCCCGCCGCCGGATTCTATCGTTCGCAGTGCGACCCCGAAGAAGAAATCGTGCTCGAGCCCGCATTTCACTGGGCGCGTGGCGACGAATCAGTCGGCTTCACCAAGGCGCTCTTCTGCTCCAACTGCGATCACCTCAAGATCTCGGCGCGCGCCAACAGCGTCGAATCCAATCCCTGGGTCGACCTTGCCGAAATTGATCCCGACCGCACCGAGTTCAACAACCTGAAATACGCGCCATTCCTCCTCGATATGATGAAGCTCGATTTGCGCAAGTTCCGCGCCGGCTGGGGCGACCTGCGCATCGAAGGCTATCTCAACGGGAAGCTCGTCATCACCAAAACGCTCTCCGGCAAAGGCGTCGACGAGAAGTTCACGCTGATTCCCGATGATGTCGCGCTGGTTGCCGATGGAGCTGACTCAACGCGCGTCGTCGTTCGCGTCACCGACGAATTCGGCGCGATCAGACCCTTCGCCAACGATCCCGTCGCCTTCACGCTGGAAGGACCCGCAAAACTGATCGGCGACAATCCGTTTTCACTCATCGGCGGAAATTGCGCGGTATGGGTGCGCGCCTTAGAAGAACCAGGCACCGTCCGCCTCACGGCCAAGCATCCGCGGCTCGGTTCGCAGATGGTGACCTTCACCCTGAGTGCCGCCGAAACAGAGAAGGCCTAGCGGCGCTCAATCCTTCTTTCGCCGGCTGCTTGAACAAATTCGCTCAACGAAGACTGTGAGACAAATCTCATGTTGAAATCGCTAAGCTGTCTCCTCGGAATTGCTGCCTCTGCCATGTTTGCCTTTCCTCAAAGCGCGACCTTTGATTCCGCTGCCAAGGTCTTTCGTCTGGATGGCGGCAACGTCACCTATGTCTTCGGCGTAAACTCGCGCGGCGAACTGCAGCAGATGTACTGGGGCGGGCGGCTCGCGACAGGTGACCACTTCGCACAGCCGCAGCCCATGCGAGAAGTGGCGTCCTTCGATCCCTCCTACAGCACTACACCGCAAGAGTACGCGGGGTGGGGTGCCGGTCTATTTGTCGAGCCGGCGTTGAAGGTCACCTTCGCCGATGGGAATCGCGACCTCGTACTCCACTACGAAAGCTACTCAGAAAAGCCCAACGGATTCGACGTCGTCCTCAAAGATATTCAGCGTGACGTGCGCGTCACGCTTCACTATGCCATCGATCCTGAAACCGGCATCCTTGCCCGTTCCGCCACCATCGAAAACCACGAGCAGCAGCCCATCACCATCGAGCAGGCCGCAGCCGCGGCGTGGGCCCTCCCACGCGGCCATTACACCCTGAATTACCTCACTGGCCGCTGGGCGGGTGAGTGGACACTCAATCAGGAAGAAATCCGGCCAGGTGCTCGCATCATCGAGAGCCGCCGGGGCTCGACAAGCCACCAGGCGAACCCGTGGTTTGCCGTGCAATCCGGCGAGCCCAGCGAGAATCACGGTGAAGTGTGGTTCGGTGCGCTGGCGTGGAGCGGCTCCTGGCGCATCACCGTCGAGCAGGATCAGCTCGATGCAGTCCGGATCACGGGCGGCTTCAATCCTTTCGACTTCGGCTATGTGCTCAAGCCCGGCCAATCGTTGGAGGCGCCTGTGTTCTACGGAGGCTACTCCGATCACGGCCTCGGCGGCGCATCACGCCTGCTGCATCACTTCGAAGTAGCGAACATCCTCCCGCATCGCATCGGTACGGGCGATCAGGCGCACCCGAAGCCAAGACCCGTCATTTACAACTCCTGGGAAGCCACCGAATTCAATGTCAATGAAGCAGGCCAGATCGCTCTCGCTGAAAAAGCTGCCGCTCTCGGCGTCGACCGCTTCGTCATGGACGACGGCTGGTTCGGCCAGCGCAAAGACGATCACGCTGGCCTCGGCGACTGGTGCGTGAACCCCCAGAAGTTTCCTCATGGCCTCAAGCCCCTCATCGACAAGGTCCATTCGCTCGGAATGGATTTCGGCCTGTGGGTCGAACCCGAAATGGTGAACCCCGATTCCGATCTGTACCGCAAACATCCCGACTGGGTGTTGAATTTCCCTGGCCGCCCGCGTTCGGAGGAGAGAAATCAGCTCGTCCTGAACCTCGCGCGCCCCGACGTGCACGACTATGTGCTCGGTTTTCTCGACAAGCTGCTCACCGAAAACGATATTGCCTTCCTCAAGTGGGACTACAACCGGAACTGGAGCGAGCCCGGCTGGGATCAGTTGCCTCCCACAGAACAGAAGGCCATTTACGTCGAATACACACGCAGTCTTTACTCCATCCTCGCGGAACTCGAGCGCCGGCATCCCAAGGTCGAAATCGAGTCCTGTTCCGGCGGCGGCGGACGCGTCGATCTCGGCATTCTCAAATACACCGACGAAGTATGGCCCTCCGACAACACCGACCCCTTCGATCGCCTCACCCAGCAGGATGGATTCACCTACCCCTACACGCCTCAGATCATGATGGCCTGGGTCACCGATTCGCCGCACTGGCTCAATCATCGAGCCACCTCTCTCACCTACCGCATGCTGAGCTCGATGCAAGGGTCGCTCGGCATCGGGGCCAACATCGACAAATGGAACGACGAAGAGACGGCTACCGCAAAGCGGCTCATCGCGGCCTACCACAAGGTGCAGCCCACGATCGTGCAAGGCGATCTGTACCGGCTCATCTCGCCGCGCAACGGCAGCGAGTTTTCCGCCACTCAAACTGTCAGCCGCGACAAAAGACAGTCAGTCGTATTTGCATTCATCCACTCCACGCAGGAGCAGCGCGGATTCCCGATTCTCAAGTTGAAAGGCCTCGACCCCCAGGCTCAATATGCATTGACGCCAATCGAGGGCAAAGCCTGGGCAGGAACGCCGGAAGTGGCCAGCGGAGATTGGTGGATGAACCACGGCCTCGAAATGGACGACGATTTCCGCGGCGATTTCAAGGCCGCTGCATTTGAGCTCGACCGGCGATGATCACCGGCGAAGTCCCTCCGCAATCCCGCTTGTCTCGCGACAAGGCAGCTCGCCGCTGACGAGTTCAGCACCAAATTCGGCCGGATTCCAAATTCTCAGTGGTCAGATTCCCGCTCGGGCATCTACACTCTTGCCCATGAAAATTTCGCTTCCCCGAGCGCTCGCTCTGAGTGTGCCCCTTTGCCTTCCACTTGCCATCGCTCCGGTCCTTGCTGACGCCCAGGATTGGGCCAGGACCCGCCTCGAGGCGTCACCGCGCCACCGCGAATACGTTCCGCTCAAGCACGACGGCCGCGTCGTACAAACGCTGGTCGTCTATCCCGAGGTCAAAAACAAGGCCTCCGTCGTCATCATGATTCACGAGATCTTCGGACTCAGTGACTGGGCCAGGGAAATGGCGGATGAGCTCGCGGCCGAAGGCTTCATCGTTGTAGAGCCCGACCTGCTCAGCGGCCACGGGCCCAACGGCGGCGGCTCCGACGCCTTGCCCAGCCAGGACGATCGCGTGAAAGCTGTCTCCGCTCTCGATCCCGCGGAAGTGCTCGCCGACCTCGATGCGGCAGCCAACTACGCCAAAACGCTGCCCGCAGCCAACGGCAAGATCGCCGTCGCCGGATTTTGCTGGGGTGGTTCGAAGTCTTTCGCGTTTGCCGCTCACCGCAAAGACCTGAGCGCCGCATTTGTCTTCTACGGCACCGGCCCTGCTGACGTCACCACGATCACTGCGCCCGTCTATGGCTTCTATGCCGGTGAGGATGCGCGCGTCGGCGCGACGGTTCCCGGCACAAAGGACGCCATGAAAGCCGCCGGCAAATTCTACGATCCGGTCACCTACGAGGGCGCGGGCCACGGATTCATGCGCGCCGGCGAAGATCCCGGCAATACAAACCCCGCCAACAAGACCGCGCGGGATCAGGCGTTCGCTCGCCTCATCAAGCTGCTCAACGACATGAAACCAGCCCAGTCCGCCGGCGCTGCCTCATCCGGCCAACCGAAGCCAAAAGCGCAAGCACCTCAATGCCACGACCCGGCGGTAAAGCTCGCGATGTAGATTGGTTGACTTCTTCACAAATATCAGCTGCGCGGAGGATCGCACCGGCCTGTTCCCGGTACTTGACGCGTGCTGTCACAGACAGAAGTCCGCGCTGACCTGGGTTACGCCTTCAGAAGATTACCCGGTGTCGACGTAACACGATTGCGGGTTACCTAATTTTTCATGCGCTGTTGTTGACTCTCACTTCAAACCGCGCTAACGTTTAGCGGCTGATCGGTTCGTCTTCCCCGCGACGCATCCATTCGCAAAATCTTACCGTCCTCAAATTTCGGATCGCTCCGGAGCTGGTGCTGTACGTTCGATTGAACGCGTCGTTTCGCGCGTGCAGCACGGCGTGAGCTTGGTTCAACATCCTCTCGCATTGAGGAAGAAAGGTAGTAGCAGTCGATGAAAATGATGTCTCTCTTGAATTCTGCCAAAAGCAATCAGCCCGTCAGAAGAATGGGTTCGCTATTTCTAGCAGGAATAGCGCTGATTCTTTTCCAGGCAATGACCGTCCAGAAAGCCTACGCACATCACCCTATCGTGACCTCGGCAATTCCGAGTTGCAGCAACGGGCAACTGATCATCAGCTACACCGTCACATCATGGGCAGTTGACGGGCCGGACGGCGAAGGTGAGAACACCGACGTGGCGGTCTTCTTCAATGGATCGCAGGTTGGCATGGGGCAATTTGTCGACCCGACCGACGCCTTCTCAGGGCAGGCAGATGCGCCGAATGGCGTCGACACGGTCACCGTATCGGCGACCGCGGTGGCCAACTGGGGTGACACCTACCCGGGCGGGCAAAATAGCAACGACTTCGGCACTTCGATGACCGTCGATCTCTCCACCGTGGGTGCCTGCGCGCCACCACCGGGAAATGGACGCTTCACCGGCGGCGGCAAAGTCGTCGTTTCGAATGCGATTGTTCCCGCATCCGGCTCCGTAACCGTAACCAAGGGCTTCGAAGTCGAGTGCGATCTCGATCCCGCGCATGAAAACCTCGAGCTGAATTGGGCACCGCCGACAGGCGCCAACTTCCACATGGACAGGATCACCTCCGCGGTTTGCATTTTGTCCGGAAAGTCACCGAATCCGCCTACCGCCGATGTCAACCGGATCGATGCCACCGGCACCGGTAAATACAACGGCGCGTCAGGCTATACAGTTGTCTTCACTCTCTGGGATCACGGCGAGCCCGGAGTCAACGATGAAGCCGGATTCACCGTCTGTCTGACGGATCCTGCCAATCCCAACGCTTGCGCGATTCCAGGCAACATCGTGCTCGAGGTTCCGCTTCAACCCGTCAGCACCGGCAACATCCAGGCGCACCTCGATCAGGGTCACTAGGCCCAGGCCTGCTGACGAAATCGAACTCGCACTCCAGAGTTCGATCGCTGTCAGATCAACCGAAAGCGCGGCTCCAAACCTCGGGGCCGCGCTTTTTCATTCCATCTTGACGAGCGCGCACGCTTGCCTCGCCCAGCAAAAAGCCCGCTGCAATAGCGGGCTTTAGCGTCAAATCTCTGGTAGCGCTACCGGGAATCGAACCCGGGTTTTAAGATTGAGAATCTCACGTCCTAACCCCTAGACGATAGCGCCACACACGGAACGGCAGGGCCGCTCGTTTACTTTAACAAAATTCGCAAAGGCTGCCAAAAGCGCGCGCCCCAAAACCATTCAGATCCCGAGCTTGCGCACTTCCTCGTTGTAGTACTTGCGGTACAGGATGTCCCACTCCTGCGAGCCTTCCAGGATGATCTTGCGCTGCGAAGCGATCTTCTGCCGGGCCGCCGCGTCGATCGCAGCTTCCTGGGTCAGCAGCATCTCCAACGCCTTGCGCGCCTCCTGGCGAATCGTGTTGCGATCCTCGAGGAAGCCCACCTGGTCGATCTCGGCCAGCGTGTCAGCCACCGTGTGGGCGAGCTTGTTCAGCTTGTCGCGGCTGATCCTCATAGCACCGCCTTGTACTTGCGCGCCAGTTCCGTCTTCACCTTCTTGAACATCTCGGCGTATTGCGCGCCGCTCTTCCGCATCTCCTCGGAGTAGGCGTCGAGAATTACTCGCACCTCTTCGTTAATGCGGTCCTCAAGCGAAAGCTCGTCGGTCAGACCCTCGGTGACCCGCGACTCCGTAGACTTCAAGTCGCTGGTGGTGATCATTTTGGCGTCGATGAGGTGCTTCACCGTACGGCGGGCAAGGTACCCGATGTACTCGCGGGAAAAAATCATGGGTTAAACTTCAGGATACCGCATCGCCCCTCGGGATGTACACGGGCTGCCTAACCCGCGCCTCGCCCAGCCTGCGTCATGCGGCGCAAACGCGCCACCCGCCGAATCAACCAGACTGAGACGCACCAAATCATCCACACCATCAGAAGCAGGATCACAAGAGTGACAAAGACAATGTTGTCGCCAATCCAAAGGCCCAGCCGCACTGCCTCGCCCAACCGGCGCGCTCTGCGGATCGACTGCCCCGGCACAACAACAGATTGACTCCAGTCAAATGTCGTAAGACGGTCCAGGAAGCCCTGTCGCACACAGCCTTCCAGGTCATACACCCCAATATGGCGGGTGAAATGACTCGCAACAATCAGGTCGCGCGACAACTGGTCCCAGCTGAGCGCACCCGCATCATCCGGCGCCTCCGTACCGGTCACGCCAACCGTGATGCCCTGGGCCTCAGGCCCGAGTTCCACGATTATCCCAGCGCCGATCGCCGGGGCAAAGCTCGTATACAGCATCAGGTACTCTTGATTTCCGCGCACATCCACGGTGCCAAGCAGGCGGTCGATGAACGACGATTTGGCCATCCGCTCATCGGCGAGAAACGGCATCTGATAGGTCTGCAC
>Ga0070731_10000385_pt1 | contig 62178 bp, 54 predicted proteins | sample Coa_R1_2_FD_66448 | JGI IMG/M metagenome (GOLD analysis project Ga0070731, IMG submission 66448) | Surface soil microbial communities from Centralia Pennsylvania, which are recovering from an underground coalmine fire - Coalmine... | ecosystem: Environmental > Terrestrial > Soil > Unclassified ... | reverse complement strand
TGCTCGGGACGCTCGTCACCCTCGTGCTGGTGCTGATCCCGCACGTCGGCCGCGTGGCCGGCGGCGCGCGGCGGTGGATCTCCTTCGGCGGTCCGCTCAACTTCCAGCCGGCCGAGCTGGCCAAGCTCGCGCTGATTCTCTACCTGGCGCACTTCCTGGCCAACCGCGGCTCCCGAACGCGCGAGTTCGGCGCGGGGATGATTCCGCCGCTCGTGGTGCTCGGCCTCGCGGCGGTGCCGATCGTGAAGCAGCCGGATCTTGGGTCCGCGCTGATCCTCGTGATTATCGGTTTCGTGATGCTCTTTGTAGGGGGGGCGCGGCTCACGCATCTGGCCGGCGTCGGCGCGCTCGCCGTGCCGGCGGTGCTCGGTGTCATTCTGCACGCCGGCTACCGGAGCCAGCGCCTCTTGGCGTTCCTCCACCCATGGCGTGATCCGCGCGGCAGCGGCTTCCACATCATTCAGTCGCTGCTCGCGATCGGCTCCGGCGGGCTGCTCGGATTGGGGCTTGGGCACAGCCGCCAGAAGTTCTTCTACTTGCCTGAGCGCCACACCGACTTCATCTTCGCGATCATCGGCGAGGAGCTCGGCCTCGTCGGCAGCATCGTCGTGATCGCACTGTTCGCGGCGCTGGCGATCTGGGGATACCGAATCGCCACGCGCTGCCCCGACCGGTACGGCGCGCTGCTCGTCTCGGGCCTCACCACCATGCTCGTCGGCCAGGCCGTCCTCAATATCGGCGTCGTCTCCGGGTCGCTGCCGATCACGGGAGTTCCGCTGCCGTTTATCAGCTTCGGCGGGTCGTCGCTCGTGCTGAACGACATCGCCGTCGGCATCCTCTTGAACATCTCGCAGTACGCGCGTCCCGAGGAAGAGGTCGTCACCTCGAAGTCGCGGCGCGCGATCGTTCGCCGGCACTCCGCCTGGGCCCGCGGATGAACCTCATGCTCGCCGGCGGCGGCACGGGCGGTCACGTCTATCCCGCGCTCGCACTCGCCCAGGCACTCCGCCGCCGCGATCCGTCCGCGCGGGTGCTGTTCGTCGGCAGCGCGTCGGGCATGGAGGCGTCGCTCGTCCCGGCCGCCGGCGTCCCATTTGCCGGCCTCGCGGTGCGGCCGCCGCGCAGCCGCTCGGCGCGCCGCACCGCGGTGGCGCTGGGGACCGCGGCCGCCGGATTCGTGCAGTCGGCCGCGATCGTCGCCCGGTTCAGGCCGGACGCCGTTGTCGCCACCGGGGGCATCGCCGCGGCGCCGCCGGTCCTCGCGGCGTGGGTGATGCGCATTCCCATCGTGCTGGTGGAGGGCAACGCCGCGCCGGGCCGCGCGAACGCCTTCCTCGCGCGGTTCGCCCGCGCCGTCGCGGTGACGTCGGATGACGCGGCGGTGCGCATCCCCGGGGGCCGGGCCCTCGTGACCGGTCTTCCGGTCCGCCCGGAGATCTACGCGACGCCGCGAAGCGACGGGCTTCGTGCCTTCGCGCTGGATCCCGCGCGGCGGACGATCCTGGCGATCGGGGGAAGTCAGGGCGCGGCCCGCCTCAACGCCGCCGTGGACGAGATGGTGACGCGGTTGGCGGGCCGGACGGATCTCCAAATTCTGCATCAGACCGGCCGCGGCTGGCGCGGCCCCGGCACGGGGCCGGAGGCGCCGGCCGCCGCCGCCGCTGCCGGCATGCCCGCGGACACGGCCGGCATCCGGCACGTGCGGGTGCCGTACTTCGAGCAGATCGGTCTCGCGTACGCGTGCGCGGATTTGGTGATCAGCCGCTGCGGCGCGACGGCGCTCGCGGAGGTCACGGCCTGCGGGCTGCCGGCGGTGCTCGTGCCGTACCGCTACGCGGCCGGGGGACACCAGGCGGAGAACGCGGCGCCGCTCGTCCGCGCCGGCGCCGCGTCGCTCGTCGCCGACGAGGCGCTGGACGGAGGAACCTTGGCCCGCGAAGTGCTCGAGATCCTCGAAACGCCCGGCCGCCGGGACGCGATGGCCGCGCGGTCGAGGGCGCTCGGCCGTCCCGACGCCGCGGACCGGGTTCTCGCGCTGCTGGAACGGGTCCGCCGCGGCGCCGCCGCGGCCGTGTCGAAGGAATCCCACGCATGACCGCGTCCGGCAGCCCTCCCGATCCCGGCACCGGCCTGGCGATCGTCCGGGGCGCGCGCGCCCATTTCGTCGGCATCGGCGGAGCCGGGATGAGCGCCATCGCCCGCGTGCTGCTGGCGCGCGGCTGCGCCGTGTCCGGCTCCGATCTCCGGGAAAGCGAGACGACGCGGCGCCTCAGAGCCGCCGGCGCGGTCGTGCACGTCGGACACGCGGCGCCCAACGTCGAGGGAGCCCAGATCGTGATCGTCAGCCGTGCGGTACCCGACGAGAACGTCGAGGTGCGTACCGCGGTCGCGCGCGGGCTGCCGATCGTGCACCGGGCGCGGATGCTGGCCGAGCTCATGCGCGGCCGCGATGCGATCGCGGTCGTCGGCACCCACGGCAAAACGACGACGACCGCCATGCTCGGCGCGATCCTGGCGCGGGCCGGCCGGGATCCGACCGTGCTGGTCGGCGGCGACGTCGCGTCCTTCGGCGGGACCGCGCGCGTCGGGGCCGGGCCCGAGGTCGTGGCGGAGGTGGACGAAAGCGACGGGTCGCTCGTCTGGATCACACCGTCGATCGCCGTCGTGACGCCGCTCGACGCCACCGACCACCTGGACTTCTACGGCTCCGAAGCGCGGCTCATGACGACGTTCCGGCAGTTCCTCGCCACCGTCCCGGCCTCCGGGTTCGCCGCGGTGTGCACCGATGCGCCGGCGGGCCGGGCGCTGGTCCGGGACGCGGGATCGCGCACCCTGACGTACGGCCTCGAGGGCGTCCCGGACTACGGCGGGCGCGTGCTCGAGACGTCGGGCCACCGCACCGTCGTGGAAGCACGGCGCGGCGGCGCGGTCATCGGCCGGATCGCGCTCGCGATCCCCGGCGCCTACAACGCGCAGAACGCGATCGGAGCGCTCGCCGTCGCGACAGAGCTGGGGATCGCTCCGGACGTCACGGCGGGGGCCCTCGCGGCGTTCGAGGGCGTCGCCCGCCGGTTCAGCGTGCGCGGCGACGTCGACGGCATCCTCGTCGTGGACGACTACGCGCACAATCCCACCAAGGTCGCGGCCCTCCTCGCCGCGGCCCGCCGCGGCTGGCCGGCGGCCCGGATCGTGGCCGTGTTTCAGCCGCACCGGTTTACCCGCACGCAGACCGTCGGCCACCAGTTCGCGCGCGCGTTCGACCCGGTCGACGAGGTGATCGTGACCGAGATCTACGCGGCCGACGAGCGGCCTATCCCGGGCGTCGACGCGGGGATCATCGTGCGCGCGGTCAGCGCGCATCGGCCCGTCCGCTTCGTGCCCGACCTTGCCGACGCCGCGGCGCTGGTGGCCGCCGAAGCGCGGCGTGGGGATCTGATCCTGACGATCGGCGCCGGCGACGTTTGGAAGGTCGCCGAGGATGTCGCCGCGCGGCTGCGGGGACACCCGGCGTCCACGACCACGTGGCCGGAGACGGGTCCGCCGGCCCCGCTCGGCGCGGAGGCCCCACGTGGCTAAAGTCGAGCTCGCGCCGGTGGCCGCGGCGCTGGAGCGTCTCTGCCCGGGGGCCGTTCGCCGGAACGAGCCGCTCGCGAAGCACGTCTCCTTCCGGATCGGCGGCCCGGCCGACATTCTCGTGCTCCCGCGAACCCTCGCGTCGCTCGACGCCGCCGTCGCCTGGCTCTATGAACAGGGTGTGCCGTTCCTCGTGCTGGGCCGGGGCAGCAACGTGCTGATCGCCGACCGCGGCGTCCGCGGGGTGGTGCTGAAGACCGGCCGCGGGCAGGAGGGCGTGACCTACGATGGGCCGCGCGTCCACGCGGAGTGCGGGGTGAGTGTGCCGCACCTGAGCCGGAGGACGGCGGAACGGGGTCTCGCCGGACTCGAGTTCGCGGCCGGGATTCCCGGCTCGGTGGGCGGGGCCGTGGTCATGAATGCCGGCGCGCACGGCTGCGCCATCGCCGACGTGCTTCGCTCCGCCCGTGTCCGGACCCCGCGCGGCCTCGTTTCGTGGACCGGCGCCGATCTCGCCCTGCGCTACCGCCACAGCCTATTACAAGATCAACCGGGGGTCGTCCTTGACTGTGACTTGATGCTTTACCCGGCGCCCGCCGCGGAGACCGTGGCCCGGCTCGAGGAGTGGCTCCGGACGAGGGCCGAAAGCCAGCCGCTGGGCCCTCCGAGCTCCGGCTGCATCTTCCGCAATCCCGACGGCGACTACGCCGGCCGGCTGATCGAAGCCTCCGGCACGAAAGGCCTGCGGGTCGGCGGCGCCGTGGTGAGCGACCGGCACGCCAACTACATCCTCAACACCGGCGGCGCGACCGCCCGCGACGTGCTGGCGCTGATCGGCAAGGTGCAGGGCCGGGTCCACGACCACGCCGGCACGGACCTGGCGACCGAGATCAAGATGTTCGGCGACTTCGAGGAGGCCTGATGCCGCGTCTGCGGGAGGGAGACGCCGCGCCGGCCGCCCGGCACGAGCCGAGCCGCGCCGCCACCGGGGGCGCCGTCCCGGCGGGCGGCCGCGGGTCTGCCAGCGAGCGGGTGCTGCGTTTCCTCGCGGCGATCGCCTTTCTCTGCGGCGTGGTGTCCTTCGCGGGGTCGAGCGTATTCGACATCCGGTCGATCAGCGTCTCCGGGAACCGCGCCGTCCCGGCGCCGGAAGTCCTCGTCGGGGCCGGCGTCCGGAGGGGGACCAGCCTCTTTACCGTCAACGCCGGCCGGATTCGCGACCGGCTGCTGCAGGACCCGAGAATCGCCGCGGTCTCAGTCGCCGTCGCCTTTCCCGACCGCGTCCACATCACCGTGCGCGAGCGGGCGGCCGCGGCCGCCCTGCGCGTGCCGGGAGGCTATGTTCTTCTCGGCTCAGACGGCGTCGCCATCGTGCCGTCAGAAACCCCCGGGCGGCTCCCCGCGCTGACGGTTGATCGGCTCGACCCCGCGGTGGTGCAGGCAGGGATCGTGGTTCCCTCGCCGCACGCCCGGTTCGGGGCGGACATCGCCGGCTCGCTTCCCGAGGATCTCCGACCGGATGTGGCGGCCCTCCGGGTGGACGAGGCGGGCGAGGTGATTCTCTATACCCGGGACGGTATCGCGGTCCGCGCCGGCGCGCCGGACGGCATTCGTGATCGCCTCGCCCGTGTGGCCGACGTGCTGGCCGCGATACGGTCGCGCGGCCTACGGGTCGAGTACGTGGACATCCGGTTCCCCGGCAGCGTGATCGTGAAGCCCATCGGCGGCCCGGCAGGACCGGCCGGAAGGCCCGGGTAGCGGCAGGAGAACCTTCCCGAACGTTGAAAGAACCGCAGGATATACCGTTCATCGAACCTTTAGTCGCAGCTGTGGCCGCAGTCGGAGGTGCACCCGTTGGCAAAACGGGGGCCGCTGGTGGGCCTGGACATCGGGACCACCAAGGTCTGTGTAATCATCGCAGAACCCGATGAAGACGGGGAAGTCCACATCACGGGTGTGGGGACGTCCCCGTCTCTTGGTGTCCGGAAGGGTGTCGTCGTCGATCTCGACACCACCACCCGTGCGATCGAAGAAGCCGTCGACAAGGCCGAGCGCATGGCCGGCATCAAAACGGCCGCGGCGCTCGTCGCCGTGTCGGGCGAGCACATCGCCTCCCAGAACAGCCGCGGCGTAGTCGCCGTCTCGCGCCCAGACCGGGAGATCGCCGAAGCCGACGTCTCCCGCGTCGTGGAGGCCGCCCGCATGGCGGCCATCCCCGGAAGCGATCGTGAGATCATTCACCTGCTGCCGCGCGACTTTCTCGTGGACGGCCAGGATGGGGTCCGCAACCCTGTCGGCATGTACGGCATGCGGCTCGAGGTGGAGGCCCACATCGTCACGGGCGCCAGCACGCTGCTTGCCAATCTATTGAAGTGCATCCAGCGCGCCGGCCTCGAGGTCGACGACCTGGTGCTCGAGCCGCTTGCGTCCGGCGAGGCCGTCCTGACACAGGCCGAGCGCGACCTCGGCGTCGTGTTGGTCGACATCGGCGGCGGCACGACCAGCATCGGGGTGTTCTCGGGAGGCAGCCTGTGCCACGCGACGGTGCTGCCGGTCGGCGGCAACCATGTGACCAACGACGTGGCGGTCGGGCTCCGCATGCCCATCGCGGAGGCCGAGAAGCTCAAGATCCGCCACGGGTGCGCCCGAGCGTCGATGGCGGCCGAGGGCGAGCTGATCGAGGTCTTCCACATCGGGACGCGCGAGCCGCGCATCCTGCCGCGCCGCGTGCTCGGCGAGATCATCGAGCCGCGCTTCGACGAGATCTGCGGCATGATCAAAGCCCAGATCAAACGGTCGGGGTACGCGCAGATGGTTCCGGCCGGGGTCGTCGCCACCGGCGGCGGGGCGCTGCTGCAGGGCCTTGGCGAGGCCGCTTCGGAGAAGCTCGACATGCCGGCGCGCGTGGGCGCGCCCGACGCGACCGGCAGCATGGCCGACAGCGTGCGCAGTCCGGTCTACGCGACAGGCGTGGGCCTCGTGCTGCACGCCGCGCGGCAGCGCGGACCGGCGCGGGTGATCAAGGCCACGAACGGCGACGGCCGCATGTTCGGCAGGCTGCGGCACTGGTTCCGAGAGTTTGCGCACGGGGGGTGACATCGCGGGGCCCGCGGCACGGCCATTACGACGCAGCAACGGACGCACCACACAACGCGCGTTCATCATGACACAGACGAGGCGACAACCATGACCGAGAAACGGTGGCATCCGGTCCAGCGCATGATCTCCGAGCGGCCTGGGACGGCACGTGCCGGGGACGGTGTCCCCGAACCAGCGGGAGGGGTGAGGATGGCGAATCTCGATCGGGATCTCCGGCGCTACGCGGCGATCAAAGTCGTGGGTGTCGGCGGCGGCGGCAGCAACGCGGTGAACCGCATGATCACCGCGGGACTTCGCGGCGTGGAGTTCATCGCCATCAACACCGACGCGCAGGCCCTCGCGCTCAGCAATGCCGACCGCAAGATCCACGTCGGCGGCAAGGTCACGCGCGGCCTCGGGGCCGGCGGCGACCCGGAGATCGGCCGTCAGGCGGCGGAAGAGAGCCGCGAGGACCTTGTCGAGGCGCTCGAAGGGGCGGACATGGTGTTCGTCACTGCGGGCATGGGCGGCGGAACAGGAACCGGCGGCGCGCCGATCGTCGCGCAGATCGGCCGGGAACTGGGCGCCTTGACCATCGGCGTGGTGACGCGGCCGTTCGGGTTCGAAGGCCGGCGCCGCGCCGCGGCGGCGGACGAGGGCGTCCGCAACCTCCGCCAGCGCGTCAACACCGTTATCACGATCCCGAACGACCGGCTGCTTCAAGTTGTCGAGAAGACCGCCACGATGGTCGAGGCCTTTCGGGTCGCCGACGACGTGCTGCGGCAGGGCGTCCAGGGCATCGCGGACCTGATCACGGTGCCGGGCCTCATCAACCTCGACTTCGCCGACGTCCGCACCATCATGGCGGAGGCCGGCTCTGCGCTCATCGGCATCGGGATCGGCAGCGGCGAGGGGCGCGCGACGACGGCCGCGCAGGCCGCGATCTCGAGCCCGCTGCTCGAGACGTCGATGGACGGCGCGAGAGGCCTGCTGCTGAACATCACCGGCGGGCTCGACCTCGGCATTCACGAGGTCAACGAGGCGGCGGCGGTTGTGCAGAAGGCGGCCGACCCGGAGGCCAACATCATCTTCGGCGCCGTGATCGACGAGCGGCTGGACGGCGAGGTGCGAATCACGGTCATCGCCACCGGGTTCGAGGCGAAGCGGCACGAGAGCGATGAGGCGATCGAGCCGGCGGCGGCCGCGGTGGGCGTGGCGCCGAACGGTGGAATGGTGAGGGACCACGCGCGGCTCGGCCTCGACGATCTCGACATTCCGGCGTTTCTCCGGAAGCGGTGACGATCCGGACGTGGTGACGGCCGCTTTCCGCGGCGTCTGAGCATCGACGGCAAAACGGGGCGGTCCGCGAGGGCCGCCCCGCGCTGTCGGCGCCGCGATGCGCGGGGGACAGTAGGGTATAACTCGCGGGGAGCGGGGTGTTCTTTCGCCCGCGGCGGCGCGGTGGTAGGCTTAGTTCTATGGTGGTGAGTCCCGAACACTTCGCCGCCGCCCGCGCGGCCGTCGAAGCGTCTTTCCCGGTGCAGGAAGTATGGTTCCAGAACGGCCGGCCGGCGTTTACGATCGTTCCGGGCCCGGACGACAAGGCCCGGTTTTTGGAGCTCCGCGAGCGCCTGCGCGGCCTCGGCGTGCTGCCGATGATGCGGCGGCACCAGGGCGAGACGGTGATTCTGCTCGCCTCGAGTCCGCCCGCGGCGCCGACCGCCTGGCGCTGGCCCGTGTTGCTGTTTATCGCAACGCTGGCCACGACGTTCGTGGCCGGGTACCTCGACGCGCGCGGCGCCTGCGTGCCGGGCCTGCTCGCGCCGGTGCCGGGCGGGATCGCGTTTGCGCTCTCGCTGATGGCGATTCTGTTCTGTCACGAGATGGGGCACAAGGTGGTGTCGATCTGGCGAGGCATCGACGCGAGTCTGCCGTATTTCATCCCGATGCCGCCGCTCCCGGGGCTCGCGATCGGGACGCTCGGCGCGGTGATCTTTACGCGCACGCCGGCGCCGAACCGCGACGCGCTGATCGAGCTGGGGGCGAGCGGGCCGCTGGCCGGCTTCGTCGTGGCGATTCCGATTTTGTTTTACGGCGTCCTGCACTCCCTCGTGATCCCGCACGCGGCGATCGTCGCGCGGGGTTGCGCACTGGTCGCTGTGCCGACGCCGCTGCTCGTGGATCTGCTGATCGGACGGCTCCTGCACCCGGCGGCGAACGCGGACGTGATCATTCATCCGATGGCGTTCGCGGGATGGGTGGGACTCCTCGTCACCGCGCTCAACCTGCTGCCGGCGAGCATGCTCGACGGCGGCCACGTGACCCGGGCCGCGCTCGGGCCGCGCTGGCACCTGATCCTCTCCTACATCGCCGTCGCCGTGGGCATCGTCTTCGGCTACTGGCTGATGAGCGTGCTGGTGCTCTTTATGATCCGGCGCGGACACCCCGGGCCGCTCGACGACTGTTCTGCCGTGAGCCCGGCCCATATCGCGGTGGCGGTCTCCTTGATTCCCGTATTCGTGCTGAGCGCCGTGCGGTTGGGGCTGTTCTGAGATGAGCGTCACCTCGCAGGCGAGGCCGTCCGGCCGGACCGAGGCCGACGAGGGGGGACGGCTGCTCGTCGAGGCGCGCGACCTCCAAAAGAAGTTCAAAAGCTACCACGCCGTGCGGGGCGTGTCGTTCCAGTGCTACGCCGGGGAAGTCTTCGGCCTGCTCGGTCCGAACGGGGCGGGCAAGACCACGACGATCCGCATGCTGACGACCATCTTGAAGCCCACGTCGGGCACGGCCCGCATCGCCGGCCATGACGTCGTTCGCGATCCCGAGGCGGTGCGGCGGTCCATCGGGGTGCTGCCGGAGAACGCCGGCGTGTACGGCCGGCTCAGCGGGCGCGAGGCGATCCGCTACGCCGGCCGGTTGTACGGCCACGGAGGTCCGGAGCTCGAGCAGCGGATCGTCGAGATCGCCGACGCGCTGGAGTTGACCACGCACCTGGACCGGCTGACCGATACCTACAGCAAGGGCATGAAGCAGAAAGTGAACGTGGCCAGGGCCCTGATCCACAACCCGCCGGTCGTGTTCCTCGACGAGCCAACCTCCGGGCTCGACGTCTTCTCCGCGCGCTCCGTGCGCGACTTCGTCCTGCGGTTCAAGACCGAGGGGCGGTGCGTGATCCTCTCGACCCACATGATGGAAGAGGCCGAGCGCCTGTGCGACCGGGTCGCGATCATTGCCGGCGGCCGCATTCGGGCGGAGGGCGATCTTGCCGCGCTGAAGGCGGAGACCGGGCAAGACCTCGAAGAGATCTTCATGACGATGGTCGGGCAGAGCATCGTCACATGATGCGCGTGGCGTGGGCCTGGATGCGGGGCGCCGGCGGAGACCGCGCCGCGCAGTCGCGGTCGCACGAGACCGGCAGCTGGATCCGGGCCGTGTATTGGAAGGAGACGCTCGAGGCATTCCGCGACAAGCGCAGTCTGCTCGTCCTGGTCGTCCTGCCCGCCTTGATCATGCCGGTCGTAACGCTCGGCATCCCGTATCTCGAGCAGCGTCAGGCGCACATGATCCGGACGACAACGCCGGAGGTTGCCGTTCAGGGCAGCGCGCCGAACCTCATCCACCTTGCGTACACGAGCAAGCTCATCACGCCGGTGCATACCGGCGACGTGAACAAGGCCTTGAAGGAGCGGCGGGTGCTGGCGGTGCTCGAGCTCCCGCCCAACTTCGAGGCCCTCATCGCGCGTGACGTGCAGCCGCACGTCGGAGTGCTCTACGACGCCAGCAACCCGGAGAGCGTCGCCGCCCGCGCGCGGGTTGTCGACCTGATTTCACGGTACAGTCAGGTGGTCGTGGCCCGTCGGCTCATCGCCCGCCACATCAACCCGAAGGATCTCCTGCCGGTCGTGCTCGACGAGCGCAACGTCGCCACGCAGCGGCAGCTCTCCGGCCTGCTGCTGGCGAGCCTGCTGCCCTTCTTCATCGCGATGTGGGCGGTCGTGGGCGGCATGTCCCTGGCCGTGGACGAGGCGGCCGGCGAGAAGGAGCGGGGGACCCTCGAGTCCCTGCTGGTCACTCCTCCGTCGCGCGAGGGGATCGTCGTCGGCAAGTTCTTGTCCGTGCTGACGGCCTCGGTAGGTGCGGTGGTCGTGGTCGTGATCGCGATGATGGTCAGCCTCCGCTGGGGATACCCGTACGTCCTCCACACGTCGGAAAAGCTCGACGTCAGCCTGCCGATCGGGACCGCGATCGTCATGCTGGGAGTCGCCGTGCTCTTCGCCGCGTTGATGAGCGCCGTGCAGCTGGCCATGAGCATCTATTCCAAATCCCCCCGGGAGGCGCAGCAGTTCATCACACCGCTCTACTTCATCACGGTCCTGCCGGCTCTCGCCGTACAGTACATCACGGAGTGGCAGGGCGCCACGTGGGCCTACGTGCTGCCCGTCCTGAACACGTTCTTCGGCTTTCGGGAGCTGCTGCTCGGCACCACGAACTGGGGCCACCTGCTGCTCGCCTCGGTGTCCTCGGCCTTCTACGCCGCGCTCGCCGTCGAATTGGCCATCATCTTGATGAGCCGGGAGTCCGTGATCTTCCGAACTTAGCTTCTGCGTGTGCGGACGAGAAAAACGGCGCGCTGAGGCGTTCACCGGACCCGACTGCGTACCTGACCCGCGGCCACAGGTTTCACAGGGAATCCCACGCATCGACACGGGTCGCCTCAAAAATCGGACGAATAAGAGCATATTTTGGTACCCTTCGTCCTTGAGATACAATATCTAGTATGCTACGATTCCTTTCGCGCTAAATCTAGGGAAAAGGCCGAACATCTGTGCGTTGTCCATACTGCGGAGCCAAGGAAACCAGGGTGTTCGACTCCCGGCCGGCCGACGAGGGTGAGGGGATCAGGCGGCGGAGGGAGTGCGAATCCTGTCATCGGCGGTTTACCACCTTCGAGCGCGTCGAGCGGCTCGCCCTTCACGTCGTCAAGCGGAACGGGCGGCGGGAGCGGTTCGAGCGCGCCAAGATCTTGAGAGGCCTCCGGCTGGCGTGCGAAGGCAGACCGGTCGAGGATTCGGCGCTCCAGCAGATCGCCGATGAGATCGAGCGCGCGGCGCTTGAGCAGGGGACCGGCGAGGTCAAGAGCCGGGAGATCGGGGATGCCGTGATCGAGGGACTGCGCCGGCTCGACGACGTCGCCTACGTCCGGTTCGCCTCGGTGTACCGGCGGCTGGGAGATGTCGACCGCCTCGTCGAGGAGATCCAGGCACTGAAGGCGCGCAAACAAATGGAGGCCGAGCTCGCCTCGCAGGTTCTGCTGCTACCACTCACCCCGCAGCGTCCGGAGCGCAACTAATCCTATGTCCGCCGCCGATTCGATCGGGCCTAATTCTATGCAGGGGGAGACGTCGATGGCGACCACTTCCGACGACCAGACATCGCAGCCGTCCATGATCGTAGAAGGCAGCGCCCTGATTGCCACGCCCGCGGAAGCGCCCCGTCCGGAGCCGAACGCGCTGCCCTCGGAAACGCTCGACTTCTTCCACGGGGATGAGCTCCGTGCCCGTGTCTTCTACGACAAGTATGCGCTGCGCGACCCCGACGGCCGCGTCCTCGAGCCCACGCCGGTGGAGATGTGGCGGCGGATCGCCAACGGTCTCGCCTCGGTCGAGCCGACCACACAGGCCCGCGAGCGCTACGCCGGCGAGTTTTACTGGCTGATGGAGAACTTCCGCTTCATCCCCGGCGGCCGCATCATGCACGCGATCGGCAACAACAAGCGCGTGACTGCTTTGAACTGCTACGTAAATAAAATCAAAGAGGATTCGATCGAGGCGATTTTTGACTGGATGAAGGAATCCGCGCGCACGTACTCTCTCGGCGGAGGCGTCGGTACGGATATCAGCGTGCTGCGTCCGGCCGGCGCGCCGGTCAACAATGCTGCGCGCACAAGCACCGGGTCGATCTCCTTCATGGAACTGATGTCGCTCACAACCGGGACGATCGGCCAGAGCGGTCGCCGCGGCGCCCTGATGATCACGATCGCCGATGATCATCCTGACGTGCTGGCCTTCACCAAGATCAAACGCAACATGGATCGGGTACGATTTGCCAACATCAGCGTTCGCATCAGCGATGCGTTCATGCGTGCGGTCGAGGCGGACCAGCCGTGGACGCTCAAGTTCAAGAACGACCGGGTAAACGTAGAACGCAGTTTGCCGGCCCGCGAGATCTGGCGCGAGTTAATTTACGGTGCTACAAACCATGCCGAACCCGGTGTCATCTTCTGGGATTCGATCAAGCGGTGGAGCACGTCAGAGTACAACAACATGAACGTGATCACGACCAATCCTTGCTCGCTCGTCGGATCCACTTACGTCATGACGCCGAGCGGGATCCACAGACTCGATCAGTTGGTTCAGAACGCTGTGGCGGACCGCGTGAACCCAACCGTGCTGATTGACCGCCGGGCCGGCGACGCGACGGGCGTCGCACCGGTGCGCGCGGATGCCCTAGCGTTTACCGGCGTGAAGCGAATTTACCGCGTCGAGACGACGAACGGCATGGCGATCCGCGGCACTGGTGATCACAAAGTTAAAGTGTTGAACGACGACACGTTGGATCCGCTGCACGAATCCAAGGGATGGAAGCGGATCGACGAGCTCCAGCCAGGTGATGCGCTCGCGGTTATGGATCCCAATGACGAGCGGCTTATCGAGACTGTTTTCCGCGACCGCTCGGCGCATTTGCATATCGATCGCGATTGGGTGCAACCCCGGCGGCGCGACGCGCACTTTGGCCTGATCAACATCCCAGAGACGTGGGACGACGATCTGGCCTATCTCGTCGGTTACGCGGTCGGAGACGGCTGCTACACGCGGCACAATCGTCGAGCAGCGCTGGCAAACCGGCTCGATCTCCACATGAATATTGACGACGCGCCGTACGTGAAGCCGATTGTCGACCGGGTAACGGGACGATGCGTACAGCGAAGGAGAGTAGCGGTCCCGGCTGGCGCCGTCGCGGGGTTCGCTGAATCGGCGTCCGTTGCGTATCCTCTTCAGCACGTAGAAGGCACGAAGCGGGCCTGGGTTTCGATTCATGCCGCGGCGTTTCTCCGGGTGCTGGCTTCACTTGGTCTGCGGCCGGCGGTGGGCCACGAAAAGGTGGTGCCCGAATCTATTCTAACCGCGACCAAAGAGGCAACGGCTGCCTTCCTCAGGGGGCTCATCGATGCGGATGGGACCGTTTCGCGTCCAGGCGAGCGACCGATGGTGTCGCTCTCATCCACGTCGCGCAGACTAATCGAGCAGACCCAATTGCTCTTCTTGCAGTTCGGCATCTTCTCGTCTGTGACGACATCTCGGGCTGAGGCGAAGAGTCGCTCATCGAGCGGTCTGACCTATATCGCAAAGAACGGCGAGAGCCGCGAGTATCGCAGCGTTCGTGACATCTACAAGGTGAGCATAAGCGGCTATCCCTCGATCGCGCGATTTGCCCGTTTCATTGGGTCGGCGCTTCCCAGGCGCCGCGACGCGCTCGAGGCTTTGCTGGCGCATCGTGTGCGAGAACTGCGTGACGTTACCGACGACACACGAGTCGCCGCAGTCGTCGATGAGGGCATCGAGGAACCGGTATACGATCTGACGGTCCTCGACACCAAGTCGTTCATCGCCAACGGACTCGTGGTGAGCAATAGCGAGATCCCGCTCGAACCGTATGGCTGCTGCTGTCTTGGTAACCTTGGCCTCCAAGAGTTTGTGCTGGATGAGTTTAGCCCCCAGGCGCAGGTGGACTGGCCCCATCTGGAGCATGCATTGCGGCTGGCAACCCGGTTCCTAGACGACGTCCTCGACTACAACGCCGACAAACATCCCCTCCCCGCTCAACGGGAAGCCAGCCTCTACTCGCGGCGCATCGGGGTCGGTTTCACCGGCCTGGGGGATATGCTGTGCAAGCTGCGCCTCAAGTACGACACGAAGGAGGCGGTGGAGTTCGTCGACCGGACGTTCGAGCGGATTAAGAACATCGTCTACGACGAGAGCGTCAACCTCGCGATCGAGAAGGGGGCGTTCCCCGGGTACGATCGGGAGCAGCATCTCAAGGGCGCGTTCTTGCACACGCTCGCGCCGGAGGTCCTCGAGCGGATCCGGGAGCACGGCCTGCGCAACGTCGCGCTGCTCACGGTGCCGCCGGTCGGCAGCGGCGCGGCGCTCGCCGGCACCACGAGCGGCATCGAGCCGATCTTCGACCTCGGCTACACCCGGCGGAGCGAGTCGCTCTCGCAGCAGAAGTTCACGGTCTATCACCCGCTCGTCCGGTCGTACATGCAGCGGTTCGGGGTCGAGAACGAGGAGGCGCTGCCTGAGTTCTTCGTCACGGCCCACGAGATCGAGCCCGACATGCGGGTGCACATGCAGGCGGCGATCCAAAAGCACATCGACCACTCGATCTCCTCGACGGTCAACTGCGCGGCCGACACGACCGAGGAAGGCGTCGCCAGGATCTACTTCCTCGCCTGGAAGATGGGGTGCAAAGGCATCACGGTGTACCGCGAGAACTCGCGCGACAACATCCTGACGGCGGGCGCGGGCACCAAGAAGGACAAGCCGGCTCAGGCCGCTTCGGCCCCAACGGCGGCGGTGGCCGTGCCGTCCCCGGCGTCGGCGGTGCTTGGCGCGCCGCACGGCGCGGACGAGTCCCGGCCACAGACGCGCGGGCGGCCCAAGGTCACGATGGGACGGACCGAACGGATCGAGACGCCGCGAGGCCGGATCTACGTGACGATCAACGAGGACGCCAAAGGGATCTGCGAAGTGTTCGTGCAGTCGCTCGACGTCGAGGCGGACGCGGTCGGCCGGCTTGCCTCGCTCGCGCTCCGGACGGGCGCGGATCCGCGCCACGTGATCGAGCAGCTGTGGCGCGTCCAGTCCCGCGAGGTCGCGATCGACCGGTCGAGCGACGGCACCGTGGTGCGCATCACCACGATCGCGCAGGGCGTGGCGCTGGCACTCGGGCGGACGCTCTACGGGCCCAGCTTCCGGCCGGACCAGGTGTTCCCGATGGCGGACCGGCTGCCCGCGCCGGCGCCGAAAAACGGCAACGGGAACGGCCACGGCACCAACGGCACCAACGGACACGACCAAGCGGCGACGGCCGTCGCGGCACCCGCGCCGGCCGCGGCCGAGGTGCGCGAGATTCAGGAGCCGCTGCTGACCTTCGCCGGCGTCTGCCCGGACTGCGGCGGGTCGCTGGCCTTCGAAAACGGCTGCAGCCACTGCCGGAGCTGCGGATACTCGAAGTGCTAGTTTTCTGACCCTTCCGGAGGCCCGCCGTGCGGCGGGCCTCCAACGTTGTCACGCGGCGGTTGCATCGGCGTACGTCCATTCGGCCGATCGGCCGGCCCCTACGAAAACGATTTTCCAAAGCGCTCGCGCGAGGCAACCTGGCTGAGCGGCTTGCGCTTCTTCTTGCCGCGCCCGGCGGGATTCACAGGATAGCCGAACGGCACGATCGCCAGGAGGTCGTACTCGTCCGGCACGCCGAGCAACTTCTTCTGCTCGCTCATGCCGACGAACCCGACCCAATTCGACCCGATGCCCTCGGACCACGCCGTCAGCACCATCGACTGAATCGCCCGGCTGCCATCTGAGACGCCGAAACGGGACGCCTTCTCGATGGCGACCGCGATCGCCAGCGGCGCCTGCGAGATGTACCGGCCGTAGGGAGAAGCCGCCGCGAGCTTGACCAACATCTCGCGGTCCTGCACCGCGATGAAGTGCCACGGCTGCCCGTTCTGGCTGCTCCCCGTCAGCCGCCCCGCCTCCACGATCCGCTTCACGAGGTCCGCCGGCACCGCCGTGTCTTTGTAGCTGCGGACGGCGAGAATCGTGCGAACCGCTTCGAACACTTCCATATTGGCCTCCTTGTCTCGGGTTCGTTAGCCGGATCGTTGAAGCTGGAGAGGGGAGCGCGCGTGCGGTGGTGGAGTGAGGGCGTCCGCCGAAGGCCCTTCAGGAGTCCTGAGGCGGCCTGAGGTGGCCGCCCTCACTCCTTCATGGGATGCGTCATATCTTCCGCCCGCACCCACCGATCGAACTCCTCCGCCGTCACATACCCGAGCGCCAGCGCGGCCTCGCGCAGGCTCGTGTTCTCGTGGTGCGCCTTGAGCGCGATCTTCGCGGCCTTCTCGTAGCCGATGTGGGGGCTCAGCGCCGTGACCAGCATCAGGGAGTGCTCCACGTGCTCGCGGATCACCGCCTCGTTCGGGGCGATCCCGACCGCGCAGTGGATCGTGAACGACCGGCAGCCGTCGGCGAGCAGCGCGGCTGACTCGAGCACGTTGTGTAAGATCACGGGCTTGTAGACGTTCAGCTGGAAGTTGCCCTGCGAGTCGCCGAACGCGACGGCATGGTCGTTGCCGTACACCTGCACGCACACCATCGTCAGCGCCTCGCTCTGCGTCGGGTTGATCTTGCCCGGCATGATCGACGACCCCGGCTCGTTCTCGGGGATCAGCAGCTCGCCGAGGCCCGCGCGCGGCCCGGAGGCGTGCCAGCGGACGTCGTTGGCGATCTTCATCAGCGCCGCGGCCAGCGTCCGGAGCGCGGCGCTCACGTTGAGCATCGCCTCGTGTGAGGAGAGCGCGGCGAACTTGTTCGGGGCCGAGACGAACGGGCGGCCGGTCAGTTCGGCGATCTTCCGCGCCGCGACCTCGCCGAAGCGGGCGGGCGCGTTGATGCCGGTGCCGACCGCGGTGCCGCCGATGGCGAGTTCGTAGACGCCGGGCAGCGCCCGGCGGATCGTCGCGATCGCGTCGTCGAGCTGCGCGACCCATCCCGAGATCACCTGGCCGAGCGTCACCGGCGTCGCGTCCTGGAGATGGGTGCGGCCGATCATGACCACGGAGGCGTAGGCGCGGGCCTTCTCGTCCAGCACGTCCCGCAGGCCGGTGACCGCGGGAAGCAGCACGTCCTCGACCTGTTCGGCCGTCGCGATGTGCATCGCGGTCGGGAACGTGTCGTTGGACGACTGGCTGCGGTTGACGTCGTCGTTCGGGTGGATCGGTTTCTTCGACCCGATCGCGCCGCCGGCCAGCTGGATCGCGTGGTTCGCGATGACCTCATTGGCGTTCATGTTCGACTGCGTGCCGGAGCCCGTCTGGAAGACCACCAGCGGGAATTCGTCGTCGAGCGCACCGGCGATGACGTCGTCCGCCGCGCGGGCGATCAACTCGACCTTGTCGGCCGGCAGCTGCCCGAGCTCCAGGTTGGCGAGGGCGCAGGCCTTCTTCAGAATCCCGAACGCGCGAATGACCGGCCGGCCCATGCGGAAGCGGTCGACGCCGATCGGGAAGTTCTCGATCGAGCGCTGGGTCTGCGCGCCCCACAGGCGCGAGGCCGGGACGCGCACCTCGCCGAGCGAGTCGGTCTCGATCCGGACGTCCGTGCCGGCCCCCTTCGCCGGTGTCGCGGCGGGTCCGGTCGCCGTGCCTGTTCCGCGTGCCGAGCTCCCACTCATCGTGCCAACCCCTCTCTCGGTCGATGGGCGAGATCCGACCCCATGACGGCGACCAGCACTACCAACGGCGCCGCGACCGCCCACATCGACCACCGATGCTCGGCGAAGCCGCCGACCAGCGCGCCGAGCAGGTACACGGCCCACAGCCCCAACATGAGCGCGGTTCCACGCTCCGCCCGCGGCGGCGCGGTGTCTTGAGTCCCGGCCGCGCCACCTGCCTGCCGGCCGCGCGCCACCCACCGGTCCAACAGGTCGCTCGCGGTATCCGTCGCGAGCGTCGTGAGCGTTCCCGTGACGTACGTCGTCGCCACGCGGTGCTCACCGACCCGCCGGACCGTCGCGCTCTGCATCCCCATCGCGGCGGAGAGCAGGGCGATCATCCAGTAGGCCGCCGGTTCGGGGATGCGTCCACGCGGGGCACCAAGAATCACCCACACCCCGATGCCGGCCGCCAGCACCGCGGCCTCGAACCCGAGGCCGCGGGCGATCCGGCCGACGCCCCGCGTCGCGACGGTACCGGCGCCGGCGCCGCAGACAAAGGCCGCCAGCGCCACGATATTGTGCACCGCGTCCGCCCAGGCTTCCCGCCCGACGGAGAGTCCGAGAAGAATCGTATTCCCCGTCATGTTCGCCGTAAAGAGGCCGAGCATGAGGTAGCCGACCGCGTCGAGGCACCCGGCCGCGCCCGCAAGCAGCAGCACGAGACGCTTGCGGGGTGCCGCGGGCGCGCCGTGCGTCGTCGCCATCCCGGCACGTATTTCGCACGCCGCTCCGGCGAGTCCTGGAAGAGTCCTGGAGGAGAAGTTTCTCCGCCGAAAGAACCTGTGCGCGAACTGCCACCGCCTCGGGGGAGGAACACCATGCGACTTCGCGTTGCCGCCCTTGCGCTCGCCGCCGTCCTCGTGCTCGGTATCGCCGCGGCCGGTCCGTCTCCGGTGCCCGCGCAGACCCGACTGGTGATGGCGTTCGTCCCGTCGGGCGAGGCGAGCACGATCCTCGAATCGGGCAACCGCATCTCGCACCTGCTCGAGATGGCGACGGGATATCAATTTCAGTCCGTCGTCGCGACGAGCTACGCGGGCGTCATCGAGGCGATGGGGGCGAATCGCGCCGACATCGGATGGTTGAACACGTTCTCGTACGTGATCGCCCACCAGAAGTACGGCGTGGAAGTCCGCCTCGTCACGGTGCGGTTCGGACTCCCATACTACCGCGCGGAGATCATCACGCAGGCCACGTCCGGCATCAACGGGCTGGCCGATCTGCGGGGCAAGCGGTTCGCGTTTGTCGATCCCGCCAGCACGTCGGGCTATCTGTTCCCCGTCGCGGGCCTCAAGAAGGCCGGGTATGATCCGCAGAAGTTCTTCGGTCAGACGATCTTCGCCGGCTCACACAATAACGTCGTCCTCGCGGTGTACCAGGGCCGTGTCGACGCGGGGTCCGTCTTCGAAGACGCCCGCGGCAGCGTGCAGAAGACCCTGCCGGACGTGATGCAGAAGGTCAAGGTGGTCTGGAAGTCCGACCCGATTCCGAACGACACCGTCAGTGTCCGGAAGGGGCTGCCCGAGGACGTCAAAGCGAAGGTCACGAACGCGCTGCTGCGCTTCTCGCAGACTCCCGCCGGTCTCGACGCGTTGAAGTCGCTGTACGAGATCGAGGCCCTCGCCGACTACAACCTGCTGGTGACGAAGTACAAGGTCAAGACCCCGACGCTCGACGCGTTTTTCGATCCGGTGCGCGACGTCCAGCGGTTCGTGGGGCTGAACCCATAGCGATCAGCTTTAATTTCATGGTGGCCGACCGCGAGTCGGCCGGCATTCACGGGGGCCTCCCGTGAGCGACCCGATTCTTCGGATCGAGCACCTCAGCAAGGTCTACGAGGACGGGACGCGGGCGCTCTCGGACGTTTCCTTCGAGGTCGCCCGCGGCGAGTTTCTGGTCATCATCGGGCTCTCGGGGTCGGGCAAGTCCACGCTGCTGCGGTGCATCAACCGTCTCGTCACACCGACCTCCGGCCGCGTGTGGGTGGACGGCCGTGACGTGACGGCCGCGTCGCGCGACGGGCTGCGCGAAATCCGCCGCGGCATCGGCATGGTGTTCCAGCAGTTCAACCTGGTGCGGCGGGCGTCGGTCCTGACCAACGTGCTCGCGGGACGGCTGGGGTACGTGCCGCCGGCGTGGTCGCTCGGAAACTACTTTCCGGGCCCGGTGGTCGACCGGGCGATGCAGAGCCTCGAGCGCGTCGGCATCGCCGACAAGGCGTTCGGCCGGGCGTCGGCGCTGTCCGGCGGCCAGCAGCAGCGCGTCGGGATCGCGCGCGCCCTGATGCAGGAGCCCCGCATCATTCTCGCGGACGAGCCGGTGGCCAGCCTCGATCCGGCCTTGTCGCATTCGATCCTGAAATACCTCGAAGACCTCAACCGCAAGGACGGCATCACCATCCTCTGCAGCCTGCACTTTCTCAGCCTCGCGCGGCGCTACGGCACGAGAATCCTCGCCCTCAAAGACGGCGCCATCGTCTTCGACGGCCGCCCGGGGGACATCGACGAGGCGCGGTTCCGCGCGATCTACGGCGAGCAGGCCGAGGAGGTCGAGATCACCTGATTCCGGCGGCACCGCTCGCGCCCGACGGCCGCGCCCCGGCGCACGACGCGTCCCTGCCCGGGGCAGTCCGGCGCCGCGCGGAGCGGCCGGCGCCCTGGTACCGCTCGTGGCGCGCGTACGCCGGCTTCGCGCTCGCGGTCGCGGTGTACGCCTACGGCTGGCACGTCACCCAGATTCGCCTCGGCGAATTGTGGCGCGGTGCCCCGCTCATCCGTCCGTTCGTCTCGGCCCTCGCCCATCCTGACGTGGCCGCGCGCGAACCCGCGGTGCAGCGGGCGTCGGAGGCCTTTTACTATGGAGGCGAACAGCCGCCCCCGGCCGTGTCGGGACCGGGACCGTCGCTTCGCCTCTCGCGCGCTACCGGCGCGGCCGGCACGCGCATCACCGTGCACGGCGACGGTTTCGGCCCCGGCCGCGGCGGGACGCTGTGGTGGGAGAATCAGATCGGCCAGCGGCAGCCGCTGGCCTCGTTCCGAACCGATGCGCAGGGCCGCTTCGATGCGGCGGTGACGGCGCCCGACGTCCAAGGCACCCACAATCAGATCATCGCCGAGGTGACGACCGGGTACGGTCCGTGGCGGCCGAGCCGGACGCTCCTCATCGTGCTCGACCGGATGGTCGAGACCGTGTTCCTCGCGCTGATGGGGACGACGATGGGCGTGATCTTCGCGGTGCCGCTGTCGTTTCTCGGCGCGCGCAACCTCACCGGGCATCTGCCGGCCGGCGGCGCGGTCTACGCGCTGACCCGGACGGTGTTCAATCTCACCCGCTCGATCGAGGCGCTCGTGCTCGCGATCATCTTCACCGTCTGGGTCGGGCTGGGCCCGTTCGCCGGCGTGCTGGCGCTCGGGGTGCACAGCATCGCGTCGCTCGGCAAGTTGTACTCGGAAGCGATCGAGAGCATCGATACGGGTCCGATCGAGGCGATCATGGCGACCGGGGCGAGCACGCTGCAGGTCATCCGGTACGCCGTGGTGCCGCAGATCGTGCCGCAGTTCATCGCGTTTACGATCTACCGGTGGGACATCAACGTCCGGTTCAGCACGGTGATCGGCTTCGTCGGCGGCGGCGGCATCGGGTTCGTCCTCCAACAGTACATCAACCTGCTGCAGTGGCCGCAGGCCGCGACGGCGCTGTGGATGATCGCGGTGGTCGTCGCCGTGCTGGACTATGCGAGCGCCGTGGTCCGCGAACGTCTCGTGTGAGCAAACAGGCGGGCGTGCTGCGGGCCGATGCGCTCGAAGCGACGGGCATCGTGCGGGCCGTGTTCACGACGCGGCAGGGCGGCACCAGCGGCGGGCCCTACCGGAGCCTCAACCTCTCCTATGCCGTGGGCGACGCGCGCACGGCGGTCGACCGGAACCGGCGGCTCGTCGCGGCGGCGCTCGGGGCCGAGCCGCGGCGCCTGGTGGAGGCGCAGCAGGTCCACGGGGCGGCGGCCGCGGTGGTCGGCCGCGGCGACGCCGGCCGGACCATCCCGGCCGTGGATACGCTCCTGACGGCGTCCCCAGAGGTCTGGCTCGCGGTCCACACCGCGGACTGCGTCCCGGTCTTGATGCTGGATCCCGGCCGTCCGGCGGCCGCGGTCGTGCATGCGGGCTGGCGCGGAGTCGCCGCCGGGGCGGTTCCGGCGGCGGTGGCGCGTCTCCAAGCGGCCTTCGGGTCTGATCCCGCCCGATGTCTCGCGGCGGTGGGGCCGGCGATCGGCGGCTGCTGCTACGAGGTCGACCGTCCGGTCGCCGAGGCGATGCGGGGGGCGCCGTGGTGGCCGCCGGCCGCGCGGCCGGCGTCGCCCGGGAAATGGTATCTTGATCTGAGGGCGGCCGTTCGCGCGCAGCTCACCGCCGCGGGGGTGCGGCCGGACCACATCGAGATGACGCCCGGCTGCACGCGCTGTGAGCCCGACCTGTTTTTCTCTTACCGGCGAGCGCGCGAGACCGGACGCATGGCGGCGTGCATCCGGCTGTGCGAACGAGCCCAAAGGGAATAATTCCACTTCGTCGAATAGAGCGCCCGCCGGGAAGCCTCCATGGCCGATCTTGCAACCAATATTGCGAATGTGCGCGCGCGAATCCGGGCGGCCGCGGAACGCGGCGGCCGACGTGCCGACGACGTCTTGCTGGTCGCCGTGACCAAGACCGTCGACGCCGCGCGGGTGCGGGACGCCGCCGCGCTGGGACTCCGGACGTTCGGTGAGAACCGGGTCCAGGAGGCGCGCGAGAAGATTCCGGCCGTGTCCGGCGTGTCCTGGCACTTGATCGGCAGCCTCCAGCGGAACAAGGCCAAGGAGGCTGTGCGGCTGTTCGACGTCCTTGAGTCCGTCGACTCGGAGGCGCTGGCGGAAGAGTTGAGCCGGCGCGCCGTGGAGCAGGAGCGGGCCGTCGACGTGCTGATTCAAGTGAACGTGGCCCGCGAGCCGCAAAAGCACGGCGCGTCGCCGGAGGAGGCGGCGGCGGTGGTGCGCCGGACGGCCGTCCTGCCGGGGCTGAGACTGCGCGGACTGATGACGATCGCGCCGGCGGTCTCCGATCCCGACGAGGTGCGCCCCGTGTTTCGGGCGCTCCGCGAATTGAGGGAAAATCTACAACGTGTGCTCGGGGCCGCGCTTCCCGAGTTGTCGATGGGGATGTCGGAGGATTTCGAAGTGGCCATCGAGGAAGGCGCGACCATGGTCCGCATCGGGCGGGCCATATTTGCTGACCGCAGCCAGACATAGCCGGCAAGACGCAGCAGAAAACGCAGCAGCGGACGCCCCACACCGGAGGCGACACATGGGCCGGGTCATGCAACGGATGTGGCACTTTCTGGGCTTCGGCGAGCATGAGGAAGGAGGATTACCGGCCGAGACCGCGCCGCCGCGGGCGCCGATTTTTCGCCTGCATACTCAGCGGTCCTTGGAGATCGTGGTGCTCGAGCCGGGGCAATATGAAGAAGCGCAGACCGCGGCCGACTACCTCAAAACACACCGGCCGATCGTGCTCAACCTCAGGAACGTGCACAAGGACCTGGGGCGGCGCGTCGTCGATTTCCTGAGCGGAGTCGCCTATGCGCTCGACGGGCACACGCACCGTGTCGGAGACGAGATCTTCCTCTTTACACCCGCGCACGTGTCCATTACGGCGGAGCACATCCGCGAGGAGGAGGCGCCCAAGGGGCTCTTTCCGGTCGAGTGAATGCGCGTTTCGCTATACTGAGAGGCGCCTGCATCGCGTGATGTCCAGATCCGGAGACCGCGCGGGATGAGCACCGAGGTCCCCTTGTGGTGGGAAGGCGGGGCGCTGTGTCTGATCGACCAGACGGCCCTGCCTCACGATCTTCGGTCATGCCGCTGCACAACCTGGGAAGAGGTCGCTGACGCGATCCGCGCGCTCCGCGTGCGCGGCGCCCCCGCGATCGGCCTCGCCGCGGCCTACGGCCTTGCGCTGGCCGCGCGCACCGCGACCGGGTCGCGCACCGAGCAGCTGGCCCGCCTCCGAATGGCCGCTTCCGGGCTGCGGGCGACGCGGCCGACGGCGGTGAACCTGGCGTGGGCGCTCGACCGGATGCTCGCCGCGGCCGACGCGACCTCCGAGACGGGCGGTCTGCCGGGACGCCTGCTGGATGAAGCGCACGCGATGGCCCGCGCCGATCTCGAGATGAACCGCCGCATGGCCGCCCACGGCGCGGCGCTCTTTCCGGAAGGCGCTTCCGTCCTGACGTACTGCAACACCGGGATGCTGGCCACCGGCGGGTGGGGGACCGCGTTTGGGGTGCTCCGGCAGGCGCACGACGAGGGCCGGCGGATCCGGGTGGTTGCCTGCGAAACGCGGCCCGTGCTCCAGGGCGCGCGCCTCACCGCCTGGGAGCTCATGCAGCATGGCATTCCGGCGACGCTGATCACCGACAACGCCGCCGCGACGCTGATGCGCGCCGGCGAGGTCCATGCGGTCATCGTCGGCGCCGACCGCATCGCCGCCAACGGCGATACGGCGAACAAAGTCGGCACCTACGCGCTTGCGGTCCTCGCCCACGCCCACGGCCTGCCGTTTTACGTGGCGGCGCCGCTGTCGACCGTCGACCTCGCGACCCCGGAGGGTACTGTGATCCCGATCGAAGAGCGTTCCGCGGACGAAGTGACGATGCTGGGCGGGACCCGTGTGGCCGCCCCCGGGATCGCGGTGCGCAACCCGGCGTTCGACGTGACCCCGCACCGGCTGATCACCGCAATCGTCACCGAGGCCGGCGTGCTGCGGCCGCCGTACGCCGTGACGCTGCGCGCGGCGCTCGCCGGCACCGCGGCGGGAGCGGCGCGATGAAGCGGCCGTTCCGGCGTAAGACGCTCGCCGTCGCGGTCCTCATCGCCTGGGGCGCCGTCATGGCGCGGCAGCTCGCCCTGCACGACGCGACGTGGCTGTCCGCGATCTTCTTTGCGACCGGACTGTACGGGACGATGCTGATGGCCTTCGCGGTGTGGCCGCGGCCCGACGCGGGGAGCGCCGGAGCGCCGCCCCCCGACGGGACATTCCGCCCGTTTGTCAGCATCATCGTCCCGGCGCGCAACGAGGAGGACGTGATCGCCGATACGGTCCGGTGTCTGTGCGCCCTCGATTACCGGGAGGCCGCGGGGACGCCGGCGTTCGAGGTCATCGTGGTGGATCACCGCTCGACGGACCGGACGGGACAGGTCCTCGACGCCCTGCGCCGCGAGCTCGCGTTTACGGTTGTGCGCCCGTCCGTCGAGGACGGCGTCGGCAAAGCCGTGGCCCTCAACGTCGGGCTCGCCGCGGCGCGCGGCGAGGCCATCTGCGTCTTCGACGCCGACGCGCGGGTCGCGCCGGATTTTCTCGCGCGGCTGATTCCGCACCTCGCGCGGCCGGGCGTCGCCGGCGTGCAGGCCCGGAAGCTGGTGTACGACGGCCGGGGCAGCCTCCTGATGCGCGCGCAGGAAGACGATTACTTCGTCTTCCAGACGCTCACCCAGCGCAGCCGGCACCGCATCGGCGGCGCCGTGATCCTCACCGGCAACGGCCTCGTGACGCGCCGCGACGCGCTCGAGGCCGTGGGCGGCTGGAACGAGGACGCCCTCACCGAGGACATCGACCTGTCCGTGCGCTACGCGCTGCGCGGCTGGACCGTCCACTACTGCGAGGACGTGGTGGTGTGGGAGGAAGCCGTCGCCACCTGGCGGGCGCTCGTGCACCAGCGCACCCGGTGGTCGGAGGGCTCGCTGGGGTGCCTGTTCGAGTACGCGGGCGCGATGCTGCGGGCGCCGGTGCCGTGGCGGAAGCGGCTCGATTTTCTCGTCTTTCTCTCGGGATCACTCGTGCTGGCGCTCTCGATGCTGGCGAGCTACCTTTTTCTCGTGGAGGATTGGATCCTGAACCTCGCGTCCCACCGGCTCTCGGTGCTGAACGCGTTCCCGGTGGCGCACGACCAGCCGTGGTACGCGTATTACTGGATCGTGATCATGCTCTCCACCGTGATCGGCATCGCGGTCGAGCGGGCCCGCACCCCCCTCGGCGTGGTCCTCACCTCGGCCCGGTACATGCTCTTCGCGACGCACCAGATCGTCACGCTGCCTCTGGCGTTCTACCGGTTCGTCCGCAGCGTGTTTACCGGACGGATCGAGTGGATGAAGACGGAGCACCGCGGCGTCGGCCTCCCGTCGTTCGGGAGCCGCCGCATCACGGCCGCGGAGCGTGGGGCCAAGAGCCCGGCGGAGGCGGCCGCGCCCCTTATTTGACGCTCCTCCCCGGCGTGTGCTAGAATCCCCGGGAATACGCGATGACGGGGGACCGCCGCCGCGCGGACCGCAAAGCGAGCCGGATGACCCGCGAACGGGTCGGGTGAAAGCCGGTGCGGTGCCGGCGGCAGCGATCGCCTCCCGAGGTGCGAGGTCCAGGGACAGATTCCGAGGCCCCGCCGGTATCCCCCGATAACGGGATTCGGACCGGGCGTTCCGGCTGCGCCATAAGCCGAGCGCCGATCCGAACGAGTGCCGGGCCCGCAGGGGCCCGGAACGAGGGTGGTACCACGGTGACCCCGTCCCTTGCCGGACGGGGTTTTGTCATTCCGCACCGCTGTCGTAGAGCTGTCCTGAATCGGAGGAGTTGCTCGATGGCATTTCAGCCTGTCGATCCGCGCGCGGATTTTCCGGCGCAAGAGCGTGCGATTCTGGACTGGTGGACGCGGGAAGGCATCCTGGCCCGCTACCTCGCGAAGAACCGCGCCGCCGCGACGCGCTGGTCCTTTCTCGACGGGCCGATCACCGCGAACAATCCGATGGGCGTGCACCACGCCTGGGGCCGGACGTACAAGGACCTGTTCTGCCGGTACCACACGATGCTCGGCCACCGGCAGCGTTACCAGAACGGCTTCGACTGCCAGGGCCTGTGGGTCGAGGTCGAAGTCGAGAAGGAGCTCGGATTCAAGAGCAAGCGGGACATCGAGCAGTACGGGATCGCGGAATTCGTCGAGCGCTGCAAGGCGCGGGTTTTGAGGTACGCCGGCGTGCAGACGCAGCAGTCGATCCGGCTCGGCTACTGGATGGACTGGGACGACTCGTACTACACGATGTCCGACGAGAACAACTACAGCATCTGGCTCTTCCTGAAGCGGTGCTGGGAGCGCGGCCTCGTCTACAAAGGCCACGACGTGATGCCCTGGTGCCCGCGGTGCAGCACCGGCATCTCCGAGCACGAGATCGTCACCGAAGGCTACCAGGACGTGACGCACCTCAGCCTCACGGCGCGCCTGCCGGTCGCCGGCCGGACCGGGGAGTATCTCCTGGTCTGGACGACGACGCCCTGGACGCTCACGAGCAACGTCGCCGTCGCCGTGCACCCGGAGCTCACCTACGTTCAGGTCAAGGAGCGCAACGGGGCGAGCTACTACGTCGCCAAGGACCGGCTCGACGCCGTGACGGCCGGCCGTCCAAAAGTCTCGGTCGTGCGGGAGCTGCCCGGGCGCGACCTCGTCGGGTGGACCTACGAAGGGCCGTTTGACGATCTCCCGGCGCAGCAGGGCGTCGTCCACCGCGTCATCCCGTGGACGGACGTCACCGCGACCGAAGGCACCGGGCTCGTCCACATCGCGCCCGGCGCGGGCGCCGAAGACTTCGCGCTCGGCAAGGCGCACGGCCTCGACGTGCTCGCCCCGATCGACGAGTTTGGGATCTTTACGGAGTCGTTTGGACGGCTCGCCGGCCGGCACGTCTACGAGGTCGCCTCGCTGATCAAGGACGACCTGGAGCAGCGGGGTCTCCTGTATCGCGCCGACGAGTACACGCACCGCTACCCGATGTGCTGGCGGTGCGGGAGCGAGCTCGTCTTCCGCCTCGTCGACGAGTGGTTCATCGCGATGGACTCGCTGCGCGAGCCGATGATGGCCGTGACGCGCCAGATCACCTGGATTCCCGAGTTCGGGCTCGAGCGGGAGCTCGACTGGCTCCGCAACATGCACGACTGGATGATCAGCAAGAAGCGGTACTGGGGGCTCGCGCTGCCGATCTACGAGTGCAAGGCGTGCGAGACCTTCGAGGTCATCGGCAGCGAGCACGAGCTCAAAACGCGCGCGGTCGAAGGCTGGGACGCCTTCGAGGGTCACACGCCGCACCGGCCGTGGGTCGACGCGGTCAAGATCCGCTGCCAAAAGTGCGGCGCCGTCGTCTCGCGCATCCAGGACGTCGGCAACCCCTGGCTCGACGCCGGCATCGTGCCGTTTTCGACGATGTTCTACCGCCGGGACCCCGCTAAGTGGCGGGAGTGGTTCCCGGCCGACTTCATCACCGAGGCGTTCCCGGGGCAGTACCGCAACTGGTTCTACTCGATGCTGGTGATGAGCACCGTGCTCGAGAACCGGCCGCCGTTCCTCGCGTGCCTCGGGCACGCGATGGTGCGCGACGAGACCGGGCGTGAGATGCACAAGTCTTGGGGCAACATGATCGAGTTCAACGACGCCGCGGAGCGGATGGGGTCCGACGTCATCCGCTGGCTCTACGCGCTGCAGAACCCGGCCCAGAACGTCAACTTCGGCTACGGCCCGGGCGACGAGGTCCGCCGGCGCTTCATCCTGCCGCTGTGGAATGTCTACGCGTTCTTCGTGACCTACGCGAACCTGGACGGCTGGAGGCCCGGCGCCAGAGCGGGAGCGCCGCCGTCGCTCCTCGACCGGTGGATTCTGTCGCGGCTCGCGGACGTGGTCGCCACCGTCCGGGCCCGGCTCGACGCCTACGACGTCGCCGGGGCGGCGCGGCCGATCGAGCGGTTCGTGGACGATCTGTCGCTGTGGTACGTCCGGCGCGGCCGCCGCCGCTACTGGAAGTCCGAGGGCGACGCCGACAAGCAGGCCGCGTACGAGACGCTGTACGAGGTCCTCGTCACGCTGTCGCGCGTGCTGGCGCCCTTCGTGCCGTTTCTCACAGAGGCGCTGTACCAGAATCTCGTGCGCGCGGTGGACGCGCGGGCGGCGGAGAGCGTGCACCTGTGCCCGATGCCGGTGCCGGACGAGGCGGCGCGGGACCCTCAGCTCGAGCAGGGGATGCAGGAGACGCGCCATCTCGTCTATCTCGGACGCGCCGCGCGAAACGAGGCCCGGATCAAGGTGCGGCAGCCGCTCGCGTCCGCTACGCTGCTCGACCGGTCAGGCACGGTGGCCGGCCGTCTCGAGCTCATCGAGCTGTTGAAGGACGAACTGAACGTGCGCGAGGTGCGGTTCGCCGGGTCTCTCGGAGACCTCGGCCGTCTCGAGGTCCGGCCGCGATTCGATCTGCTCGGTCCGAAGTTCGGCGGGCGCATCACCGCGATCGCGGACGCCCTGCGGGCCCACGGCCAGGTACTCGTCGAGCAGACGCCGGAAGGCGAGCCGTACCGCGTGCGCATGCCGGAGGGCGAGGAGATCGTGCTCGAGCGCGCCGAGGTGGACGTGCGGATGCGGTGGCCCGAGGGCCGCGCCGGCGCGGGCGAGAGCGGCGCGTGGGTCGTCCTCGACACCACGGTGACGGAGGATCTCGCGCTGGAGGGACTCGCGCGCGAGCTCGTCCATCAGGTGCAGCAGATGCGCAAGGAAGCGGGGCTCGAGATCGCCGACCGGATCACGCTCTACTACGACGGCGACGACCGGCTGCCGGATCTGATCCGCAAGCACGGCGAGACGATCCTGCGCGAGGTCCTGGCGACCTCCGCCGTCGCGGGCGTGCCGGCCGGCGCGGCGCACACGAAATCCGTGCGATTGGATTCGCACACGGTCACGCTCGGGATCGCACGGCAGGAGGCCGCGGCGCGGCCGGAGGTCGTGCGCGGCACGAAGCCGGGACCGGCGCGATGAGCGGCGCGGCGGCGCGGCGCACCATCGGGGTGATCGGAGGGATGGGGCCGCTGGCCACGGCGGATTTCTACCTTCGCGTCGTGCGCGGCACGCCGGCGGCGACCGATCAGGAGCACCTCCACGTCCTGATTGACAGCAACACCGAGATCCCGGACCGCACGGCCGCGATCGAGGGCCGGGGGCCCGACCCCACGCCGCTCCTGATCGAGACCGCGCGGCGGCTCGTTGCGGCCGGGGCGGAAATCCTCGTGATGCCCTGCAATTCGGCCCACGCGTTCTTGGACCAGATCCGGGGGGCGGTACCGGGCGTGCCGGTGCTGGATATTATGGAAGAGGTCGCCGCGGTGGCCGCAGCCCTGCGCCCGGCGCCGGCCTCGGTGGGCCTCCTGGCCACGGCCGGGACCGTGCGGCAGCGCCGCTATCATGCCGCGTTGGGCCGGCGGGGTATCGAGGTCCTGGTCCCCGACGCCGAGGGCCAGCGGGTGGTGTCCGAGGCCATCGAGTCGGTGAAGGCCGGCGACACCGGCTCCGCGGTGCGCGGCCGGATCCGCGCGGCGGCGGAGACGCTCGTGCGCGCGGGGGCCGGCGCGATCGTGCTCGGCTGTACGGAAGTGCCCGTGATCCTGGGTCCGGACGACCTCGCCGTTCCGGTGCTGGACGGCACGGAGATTTTGGCACGGGCCGCGATCCGGGAAGGCTTCGGGGAATATCACTCGGGGCAGGAGCGTTCGCAAGGCAGTATCGGGGCGTCGCCCGGCCCGGTCAGGAGGCACTGAATGCGCGCACGTCGTTCTCCCAAAAAACCTGCCCGCGCAACCGCGGCGGCCCGCGCGCGTGCCCCGCGGAAGACGGGGTCCCGGCGTCCCCAAACCGCGGCCGCGCGGGCCCGCGGCGCCGATAACACCGCGGCGCGCGGGCGGAGCAAAAACGTCCTGGTCGAAGCGAAGAAGCCGGCGGCCCGGCGCGCACGCGCCGTGGCCCCGGCCGTTCCGCCGGAGCCGGCGCCGAAGCCGATCGTCCGCGCCCGCGGCCTGTCGGGTACGCGGCTCGAGCCGTACATGCGCCGCCTCACGGACGAGCGCCGCCGCCTCCGTCAGGAACTCACGGAGATGGAGCAGCACCAGGTCAAGACGGAGGAGAAGCCGGTCGCGGACGTCTCGGGCAGCTACGATGACGATCTCGTCGACGTGGCCACGGAGACGTTCGAGCGGGAAAAGGGCCTCGCGCTGGAGAGCAGCGTGCAGGGCATGCTGCAGATGGTGGAAGACGCCCTGCGCCGCGGCCGCAGCGGGACGTACGGGGTCTGCGACGGCTGCGGCCGGCTGATCGACGCGAACCGCCTCCGCGCCATTCCCTACACGCGGCTGTGCATCAAATGTAAGGAGCGCGAAGAGCGGCTGCGCAGCGCGATGCGCTGAACAGACGACGGGTTCGCGGCCGGACGGCGGTGCACCGGCCCGCCGGCGCACGGGCGGCCGGCGCCGCCGGCTTCATCCTGGCGTGCGGCGGCGGGCTCGCCGCCGGCGCGGCGGCGCGCGCGCATTTGGCCCCGGGCGTTGAACGGGTCGTCATTCCGGGGGTCCTCTCGCTCACGCTGGTATCAAACACCGGGATCGCCTTCAGTCTCCTGCGCGGCCTGCCGCCGGCGGCGATCGTGGTGCTCGCCTTGACCGTTCTCGCGGTGGCCCTCTACAATAAGGACGCTTGGCCACGGACCGCCGCCGTCCGGTGGGGGCTCGGCCTGGTGCTGGGGGGCGCCGCCGCAAACGTGGTCGAGCGGCTGCGCTTTGGATACGTCATCGATTACCTCGACGTTCACGTCTGGCCGGTATTCAACGTGGCGGATTCCGCCATCGTCGTGGGGGCCGGGCTGCTCGTCCTGGCACTGCTCCGCGAACGGAGGTGACGGATGAAGCCCGTGCTCTTCCAGATCGGGCCGTTTCCCGTGTCGTCGTTCGGCGTGTTCCTGCTGGTGGCGTTCGTCGCGGGAATTCTGCTGCTGCGGACACGGACGTCGCGGTGGGGGTGGGATGGCGGGGAGATCCTCGACCTGAGCCTCTACTCGATCATCGGCGGCGTGATCGGCGCGCGTATCGGGTACGTCCTCGTCAACATTCGCGACTTCGCCGCCGACTGGGCGCGCGTGTTCACGATCTGGAGAGACGCCGGACTCGCGTACTACGGGGCGCTCGCGGGCGGCGCGTTGGTCGCGTGGTTGTACAGCCGCCGCCGCGGGTGGAGCCTCGGATGGCTGGCCGACGCCGCGGCGCCGGGACTCGCGCTGGGCTACGCGATCGCGATGATCGGCACGCTGCTGTACGGCCTCAACTACGGGCGCGCCGCGTCCGTGCCGTGGGCGGTCACCCTTTTCGGCGAGGCGCGGCATCCGACGCAGCTGTACCTGATGCTCGCATCTGTCATCATCTTGGCGATCGTGCAGCCGGCCGTGGGCCGTCCGCACGCCCCCGGGCGTGTGTTTTGGGCGTATCTCGGCCTCTACGGCATCGCGCGGACGGTGGTCGAGGTGTTCATGGACAGCCCGCGCACCGTCGGGCCGTTCACGATCGCCCAGGCGCTGAGTCTCCTTGTCGCCGTGGTCTCGCCGGCGATCTGGTTCGCGCTCGGCCGGCGTCCCGCGGAAACCGAGCCCGCCGAGGCGGCGGATATGGAAACGGCGTCCGATCTTGGGGACGCGGGCGGCGCTCCCGCGCAGTCCGACTCCGGTGAGCAGGGCCGGGCTTAGTGCCGGCCGGTCTTCGGCCGGCCACCATGAAATAGAAGCCGGTCCAACGGTCCACCGGTTCGATGCGGCCGCGGCCGACGACGGCCGCCGGCTCGATGTCGTGGTCGCCGCGCACGTGCCGTCGCTTTCGCGATCCCGCATCGCGCAGCTGGCGGTCGAGGGGCGCGTCAGCGTGGACGCACGACCGCGGAAGCCGGCGTTCCGGGTGCGGCGCGGCCAGGCGGTGGAGATCACCGTACCTCTGCCCGCACCGTCCGGCGTGCATCCCGAGGCGATCCCGCTCGACATCGTGCTGGAAGACGCGGATCTCCTCGTCGTGAACAAGCCGGCCGGACTGACCGTTCATCCCGCGCCCGGCCATCCGTCGGGCACGCTCGTCAACGCGCTCCTGTCGGCGGTCCGCGACCTCGCGGGGATCGGCGGAGAGCTGCGGCCGGGCATCGTCCACCGTCTCGACAAGGACACGTCGGGCCTCTTGGTTGTGGCGAAGTCCGACGCGGCGCACCGCGCGCTCGCCGCGCAGTTCAAGGCGCACACGGCGCAGCGGACGTACCTCGCCGTCGTGCGCGGCCGCGTGCGCCGCGACGAGGGGACCGTCACGGCCGCCCTCGGCCGGCATCCGGTGCAGCGGACCCGCATCGCGGTGGTGCCGGCGGGCCGCCACGCGGTCACACACTACACCGTGCTCGAGCGGTTCCGGGACGCGACGCTCGTGGCGTGCCGGCTCGAGACCGGGCGTACGCACCAGATTCGTGTTCATCTCGCGCACGCCGGATATCCGCTGCTCGGCGATCCGGTCTACGGCCGCGCCCGCTTGGGTCCGCGGCGCGGGCCGGGGGGTCCGGAGATCACGCGGCAGGCGCTCCACGCCGCGCGCCTCGAATTCACGCACCCGCGCACCGGGCGGCGCGTGACGTGCACGGCGCCGCTGCCGGGTGACATCGCGCGCCTTCTTGCGCGGTTGCGCGCCGAGGCGGGGCAGGAGGCCGCCGGATCGCGGCCGGACCTGCGTCAGACGGGGGACGTTCCGCCCGGAAGCGAAGGATAGGGCCGCGGAGGTGGCGCGAAGCGTGGAGCGGCGGGAAAAGGCGCGGGTCATGGATCAGGAGACGATCCGGCGGACGATAACCCGCATGGCGCACGAGATCGTCGAGCGCAACAAGGGCGCCGCGGGGCTGTCGCTCGTGGGGATCCAGCGCCGCGGAGTGCACCTCGCCGAGCGGCTGGCGGCCGCGATCGCCGCGGCGGAAGGCGCCGAGATTCCCGTCGGCACGCTCGACGTGAGCGCCTACCGCGACGACCGCGAGACGCGCCCCGCGTCGGCGGAAGCCGATACGCGCCTGCCGTTTCCGATCGCGGGCCGGCCGATCGTCCTCGTCGACGACGTGCTCTACACCGGCCGCACGGTCCGCGCGGCGATCGCCGCGCTGATCGACCGCGGCCGGCCCTCCGGCATCCAGCTCGCGGTGCTGGTCGACCGCGGCCACCGCGAGCTGCCGATCCGGCCCGACTACGTCGGCAAGAACCTCCCGACGTCTTCGCGCGAACAGGTGGCCGTGCGCCTCAGGGAGATCGACGGCGTCGACGAGGTCGTGATCGAAGAACCTGTGTAATCGCTAGCGCGCATCCGGCGGGAGCGCCGGGCTGACCCGCAGCGTTCGCTCGCCTTCGTAAATGACGGCCCCCGGCGGCGCGCCGCGCGCCTTGCGCACCTGCCGGCGCGGCACCACGTCGACCGCGACCTGCGCCGCCTGCCGGCCCTCGCTGTAATACGCGGCCACCTGCGCCGCCGCGGTCACCGACGACTCGCTCGGCGTCCCCGGCGTCTTGAGGACGACGTGCGCGCCGGGGATCGCCCGCGCGTGCAGCCATAGATCGTCCGGCCCGGCGACGTGAAACGTGACGTGGTCGTTCTCGCGCGAGCTGCGGCCCGCGATGATGACCGCCCCGTCGGGCCCCGCGAACCGCCGCGGCCCAGAGCGCGCCGCCGGGCGTGTGCGCGGCGGCCGGCGCACGAGACGCCGCGCGACGAGATCGGTGTGCACTTCGTAGAGATCGTCGGCGGTGGCCGCCGTTTCGATGTGCATCGCCGCTTCGCGCAGCGCGACCGCCGTCGCCTCCAGCGTGGCGATGCGGGACGGAATCGCCGACGCCGCCGCGCGCGCTTTGGTGTACCGTCGGAAATACCGCTGCGCATTCTCCACCGGGCCGAGGGCGGGATCGAGCGGGATCTCGACCGCGGTCCCCGCCGCCGTGTGATCGGGAACGGATACCGACGCGGCGCCGGAAGGTACGTCGCGTCCGTACGTCAGGAGCAGCTCGCCGAAGACCCGGAAGCGCTCGGCCGCCTCGCTCTCCCTGAGCGCCGCGCGGTTCGCCTCGAGCGCCCGCTCCGTTTGCCGAAATGAAGCGGCGACGGCCGCCGCAAGCGCGCGCCGCCGTTCTTCGAGCACCGTACTGCCGGCCGCCGCCTCGTAGTAGCGGCGCACCGCCTCGCTCATCGTCTCGACCGGAGCCGCTTCGAGCGCCGCGTACACGCGGAGCGGGAGGGCCGCAAAGGCGGCCGGACGTCCGTCGCGGAGGTAGAGCGTCGGGGCGAACTGCGCCGCGCGAAAGGCGCCCGCCAGCGCCTTGATCACTTCGGCGATCGCGGAGGCGTGGGGGGCGGCGTGCGCGGCCGGGACGTCGGGATCGACGCCCGCGCGAAGCGCCGCCTCGTGCGCGAGCACGGGTCCGAGCCCGAGCACCCCCTGGGCGAGGGCGCGCCACACCGGCCGCTCGCCGGTCAGCAGCGGCGCGAGCGTCTCCGGCTCGATCGCATCGGGGTGCGGCCGGTCGGCGGGCGGCAGGCGGTACGGACGGCCCGGGGTGACCGATCGCCGCGACATCTGTTCTGTCACGATCTTCAGCGCGCCCACCACCACGCCGGACGCGCCGGCGCCGCGCACGAGAATGAGGTTGCTGTACCGGCCCATGAGCTCGGCGACCAGCGTGTGCGCACCGTCCAGAGTGTCCAACTCGAGGTAGAGGATGCGTTCAAACGGCGGCTGCGCGACGCGGGTCAGATGCGCATCGATGAGGCGGCTGCGCAGCAGCAGGCCAAACGATCCGAGCCGCTCGCCGGCGATGCGGGGCGCCCCGAGATGGAGTCGCGCCGCCTGGGGATGAATCGAGCAAAATACGTCCTCTGTTCGCCGTCCGTCGCGTAAACCGAGCACGATCGTCTGCGGATCGGGCTGCCGCACCCCCGCCAGACGGTGACCGGCGTACGCGTTCAGGTCCGCCGCAATCGCGGCGAGGGACAATGCGTCGAGGGCCGGTGGTGGGACGGTGGCCAACGATCGAGCCTCCGGGCCGAGCCCTGGTCGATGCCGGGGCGTACTGGCGCACGCCGTAGGCCCAGCCGGCCGTGCGTCGAAAGATCGCGTCCGAACGCGTGCGGACGAGCAAGAAGGAGATTCGCCGCGCCATGCCGGACTTCCTGACCGTGGCGCGCAGCATGACGGGATTCGGAGCCGGAGAAATCATTGCCGGCGCGGGCCGCTACGGAGTCGAGGTCCGGTCGGTTAACCACCGGTTCTGCGAGGTGGTGGTCCGGACGCCCCGAGACCTGTCCCAACTCGAGGACCGGATCCGCGCCCTCGTCCAGAGCCGGGTACTGCGGGGCCGGGTGGACGTCGTCGTCGTGCGGGACGATTACGGCCGGCGGCCGCGTACGGTCAAGACCGACACGGAGCTCGCCAAGGCCTACATAAGTGCCCTGGACGGCCTGCGACAGGCGCTGCCGGTGTCCGGTACGGTCGACCTTTCGCTGCTCCTGTCGCTGCCCGACCTCGTCAAGATCGAGGACGAGAAGGCCGATGTGGAGGCGGCGTGGCCGGCCGTCGAAAGCGGCGTCGGCGCCGCGCTCGAGAAGTTGGTGGCGATGCGGGAGGCCGAGGGCGCCCGTCTCAGCGCCGACCTGCTCGCCCGCCTGGCGCGGATGGAGGGCGTCGCCGAGGCGATCGCGGCGCGGGCCCCCGCGGTAGTCGAGGACTATCACGCCCGGCTGGAGCGCCGCGTTCAGGAGCTCGCCGGGTCGGTTGCGGTCGATCCGGGCCGGCTCGCCACGGAGGTGGCGTTGTTTGCCGACCGTTCGGACATCACCGAGGAGCTGACGCGGTTCCGCAGCCACCTCGCGCAGTCTCGCACGACGCTGGCGGGCCCCGGCGCCATCGGCCGGACGTTGGAGTTCATCGTTCAGGAAATCGGCCGGGAGGCCAACACGATCGGCAGCAAAGCGAACGATCTCGAGATCACCAGGCACGTGATCGCCATCAAGGGCGAGCTGGAGAGTTTGCGGGAACAGATTCAGAACGTCGAGTGACGGCGGAGGACGGGGCGGCCATGGATACGCGGCTCATCAACATCGGGTTCGGCAACATCGTGGCGGCCAGCCGCATCATCGCCATCGTGAGTCCGGACTCCGCGCCGATCAAACGGATCATCCAGGAGGCCCGCGACAAGGGCATTCTCATCGACGCGACGTACGGCCGGCGGACGCGCGCGGTCGTGATCACCGACAGCGGACACGTCGTGCTCTCGGCGGTTCAGCCCGAGACGGTCGCGCACCGGTTCACGAGCAAGGAGGCCGTCGAGGAAGAGGACGAGGAGATCGAAGAGGAACCGGTGGCCGGCGAATGATTGTCACCGTAAGCGGCGAAATCGGCGCGGGCAAGAGCACCGTGGCGCGCGAGCTGGCGCGGGCCCTCGGGCTCCGGTATCTATCCAGCGGTGAGATCTTCCGGGAGGAGGCCCGCCGCCGCGGCATCACACTCGCCGCGCTCGGCCGCCAGGCCGAAGAGGATCCCTCGATCGACCGCGCAATTGACCAGGCCCAGGTGACGGAAGCGCGCGCCGGTGACATCGTCATCGAGAGCCGGCTGAGCGGCTGGCTCGTCGACGGCGACGTACGCGTCTGGCTGCGCGCGCCCGCGGAGGTGCGGGCGCGCCGTGTCGCCGCCCGCGACGGCATGCCGATCGACGCGGCGCGGGCCGACGTCGACAATCGCGAGGACTGCGAACGCCGGCGCTACGCGGCGCTGTACCGGATCGATCTCGGCGACCTGAGCCGCTACCATCTCATCCTCGACACGTCGCTCTGGGGCCCGGAAGACATCACGCACGCGATCGCCGGACTCGCGCGCGCGCTCCGCGGCGAGCGCTCCGGCCGCCGGTTGTAAGTGGCGGAGTCGCTGCGCGGCCGGACAATCGTCCTCGGCGTCACCGGCAGCATCGCCGCGTACAAGGCCGCGGTCGTCGTACGCCGGCTGCGGGAGCGCGGCGCCGAGGTCTTCGTAGTGATGACGCCGGCGGCGGCGCGGTTTGTGACGCCGCTGACGTTCCGCGCGCTCTCGCAGCAGCCGGTCGTGGCGGACATGTGGGCCGGCGGCCTGCCCTGGGAGGAGCCCCACGTCGCCCTCGGCGAGCGGGCGGATCTGGTGCTCGTGGCGCCGGCGACCGCCGATCTGCTCGCGCGGCTGGCCGGCGGGTTCGGCGACGACCCCGTCTCGGCGACGGTGCTCGCCACCCGGGCGCCGGTCGTGGTCGCGCCGGCGATGAGCGACGCGATGGCGCAGGCCCCGGCGGTCCAGGAGAATCTCGCCCGCCTGCGCGCCCGCGGCGTTCACGTGGTCGGGCCGGAGCAGGGGGTGCTGGCCTCGGGCCGCGTCGGACTGGGCCGCATGACCGAGCCGGAGGCGATCGTCGAGGCCGTCGCCGCGATTCTCGCGGAGAAACGCTGAGGAGGTCGGACCCACGAACGCGTTCGTGCCGGCCGACCGGCGGCCGGGGACCCTGCTGTCGACGCCGGCGAGCCGCCCCCCGGACTCGCCGGAGAGTCTTCCGGGCACGGATCTCTGCGTCGATGTTCTGGTGGCGGGCGCGGCCCGCCTTGCCGACCGCCCGCTGACCTACCGCGTCCCCGACGCCCTGCGGCCGTTCGCCGCCGCCGGCGTGCGCGCGCTGGTGCCTCTCGGGGCGCGCCGCGTGTGGGGGGTCGTGCTGGCGGTCAGGCCGTGCGGTCCCGTGCCGGCCGGGGACGGGCATGCGATGCGGGACGTGATCGACCTTCCCGATGGGGCGCCGATGTTTTCGGAGGCGCTGCTCCGCCTCGCCCGTGAGATCGCCGGCGAGACGTTGTCTTCGCTGCGGGACGCCGTGGAGTGCCTGGTGCCGCCGGAGGTCTTCCGGGAGCCGGCGCCGTCCCGGCCGCGGGTGGTGCTCCGAAATCCCGCGCGGCCGCTGCCGTCGCGGCTCGGCCGGCGGCAGGCCGCGATGCTGGCCGCGGTGACCGCCGCGCCGGAGGGGGTTCCCGCGTCCGACCTGGCTTCCGGCGGCGGGCGGGTCGTGCTCCGGCGTCTCGCCGCCGCCGGTCTCGTCCAGATCCGCGAGGCGCCGCGGCCGTCCTTCGCCGGCGCGCCCGTCCCGGCCGTAGAGGCGGCCGCGCCCGCGGCCGCACGCGCCACGCTGCTCCTCGGCGATGTCGAGGCGCGATCGGACTGGATCGAAGAGACCGTGGCCGCCGCGGTACACGCCGGCGGGCGCGCGCTCGCCGTGGTGCCGGAGATCGTGGACGTGCCGCCGCTGGTCGAACGGCTGCGCGGCCGCGCCGCCGTCGGTGCGCTGCATTCGGACCTCACGACCCGCGATCGCCGCGCGGTCTGGGCCCGCATCCGCGACGGCGCGGTCGATGTGGTGGTCGGCACGCGGTCGGCCTTGTTCGCGCCGCTGCCCTGTCTTCGATTGATCGTTGTCGACGACGAACAGGCCGAGGCGTACAAGTCCGAGTCGGCGCCGCGCTATCACGCCCGCGACGTCGCGCGCGCGCGCGCGCGGCTCGAGGGCGCGCGGCTGGTGCTCGGCTCGGCCGCGCCGTCCGTGGAAACCTACGCGGCCGCCGCGGCCGGCGAGCTGTCGACCGTCCACGTACCCCCGCGCCGCCCGGCCCCCGCCGTGACGGTGGTGGACATGCGCGCGGAGCAGCAGCGCGGCCACGTCGGCTATTTGAGCCGGGCCCTCGTGCAGGCGATCACGCGCCATCTCCGCGCGCGCGGCAGCGTCGCCGTCGTCGCGCAGCAGACGGGCTACGCCCGCGTCCTGCTCTGCCGCGAGTGCGGGACCGCCGTGCGCTGTCCGGCGTGCGACATTGCAATGGCCTACGATCGCGAGGACGGCACGCTGCGCTGCCGCGTCTGTGGACGCACCGGCCGGGCCCCCGACGTCTGTCCGCGGTGCGGCGGCGTGAACCTCCGCGGCGTCGGCGCGGGGACGAAGCGCGTCGAGGAGATCGTCCGCCGTCTCTTCCCGGCGCTGCGAATCGCGCGTCTCGACGCGGACACGGCGCGCGGCGCGGATCATCTCGTTCGGGACTTCGCCGGCGGCCGGGTCCGGCTGCTGGTCGGGACCGTCGCGCGGCTGCGGGCGCACCGGGCGCGGCCGACGCTCGTGGGCGTGATCGACGCCGACGGGCCGATGTACCTTCCGGACTTTCGCGCCGCGGAGCGGACGCTGCAGCGGCTGCGCGCCGCGATCGAACTGGCGCACCCGCCGGCGGATCAGCCGCCGCCGGCGATGAACCTTCCGCCGTCCGGCACGGGACCGGCGCCGGAAGCCGTGCTGCAGACGCGCGTGCCCGATCATCCGGTGATGCGCGCGATCGCGACGGGACATGACACGGCATTTTACGATGAGGAACTGACGGCGCGCCGGGGCTTCGGCTATCCTCCGTATGCGCGCCTCGTGCGCGTCGTGGCGGAGTCCGGCGCGCCCGCGCCCGCCCGGGCGCTCGCCGAACGCGTCGCCGCCGCCGCGCGCGCACACCGGCTCGACGTGCTCGGCCCGGCGCCGCTCCGGGGGTCCGGAGGGACCCGCGTGCAGTGCGTCCTGAGGGGGTCCGACCCCGCGGCGGTGCGCGACGGGGCGCGCGCGATCGTGGCGGAGGTCGTGCCGCCCGCGGGCGCGCGGCTCATCGTCGACGTCGATCCGCTGGAAATCGTATGACGGACGAACGCGCCTCCGCGCGCGCCCTCGAGATCGTGACCGTGGACAGTCCGCGCGCCGGGATCCTGCGCCGGCGGGCGCAGCCGGTCCGGGGCGTCACGCGGGAGGTCCGCACGCTCATCGACCAGATGTTTGAAACGCTCCGGCACGCCAGGGGCGTGGGGCTGGCGGCACCGCAGGTGGGGGTCGGACGGCGCGTGATAGTCATCGAGGTCGAGGATCGCCGTCTCGCGCTCGTGGACCCCGAGGTGCTGAAGCAGGAAGGCGAGGTCACCGGCACCGAGGCGTGCCTCAGCATTCCCGGACTGCTCGGCGACGTGCCGCGGTCCGCCCGCGTCGCCGTCCGGGCCCGCAACCGCCGCAACCGCTACATCACGGTCGACGCGCAGGGCCTGCTCGCGCGCGTGCTCCAGCACGAGATCGACCATCTCGACGGAGTGCTGTTCACCGACCGCGTGCGCGATCCGAAGACGCTGCGGCCGGCGGGCGGGGAAGCGACGGAGGTCGCGCCGGAGAGCGCGGCCTCGGCGGCCGACATCCACGTCTCCGGCGACGCGGTGCCGGACGACCCGCGTCCGGCCAGCATGAAATCAAAGCCGTGAAGATCGTCTTCTTCGGCACGCCCGAGTTCGCGGTGCCGTCGCTCGACGCGGTGCTGGCGGTCGGTGAGGTGGCCGCCGTCGTCACGCGCGCGGACAAGCCGCGCGGCCGCGGCCTCCGCGTGGAGCCGCCGCCCGTCGCGCGGGCGGCCAACGAGTACGCGCTCGACGTGCTGCAGCCCGCGTCCCTGCGCGACCCGGCGTTCCTCGCGCGGCTGCGCGCGTTCGCCCCCGACGTCGGCGTGCTCGTGGCCTACGGGCGGCTGGTGCCGCCGGAAGTCCTCGCGATCCCGCCGCACGGCATCGTCAACGTACACCCGTCGCTGCTGCCGCGGTACCGCGGGGCCGCGCCGGTCCCACGGACCATCGCGGCGGGCGACATCGAGACGGGCGTCACGATTCTCTACCTGTCCGAAGAGCTCGACGCCGGGGACATCATCCTCCAGAAAACCGTGCCGATCGGGCCCGAGGACACGACGGGGACCCTCACCGCGCGGCTCGCGGGAGAGGGGGCCGCGCTGCTCGCCGAGGCGCTGCGGCTCATCGAGGCCGGCCGCGCGCCGCGCCTGCCGCAAGATCACGCGCGCGCGACCTGGGCGCCGCGCCTTATGCGGGAAGAGGGCCGGATCGACTGGGGGCGGCCGGCCGCCGTGATCGTCAACCTGGTGCGGGCGTGCGATCCGTGGCCGGGAGCGTTTACCTTTCTGAGGGGTCACGAGCTCAAGATCTGGCGGGCGACCGCGGCCCAGGGAGACGCTGGCGCCGGCACCATGGTGGTCGGTGGGCCGGCGGCGCCGGGAACGGTGCTGCGCGTGCCGGCGGACGACCGTACCCCGCTTGCGGTGGCCGCGGGCGAGGGCGTGGTGCACGTGCACGAGGTGCAGCCGGCCGCGGGGCGCCGGATGAGCGCCGCCGCGTATGCCCGAGGCCGCGATCTGGAGCCCGGCGTCGTGCTCGCCGGCGCCGCGCCCCGCGCGCCCGCGTAGGCCGGCCGGACCCTATGTTACAATGCTGGCAGTTGGGGGTGAACGTATGTTCTTCTGGGACCCTACCTACATCATCGTGCTACCGGCGGTCCTGCTGGCGTTGTACGCGCAGATGCGGGTCCGCTCGACGTATGCCAAGTACAGCCAGGTCGCAATCGGAAGCGGGCTGACCGGCGCCCAGGCGGCGGCCGAAATCCTGCGCCGTCACGGACTTTCGAACGTGCAGATCGAGCGGATCGACGGCACGCTCACCGACCACTACGATCCCCGCACGCGCGTGCTGCGGCTGTCGTCGGACGTCTACGGCGGCGCGTCGGTGGCTTCGGTCGGCGTCGCGGCGCACGAGTCCGGCCACGCGCTGCAGCACGCGGACAACTACGGGCCGCTCGCGCTGCGCTCGGCGATCGTGCCGGTGACGCAGTTCGGCTCGTGGCTGGCGTGGCCGATCTTCTTGATCGGGTTCTTCTTTCACTCCGGGACGTTCATGCAGCTCGGGGTCCTGATCTTCAGCGCGTTTGTCGCATTCACGGTGATCACGCTGCCGGTCGAGTTCGACGCGAGCGGCCGCGCGCTGCGGGTGCTGGCCGCGGAGCACCTCGTGACCGACGACGAGCTGCGGGGCGTCCGCTCCGTGCTCGGCGCCGCGGCCCTCACGTACGTCGCGGCCGCGGCCACCTCGATCCTCGAGCTGCTGCGGCTCCTGCTGCTGATGAACATGTCGCGGCGGGAGGAGTGATGCCGCCGCGCCGCGCTCCACAGTCCGCATGGATCGTCGCCGCACCGCCCGAGAGGTGGCGCTAGAGGTTCTGCACCGCGTCGACGCCGACCGGGCCTGGAGCGGCGCTGCGCTTCGCGCGGCGCTCGGCCGCGCCGGCCTCACGCCGGCGGACGAGGCCTTCGCCACGGAGCTCGTCTACGGGACGCTCCGGCACCGCGCCCAGGTGGACTGGGCGCTCGCGCAGGCGCTCCATCGCCGCCTCGACAGCCTCCCGCCTCGCATTCGCGAGGTGCTGCGCCTTGGCGCGTACCAGCTGGCATTTCTTTCACGCGTGCCGGCGCGCGCGGCCTGCGATGAAACCGTCGAGCTGGCCCGGCGCGTCGGCCACCCCGGGACCGTATCGCTCGTCAACGCGGTGATGCGGCGGCTCGCGGCGTCGCCGCCGGCGTGGCCGGAGGCCGCCGACACCGCCGAGGCCATCGCCGTGCGGTGGTCGCATCCCGAGTGGCTCGTCGCGCGATGGCTCGCGCGGTTCGGTCCGGACGAGACCCGCGCGCTCTGCGCGGTGAACAACGAGACGCCGCCCTCGTGGGTGCGGCTCAACACGCTGCGCGGCGCGATCCCGGAGCTCGATGGGCGGCTCGCGGCGCTTGGCATCGAGACGCAGCCGTCGGAGCGCCTTCCCGAGGCCCGGCGGATCACGGCCGGCGCGCCCGACGCGCGGGACCGGGCGTACGCGGCGGGGCTCGTGACGCCGCAGGACGAAGGCTCGATGCTCGTCGCCCGGCTCGTGGCGCCGCGTCCGGGCGAGGTCGTGATCGACGCCTGCGCGGCGCCCGGGGGCAAGACGACCCACCTCGCCGCGCTGATGGAGGATCGCGGGCGCCTGCTGGCATGCGACCTTCTGCCGCAGAAGCTCGACACCGTGGCGCGCCAGTGCGCGCGGCTCGGCGTCACGTGCGTCGAAACGCGGGCACTCGACGCGGCCCGCCTCGGCGAGGTCTGGCCGGAGGCCGCCGCGCGCGTGCTGGTCGACGCGCCCTGCTCCGGGCTCGGCGTCCTCCGGCGCCGGCCGGAAATCCGGTGGCGCGTCCGCCCCGAGGATCTCGCGGCGATCACCGCGCGGCAGACCCGCGTGCTGGCGGGGGCCGCGGCGGCGGTCCGGCCGGGCGGGCGCCTCGTCTACAGCGTCTGCACGATCGAGCCGGAAGAGGGCCCCGACGTCGTCGCCGCGTTTTTGGCGGCCCAGCCTGCGTTTGCGCCGGCGCCCATCGACGATTGGCCGTTCGCGACGCCGGCGGCGCCCGGCGGGGTGTTCCTCTACCCGCACCGGACCGGTACCGACGGTTTCTTCGTTGCGGCGCTGCGGAGGGCGCCGTGACCGCCGCAGCGCCGGCGGCGGCGCCGCTTTCGGCGGCCGGTCCCGCGACGCCGGATCTACGCGGGCTTCTGCTGCCGGAGCTGACCGATCTCGCCCGGGGGCTCGGCGCGCCCGCCTACCGCGGCCGGCAGATTGCCCGGTGGGTCTACGGCCGCGGTGTGGAAGATATTTCGGAGATGACGGATCTGCCCATCACGTTCCGGGAACGGCTCGGCGGGGCGGCGCGCATCGGGACCCTGACGGTCAGGCGGTCCACAGATGCGGCCGACGGATCCGCGACGAAGCTGCTGGCCGCGTGCGGAGACGGCCAGACGGTGGAGTGTGTGTTGATGCGGTTCGACGACGGCCGGCGCAGCGCGTGTGTCAGCACTCAGGCCGGCTGCGCCATGGGCTGCGCCTTTTGCGCGACCGGGCTGGGCGGCTTCGCCCGCAATCTCACCGCCGGCGAGATCATCAGTCAGGCGCTGGCCATCCGCGCGCGCGCCGACCGGCGGCTCAGCAATGTGGTGTTCATGGGCATGGGGGAGCCGCTGGCGAATTACGAGGCGACGGTGCGCGCCGCGCGCATTCTCGCCGCGCCGTGGGGGCTCGGCATCGGGATGCGCCACCTGACGATCTCCACCGTCGGCCTCGTGCCGCAGATCCGCCGGCTCGCGGGCGAGGGTCTACAGATCACGCTGGCGGTCTCGCTGCACGCGCCCACCGACGCGCTGCGTCGGCGGCTCGTGCCGGTGACCGAGCGCTATCCAATCGCCGAACTCATGGCCGCGTGCCGCGACTATCTCGCGGCGACGGGACGCCGGCTCACGTTCGAGTACGTGCTGATCGACGGCGTCAACGACGGCGATGCGGAGGGGCGCGCGCTCGGCCGGCTCCTGCGCGGCCTCCTGTGCCATGTGAACGTGATCCCGCTCAACCCTGTGCCCGGCATCCCGCTCCGCCGGCCCGCGGTCGCCCGCGTCCGTGCCTTCGCCCGCTGCGTACGCGCGGCCGGCATTCCGGTGACCGTGCGGATCGAGCGCGGCACCGAGATTCAGGCGGCGTGCGGACAGCTGCGTCTCGCGGACGGAAGCGGGCGCGCGTCGCGCTGGACACCGGCGGACCGCCTACCGGCGAACTCGCCGGCCACCGTGCGATCAAAGCCGGCGCGCCGCGCCATGCCCGCCGCCGGCGGCGCCCCTGCGCGCGGGAGAGAGGGCCGGGCGTGAGCGTGTTCCTGCGGTTCGAACGGCGGGTCGAGGCGCTCGTCGAGGGCCTGTTCACACGATGGTCGCGCGACCGGGTGCATCCGGTGGAGATCGGCCGGCGGGTGCTGCGCGAGATGGAGGCCGGCGCGATGGCCGGGCTGCGCGGGGCGCTGCTGCCGAACGATTACCGGGTGTTCCTCAACCCCAAAGACTTTGCGCCGTACGAATCGTTCGCGCCGGCGCTCGTCGGCGAGCTGGCCGAGCTCCTTCGCGACCGCGCCGAGGAGCTCGGTGCGCGCCCCGCCGGTCCGGTGCACGTGAGCGTCGAGCCGCGCGAGGCGATCGCGTCGGGGGAGATTTATGTGGAAGCGCGTCTGTCCCCGGATGCGCAGCCGTCGCCCGCCGCACCCGCGGGACCGGACGACGCCCGGACCGGCGTGCCGGGGTCGGACACCCGCATCTATCGCCGCGAGCGCGCGGCCACGGGCGCGCGGCTGCGTGTGCTGGCGGGACCCGCCGGCACGGCCGGCCGCGAGTTTCTGCTCGACCGGCCGGTGCTCACGATCGGGCGGCGCGCCGACCAGGACATCGTCATCGACGATCCGAGCGTCAGCCGCACGCACGCGCGCATCCACGCGACGGAGGGCGAGGCCGCCGTCGAGGACGTGGGCAGTACCAACGGCACCGCGCTGAACGGCCGGCCCATAGGGCGCAGCCGCGTGCCGGTGCACGACGGCGACCGCATTCAGGTCGGCAACGTGCTGCTGCAGTACCGGAGGGGCGCATGACCGCGACGCCGACGCTCCTGATCGTCGTGCTCCGGTACGCGTTCCTGCTGGCGCTCGTTCTCTTCGTGATCCGGGTGCTGCGCGTCGTCGTGGCGGACATGGAGTCGCGGGCCGCGTGGCCGGCATCGCGCGCCGTGCTGGTGGTGGAGGCGCCGGAGACGTCTCGCGGGCGGGAGTTCCTCGTCGCGGGGGAGGCCACGGTCGGCCGCGCGCCGGGCTGCGCGATCGTGCTGAGCGGCGACTACGTGTCGGCGCATCACGCCCGCCTGTTCGAGCGCGACGGCCGCGTGTGGGTCGAGGATCTCGGCAGCACGAACGGAACCCAGCTCAACGGGCGGCGCGTGCGCCGCCCCGTCGCGATGCGCGCCGGCGACCGGCTGAAGATCGGCGACGTCGTGCTCGGCCTCCGGCTCGAGGCGGCATCGGAGGCGGTGGGGGCGGGGACCGGGGCCTGGAGCCCGAGCGCCGGAGGACGCGGATGAGCGGATTCACCTCGCGGGGCGCAGGCGTCAGCGAGATCGGCCGCGTTCGGGAGACCAACGAGGACCGCATTCTGCTTCGCGACCGCCTCGCGCGGGGAGCCGCGCTGTACGCGATCGCCGACGGGCTGGGCGGACACGCGGCCGGCGGCGTCGCGAGTGCGCTCGCGGTCGAGACGCTTGTGCGCGAGGTGCCGGCGCTCCTCGAGCGCGGGCTCACGCCGGCGGAGGCGCTGGCGCTGGCCGTGCGGCGCGCCAACGCCGACATCAACGCGCAGGCGGCCGGGCCCGAGCGGTCCGGCATGGCGACGACGTGTACGGCGGCGCTGGTCGCGGGCCAGGCGGTTGTCTTGGCGCACGTCGGCGACAGCCGCGCCTATCTGATGCGGGGCGCCGAGATCCGGCAGCTGACGGTCGACCACTCGGTTGTCGCGGAGCTCGTCCGGCACGGCACGCTCTCGCCCGCCGCGGCCGGCGGACACGCGCAGCGCCACGTGCTCACGCGCGCGCTCGGAACCGCGCCCGAAGTCCAAGTCGACGTGCTGGCCGTGCCGCTGCGGGCCCGCGATGCGCTGCTCCTCGTCAGCGACGGCGTGCACAGCGCGGTGACCCCCGACGAGATGGCCGACATCATCCGCACGACACGGGACGGGAGCGAAGCCTGCCGGATAGTCGTCGGCCTGGCCAACGCGCGCGGCGGCACCGACAACGCGTCCGTGGTCCTGGTGCGGGTCCGGCCGAAGTGGCTCGACCGCGCGGGCCGGGTCGCGAGCGCCGCGGCCCTCGCCGCGTTCCTGGCCGCCGGCGTGGTCACGTACCGCGTCGAACACGCCTACTTCCTCGGCGTCAGCGGCGATCGCGTCGCCGTGATGCGCGGGATCCCGCTCCGGATCCTCGGCGTGCCGCTGTTCGCGGTCGTGCGGAGCACCGGCGTGCCGGTGACCCGGATCGCCCCCGCCTACCGTCCGCAGCTGCTGCAGGGGATTCCCGCGCGCGATCCCGCCGACGCGGACATGCTCCTGCAGGACCTGCTGCACCGGCCGTGACGATGGCCGTCCCTCCCGCGGCGTCCGCCGCGCCCGCGCCGCTGCCGTGGGTCGCGCGGCGAGCCGCCGAGCGAGGACTCGTGGTGGCCGCCGGCGTGCTCGGCGCCTTGGGCCTCGTCGCCGTGCACGCCGCGATGTATCCCGCGGAGTCGTGGGATCCCGTCGTCGCCGGCGCGGTGGCGCTGGCGGGATTTCTCGTCGTGCACATGGCGCTCGTCATTGCCGACAATCGGGGCGACGAGGTGCTGCTGCCGGTCGCCGCCGCGCTCTCGGCGGTGGGGCTCGTGATGATCTACCGGCTGCGGCCCGACTACGCCGTCCGGCAGGCCGCCTGGATCTCGCTTGGGTTGACGTCGCTGCTGATCGCCCTCGGGACGCTGACCGACCTGCGGTGGGTCCGGCGCTACGCCTACCTGTGCGCGCTCACCGGCATCGCGCTGCTGGTGCTGACCGTCCTGATCGGCGTGGAGCGGAACGGCGCGCGGCAGTGGCTGGTCATCGGCGCGTTCACGCTCGAGCCGGGTGAGATCGTCAAGCTGCTCCTCGTCGCGTTCTTTGCGGGGGTGTTGGTGGAAAACCGGCCGCTGCTCACACTGCCGGGACCGCGGCGCTGGCGCGCCGACCTCGGCCGCCTGGGCCCCGTGCTGCTCGTGTGCGTCGGGTCCCTGCTGCTGCTCGTCTTCCAGCGCGATCTCGGTCTGGCGATGCTGTACTACGGCGTGTTCCTCGCGATGCTCTACGTGGCGCTCGGCCGGCTCGACTACGTGCTCGGCGGCCTCCTGGCGTTCGGCGCCGGGGCGACGCTGTGCTATCATCTGTTCGCGCATGTGCGGGTGCGGGTCGACGTCTGGCTGAATCCCTGGGCGGACGCCGCGGGGCGCGGGTATCAAATTCTGCAGGGTCTATTCGCGCTCGCGAGCGGCGGTCTCACCGGGGCCGGGCTCGGCCTCGGGCACCCCGAGCTCATGCCGGCGTCCTACACCGACATGATCTTCCCGGCGATCGGGGAGGAGCTCGGCGCGATCGGCACGTTCATGGTGGTGGCGCTCTACCTGCTGTTCCTCGGACGGGCCTTCCGCGCCGCCGTGCAGGCGGACGGATCGCTCGACCGGCTCGTCGGGGCCGGCCTGGGGGCGGCGATCGGCATCCAGACCTTCGTCATTCTCGCCGGCAGCACCCGGCTGATTCCGCTGACGGGCATTCCGGCGCCGTTTCTCACCTACGGCGGCAGCGCGGCGGTGAGCAACTTCATCGCCGTCGCGCTGCTGCTCGCCATCTCGGACCGCGGCGCGCGCGCCGCGGCGGAAGAGCGCGATGGTCGGACGCACCCGTAACGTCGGCCGGCTGCTCGCGGGGCTGTTCGCCGTGCTCCTCGTCTATCTCGCGTTCGTCCAGGTGATCTGGGGGCCGCAGCTGGCCGCGTCGCCCCAGAACCCGCGCCTGGCGCTCGCCGCGGAGCGGATCCACTGGGGGCGGATCCTCGACCGGCGGCTCACCGTCCTGGCCGATTCGGTGGGGACCGGACCGTCGCAGGTCCGGCGGTATCCGCAGGGGACGTCGTTCGCGCACGTATTGGGCTATCGCAGCCGCCGGTACGGGCTCACCGGGATCGAGCGCCGCGCGGATCTCGCGCTGCTCGGACTGCCGGTCACCGATCCGTGGCAGGCGCTCCAGGAGGCGTTCGGCCGGACCCCCGAGGGCAACGACGTCGTGCTCACCCTCGACGCCGCGGTGCAGCAGGCCGCGGTGCGCGCCCTCGGCAACGTCCGCGGCGCGGTCGTCGTGCTCGACCCGCGGACGGGCGCGGTGCTCGCGCTGGTGAGCCGCCCGGGCTTCGATCCGGCCACGGTCGACGCGCAGTGGGCCGCGCTCTCGCGCGACCTGTCGGCGCCGCTGTACGATCGGGCGACGCAGGGCCAGTACCCGCCGGGCTCGTCGTTCAAGACGGTGACGCTCACGGCGGCGCTCGGCAGCGGCCGGGTGCGTCTCTCCGACCCGGTGAACTGCCCCGAGGCGATCGACGTCGGCGGCGCTTTGATCCATAACTTCGAGCACGAGCAGTTTGGACAGATCTCGGTGCTGCAGGCGTTCGTCGCCTCCTGCAACACCGCGTTCGTCCAGATCGGACAGCGCACGGGCGCGCAGCCCATCGTCGCCGCGGCGCGCGCGTTCGGACTCGGCCAGCCGGTGCGGTTCGACCTGCCTGCGTCGAGCGGCTACGTGCCGCCGCTGCGCGACCTCGGCGCCCGCGGCCTGGCCCAGATCGCGTTCGGGCAGGGCAGCCTGCTCGTCACGCCGCTTCAGATGGCGCTCGTCGCCGCGGCCGTCGGCAACGGCGGGACGATGATGAGTCCGTTTCTCGTCTCGCAGATCCGCGCCCCGGACGGCCGCATCCGGCAGACGTTTGCGCAGCGCGGCAGCCGCGACGTGATGGCCGCCTCGCTTGCCGGCGAGCTCGCGCAGGCGATGGTGCAGGTGGTCCAGAGCGGAACCGGGACCGCCGCGCAGCTGCCCGGGGTGAGGGTGGCGGGCAAGACCGGCACCGCCGAAAATCCGCACGGGAACACCCACGCCTGGTTCATCGCCTTCGCCCCCGCCGACCGGCCGGTGGTGGCGCTGTCCGTGATCGTGGAGAACGGGGGCGTCGGCGGCCAGGTGGCGGCGCCGATCGCGCGGCAGGTGCTGGCGGCCGCCCTGCAGGTCCAGAGCGCCGCGGGGGGGCGCCCGTGATGCAGCACCGGCTGGGGGAGCGGTACGAGGTGCTCGAGTTGATCGCCGAGGGCGGCATGGCGCACGTCTACCGCGGCCGCCGCCTCGACGACGGGACGCTCGTCGCGATCAAGATCCTACGCGACCAGTACGCCCACAACGCCGAGTTCGTCGCGCGGTTCGAGCGCGAGGCGCAGGCCGCCGCGCGGCTCTCGCACCCGCGCATGGTCCGCATCTTCGACCACGGCCGGGACGGCGACGTGCACTTCATCGTCATGGAGTACATCGACGGGGAAGACCTCAAGACGCACCTGCGCCGGACCGGTCCGCTCGACGAAGCCCGCGTGCGGGCCATCGGCGTCGAGGTCTGCGAGGTGCTCGAGTACGCGCACCGGGCCGGCATCGTCCACCGCGACATCAAGCCGCAGAACATCCTCCTCACGCCCGACGGCGGCGTGAAGGTCACCGACTTCGGCATCGCCCGCGCGCTCGCGGCCACCGGCATTACCGAGACCGGGACGGTGCTCGGATCGGTGCAGTACATTTCGCCGGAGCAGGCGCGCGGACTCGGCGTCGGCTGGCGCGCCGACCTCTACTCGCTCGGCGTCGTGCTCTACGAGGCGGCCACGGGCTCGCTGCCCTTCGATGCCGACACCCCGATCGCGATCGCGCTGCGGCACATGCACGAGCCGCCGCCGCTGCCGCGCCGTGACGGCGCGCGCCTCGGGCGCGACCTCGAGGCCATTATTCTGAAAGCGCTCTCGAAGGACCCGGACCACCGCTACCGGTCGGCGCAGGACATGGCCGACGATCTTACGGGGCGCACCGCGCACTGGCGGGCGGCCTCCGCGGCGGAGTCGACGGCGATCGTTCGCACCGGTGACGGCGCCGCGCGCCGGGCGGCGCGGGACGGGCGCGCCGCGCGCCGCTCGGTGCCGCTCATGGTCGCCGCGGTCGTGCTGCTCGCCACGTTCGGCGGCATCGCCTGGGGCTGGCAGGCCCTCAACGCCTACCTCAACGTACCCGAGGTCTCGGTTCCCGATCTCGTCGGCCGGAGCCTCGTCGAGGCCGAGACGATCGCGCGGCAGCGCCGCCTCAACGTCCAGGTGGTGCAGCAGGTGCACAACGCCACGCTGCCGACCGGTTCAGTGGTGAGCCAGGATCCGCCGGCCGGGACGCCGGTGAAGGTGAATCGCGCGGTGGGATTGGTGACGAGCCTCGGGCCGGAGATGGTGACCGTCCCCGACGTGCGCCGGCGCTCCCTCGAGGACACACGATTCGCCGTCGAGCAGGCCCGGCTCGCCGTCGGGGAGATCCGCGAGACCTACGACGACGCCGTGCCGTCGGGATTCACCATTACCCAGGACCCCGCGCCCGGGGCGTCGGTCGCCCGCGGCACGCCGGTCAACCTGACCGTGAGCAAGGGGCAGCAGGCGATCGTGCTGCCGGACCTGGTCGGACGGATGCTCGACGACGCGCGCCGGGCCCTCCAGGATCTCGGCGTGACCCTGCGCGACGTGACCCAGGTCGCGCGCGACGACGTGCCGGCGGGCCAGGTGGTGGCGATGACGCCCCCGGCCGGCACGCGGATCGGCCACGGCGACGCCGTCGGGGTGGCGATCGCGGTGCGCCCCGCGGAAGGCGGCGCGCCGCCGCAGCCGATCGTGACCGGCACACCGCCGGCGCCCCAGTCCGCCTCGACCGAGCAGCGCCAGACCCATCTGCACATCATCGTCCCGGAGGGCGCCTCGCGGCAGCTCGTGCGCATCGTCGTGATCGATCAGCGGGGCGTGCACACGGCGTACGAGGGGATGCATCGTCCCGGCGAGAACGTGGACCGCCAAATCGTCGGCCAGGGCTACACGATCGTGCAGGTATACATCGACGGCCGGCTGATCCAGGAGATTCGCCCCTGAGCAGCGCGCCCGCGGTCAAAATCGCCCCGTCGATCCTCGCCGCCGACGTCGGACGGCTGGCCGAGGAAGCGCGCGCGGCCGCCGCCGCCGGCGCGGACATGCTGCACGTGGACGTGATGGACGGCCGGTTCGTGCCGGAAATCACGATGGGGCCGGCCGTGGTGCGGGCGGTCCGCCGGGCCGCCGACGTGCCCGTGGACGTGCACCTCATGATCGTCGAGCCGGAGCGGCACCTCGAGGCGTTCGCGCGGGCCGGGGCGGCGAGCCTCACCGTGCACGTGGAAGCCTGTCCCCACCTCTACGACACGCTGCGGCGAATCGCCGCGCTCGGCGCGCGCCCGGGGGTGGCGATCAACCCCGCGACCCCGCCGGAGCAGGTGGCGTGGGTGCTGCCGCACGTCGCCGCGGTTCTCGTCATGACGGTGGAGCCGGGCGCCGGCGGGCAGCCCTTCATTCCGGAGATGACGGCCAAGGTGGCCGCGCTCGCGGCGTGGCGCCGCGAGCGCGGCCTCGACTTCGAGATCGCCGTCGACGGCGGCATCGGCCCGGAGACCGCGAGGCAGGTGGTCGAGGCCGGCGCGGGCGTCCTCGTCGCCGGCACGGCGGTGTTCGGCGCGCCCGACGGCGTTGCGGCGGCGATCGCGCGGCTGCGCCAGACGGCCCTCGGTGCGCCGTCTCGCGCCGCGCGGCGTTCGTGACCGCATCACCCGGGATTCTGCTGGTTCACCCCGACTACCACCGGCACGTCACCCCGGCCGGGCATCCCGAGCGTCCGGCCCGTATCGAGGCGATCGAGGCGCGTCTTGCGCGCACGCCGCTTTGGGAGACGCTGACGCACCGCACACCGGAGCCGGCAACCGACGAGGTGCTCACGTCGGTGCACACGCGCGCGTACGTCGAGCGCGTGCGGGACCTCGCCGCGTCGGGCGGCGGCATGCTCGACCCGGACACCGCGGTCGGTCCGGCGTCGGACGGCATCGCCCGGCTTGCCGCGGGCGGCGCGCTCGGTGCGGTGGACGCGGTGCTCGCAGGCGACGCGCCCATCGCGATGGCGCTCGTCCGCCCGCCGGGACACCACGCGCGGCCGGGCGGAGGAATGGGCTTCTGCCTGTTCAACAACGTCGCGCTGGCAGCCCGTCACGCGCTCGAGCGGCGCGGGATGGAGCGTGTGTTCATTCTCGACTGGGACGTCCACCACGGCAACGGGACGCAGGAAGCCTTCTATCACGATCCGCGCGTGGTCTTCTGCTCCCTTCATCAAGAAAACTGGTACCCGGGCACCGGCGCGCTGACGGAGACCGGCGAGGGGCCGGGCGAGGGGGCCTGTGTCAACATTCCGCTGCCGGCCGGGATCGGCGACGGCGGCTACGAGTACCTCTGGGAGGAAGTCGTGCTGCCGCTCATGCGCGCGGTCGCGCCCGGGCTCGTGCTGATCTCCGCCGGCTTCGATGCGCACCACGCCGACCCGCTCGGCGCCATGCTGCTGACCGCGGCCGGATTCGGCCGGCTGGCCGCGATGGTCCGCGAGGCCGCCGGCGACGTGCCGATCGCGGCGGTGCTCGAAGGCGGCTACGATCTCGATGGCCTGTCCTTCTCGGTCGCCACCACCCTCGCGGGCCTGACCGGCGTGGCCTCCGGCCTCCGCGAGCCCGAGGCCGTGCTGCGCGAAGCGCCGTTCTCGGTCGCGCGAGAGCGGGCGCGCGAAGTACGGCGTGTCGCGGGCATGTACTGGCCGCTGTGACGGCCGGAAACGGCCGCACGAGACCGACGGCCGCGGGAGGTTGAGATGCTCCAGTTAGCGCGTCTGCCCAGGGTTCGTCTCGCCGCGCTTCCGACCCCGCTGGACGAGGCTCCCCGCCTCGAGCGCGCGCTGGCCGGCGACGGTGAGGCGCCGCGCCTCCTCATCAAGCGCGACGACCTGACCGGGTTCGCCTTCGGCGGCAACAAGGTCCGCAAAGTCGAGTATCATCTCGGTGAGGCGCTCGCCGGCGGCTTCGATACCCTCGTCACGACCGGCGCCATCCAGTCCAACCACTGCCGGGTCACCGCCGCGGCCGCCCGGGTCGGCGGCATGGACTGTGTGCTCGTGCTGCGCCCGGTCGAGCCCGAGGTCATGCAGGGGAATTTCCTGCTCGACCATCTCCTCGGCGCGCGCGTCCGGATCACGCCGGGGACAGACCGCGCCTCGGCCGAGGCCGTCATGGCGGACGAAATGGCCGCCCTCCGCGCCAAGGGCCGGCGCCCGTACCTCATCCCCAGCGGCGCGTCCACGCCGCTCGGCGCCGCGGCCTACGTGCAGGCCTTCGAGGAACTCTTGAATCAGACGACGGCGCGGGGCATCGCCGTCGATTCGATCGTCTTCTGCAGCGGCTCGGCCGGGACGCACGCCGGCCTCGCGATCGGCGCGGCCCTCTCGCAGAGCGGCGTGGAAATCATCGGCATCGGCGATGGCGCGAAGCGGGAGGACCTCGCGCCGAAGGTGAGCGGGCTCGTCGCCGAGTTCGCGGAGCGGTTCGGCGTGGACGTCCGCGTGGCCGCGCAGGACGTCATCGTGCTCGACGAGTACGGCGGCACGTACGGTGAGCCGACCCCTGAGTGCATCACGGCGATCAAGACCGCGGCGCTCGCCGAGGGGATGTTCCTCGATCCGGTCTACACCGGGAAGGCGATGGCGGGACTCGCCGATCTCATTCGACGCCGCCGGTGGGGCGGGGATCAGACGGTCGTCTTCTGGCACACCGGCGGTCAGCCGGCGTTGTTTGCCAACGCCGAGGCGCTGACGGCCGGGGAGCCCGCGTCCTAACGAGCCGTCCGCTCACTCGATCCGCCGCGACGGGGGGCGTGTGAGGAAGCTCCTCCGCATCGACGTTGCCCTAGCCGCGCTGGCGTTTCTCGCGCACGCGGCATTCGCGCACCGGTACGACTTCTTCCGTGACGAGCTGTATTTCATTGTCTGCGGACGCCATCCGGCGTTCGGGTACGTCGATCAACCGCCGGTCATCCCCTTGATCTCCGCCCTGACGCAGGCCGCCGGCGAGAACCTTGTCCTTCTCCGGCTCGTCCCGGCGCTTGCGGCGGGAGCGACCGTCTTCGTCGCCTGCGCGTTCGCTCGGCTGGCAGGCGGCGGCCGCTTCGCTGAGGCCGCGACCGGGATCGCAACCGGCTTCGCGCCGATGTTCCTCGGACTGTACACGACGTTCGGCACGACCGTCTTCGAGCCGCTCGCGTGGACGCTCGCCGCCTATCTGGCCGCCCGCGCGATCGTCCGGGGCGACCGCGCCGCGCTGCTCTGGCTCGGCGTGGTCGCCGGCGTCGCGCTCGAAATCAAGTATTCGATCCCGTTCTACCTTGCCGCGCTGATCGTCGCGCTGCTGCTCCTCCCGGAACGGCGCCTGCTGCTGGTGCCGCAGACGGGGATCGCCGCCGCCATCGCGCTCGCAATCGCGGCGCCGAGCCTGGTCTGGCAGGCCATGCACGGCTGGCCGTTTGTCGCACTCCTCGCCGCGGCGCCTGCCAAGGACGTGACGGTCGCACCGGTGCCGTTCGTCCTGAATCAGATACTGGTGATGAACCCGCTCTTCGCACCGCTCTGGATCGCCGGGGTCGCCTCGGGGTTTGTCGATCGCCGGCTCGCGGCGTTTCGGGGCTTTGGACTCGGGTTTCTGCTTGTCTTCGCCGAGATGGTCGCGCTGCACGGGAAAGACTACTACCTTGCCGCCGCGTATCCGCCGATGTTTGCGCTCGGGAGCGTCGTGATCGAGCGCGCCGTTCGCCACCGCGCGCTGCGGGCGGCCTACGTCGGGCTCGGCCTCGCGCTGAGCGCCGTCCTGGCGCCGCTGGCGATGCCCATCCTCGATCCGCCGGCGACCGTGCGCTACATCACGCGGCTGCATGTGACCGCGCAGGGGCAGGAGAAAGTCAGCGCGCGGGAGATCCTTCCGCAATCGCTCTCCGACCAGCTCGGGTGGCGGACGTACGAGAAGCGGATCGCGAGCGTCTATCATGCCCTCAGCCCCGAGCAACGCGGCCGCGCCGGAATCATCACCTCGAACTACGGCGAGGCCGCCGCGCTCGATTTTTACGGAGGCCGCGACGGGCTCCCGCCGGCCCTCAGCGGACACAACCAATATTTTCTCTGGGGCACCCACGGATACGATGGCAGCGTCATTCTGTTCGTGAACGGCAACATGGCGCTCCGCCGGTCGGTATGCCGTGAGGCGGCACTCGTCGGCACCTTCGGATCGGCGTACGCGACGCCGTACGAACGGAACGCGCCGATCATGTTATGCCTCGGCCTGCGTACGCCGCTCTTCGAGCTGTGGCCGAAATTCAAACACTACGATTGAGCGCGGCCGGCGTCACGGCGGTCATGATGTGCGTCCGGCCTGCCGGTCGTGGTAGTCGGCGATGCCCTGCGCGGAGATCGCGAGGCGGTCTTCCAGGAGCGCGGCGATGTGCGGCGTCCACGCGATGCCGCGCTTCGCGAGGTCGGCCCGGACGTGCTCGACGAGCGCGGCCGTGATCTCGTCCTGCGTCGCCCGGCGTCCGTCGATCCGCCCGAGCGCGGCGACGGCCGGCACCTCGTGCGCCAGTCTCTCATACAGCGTTGCGTACGATCCCGGATAGCGGCCGAAGTGAGAGAGAAGGATCGCCTCGGGCCGCAGGTCGAGCAGCCGCCGCGCCGACCGCAGCATGGCCTCGGGGTCGAACTGGTTCGGCGCGGTGTCGACCATCACGTAGTCGTCGGCGACGTCCGGCAGCCGCTCTCCGAGTTCGTCGCCCGCGAACAGCGCGCGCGCGCCGGAGTCGAAGATCATGTGCTGGTGACGCGCGTGTCCCGGCGCGTCGATAAAACTCAAGATATGCCCGTCCCCGAGATCCAGCGTCGCGCCGTCCTCGACCACGAGGAGCCGAGATTCCGGCACCCGCTCCGGCACGCCGAAGTACCTCTCTAAGTGCTCTCCAAAAACGGACCGGGCCCCGGCGAGGAGCCGGGTCGGATCGGTCAGGTGCCGCGCGCCGCGCGGATGGACGACCACGCGGGCCTCGGGCATATGCCTGAGCATATGGCCGGTCCCGCCGGCGTGATCCAGGTGGATGTGGGTCGCGATGATGTAGGCGACGTCCGCCGGCCGCACATCCAGGGACGCGAGGGCGTCGAGCCACCCAGGCACACTCCGCGCGCCGCCCGTGTCCACGATGGCCGGATGCGGGGCGCGGATGAAGTAGCCGGATGTGAGATGCGGAATGCCGCGCTCGAAGAGGTCTACCGCGGTGATCCCGCGGGCCGCCTCGCCGGGCGCCGTCATGCCCGGTCCGGGGGCGCGAGGCGGTCGAGGATCGCCTTGGCGGCCGAGTGCGGATCGGTCTCGCGCCGCTTCGCCTCGGCGAGGATCTCGGCCGGCTCGCCGCGATCGTGCAGCGTCGCGCGCACGCGCGTCGCGAGCGCCGCTTCGACCAGCTCGAGGACCTCGCGCTCGGCGCGCCGGCCGCGGCGGGCTTCGAGCTCGCCCGACGCGCGGAGATGCTCGCCGTGCCGCCGGATCGCCTCCCACAACTCCGCGCTACCGGTCCCCGCGCTGGCGACCGTCTCGAGGATCGGCACATCCCACGCGTCGTGGTGCGGCACGAGCCGCCGCATCTCGCGGAGCTGCATCGCGGTCTCCTTCGCGCCGGGGCGGTCCGCCTTGTTGACGACGAGCACGTCGGCGATCTCGAGGATGCCGGCCTTGAGCGTCTGCACCGCGTCTCCGAGGCCCGGCGCGGTGACGACGACGACCGTGTCGGCGAGCCCCATGATCTCCAGCTCGCTCTGTCCCACCCCGACCGTTTCCACGAGGATCAGGTCGAACGCGAAGGCCTCCAGCACGTAGGCGACGTCCCGCGTCGCCGCGGCGAGGCCGCCGAGATGCGTGCGCGCGGCCATGCTCCGGATGTACACGCCCGCGTCCCCGCTGTGCCGAAGCATCCGCACGCGGTCGCCCAGGATGGCGCCGCCGGAGAACGGGCTCGACGGATCGACCGCGACGACGGCGACCGTGAGGCCGTCGTTCCGCGCCGCCGTGATGAGATGGTCGGCGAGTGTGCTCTTGCCGACGCCGGGGGGGCCCGTCAGACCGACGCGTCGCGCGCGGCCGGTGCGGCCCCACAAATTGGCCACGATCGCCCCGGCCGAGGCGGGATCGTTCTCGATCCGGCTGATGAGGCGGCCGAGCGCGCGGGGGTTGCCGGGGTCGATCCCCCCCGCGGCGACCGAGGCTCCCGGGACGGCGGGGGACGTGCCGGTCCGGCGCGGGGTCTCGCGCGTCATCGGCGGTCCGGCCCCCGCGGGGTGGCGCCGGCCGCAAGCGTTTCCTCGTACAGCGCGCGGTTGTCGACGACGCGCCGCGCCTTGAACTCCGTCCTCGGCAGGGTTCCCGGCGGTTCGCAGCGGACGATCGGGCGGATGCCCAGCACGGCGGTGAGGCGCGCGGTCATCCGTTCGCGCAGCGCGGTGAGGAGATCGGGCGCGGCCGCCGCGCGCTGCGCGACGGCCGCGCTGTACTCGGCGCGCACGACGAGCTCGTCCATCGCGCGCTCGCGGCTGATCACCATCTCGAACTCGCCGCCGAACCCCTCGATCGCGCGGAGCGTGTCCTCGATCGCGCTCGGATAAATGTTCGCGCCGCGGATGATGCACATGTCGTCGATCCGGCCGTAGATGCCCCGCGGCAGGCGAGGATACGTCCGCCCGCACTCGCACGGCTCGTCGGTCCAGCGGGTCAGGTCGCCGGAGAGCAGGCGGATCATCGGCTGCGACGTCCGCTCGAGATGGGTGTAGACCGGCGTGCCCTCGTGCCCGTAGGGCACCGGCGCGAACGTCCGCGGATCGCACACCTCGCAGTAGACGACGTCCTGCCACAGATGCATCCCCGCGCCGTGCGCGCATTCGCCGTTGCTCATCCACGGGGTCATCTCGGCCATGCTGCCGCTGTCGAGGCAGGCGGCGCCGAACAGCTCTTCGATGCGCCGCCGCGTCGATGGAATGCCGGCGCCCGGTTCGCCCGAGAAGAACATCACCCGCAGGCCGAACTCGCGCGGATCGACGCGCTCGGACGCCGCGACCTCCGCGAGATGGAGGGCGTAGGAGGGGGTCCCGTAAAACGCGGTCGGCCGGGTCTCGCGCAGCCACCGCACCGCCATGAGCGTCTGCCCGGGCTGTCCCGCGCCGAACGGGAAGCACGTCGCCCCGAGGCGTTCGCCGCCGGCCAGCGCCCCCCAACTGCCGATGTAGAGGCTGAAGAAAGAGGCGATGAAGAGGGTGTCGGTGGGCCGGAGTCCCATGCCCCACATGATGCGCGCGTGGGCGTTGGCGATGCGGCGCCAGTCGTCCCGGCCGATCAGGAACATCGTAGGCTTGCCGGTGGTGCCCGAGGTGCCGTGCACCCGCGCAACCTCCGCGCGGTCGATGCAGAGGTAGCGTCCGGCCGGCGGGTGCGCCGCCTGCTCCGCGCGCAGTTCGGCCTTCGTCACCACGGGGAAGCGGTGGAGGTCGTCGAGGCGGCGGAGGTGGTCGGGATGGACGCCGGCCGCGGTCCACTTCTCCCGGTAGAACGGCGAGCGGTCCCACGCCCAGCGCACGACCCCCCGCAGGCGCTCGAGAATCAGCGCCTCGCGCGCGGCGGGCGGCATCGTCTCGCGCTCGGGACTCCAGTAGCGCTGGTCGGGCGCCGGGAGATAGTCGTCGTTGTAGACCGGCGGCCATGCCGCGGCGCCGGTCATACGCCGTCCCGCCCCCCGTCCGACGCGGGCCGAGCGGCCGCGGACGCCCCTGGCTCACGCCGTGGGCCGCCGGGGTCGGCCCGTCCCGCGTGCGCGCGGATCCACTCCACGATCGCGTCGGTCGTCGCGTCCTGGTCGAAGACCGCCGCCGCGCCGAGGTCGCGCAGTTTGGTGCGATCCGCCTCGGGGATCACGCCGCCGACGAGGACCTTGATGTCGGCCGCGTCGCTGGCCCGCAGTTCGTCGAGGAGCGGGGGCACGAGCGCCATGTGCGCGCCGGAGAGGATGCTCACGCCGATGACGTCCACGTCCTCCTGGACCGCGGCGACGGCGACCTCCTCCGGCGTGCGGTGCAGGCCGGTGTAGACGACCTCGAACCCGGCGTCCCGCAGCGCGCGCGCCACGACCTTCACGCCGCGGTCGTGGCCGTCGAGGCCGACCTTCGCCATCAACACCCGAATCCGCTGCGGGATCGCCACGCGCTTTAGAACACCGGCTGTTCTACGTAGGTCCCGAACACGTCCCGCAGCGCCCGCACGATCTCTCCCAGGGTCGCGCGGGCCCGGACCGCGTCGAGGGTCGGGGGAATCAGGTTGCCGTCCCCGCGCGCCGCGGCCGCCAGCGCGCCGAGACGGCGGGCAACCTCCGCGCCGTCCCGCGCGCGTTTCACCCGCGCGAGCCGCTCCCGCTGCTGCGCCTCGACGCCGGGATCGACTTCGTGCAGCGCGATCGGCACGTCGCCGCCCGACGGGTCGAGGTACTTGTTCACGCCGACCACCGTCAGCTCGCCGCGCTCCTTCTGCCGGTGGTAGCCGTACGCGGTCTCGGCGAGCTCGGTCTGGAAGAAATTCTGCTGCGCCGCGGCCACCGCCCCGCCGAGATCGTCGATCCGGCGCAGGTACGCCCAGATCGCCTCCTCGATCTCGTCCGTCAGCGACTCGACGAAGTAGCCGCCGCCCAGCGGGTCGATCGTGTTGGCCACGCGCGTCTCGTCGAGGATGATCTGCTGCGTCCGCAGCGCCACCTTCATCGCGAGCTCCGACGGGATCGCCAGCGCCTCGTCCATGCCGTTCGCGTGGAGGCTCTGCGCGCCGCCCAGCACCGCGGAGAGGGCCTGCAGCGCGGTCCGCGCGATGTTGTTGATCGGCTCCCGCGCCGTCAGGCTCGAGCCCGCGGTCTGACAGTGGAACCGCAGGCGCATTGACTCCGGCCGCCGCGCGCCGAACCGGTCCCGCATGATCTTCGCCCACACGCGCCGCGCGGCGCGAAACTTGGCGACCTCCTCGAAGAAGTCACGCTCGGCGATGAAGTAGAAGGCCAGTCGCGGTGCGAAGGCGTCCACGTCGAGCCCGGTCCGGCGGACCTCCTCGACGTAGGCGATGCCGTTCGCGAGCGTGAACGCCGCCTCTTGAACCGCGGTCGCCCCGGCCTCGCGGATGTGGTAGCCGCTGATGTTGATCGGGTTGTAGCGCGGCAGGTGTTCGACGCTGTAGACGATGAGGTCGCGGACGATCCGCATCGCGGCCGGAATCGGGTAGATCCATTCCTTCTGGGCGATGTACTCTTTCAGGATGTCGGCCTGCACCGTGCCGGACAGCGCCTGCGCCGGCACCCCGCGCTGCTCCGCGAGCGCGACGTACATCGAGAACAGAATCCACGCGGTGGGATTGATCGTCATCGACACGCTGATCGCCCCGATGTCGATGCCGTCGAGGATGTCGGCGAGATCTTCGATCGTGTCCACGGCGACGCC
>Ga0070731_10000384_pt1 | contig 62199 bp, 62 predicted proteins | sample Coa_R1_2_FD_66448 | JGI IMG/M metagenome (GOLD analysis project Ga0070731, IMG submission 66448) | Surface soil microbial communities from Centralia Pennsylvania, which are recovering from an underground coalmine fire - Coalmine... | ecosystem: Environmental > Terrestrial > Soil > Unclassified ... | reverse complement strand
TCTCGAGCGGGAGCCGAACCACGAAGCGGGCGCCGGCCTGCTCGGCCGAGGACTCGAGCGTCACCGTCCCCCCATGAGACTGCGCCACCGAGTGCACGATGGCCAGCCCGAGCCCCGATCCGCGAGCGCCATCGCGCCCGCCGCGGACGAAGCGCTCGAAGACGCGCAGGCCCAGCTCCGCCGGGATCCCCGGGCCGTCGTCCTCGACGACCAGCACCGCGTCGCCGCCCTCGACCGTGGTGCACACGCGGATGTGCGTGCCGGGCGGCGTGTGCTTGACGGCGTTCTCGATCAGATTGGAGACCAGGCGATGCAGCTCATCCCGAGCCCCGGAGACGACGAGCGGCGCCGCGTCAAGGAGAAGCTCGTGGTCATCGTCGACCGTGCCAATCTCCGCCGCCGCCTCCATGACCACCTCGTCCAGCTCGGTCGGACGGTGGGGCTGCATCCTCCGGGCGTCCGCGCGAGCCAGCAGCAGCAGGTCACCCACGAGTCGCCGCATCCGTCGCGCCGAGCGCAGGGCGGCCTGAGCGGTCTCGGCCTGCTCGCCATCGAGCTCCTCGGTCAGCAGCTCCAGGCTGGCCAGGACGCTGGTCAACGGCGTTCGCAGCTCGTGGGAGGCGTCGGCGACGAATTCACGCTGGCGCTCGAGCACCGATTCGGTGGCGCTCCGCGCCGCGTCGAGGCTCTGGAGCATCCCCTCGAGCGTGCGCGCCAGCTCGGCCACCTCGTCGTCGGCCTGGGGTAGGGGGACGTGGCGGCTGGGGTCGCGTGTGCGCTCGATCTCCCGCGCGGCGCCGGTCAGCTCGACGATCGGGCGGATGGCTCGCTGGGCGGTGGCCAGCCCGGCCAGAAGCGCCAGCACGGTGCCACCCACGACCCCGAGGAACAGGAAGAGGTTGACCCGGGCCAGGGTGTGATCGAGATCGGAGAGCGGGACGGCGTACATCAGCCACACGTATCCCGTGCCCTTGGGCAGCGTGTAGACCTTGCGCGGCACGACGATCCGATAGCCGAGCTGCTGGCTGACCCCGGGCTGGGTCGGAGCGGCGAAATTCGGCCGCTCGGACGGCGGCTGCTGGCCTTTGATCCGGACCTGGTCCTGGGTGCACGCCCGCTCCCCGGTCTCGGTGAAGATCCGGATCTGAGCGTGCTCGGTGGCCACGTAGTCGCTGAGACTGACGTTCTTGTTACAGCCCAGCGACCCGTCGGGCAGCCAGCTGAGGGGCTGGATCTGGCTGCGCAGCTGAAGCGCCGCCGCATCCACCTGGTCGTTGAACTGCCCGCGCAGCTGGTGGGTCGTGAGAAAGGCGACCATGGCGGCGAACCCGGCCAGGATCACGAACGTCAGCGCCGCCGAGCCGCCGGCCAGCCGCCAGCGGACGGGCACCGTCCTATACGCGGAGAACGTAGCCCGCGCCGCGGATCGTATGTAAGAGCCGGGGCTCTCCATCCGCCTCAAGCTTTCTTCTGAGATTGGAGACGAACACCTCGATCGTGTTCGTCATCGAGAACGGGTCATAACCCCACACCTCATCGAGCAGCCGTTGTCGGGAGATCACGATCCGCTCGTTGCGCATCAGGTACTCCAGCAGCTCGAACTCTCGCTGAGTTAAATCGATCCGCCGACCGGCGCGCGTCACCTCGTGCGTGTCCGGGTTCAGCCGCAGGTCGCCAACCGTGAGCGCGGCCTGGCCCCGCGGAGGGCGGCGCCGGAGCAGCGCCCGCAGCCGGGCCAGCAGCTCCTGGCGATCGAACGGCTTGACCAGGTAATCGTCGGCGCCCGAGTCGAGCCCCTCGACCCGCGCCTCGACGGCATCGCGCGCCGTGAGCACGAGAATCGGCACATCGTCGGTCTGGCGCATCCGCCTGGCCACCTCGATGCCATCGAGCTTGGGCAGCCCGAGGTCGAGGACGACCAGATCAGGCAGGAACGCGTGGGCCTCTTCGAGCGCGGTGAGGCCGTCGCCGGCGATCTTGACGTCATAGCCCTCGAGCCGAAGCGAGCGCTGCAGGACCTGGGCTATCGCCTCGTCGTCCTCGACGACCAGAACCCGCGGGGAACGCTCGAAGTCGGCCATGTCTCAGGCAGATGGTAGGCCCGAAGCAGCTCGGCGGCAGGCGGAAGGAGCTCGGGCACGGCCGTCGAAGCCACGAGGTTGAAGATGGCGACGAAAAAGCGATCCCCGCCGCCCCGCCGAGCCCAGCGTTCGATCCTGGGTGCGTGGCCACGGCTGCGGCGTCCCGGACTCGCACTCGAACCCCACCACATCGACGTGATCGCCTTGGCGCTGATCGCGCTGGGGATCTTCCTCGCGGGGGTTGCCTACCTGGGGTGGTCAGGGGGGACGGTTGGGCACGCCATGGTCGAGGCCCTGCGGTTCCTCATCGGGGCTCTCGGCTATGCGGTTCCAGCGGCGCTGGTGGCGGGCGGCGCGATGCTGCTGCTGCGCGAGCTGCGGCCTCCGGCGCGTCCCATGCGGACGGGCACGCTGTGCCTGCTCGCCGCGCTCACCCTGGCTCTCGCCGGGGGAACCCTCGGCCTCGGGCCGGGCGCCGCCCGCGCTCAGAGCTATTGGCACCCCGACGTCTTCAAGGCCCGCGGCGGGATTCTCGGCCAGGTCGAGTTCTGGGGCGCCTCGCACCTCTTCTCGAACGTCGGAGCCGACATCCTGGCCGTGTTCCTGTTCCTTGCCGGGCTGATCCTGGTCACGGGCGCCGGAGTGGCGGGCGTGATTCGCGCCACGAGCGCGAGCATGGCCGGGACCGGGCGGGTGCTCCGGCGCACGACCGAGGAGGGGCAGCGCCTCCGGAACCGCTGGACGACCTCCGCGCCGCCCCGGCCCGCCACCGCGACGGCGGCGGCCCGCGACGTCGGCAGGACGCTCGAGGAGCCCCTGCTCGGACCGGAGCCCGACACCTCGGAGATCGTGATCGGGCCGACCCACGTCGAGGCTCCGCCGATCCCCTACCCAGAGGAGACAGAACCCGCGGCGTCCGGGTCAATCCCCCCGGTGGCCGCGGACAGGCAGGCGGAGGAGCCAGATACGCCGGTGAAGGACGCGGACCCTGCGGTCCAGGACGCAGCTCCTCCCGTCAACGACGCGGCGGGCCTGACCCCGCAAGGGCGCTTTCGCGCCAGCGTCACGGACGACCCGGACTTCGTCTGGCGCGTGCCCTCGGCGCGCTTCCTGACGCGGGCCACGGGCGAAGCCGCCAAGCCTGACACCGCGGGTCAGGAGCAGGTGGCGCGGACCCTGCTCGAGACGCTGGGGCACTTCGGAATCGAGGCCAAGGTCATCGGACGCGTGACCGGCCCGCACATCACCCGCTATGAGCTGCGCCTGGCCCCGGGGACCAAGGTGGCCAAGGTCTCGCAGCTCAAGGACGACCTCGCCTATGCCCTCGCGGCCACCGACATCCGGATCCTGGCTCCGATCCCGGGCAAGCAGGCGGTTGGGGTCGAGGTGCCCAATGCCCGCCGCCGGATCGTCCACCTGGGCGACGTCTTCCAGGAGCCGCCCGCGGAATGGTCCCCGCTCAGCGTCTGGCTCGGGAAGGACATCGCGGGGCGGGCGATCGGCGCCGATTTGGCCAAGATGCCCCACCTGCTGGTGGCGGGAACCACCGGGGCCGGGAAGTCGGCCGCTGTCAACGCGATGCTGTCCTCGATCCTGCTCCGGGCGACTCCCCACCAGGTCCGGTTCGTCCTCGTCGACCCCAAGCAGGTCGAACTCAACCACTACGAATCGATCCCGCACCTGCTGACGCCGGTCATCACCTCGCCGCGGATGGCGGCCAACGCCCTGCAGAACCTGGTCCGCGAGATGGAGCAGCGCTACGGGATCATGTCGCTGGCTCGAACCCGTTCGCTGCCCGAACTCAACCGCGTGCGGGAGCGCCGCGGCGAGCCCGCGCTCCCCTACATCCTGTGTGTGATCGACGAGCTGGCCGATCTGATGATGGTTGCCCCGGCCGACGTCGAGGATTCGATCATCCGGCTGGCTCAGAAGGCGCGAGCGGTCGGGATCCACCTCGTCCTGGCCACGCAATCTCCCCGAGTCGACGTGATCACCGGGATGATCAAGGCCAACGTCCCCTCACGAATCGCGTTTGCGGTTTCCTCACAGACTGACTCCCGCGTGATCTTGGACCAGAACGGAGCCGAGTCGCTCCTCGGCCAGGGGGACATGCTGTTCTCGCCGGTGGGCGCGTCCAAGCTCCAGCGCATCCAGGGCGCCTATATCGATGAGGAGCAGATCGCCGATTTGACCGACGCGTGGCGGCGCCAGGGTGAACCCGAGTTCCACGAGGAGCTGCTCGAGGAGGTGGCCTCGGAGGACGATGCCTCGGGCGAGGGCGACGGTGAGTTCCACCCTGACGAGGATCCCCTGCTCGAGGAGGCGATCCTGCTCGTGGCGCAGATGCAGACCGCGTCGACCTCGATGTTGCAGCGGCGGCTGCGACTCGGCTACACCCGGGCCGGGCGATTGATCGACATGCTGGAGCGCCGGGGGATCATCTCCGGATACGAAGGCTCAAAGCCTCGTCAGGTGCTGATCACCGAGGCCGACGCTCCTCGCATCGTGTCTCATCTCGCCGAAGCCGAGGGCCCGAGTCGCGCTGAACTCGTGCCGGTTCCTGACGACACGCACGGGTCGGCTGACGCGTTCTGAATCCACTCTCGGGCCCGGGCGCACTCATCTAGCCTTCGCGCCAATGGCGGACATCGGCTCGACACTGCGAGAAGCGCGGATGCGCGAGCGAATCGACATCAGCGAGGTCGAGGCGCAGACCAAGATCCGCGCCAAATACCTGCGAGCGATCGAGAACGAGGAATGGGACCTGCTCCCTGGCCCGGTTTATGCCAAGAGCTTCCTGCGTACGTACAGCGACTACCTCGGGCTTGACTCGAGAAGCCTGATCGATGAATTCAAGCGCCACTACGAGCGGCCGTCCGAGCACGAGTCACGCGCGATGGGGCGGGTGGCCGCCCGAGACCGAAACCGTGACCGCGACCGCCGGCCGGGGCGCAGAGGCGTCCCGTCGTGGGTGCCGATTCTCGTCGCGGTCCTCGTGATCGTGGGCATCCTCTACGTTGTCGGCCGCAATACCTCGGGCTCCTCGAACACGACCGCGGGCAAGCCGCCGGCCCACCACCATGTGCGCAAGCACGTCACGCGGACGCACACCGCCAAGCCGGCCGCCCCGCGTAAGGTCACGCTCCAGCTCGTGCCGACGGGCGCGATCTACGTGTGTCTGGTCAACGGGCACGGAACCAAGCTGATCAACGAGCAGACGTTCAGCGCCGGACAGACGATTCCCAGCGCGACGGCCCACCGGTTGCTGCTGACGCTGGGCAACGCCGCCGTCACGATGAAGGTCAACGGCCGACCCGTGCCGGTTGCACCGTCGGCGACGCCGATTCGGCTCCTGATCGCACCTGCCGCGCACGGGTATGCCGTGAAGCACATCCCGCTCACGCAAACCCCCACCTGCCCATGAGTGACGACGGCCGCCGCTCGACCGGGCGGCCTCGGGCCGGCGTCCTGATCACGGGAACCGAGGTCCTGACCGGGATCATCTCCGACCGCAACGGCCCCTGGCTGTCCGAGCGCCTGCTCGACCTCGGCGTCGACCCCGAGATGATCGAGATCGTGGGCGACCGAGGCGACGATCTCCTCGCCGCGCTGCGGTCGATGGCCGAGCGCGGGGTGGCGTTGATCGTGACCAGTGGCGGCCTCGGACCCACCGCGGATGACCTGACCGCCGAGATCGTGGCCCGCTTCTGCGGCCGTGAGATGGTTCTCGACCCAGCCTTGGAGTCACGGATCGAGGAGATCCTGGCCGGGATCATGCAGCGCTGGCCGAACCTCGACCGCGAAGCGATCCGGATCTCCAACCGCAAGCAGGCCATGATCCCCGAGGGCGCGACGGTGCTGGATCCGGTGGGCACCGCGCCCGGCCTGGTTGTCCCGCCCGGGGGCGCGGGCGGTTCGGGTGGTTCTAGCGGTTCGGGTGGTTCTAGCGGTGGGAGCGGTTCGAGCGGCCCAACGGTCGTCGTCCTGCCCGGGCCGCCCCGGGAGCTCCAGCCGATGTGGGAGGCGGCCTCCCAGACCGAGGCGTTTCGGGCCGCGATCGCAGGCGCGCCCGAATACCAGCAGGGGATGCTGCGCCTGTTCGGGATTCCCGAGTCGGAGATCGCCAGCACGCTGCGGGCGGCGGACGACGCCGGCCTGAGGCTCGAGGACCTGGAGATCACAACATGTCTACGCAGGGGCGAAATCGAGGTCTCGACCCGCTACGAGCCCCGCGCCGCTCCGGATTACGACGCCCTGGTCGAGTTCATCCGCGATCGGCACCGCGACACCCTCTTTTCCGAGGACGGCGCGACCGTGGACGAGCAGGTGGCCGAGCTCCTCGGGGGCGAGATGGTCGCGGTTGCCGAGTCCTGCACGGGTGGGCTGATGGCGGCGCGGCTCACCGAGCGGGCGGGCTCGTCGGCCTACTTCGCGGGTGGCGTGGTCGCGTACAGCAATGACGCCAAGATCGAGCTCGTGGGCGTGAGCGCCGAGCTAATCGAGCGCTTTGGGGCGGTCTCCGAGGAGGTCGCCGAGGCCCTGGCCGACGGCGCCGCGTCCGTCTTCGGCGCCCGCTTCGGCATCGGTATCACTGGCATCGCTGGCCCTGAGGGGGGCACCGACGAGAAGCCGGTGGGGACGGTCTGCTTCTCCGTTTCCGCCGCCTCCGGTGCACGCACCACTCGCACCACGAGATTGCCCGGCAGCCGGAGCGACGTGCGCGAGCGCTCGACCACCGTGGCGCTGCACCTCCTGCGCCGTCTCCTGCTGAAAGAGGCGGGTGGGTCGCGGGTCGCGGGTCGAGCGGGCGGGGTCACGTGAGCGATGGCCGCCTGCGGCTGTTCGTAGCCCTCGCACTCCCCGATCGCATCCGGGACGCGCTGGTTCGCTGGCGTCGACATCTCGACGCTGTGCGCGACCAGACACTCCGGCCCGTGTCGGCGGAGGCCCTCCACGTGACGCTGTGCTTCCTCGGGTGGCAACCCGAGACGGCCGTCGACGGCATCGCCGCTGCCTGCCAGGTTGTCGCCGCCGAGGCGCCGATCCTTCTCGTTCTCGGCGATGTGACTTGGCTGCCCCCGCGGCAGCCTCGCGTGCTCGCGGTCGAGTTGAGCGACGTTGAAGGCGCGCTGGCCCGCCTCCAGGGCGCACTCTCAGCCGCTCTCGCGGCGGGAGGCTGGTATCAGCCCGAGAAGCGGCCGTACCTGGCCCACGTGACCGTGGCGCGCGTAGGGGGGAGGAGCTCCGTTGCACGGACCGGGTCCGGCGGCTTGCGGCTTTCTCCTCCATCGCGGTTGGAGTTTCGCGGCACGCAGGTGGTCCTCTATCGCTCGCGGCTATCGCGCAGCGGCGCGCGGTACGACGCGCTGGCCAGAGTGCCGCTTTCGGGCGGCACCTGAGGCGCCGAGGAAGCGAGGCTCAGCCTTGCGGATGGGCTCGCGGTGGTCTGGGTGGCTGGTGGCTTCGCGGTGGTCTGGGTGGCTGGTGGCTTCGCGGTGGTCTGGATGGCTGGGTGGGCCCTCAGTACGGCTTGACGCGCTCGAGCTTCTCCTCGCCTTCGCGAACCGCCTGCTCGTCGGCCGCGGGGCTGCTCGGGACCGGATTGTCGGTTGGTTTTACCGACCCGCGTCGGTCATCGGCGGTTGGGCGCTCGCTGGATGGCTGGTGGTCGCCTCCCGGCGGACGCTGCCCGACCGCGCCGCCGCGAGTCTCGTCGTTGGCCTGGGCTTCGACACGCTCATTGGTGGTTTCGTCTCTCTCGGTCATCCGGCGAGTCTTACCGAGGCCTGCGCGGCGAAAACGTCTTTCCGCGAAACTGAACCCGCCGGTGTTGGGCACGCAAACGTTGGAAGGAATGGTGACTTGGACCCCCGCATCGACGTCATAACCCTCGGCGTCGCCGATCTCGAACGAGCCGTGACCTTCTACCGCGACGGTCTGGGGCTCCAGACACGCGGCATCGTTGGCACTCAATGGGAGGGCGATGAAACGACGCCGGCGGGAGCTGTGGCCATGTTCGAGCTCGAGCGGGGCGGGATGCTCTCGCTCTACCCGACTACCGAGCTGGCCAAGGACGCGAATACTCCTCCTGATCGTGCGCAGACCGGGGGGTTCAGCCTCGGCCAGATCGTCGGCAGCCCGCGAGAGGTGGATGCGCTGCTCCAACGCGCCGCGGCCGCCGGGGCAACCGTGACCGACGAGCCGCACGACCGCCCGTGGGGAATCTACTCGGGGTATTTCCGAGACCCCGACGGGCACCTGTGGGAGATCATCTACAGCCCGCGCGGCGAAAATCAGAGCTCGCCGGCGGCGTAGAGCGATTCCGCGGAATCGCCTCGCGGAATCGCCTCGCGCAATCGGCTTCTGCCGGACAGCGGTTCTGTCCGGGGCGGGGCGTAGTCTCTCGAACATGTGTTCGATAGACGAATCTTCGGCGCTGCAACTCCCACATCTGAGACCGAGCGCGAGCGGCCGTTCGCGCTGCGAGGAGCTCGAGCTCGAGATCTGCGAGCTCGCCTCGCACCTCGCCGCGGCGACGTGTCGCTGGCTCTTGTTGATCGCGGAGTTCGACCAGCGCGGCGGGTGGGCGGAGTGGGGGGCAAAGTCGTGTGCACATTGGCTCTCCTACCGATGCTCGATCGGTCTCGTGGCCGCACGAGAGCACGTCCGCGTGGCTCGGCGCCTGCTGGAGCTCCCGATTGTGCTTCAAGCCTTTCGCACCGGCGAGCTGAGCTACTGCAAGGTGCGAGCGGTCAGCCGCGTGGCAACACCAGAGACCGAGCAGCACCTGGTTGACATCGGCCTCCACGCCACGGGGGCGCAGCTCGAAAAGGTCGTCCGGTTATTCCGTGGAGCCCTCCAGGCAAGCACCCAAGCCGCCCAGGACCTCCACGCGCGCCGGGAGCTCACATATATCTGGAATGACGACGGATCCCTCAGCCTGACGGCGCGGCTGGCGCCCGCCGAAGGAGCGCTTGTGGTGGCGGCCCTGAAGGCGGCTGACGTCGAACCGCCGCCCGCCAGCGGCGATTCCGCGGAATCGCCGCCGCATGAGCCGGCCGCGGCGCGACACGCGGATGCGCTCGTCTCGCTCGCACGGGGCTGGCTGGCCGACACCCAAGCTTCTCCCTCGGATGGAGACCCGTGCGAGGTCAGCGTCCATGTCGACGTCAACTCACTCGCGGCCGAAACCGTCCAGGATCGGTGTGAGCTCTCTGATGGCCCCACCATCGCCCCGGAAACCGCACGCCGTCTGAGCTGCGATGCCCCGATCGTCCGAATCGTCGAACGCGATGGACATCCTCTCTCCGTGGGCCGGCGAAAGCGGACCGTGCCGGCGGCGCTGCGCCGGGCCCTGCGCAGCCGCGACGACGGCTGCCGCTTTCCGGGCTGCACCCACAAGCGATTCCTGCACGCCCACCACATCCATCACTGGGCGCGAGGCGGCCAAACCGAGCTCGACAATCTGATCCAGCTCTGCTCATACCACCACCGCCTCGTCCACGAGGGAGGCTTCGGGGTCGAGCGCCTCGGCCGCCGCGGGGTCCGCTTCCGTCGACCTGATGGTCGGCCGATTCCAGAGGCGGCGCGCTCGGTCCGTCTCGCGAGTCCGGATCTGCGAGCCCGACATCGTCTGGACGGAGTCCGCGTCGATCCGAACGCGTGCATGCCGCGGTCGATGGGAGACCGGCTCGACTACGACCTCACGATCATGGGACTTTGTGTCGAGGCCCTGGCGCCAACCTGAGGGAGGCCCTGGCGCCAACCTGAGGGAGCTGATTTGTCACAGCGTTTTTGCAGCTCTGCGACCACTGCGTCTTGTTCCGTTGCAGGCACCGGATCTAGGGTCCTTTCTGTCCGAGGCCAGGCGTAGCGTGGCGGGTTCGAACGAAAAGCAATAAGGAGCCGAACCGAAACATGAACGATCGCGAAAATGGGGCCAACGGCGACCCAAAGGCCGATGCCAAGCGCCAGGCCGCCCTCAAGGGAGCACTGTCCCAGATCGAGAAGCAGTTCGGCAAAGGCACCGTCATGCGAATGGGAGACCCGGGGGCTCGGGTCGCGGTCGATGCCATTCCCACAGGCGCGCTGCCGCTCGATATCGCGCTGGGGATCGGCGGCGTGCCGCGGGGGCGGATCGTCGAGATCTTCGGCCCGGAGTCCTCGGGTAAGACAACGCTCGTCTACCACGTCATCGCTGAGGCGCAGAAGCTCGGCGGGGTGTGTGCGTTCGTTGACGCCGAGCACGCCATGGATCCTCTTTACGCGCAGCAGATCGGCGTGGACATCGACGAGCTGCTGGTTTCCCAGCCTGACTACGGCGAGCAGGCGCTCGAGATCGTGGACATGCTGATTCGCTCCGGGGCCGTCGATGTGATCGCCGTCGACTCGGTGGCTGCCCTGACGCCCCGGGCGGAGCTCGAGGGGCAGATGGGGGACCAGAGCGTGGGGCTTCAGGCGCGAATGATGTCCCAGGCGATGCGCAAGCTGACGGGCACGCTCAATCGAACCCAGACCATGTGCGTGTTCACCAACCAGATCCGGGAGAAGGTCGGGGTGATGTTCGGTCCGACCGAGACGCAACCCGGAGGACGCGCGCTGAAGTTCTATTCCTCAATCCGGCTCGACATCCGCCGGATCGAGACGCTCAAGGACGGCACCGAGGCGGTCGGCAACCGGGTCCGGGTCAAGGTCGTCAAGAACAAGGTGGCGGCGCCGTTCAAGCAGGCCGAGTTCGACATCGAGTTCGGAAAGGGAATCTCAAGCTCGGGCTGCCTGCTCGACTACGGAATCGAGCACAACTTCATCACCAAGTCAGGATCGTTCTTCTCCTACGGCGAGGAGCGCCTGGGGCAGGGGAGAGGAAACGCCAAGGCGTTTCTCGATGAGCATCCTGACCTGGCCAAGGAAATCGAGCTCAAGATCTACGCCGCTCTGGGAATCGGGCGTGACCTCGTCAAGCCAATCGAGGGTCGAAGCGATGGGCCTGAGATCACGGCCCGGAGATCGTCATCGCCAGGCGGAGAGAAGTCTGATTGGCCGGCGGCGGCGGTCGAGGAGCAAGCCGCATAGGCGCTGCGCCTGGGGACGGGCCCAGCGCTCGGGCGCGGGAACTCGCCTACCGCTACCTCAACCGGCGAGAGCGCACCGCCCACGAAGTTCGCGAGTACCTCCTCGGCCGAGGTCTCGGCGGCTCGATGGTGGAAGAGGCGCTGACCGAGCTCATCGACGCGGGTTACGTCGATGACGCGAGGTACGCGCGTATGTTCGCCCAGGACAAGAGAGCCCTCGAGCACTGGGGTAACGCGCGGATACGGCGCGCGCTGCTCGCTCGCGGAGTCGAGCGTGACCTGGTCGAGGAGGCACTGTACGAAGCCGACGGCCAGGCACTGTACGAAGCCGACGACCTCCCTCTTCCCGGCGCCGACGGCCTCGCTCACGCATCGGGCGAGCTTGGCCGGGCGCTGGCCCTGCTCGAGCGGCGCTTTCCCAGCCCTCCGTCTGACCGACGCGAGCGCGAGCGGGCCATGGGAGCGCTGATCCGGCGGGGTTATGACCCAGAGCTGGCCGTCGACGCCATCGCCGCCTACTCACGCCGTGGGAGCTGACGCAGGGCAAGGGCCGCTCCGCCGGGCGGTTTGCGCGCAGGAGCTCTCAGTATTACGATCCAGTCAGCGAACGAATGGCCCCCGGGCCGAAAAAGACCAGCAAACTTGCAGATTACTTGGATTCCGGATTTTGGTACTGACGGCAATCTCCACCGGGCCTCCGGCCCTGCTCGAAGCCCCCTAGAGACAAGCAGCTAGCCGCCTCCAGACAGCGCCAGGCTGCTGACAGCGCCTGGCACTGAGACCGGCATCCGTTCGCGCTACCCGCGCGGGCCACTCGGTCGCTCCAGCCAACCGAATAAGGAAGCCCGGGCACGGTGCCCGGGAGAGCCGGAGAGGACGAGTCATGGACATCATCGGTGCCGCAGCCGTGATCGCGGTGGCCGTCGTGCTCGCAGCGGCAATCTACGGCCGCACACACCGGGGCGCGGGATCGACCTCCAGCGTTGACGGCAGCCTGAGTGACCGGGAGCGCGAGCTCTCGGAGCGAGGCGCCGGCCTAGCCAAGCGAGAGGAGAGCCTGGTGCGGCGAGAGGCGTCTCTCGAGCAGGAGCGTCAGATGCTCGCCGCAACCCGCCAAGAGCTCGAGCGCGTGCTTGAGCAGGCGTCTGGAATGTCTGCGGCCAAGGCCAAGCAGGTGCTCCTGTCTCAGGTCGAGGAGCAGGCCAAGCACGATGCCGCTCGCCGCATTCGGCAGATCGAGGAGCAGACCAAGCGCGAGGCCGAGCGGCGCGTGCGCAACATCCTCTCGGTGTGCATGCAGCGCCTGGCCGCAGGCCACGCCACCGAGACCACAGTCTCCGTCGTCCAGCTGGCCGCCGATGACATGAAGGGGCGGATCATCGGCCGTGAGGGACGCAACATCCGCGCGCTGGAAAACCTGACCGGCGTCGACTTCATCATCGACGACACGCCTGGCGCCGTGGTTCTCTCCGGGTTCGACGGGGTGCGGCGGGAGGTGGCCAAGCTCACGCTCGAGAAGCTCCTACAGGACGGTCGCATCCATCCGGCGCGGATCGAGGAGACCTATTACCAGGCCAAGTCCGAGCTCGAGGATCACATCATTCAGGCCGGCGAGCAGGCTGTGCTCGAGGCCGACGTCCAGGGCCTCGATGCGGAGCTTGTCAGGCTCCTCGGTCGCCTCAAGTTCCGCACCAGCTACGGCCAGAACGTGCTTGCGCACTCGGTCGAGGTCTCACACCTGGCTGGGATGATGGCCGAGGAGCTCGGAGCCAGCCCCAAGACAGCTCGGCGCGCGGCACTGCTCCACGACATCGGCAAGGCGGTTACGCACGAGATCGAGGGACCGCACGCTCTCGTCGGCGGCGAGCTTGCGCGCAAGCACGGCGAGCCTGAGGCGGTGGCCCACGCGATGGAAGCGCACCACAACGAGGTTGAGCCTCAGACGATCGAAGCCGTCATCGTGCAGGCCGCGGACGCGCTCTCAGGCGCCCGTCCGGGAGCGCGTGGAGAGTCGCTCGAACAGTACGTCAAGCGGCTGCGCGATCTGGAGCAGATCGCCATGCGCCACGAAGGCGTCGACCGCGTCTACGCGATGCAGGCCGGCCGCGAGATTCGCGTCATGGTCGCGCCCGGAGCGATCGACGACGATGCCGCGACGCTGCTGTCCTACGAGATCGCGCGGGAGATCGAGAAGGAACTCGAGTACCCGGGCCAGATCAAGGTGACGGTCATTCGCGAGTCACGAGCCGTCGAGTACGCACGCTAGGCCGCGCCCCGGAGCTCAGTGTTCGTGGTGGTGCGGGAAGGCGCCGGGAGCCGTCCAAACTCCGAAGTGCGGAATCAGGACGACGGCGAGGACGAGGCCGGCGACGATCCCGCCGCCGATGGCAAGCCACCGGCCGATGGCGCCCGCGCGCGGGTCGCTCACCGGCTCGTGGGGCGAGGCGGCCACGATCGGAACCGCTCGCAGCGTGCGGCCGAGCGCCGGCAGATGCGCGAGGACGTGGATCCCCATGAACATGAGCCAGACGATGAAGCTCGCCTTGTGGACCACCGACAGGGTCGCGCGACCACGGGGACCGTTGAACAGCAGCACGACCCCGCTGATGAAGACCAGGAGGGTGGTGATCACGACGACAGGGCCCATCGCGCGGAGCGCCGGCATCGGTGGCCCCTTGGCGCGATAGATAGCCGCCCGGGCGTAGTAACGGAGAAATCGGTAACCCGTGCTCGCCAGCTTGAGGAAGACGGGGCCCATCAGGAGCAAGCCGAGGAACAGGTGTAGCCAGATCAGCTGTCCGATCCTCACGATCGTGAGACCGAGAGCCGCGAGCATCACGATCAGGACGGCACCGGTCATCGCCGTCAGCTGCTCGTTGCCGTCGACCCCGCCACCGAACAGGCGGCTGACCGGGCGGCGAGCCCGCGTGCCCGCGCGGGCGCCCGTTGTGGCCGGACTAACGGTCTCGTTCAACACAGCATTCAGCCTTCGTCTCCGAGCTCAAGCGCCCTTCACAGATGGGTGAGAATGCTCTTTCCACCCCTACGCGGCCGTAAGCTGACCACGGTGCCTGGTCTGATTCTGGTCATCGAGGACGAGCCGGGGATCGTCGATTTCCTGGAGCGCGGGCTCTCCGCGCAAGGGTTTGCGGTCATCTCCGCGCTCGACGGCGAAGCCGGCCTCGCGCGTGCCGTGGCGGAGCCGGTCGACCTCGTCGTCCTCGACATGATGCTGCCCGGGCTGAGCGGCCTCGATGTGCTCGAGCGGCTGCGAGACGTCAAACCGGCTCTGCCGGTGATCGTCCTCACCGCGCTGGGCGAGATCGATGACCGCGTCACGGGTCTCGACGCGGGTGCCACCGACTACCTCACGAAACCGTTCTCGCTGGCCGAGCTGGCGGCCCGGATTCGGGCCCAGCTTCGGGTGGCCTCGCAGGCCACGCAAACGTCGCTTGACCGAGGCGGCGTGCAGGTGGATCTGCTGACCCGCGAGGTGAGGCGCGGCGAGGCCCAGGTGCGGCTGTCGACGACGGAGTTTGAACTGCTCGTCTACCTGATGCGGAACGCCGGACACGTTCTGACGCGGGAGCAGATCCTGCGTGCCGTGTGGGGGTACGAGCACGACCCCGGGACCAACGTCGTCGACGTCTACGTCGGCTACCTGCGCCGGAAGCTTCGCGACGATGACGGCGAGGCGCCGATCACCACCATCCGCTCGGTGGGTTACCGGTTCGATGCGAGGGATTAGAGCCGGGCTGCCGGTTGGGTTGCGCTGGAGGCTGACCGCGTGGGTGGCGGCGGTGCTGCTGGTCTCCGCGGCCGCGGTGTTCGTGGTTGTCTACCGGGACACGGGGACTCAGATCCGGTCGGAGATCGACCGTGACATCACGGGTGATGTAAGCCAGCTTGCGCAAGCGCTGCGGCCGGCGACGGGGCTCGATGCGCGGCGTGTTCAGGCGTTGGCCAGCCACTACGTCCTGGCCCAGCCGTACACCGCGAGTTCGACGTTGCTGTTCGCCCTGATTCCGGGGACCCCTACCGTCAGCAACCATCCGGAGGTCTTTCGCTCTGCCCAGCCCGAGGTGGGGGAGAACGCGCCTGAACAGCAGGAGGAGAATCGCGCCTCTCGGGCGCTCCTCATCCCCCGGCTGGGCTACTCGGACCCGCGGATACCCGACGTCGGGCGAATGCGCATCCTGGAACGGCCCCTGACCCTCGGAGGGCTGCGGGTCGTGGTCGGCGCGGGCGAGCCGCTCGCGCTCGTGCGAAGCGCCCAGCACGGGGTCGCCCGAGCCTTCCTGCTCGCCGGGGTGGTGGTGCTCGTGTTGGCGCTGATCGCCTCGTACCTCGCGGGGGTGCGGGTTTCCGCGCCGCTGCGGCGGATGGCCGGCGTGGCGGCTCGGGTTGACGCCGGCGATCTGGGGCCGAGGATGACCGTTTCCGGCCGCCGGGGCGACGAGGTCCGGGTGCTCGGCGAGGCGTTCAACCACATGCTCGATCGGTTGGCGCAGGCATTCGCGAGCCAGCGCGAGTTCGTCGCCGATGCATCGCACGAGCTGCGGACCCCGCTGACTGTGATCCGCGGCCAGATCGAGGTACTCGCGGCCCAACCGAACCCGACCGAGGACGACGTCCGACGGGTGGAGCGGCTCGTCGTGGCCGAGATCGGGCGGATCAGCCGCCTGGTCGACGACCTGCTGGTACTCACGCAGGCCGAACGCGGCGACTTCCTGCGGCTCGAGCCGATAGATGTTGCCTCGTTCGTCGAAGAGTTGTGGGACGGGCTCAGCCTGACCGCCGACCGGTCCTTCGAGCTCGGCAGCGTCCCCGCGGGAACCCTTTCCGCCGACCCCGACCGGCTGGCCCAAGCGCTTCGCAACCTGGGCCGAAACGCCGTCGAGCACACGGCCGAGGGATCAGGGCTGGTCCGCCTCGAGGTGGCCCCGGTGGGCCGGGACAGGCTCAGCTTCGCCGTGGTCGACAACGGCCCCGGTATCCCGGCCGCAGAGCGCGAGCGCGTGTTCGAGCGCTTCCATCGGGTCGACACCGGGCGCAGCCGAAGTGCCGGCGGTGCCGGACTTGGCCTGGCCATCGTGCGAGCCATCGCAGAAGCGCACGGCGGGCAGGTGAGAGCATCGGAGCCCGCCGACGGCCACGGGGCGAGGATGGAGCTCATCCTCCCGGGATTCCGCCCAGCCTCGACCCGGGCGGCGGTCGACCACGGCCTCGGCGTCGATGAGCCGGTCAGGCACGCCTAGCTACGCGCGGGGCGCCCGGCGGCATATCAGCTCCGGTACCCGCCTGGTCGGCGTAGCTACCCTTGCCTGGCGGTGAAGACATACCACCTCACCACCTTCGGGTGTCAGATGAACGAGCACGACTCCGAGCGCATGAAGGGGATGCTCGAGTCGCTCGGCTACGGCGAAGCCGGCACTCGGGCCGAGGCCGACCTGATCCTCTTCAACACGTGTTCGATCCGCGAGAAGGCCGACGAGCGATTCATCGCCCACCTCAGCGAGGCCAGGGCGGTCAAGGGCCAGCGGCCGGAGGTCCTGATCGGCGTCGGCGGCTGCTGGGCTCAGTCGGTCAAGGAGGAGGTCTTCGCGCGGTTCCCATTCGTCGACGTGGCGTTTGGCCCCGGACAGGTCCACAAGCTGGCTGAGTTCCTGACCAGCGACTCACTGACCGCGCAGGGCTTCTTCGAGTTCGAGGGCTTCACCGGGCACCTGCCCGCCAAACGGGCGCGAGAGCACCAGGGCTGGGTCCAGATCAGTGTGGGCTGCAACTGTGTGTGCTCCTACTGCATCGTGCCCTCCACGCGGGGGCGCGAGGTCTCCCGTCCGCCGGGCGAGCTGGTGGCCGAGATCGAGCACCTCGCCGCCGACGGTGTCCGTGAGGTGACGCTCCTGGGCCAGAACGTCAACTCCTACGGCCGCGACCTGCCGCGTGAGCAGCGCGTCAGCTTCGCCGAGCTCTTGGCGATGATCGACGCCGTCGACGGGATCGAGCGGATCCGCTACACGAGCCCTCATCCCAAGGACATGCGGGAGGACGTGATCCGGGCTCACGCCGCACTGGCGGCGCTGTGCGAGCACATCCACCTGCCGCTGCAGTCCGGCTCGAGCCGCGTCCTCAAGCGGATGCGACGCACGTACACGCGCGAGCGCTACCTGGATCGGGTGGCCTTGATTCGTGAGCACGTCCCCGACTGCGCGATCACCACCGACATCATCGTCGGCTTCCCCGGCGAGACCGACGAGGACTTCGAGCAGACGCTGGAGCTGGTGGACGCGGTGGGCTACGACGGGGCGTTCACGTTCCTCTACTCGCCGCGGCGGGAGACCGAGGCCGCCGAGCTGCCCGATCAGGTCCCGCACGCGATCAAGGTCGCGCGGATGGAGCGGCTCGTCGAGGTCGTTCAGCGCCGCGCGCGCGAACGCGCCCAGCGCTTTGTCGGCCGGAGCCTCGAGGTCCTGGTCGAGGGACCTTCGCGGACCGACCCGGACCGGCTGCGTGGGCGCTCACGTCACAACAAGGTGGTCAACTTTGCCGGGCTCGCCTCACCCGGGGACCTGGTCGAGGTCGAGATCAGGAGCGCCACCAGCCAGACATTGAGCGGCGAGGCGTCGCTCCTCTCGCAGATGGCTAGCCGCTAGACGTCGCGCGGTGCCGCGCGGGCTTGGCGCGAGGCGCCGATCGAGGCACAAACAACGAGACCGATGCCGAGCAGCGCTCGGGCGCCCAACCCCTGGCCGAGCACGATGAAGCCAGCGAGCGCCGCCATCGCTGGCTCGAGGCTCATCAGCACCCCGAACACCGACGGCGCGATCCGCCGCAGCGCCTCATTCTCGAACGAGTAGGGGATCGCCGAGGAGAGCATTCCCACCACCGCGCCGAGGATCAGCGACCGCGGCTCGAGCAGATGCGTCCCGCCCTCGACCACCCCAACCGGGGCGGCGATCACCGAGGCTACGAACATGGCCAGTGCGAGCCCCGTACCTCGCTCGAATGCCCGACCGACCCGGGCGTTTACGAGAATGTAGGTGCCCCAGAACCCACCGGCGATGAGTGCGAGGATCACGCCGAGCAGATCGAGCCCGTGGGTCGCCCCATGGGTGAGGGCGAGAATCCCGACCGTCGCGAGCCCCACCCAGGCGAGGTCGATCAGGCGCCGTGACCCCGCGACGGCGACGGCCAGCGGGCCGACAAACTCGAGCGTGACCGCGGCTCCCAGCGGGATCCGATGGATCGCGTGGTAGAAGGTGAGGTTCATGGCCGCCAACACGAGGCCGAAGGCGCCGGCCAGGAGGATGTGGCGGCGGCTTCGACCGCGCACGCGAGGACGCCAGAGCGCGAGCAGCACGATGGTCGCCGAGACGAGCCGAAGCAGCACGGCCCCACCGGGCCCGATCCGGGCAAACAGCGTCGCCGCGATCCCCGACCCGAACTGAACCGAGGTAATCGCCCCGAGCACCAGCCCCCCCGACGGAGCGCGGCTGAGAAGACCACCCCGGCTGACCGGGGGAGTTGCCTCGGTCGCGGCCACGCTAGCGGGGAAGCGGCGACCCGAGCAGTTCCTGGAGCGCCCTGAGATCCTCGTCGCTGGGGGCCCAGCGCGCGGCGGCCGCGTTCGCCCGTACCTGCTCAGGGCGCGTCGCGCCCGCGATCACCGAGGACACCGTGGGGTTGGCGAGAAGCGCGCCGATCGCCACATCGATCAGCTGCGCTCCTCGTTCCTCGGCGTATGCGCTCAGTGCCTCGATCAGCTCGAACTGCTGCTCGGTGGCGATCTCGTCCTGGCCGGCCAGCCGGGTTCCCGCGGGCGCGGCTTGACCACGGCGGTACTTGCCCGTGAGAAGCCCCGAGGCCAAGGGGAAGTAGGGGACGAAACCCAGGCCGAGCCGGGCGCAGGTCGGAATCACGTCCGCCTCGGCCTCGCGGACGAGAAGGCTGTATTCGTTCTGGATCGCGGAGAAGCGGACGAGCCCTCGCTCGCGGGCCACGGCGTCGGCTTCCTCGATCTGATCGGCCGTGAAGTTGGAGGCCCCGACGGCCCGGACGGTGCCGGCGCGGACGAGCTCGTCGAGCGCCGCCAGCGTCTCTCCGATGGGCGTCACCCCGTCGGGTTCGTGGTACCAGTAGAAGTCGATGACATCGGTGCGGAGCCGCCGGAGCGAGCTCTCCACGGCGTGGCGGATGTAGTCAGGTGCGCCCCGCGGCCCACGCCCGTCGCCCATGTCCATTCCGAACTTCGTGGCCAGGACGACCTGGTCACGCCGGCCCTCCAGCAACTGGCCGAGGAACTCCTCGCTGGCGCCACCGCCATAGATGTCAGCGGTATCGAAGAACGTGGCGCCCTGCTCGATCGCCGCGTCCACGACAGCCCGAGTGCCCTCGAGGTCCAATCTCCGCCCGAAGTTGTTGCACCCGAGGCCGAGCACCGAGACGTCGAGCCCGGAGTGACCCAGGGCGCGGGTTGGGAGGTCCATCCCACCGTCTATAGCAGAGTGCGTCAGTTGAACTGAACGAGGCTGATACGCGCGCGCGCCACATCCGAACCCGAGCGCAGGGTGAGGTTGGCGCCCAGCTGGTTGCCGGCGGCGTGGTCGAGCATCTGCCGGCCCTGGCGGGTGAGCGAGAACTGGACATAGCCGGCCTCCCGCCCATTGACGATCTCCGGGTGCGTCGAGGCGATCGTCGTGCTCCCGACACTCACCGTGGCGGAGATGCGACAGGCGTACACCGCGGTGCAGGCGGCGAGCGCCCCACCGGCACCGTGTGCGTACACGAAGTCGGTGACGCCGAGGGCTCGGAAGAGCGGGTCCGGCGTCAGGGAATGAGTGGGCGCGCGGCCGCTGGTCGAGAACGGGATCAGCACGAGCTTGGCCGTGATCGAGGCCCCGCTTACGTCGCGCACCGTGATCTGCACGGGGAGGCGGTGGTTGGGCGCGGTGTTGAGGCGCTTCAGCGACCCGCCGGTGAGCTTGAAGAAGACGAGGCCGTCAGCGCCAGGCCCCACGGACTCGGTTCCGGTCTTGACCAGGGTCTGGCGTCCGGCGGAGACCGTCGTCACCACGTGGCACGTGTTCGGGAGAAAGCACCCGGTGGGCAGGCCGGCCATCCCACTCCGAGCGCTCACGAACACGCTGTGGCCGAAGACAAGGAGGTGGGAGGGTGCGGTGACGGTGGAGGAGGTGGCGAGCGGCTGCGCGGACGGACCGACCGCCTGCACCGCGAAATACGGTGCCGCGCTGCGGACGGCGATCTTCGTCGTGGCGCCGTGGGCCGAGGCGGAGGCGATACGGCCGAGCGTGGTGGGACTGGTTCCCGCCAGCACCTCCCACGAGACCAGGCCGGATCCGCCCCAGCCCGCGGTGAGGTTGGTGGTGCCGTCGGTGGTTGGCGAGACTGCGAGGGTCGGGGGCGGAATCGTCGTTGCTGCGCCGGTCGCGGTCGCCGCGTCGACGTAGTCGCTGTCGATGTTGATGGTCACTCCACCGTAGGTCTCGTTGTGGCCACCGCGGTACTGGTGAAGCCGCTGGTGATTCGGCCAGTCAGAGGTCGGCACCGCGGTGTCGGTCGTCGTCGCTTGGCCGTTCCAGTCGGCGATCCAGATCTCATCGGGCTCGGGATAGCTGGTGCCGTATTGCGCCACCAGGTCGGCGATCCCCGAGTTCGTGCTGCTGTAGACGCCGGACAGGTAGCCGGCGGCGTGGAGCTGTGTCGTCCACGCGGCGAGGAAGGCGAGGACGGCCGTCGTGTTGGCGCTCGTCCGGCTGTAAGCCTCCATGTCGTCATAGATCGGGTTGCCCGGTGACAGACCCAGCGTCTGGGCAGCCGTGACCGCGTCCTCGGCCGCGGCCGTGCCCTCCGCCGACGCCTGGCTCGGGCTGATCGCGGCGCAGCCGCAGCCGTTGCTCGGCGCCTGGAGCCCGACGTAGGTCGGAATCATGTTCCAGCCGGCGGCCGACTCGCTGGCGACCCAGCTGCTCGACAAGTTGGGCTGGGCACAGGCGGAGTTGACGCCGCCGATGTAGATGCCGAGCGCGCGGTATGGCGAGGTGCCCCACGCCGTCATCGCCTGTGCCGACGGAGCCGAGCACGCGTCGAACCCGGAGCCGGTGAAAACCGCATCCGCGGTATGGGCTCCGGGCTGGGAGGCGCGTGCGTCCGCGGCGAGATGAAGCCGTGCCGCCACCGCCAGGGTCGGCCGGGGTGGTGCCGGCGGAGGCAGCGAGCGCCGGTGCAACGCCCGGGCGATCACGTCGCGCGCCCGAGACCACGTGGCGATGATCCGCACATCGCCGCTCGAGAAGCTCGTGGCCGCGGTGTGAGGAACCGCGAGGCCGGTGGCTTGGCCGGCCCGCGCGACCGTCGCCCCGAGCGGCTCGATGAGGATTGCCTCCGAGCGACCCGCCATGTGGGCGGGACAGCTCTCAACCGCGCCGGGGACGCCAAGGTAGAGCGCATGCCGGTCGAAACGGACACATGTCCGCGGCCGTCGCGCGAGATCCAGCACCGGCCAGGAACGCGGGATGGTCACGGTATATCCGCGGTAGACAACCGCCTTCATTGCCGAGGCCATCTGGGCGTGGGCAGCACTGATCCCCGGCGCCAGCAGCGCCAGGATGCCCGACAGCATGAGCACCATGCCGATGCGTTGTCCCCGCGCGCGCATCAAAACTTCCTAACACGGGTCTCGGCGGAACGGAGCGCCGCCTTTACATAAGCCACGGCGCCGCCACGAGCCTGGCGCAAGCGGATGGACTCGAGCGCGGGGGGGAAGATTCCGTCCTCACCTCGTGCGAACATGTGTTCTGTGCGGTGGAGCAACCTAACCGTCGAGGAGGAGGAGCGCGCCCGACTTCCGGGCTACCGGGAGGAAGCGCTCGTGCGCCACTTCACCGCGCCGGGCGCGGTGCGCACGAGGTTCTATGAGATCCGCGCCAAATCCATCATCAACCGGGTGCCGGAGGCCTCACAGGTGCCGTTTCGCTTCACGATCAACCCATACCGGGGATGCACGCACGCCTGCGTCTACTGCTTCGCTCGCCCGACCCACAAGTACCTTGATTTCGACGCCGGGCGCGACTTCGAGCGGGAGATCGTCGTCAAGGTGAACGCGCCCGAGTTGCTGCGCGCCGAGCTGGCGAAGCCGTCCTGGAACGGTGAGCACATCGCGCTTGGCACCAACACCGACCCCTATCAGTGGGTCGAGGGGCGATACAGACTCATGCCCGGCATCTGGGAGGCGCTGCGTGACGCGTCCAACCCGTGCTCGATCCTCACAAAGTCGCCGCTGCTGCTGCGCGACCTCGCGCTCATGAAGCAGATCAGCGCGCGCACCGACTTCAGCGCCGCGCTCTCCGTGCCGACGCTCGACGAGAAGGCGTGGCGGGCGACCGAGCCGCATACGCCGAATCCCCGCGCGCGTCTGGAAGCGGTGGCGAGGCTGAGCCAGGCGGGTATCCGGACGGGTGTCCTGATCGCTCCGCTGCAGCCCGGGATCAACGACTCGCCCCGTCAGGTGGAGGAGGTCGTGACGCTGGCCCGCGCGGCCGGGGCCCAGTACGTCGTGGGGATCGGATTGCACCTCCGAGCAGACGTCAAGGGGCTCTGGTTCGACTGGCTGGCCGAGCAGAGACCGGAGCTGATGGAGCGCTACCGGCAGCTCTATCGTCGCGGCGCCTACCTCCCGGTGCAGGAGCGACGAAGGCTGGCAGGCGTCGTTGCACACGCGGATACCGGCCCGCGCCCGCGGCCGGGCACGCGAGAAAGGGTGCGCGGGCAGACCGAGGCAACCGGCCACATGGTCAGAAGAGACGTCGCCGAGCCAAAGGAGGTCATGCGGCGCGATCAGGGAAGCCTCTTCTAATCTGAAACGAGACACGCCGTTTGGTGGTAGGTAGATGCGATGAGACAACGCCTACAGAGAAGCCGGGACCTGCACCTGGAACGGATGTTCGAGACTCGCAGCGAGGCTTGGGAGCGGGCTGGGTTGTCGGTCGAGGTGAGCCGCGCCGAGGCGCGCCGGTCGCGCGCTGCGGTGTTGTTGCTGCTTCCGCTGCTGGTCGCGGTCCTGGTCGTCTACGCGCACCGTCAGTCGATCTTCGGGTTGCCGCAGTGCCGCCATGACTCGCACTGCTCCAAGAGCTCCGCGGACAGCGCGATCCAGTGGGGGACGGTGGCCCTCCTGTTGCTCGTCGGCTGGACCCTCGCCCGCAACGTAGGCCGTGCGGCGGGCCCGACCTTCTTCCGGCGAATGGACCCGGCGACCGCCGGCACCGTCGGCTTTGTCATTCGGCTGCTGACGATGGCGATCACGCTGCTGATCGCGCTCGGGGTGGCCGGGGTGGGGACGGGATCACTGATCGCGGGCGGCGCGTTCACCGCCATCGTCCTCGGTCTGGCCGCCCAGCAGACCCTGGGCAACCTGTTCGCCGGGCTCGTCCTGATCACGGCGCGGCCCTTCCGCGTCGGCGAACGCGTCAGGCTGCAGGCCGGGGCGATCGGCGGGATCCACGAGGGCGTGGTCAGCTCACTCGGGCTCATGTACACGACGTTGGCGCGCGGAGCGGACCGGATCATGATCCCCAACATGCAGGTCATCGCCGCCGTCGTGGTGCCGATCGTGGAGCCGAGCGCGGTTGACGTGAGAGTGCGCCTGAGCTCGGGAATCCGACCGAGTCAGGTCCAGGACATCCTCGACGAGCAGATCAAGACACCCACGCGCAGCCGGGCCACGGTGCTGCTCGAGGAGATCGACCAGGACGACCTCGTGGTTCGGGTCCAGGCCACCCCGGAGAGCGCGGCCGACGGGGCCAAGCTGGCCGACGAGATCATCGCCACGCTGGCCTCGGTCACCGGCCAGCACGAAGTGGTCCGTCCGTAGCGCGCTCCTTCTCCACCTTGGTACGCACGGTCTCCTCGGGCTGGTAGGTGCGCTCCTCGGCGTAGGCCTGGAGCACCCGGTGATCGGCCTCGGTCTGAGGCGCCTGCACGAGCGAGCGGGGATACAGCCGCTCCTTGAGGACGACGTTGAGCTGCGCTCCGAGCAGGGTCACCACGGACTGCAGGTAGAACCACCACAGGATCGTGATCACAGTCGCGAACCGGCCGTAGGTCGGCTGCGCGCTCTTCAGATGGCGCGCGATGATGAATGCCGAGAGCTCCTGGAGGATGAAGAACACGATCCCGGAGAAGACAGCGCCGGCGAGGACGTCGCGGAAGCCGACCTCTCGGTCGGTGAGGAGCCGGAAGGCGGCAACGAAGAGCCCGACATCGAGCGCGATCGAGATCACGAGACCGGCGATCCGGCCCGCGACGCCGAGGTTGACGCCGGTCGAGTTGCCGGTCACAAAGCCTGAGATCAGCGTCGTGACCACGATGCCCGCGCCGATCGTCAGAAGCACGAGCAGGCTGCGCCCGAGCTGCTCGAGCAATCCGGGCCGCTCGTGGTATGGGATCTCCCATACCGAATTGAAGGCGTTTTGCACCGCGCGGACCGCGCCCAACCCGCTCCAAAGCGCGGTCAGTGCTCCGAGGAGGAGAGCCCACCAGGACCCGGTCAGGCCCTTGATCGTCGAGGGGTCGAGCAGCGGGAACATCGCCGCCACGTGCTTGAGCACGTTCGCCTTCTCGGAGGCCGGCAGGACCCAGCCAAGGACGGTGACGAGGACCAGGAACAGGGGAAAGATCGAGAAGAAGCCCCAGAAGGCGATGGTCGCCGCCAGGGTCGTCGTCTTGTCCTCAGAGAACTTCTTGAACGTGGCGACGGCGACGCTCGTGGGCTTCAGCCGCTTCTGGGCCGCGTCCACCTTCTGCATCACGCTCATGCCGGTCAGCTACCCGACCGGACGGGCGGCTACCCGTCGTGCGGCAGTTTGTCGCGCTGAGCCGAGGCGAGCGCGGAGGCGAGTTGTTCGCCGCCGCTCAGGCGCTGGACGGTGGCGGCCAGACCGGGCGCGACGCTCCCGAGCCGGGCGCCCAACCGCAGCGCGGCCGGGGCGACATCGACCTCGGGGCGGTTGCGTTCGATCGCTCTGAGCACGGCTTCCGCCACCTGCTCGGGCGTCCGCGTGCCGACCCCGGGGGGGAGCTTCAAACCGGCGTCGGCCCACATGCCGGAGTCGCTGATGAATCCCGGGAGCACGACGGAGACTCCAATCCCGTGCCTGCGGAGGTCCTGCCTCAGACCGAGGGCGAAGCCGCGCAGGCCGAACTTGGTCGCCGCGTAGAGCGAGCCGTGGGAGGAGGCGACTCGCCCGCTGAGGGAGGAGATGAACACGACGTGGCCACTCTGGCGCTCAATCATCTCCGGCACCAGCGCGCGAGCCAGCGCAACCGGCGCGCGGAGGTTGATCTCGAGCATGTCGTCGATCTGCGCCTGGCTCAGCTGCTCGAGCAGCCCGGTGGACGGCAGGGCGGCGTTGGCCACGAGCACGTCGATCGGCCGCGCGGCAGCGGCCAGGCGCTCCAGCTCGGCGCGATCGGCCAGGTCGGCCGGGATGGCTCTTGCTCCCAGCTCGGCAGCCACTGAGTCCAACACCTCGCGGCGCCGCCCGCTCAGGACGAGCTCGGCCCCGCGGCTGGCGAACGCCCGCGCGATCGCCCGCCCGATGCCCCCGGTGGCGCCAGTGACGAGGACTCGGCCGTCGAGCAGTCCCACGCGCGCGAGTCTATTGCGCGGGGGATACTCAGCTGGTGCCGCGCGCCGAGGTCATCGCCCTCTTCGGCCCGACGGGCGTCGGCAAGACCGAGGTAGCGCTCGAGCTGGCCCGAGCCCTCCGGGCTCTCGGGGAGCGGCCGGTCGGCGTCTCGGCGGACGCGCTTCAGGTCTACCAGGGCCTCGAGATCCTGACCGGCGCCGCCACGTCTGAGCAACAGACCGTGCTCGAGCACCGGTTGATCTCACTCATCCCGATCGACGCCTCGTTCAGCGCCGGGCAGTATGCGGAGCTTGCTCACGCGGAGATCGACGCGCTCCTGGCCAATGGCCGCCGGCCTATCGTCGTCGGGGGAACGGGCCTCTACCTGCGCGCCGCACTGACGGAGTTGAGTTTCCGCTCGCCGCCGCCCGAGGGCGTCCGCGAGCGCTGGCTGGCCGAGCTCGAACAGCGGGGCTCGGCGGCGCTGCATGCCGAGCTCGCCCGGCGGGCACCGTGGGCGGCAGAGGAGATCGAGCCGGGGGACCGGCAGCGGGTCGTCCGCGCGCTTGAGTTGCTCGAGGCCGGAGAGCTTGAGCCGCCACCCGAGGAGTCCGAGCTGTGGACGGATGCGGCCCGGCTGCCGACCCTCATCGTCGGACTCGTCATGGAACGCCAGGAGCTCTACGCCAGGATCGAGGCTCGCGTGGAGGAGATGGTCGCCCTCGGCGCCGGCGAGGAGGTCCGCCGCGCCAACGCCGCGGGCGCGTCGCTGACCGCACGCAAGGCCCTCGGGTTCGAGGAGCTGCTGGTGGGCGACATCGACGCGATGAAGCGGCGCACCCGCAACTACGCGCGGCGCCAGCTGACCTGGATGCGCAAGCTGGCAGGCGTGCAGATGATCGACACGACAGGACACTCGCCGGAAGCGACCGCCGCTGAGATCGTCTCCCTGTGGACGGCTCCATAGACTGCGCGGCCGTGGAATTCGAGAAATGGCAGGCCCTGGGCAACGACTACGTGATCGTCGAGGACAAGGCGCTGGCGTTTGACCTGACGCCGGGCCGCGTCCGGGCCATGTGCGCCCACGGGACGGGGATCGGATCGGACGGGATCCTGCTCCTGTCGAGGGACACCGAGCCGGGCTGCCTGGCCCGCTTGCGGATCTTCAATCCGGATGGCTCAGAGGCAGAGGTGTCAGGCAACGGCGCCCGGCAGGCGGTGCTCTACATGCGCCGCCATGGCTGGGCGAGCAGCGACACGTTCTCGATCCTGACCGCCGCCGGCGAGCTCACACCGACGATCAACTCCGGAACGGTGGCGACCATAGATATGGGGCGTGCGCGGCTGCGAAGCGATGATTATCCAAGCGGGAGCGCGGACGGTCGCGGTGAGCTCAGCGCAGCCGGCCGGCTTTGGCGCTTTCAGCACGTCCAGGTCGGCAACCCGCAGTGCGTGATCGCCATGGAGGACCGGGCGGAGCTCGAGGCCCTAGACCTGGACGACATCGGCCCTCAATTCGAGCGCCACGAGTTGTTTCCGCATCGCACCAACGTGTCCTGGTTCACCGAGCTCGAACCCTCGCGCATCCGCGCCCGGATCTTCGAGCGGGGGGCGGGGGAGACCTCGGCCAGCGGCACCGGCGCCAGCGGGGCGGCCGTCGCCCACACGCTGGCCGGCGGACGCTCGCCGGTGACGGTGGTCCTTGACGGCGGGGAGCTCGAGGTCGAGGTGGGGGAGCAGCTGGAGATCGCGCTCACGGGCTGGGCGGCGCCGGTATACCGGGGGGCGCTCGCCGAGGACTTCCTGGAGGAGCTCCGTGCGCTCGAGTAGACGCCTCGAACGAATCCCGCCCTATCTCTTCGCCGAGCTGGAGCGAAAGGTGAGAGCCAAGCGGGCCGAGGGCATCGACGTCATCAGCCTGGGCATCGGGGATCCCGACCTGCCCACCTACGAGCCGATCGTCGCCGCCGCCCAGCGCGCGGTGGCAGACCCCTCCACCCACCGCTACCCCACCAACCGCGGACGGGCCGAGTTCCGAGAGGCTGTGGCAGCGTTTTACCGCCGCCGGTTCGGGGTCGACCTCGACCCCGAAGCCGAGGTCATTCCGGCCATCGGGGCCAAGGAATGCGTGTTCAACCTCAACCTCGCCTTCCTCGACCCCGGTGACGTCGCGCTGGCCGCGGACCCGGGCTACCCCGTTTATACGGCCGGGCCGCTTCTCGCCGGGGCCGAGCCAGTGTTGATGCCGCTGCTGCCCGAGCGAGGGTTCGCGCCCGATCTCGAGGCGATCCCACGCGACGCCCTCGCGCGGGCGCGCCTGCTCTACATCAACTACCCCAACAACCCGACCGGCGCGGTCGTCCCCGACGGGCTGTTCGAGCAGGTCATCGAGCTCGCGCGGGAGAACGACATCCTCGTCGTCCACGACAACGCCTACAGCGAGATCACCTTCGACGGCTACGTGGCACCGTCATTCCTCTCGACGCCCGGGGCCAAGGAGGTGGGCGTCGAGGTCTTCTCGCTGTCGAAGGGCTACAACATGACAGGCTGGCGGTGCGCCGCGATCGTCGGCAACGCCGAGGCGATCGCCCACTACTGGCGGCTGAAGTCGAACATCGACTCCGGGCTGTTCGACGCCGTGCAGCTCGCCGGCGCCGCCGCCCTGGGGCCCGAGCTCGACGTCCACGTGCGCGGGGTGAACGAGCTCTACACCCGCCGCCGGGACCTCGTCTGCGACGCCCTCGCCGATGCCGGGGTGAGCGTGAGCCGCCCCAAGGGGACGATCTACATCTGGGCACCCGTGCCTGAGGGGTTTGCCTCGGCGGCGGCGTACTGCGAGCACGTGCTCGAGCGGGTGGCCGTGGTGATCTCCCCCGGCGATGCCTACGGCCCCAGCGGAGCCGGGTTCTTCCGCATCTCGCTGACCACGCCCGAGGAGCGCCTGCTGGAAGCCGTCGAGCGGCTCCGCACCCTTTAGGCCGCCTCTGCCGGACGGGGTGTGGGAACGCTGACATCCGGCCTGCGCCTGCGTGTAGGGCCCCGGCGCTCGGGGTAGTCCGGCTGACGTAGCCCCTGGCAGGGGGTCAGGAAGACAACCACGCGGGAGGAACTATGCGTAAGTTCGGCACCCTTCTTGGGGTGTTAACGCTGTTGGCCGCGCCAAGCCCGGCGCTCGCCAACGGCAACCCGCACGGCAGTCCGCCCGGACAGGCATCGGCGCCCGGACAGGCGTCGGCACGGTCGCAGAGCGCGGTGTCGCCACCGTCACAGAGCACGGCAGCGACACCACCGCAAAGCACTACTCCGACGCAGTCTCAACACACCACGTCGACGCGCTCGCAGGGCAACGCATCATCCCATTCGCAGGGCAACGCGGGAACGAGCGGCAGCTATAACCAGCCGCAGCCGATCTCCCGCGCTGACTCGAATTCGGGTGGCGCGAACGGACAGTGCCCAGGCGGGCCGTATTGCTCGACGCGGGGCCAGTCGGCCACGCCGCAGAGCATGAACGGCAACGGGAATGGCCGCGCCGTGGGCAAGCCGTGTGCGGGATGTGTAGGCAAGGCGGATAACAAGAATCCGCATGGGCAATGGCCCAACGGCTCGGATCACAACGCCGGCTACGAGTGCGATCGGAACCACGGCATCGGCAGGACCAACCCGGCTCACACCGGGTGCTCCGGCACGACGCCGCCGCCATGTACGAGCACGACGACGACGAACTGCACACCGCCGCCATGCACAAGCACCATGACGACGAACTGCACACCGCCGCCATGCACAAGCACCATGACGACGAACTGCACACCGCCGCCATGCACAAGCACCATGACGACGAACTGCACGCCCCCGCCGGGGACGTGCGCCGGGACGCCGGTGCCATCCAAGTGCTCGCCGGGCACTGGTGCCACCACGTCCAGCCCGCCTGGCACCCCAGGCGGTGCGGTAAGCGGTGCCAGCGCAACCACTTCGCCCGGGACACCGAGCGGTTCGGTTGGTGTTGGCATCAGTCCGCCAGGCGGTCCTGGTTCGCGACCGCCTGAGTTCGTGTCGAACACCTCACCGGGTCAGCCGAGCTCGGGTTCGTTGCCCTTCACAGGGCTCGACCTCGGACTGCTCGCGCTGGTCGGGTCGATGATGCTCGGCCTTGGGCTGGTGCAACGTCGGATGTCCAAGCAGCGCTAGTTAGAAGCTCAGCGCCCCCGCCCGCGTCACGCGGGTGGGGGCACTGGGTGGTCCGTAGGAGGTGTCTTTGCGCCGGGTGATTCGCTTTCTCTCGTCGGTCACGATCGTTCTCGGGGTGATCGTCCTGCTCGACGTTGTCATCACGCTTGTCTGGCAGGAGCCGCTCACGGCGGTGATCGCCACGATCAAGCACGACCAGATCGACCGCCATTACCTCAGCTACCGGACCGCGCCGCTGTCGCACGCCGAGCGAGCCGAGCTCGGCAAGCTGGGCGCATCGGGTCGCATAGCCTTCCTGGCTAGGCTCGAGGAGCGCGAGCTCCGGACCGGCGACGCCGCCGGCCGAATCACGATCCCGAAGATCGGAGTGAACTTCCTCTTCGTCCAGGGAACTGACGAAGCCAGCCTGGAAAAGGGCCCCGGCCATTACCCCTCAACCGCGCTACCCGGCCTGGGTCAGACGGTCGCGATAGCGGGACACCGAACGACCTTCCTGGCTCCGTTCCGGCATCTCGACGGCCTCCACCGCGGCGACGAGATCATCCTGCAGATGCCGTACGGCCGCTTCGTGTACCGCGTGCAGTACACGCGCATCGTCACGCCGAACGCATGGTGGATAACCCACAACGTCGGCTACGACCGTCTGGTGCTCTCGGCGTGTAATCCGCTCTACTCGGCGGCGCAGCGAATCGTCGTCTTCGCGCGGCTTACCCACGCCTAGCCCGCCGCCGGCGCGGCCGTCGGGCGCGGCTACCATCAGCGAGGTGCAGCGGAGCCGGCACGGACGCACCACGGTGTCCACCTCGGCGCGGAGCGAGCGGCCCGAGGGTCGCGCCCGCCAGCGGGCATATCTGATCGCGGCGCTGCCCGACGGCGAATCCGACGAGTTGGAGGAGCTGCGTGAGCTGCTGCGTACCGCAGGAGTCGCCGACGTGGGGGAGATGGTGCAGCACCGCGAGCGCCCCCATCCCAATACGTACCTCGGCAGCGGCAAGCTCGAGGAGCTGAAGGCGGCGATCGCGGGCGCGGACGCCAACCTCGTGGCCGCCGACGACGAGCTGACCCCGCGCCAGGAGCGCAACCTCGAAAGCGCGCTGGGCGTGCCGGTGATCGACCGCACCGCGGTCATCCTCGACATCTTCGCCAGCCATGCCCACACGGCGGAGGGCAAGCTTCAGGTCGAGCTGGCCCAACTCGAGTACAACCTGGCGCGGATGCGCGGCCTGTGGTCGCACCTGGAGCGACTCGGTGGCGGGATCGGAACCCGAGGCCCGGGCGAGACGCAGATCGAGACTGACCGGCGGCTGGCCCGGGACCGAATCGCCGCGCTCAAGCGGCGGCTGGCCCGAGTGCGCTCGAGCCGATCGGTGATGCGCGCCGAGCGTGAGCGGGCACACCTCCCGCGCTTGGCCCTGGCGGGGTACACCAACGCCGGCAAATCGACGCTCCTGAATGCACTGACCGGAGCCGACGTGGGGGTGGGCGAGCGGCTCTTCCACACGCTTGACCCCACGACGCGCATCCTTCGGACCTCAGGCCGCAGCTACCTCGTGACCGACACGGTCGGGTTTATCCGCAAACTGCCCCACCAGCTGGTCGATGCCTTCGGAGCCACGCTCGAGGAGACACGGCTGGCGGACCTCATCCTGCACGTCGTCGATGCCTCGGTCGACGAGGCTGAGCTCGAGGCGATGAGCACCGCGGTACAGGACGTGTTGCAGGAGATCGGGGCCGGTGAGGTGGCCCAGCTCCTGGTTCTCTCCAAGGCCGACCTGATCGATGACGACCGTCGCTCGGAGTTGGGGCGGCGTCATCCCGGCGCCGTGCTCGTGTCGGCGCGGACTGGAGAGGGGATAGCGCTGCTCGTCGAGCGGATCGAGGCCGAGTTCGCCCGCAAGCTCCGGGATGTCGAGCTCCTGATCCCCTACGACGAGGGGCACAGTCTGGCCGAGCTCCACGAGATCACGGGCGATCTGGAGCGTGAGGAGACGCAGGACGGGGTGAAGGTGCGGGTCCGGCTGCCGCCGGCGATCGCCTCCCGCTACGAGCGCTTCGCCGTGAACGGCCACCGCAGATGAGCCGACTCAGGGTTCGGCGCCTGCATCCCGAGGCGCGTCTACCCACCCGGGCCTACGACGGTGATGCCGGGCTCGACCTCTACGCGGTCGAGGAGGCAACCCTCGCTCCCGGTGAGCGGGCATCGGTCGGCACCGGGATCGCGGTCGAGATACCGGCGGGTCAGGCGGGACTCGTTCTGCCACGCTCAGGGCTCGCGGCTCGGCATGGGATTGCGCTTGTCAACGCGCCGGGGTTGATCGACGCCGGATACCGGGGGGAGGTTCGGGTGCTGCTCTTAAACACGGATCGCCAGGCCCCGTTCAGCGTGGCCGCGGGTGAGCGAGTGGCCCAGCTGGTGCTGATAAGGGTCGAGACGCCGGAGGTGACGGAGGTCACGGAACTCGCGGCCTCGACACGAGGCTCCGGCGGTTTTGGCTCAACCGGCGGGTAGCCCGATCAGCTCACGCTGCTGCTGGGTGGCACGAGGCCGTGGTCGACGAGAAAGCGGCGCGCAGCGGTGGCCGGATCCAGCCCCGCCAGATCCACGGCGGCGTTGAGCTGGCGGATGACGGGCAGCGTGAGCAGCGCGGTGACCCGGTTGATCGTGTCGGCGAAGGCCGGCCCTTCCTGATCGAGGACCTGCGAGGAGACGACGGGGACGACGTTGCCGATCCCGAACACGCCCGCCGGGTCGGCCAAGAGCGTGTAGTTACCGGTCGTCAGCTCGGCGTCGGTCGTGTTCACGTCGGCGGCCTGGACCACGTCCTGGTCGAGCGCCTTGTACTGCGCGCCGATCTCAAGCGACTTGAAGCCGGCGGGGGTCACGCCATAGGCGTCCTCGAGCGCGGGAAGTCCCGTGGACTGCTGCTGAAATTGGGGTGGTCCACCGATCGTCAGCGTCTGCTCGACCCGGCGCAGATCTCCGATCGCTCGCAGGTGGTTCTGCTCGGCGAAGATGTCGGTGACACCGATCGCGCTCGTGTCGCTGAACGGAGTCGGATTCAGCAGCTCGAGTCCGTGGGTCAGCGCGTAGCGGTTTCCGGCCACGTAGGCCGAGCGCGCGGTCCGGTACTTACGCTTGTATCCCGCGACGTCGGCGTTCCAGGTGTCGAGGTACTCGGGATACATGCCTAGCTGACCGTGAGTCAGCGCTTGGAGCGTGACCTGGAGGGGGCCGATGTTCTGGTTGAGCTGGACGCTGAACCCCTGGGCCTGGAGGGATTGGTAGTAGAGCTGGCCGAGGACGAACTGCTCGGTGTAGTTCTTGTCGCCAATCGTCACCGGCGGCTTGCCGGCGCCCGGCAGGGGGGTGGTCTGGTTGGTGGTCGTGGCGGGAGGCGGTTTCGCCACCGTCGCCGTGGGACTCGAGGAGTCGCAGCCAGCGAGCCCGATGGCGAGGAGCGCGGCGCTGGCATACGCAGGCAGGCGAGGATTCACGAGGAGCGCAAGGCGGGGGCAGGGGGATGCTAACTAGAGTCCGGCGGCTCGGCGGGCCTCGAGGTGGGCGGCCTCCTCGAGGCCGTCGTCTAGCGGAGTCAGGGTTTGCTCCAGACCCAGCGCGGTCTCGATCAGCCAATCGGCCAGCCACACGTTCTTGGGCAGCAGCGGGCCGTGCAGGTACGTGCCGATGATCGTGCCCTCGCGCACGCCCTCGTAGCCGTCACGTCCGTTGTTGCCGTGTCCCTTGAGAACGCGCCCCAACGCGTGACTAGCCGGCCCCAGATACGTCCGCCCGCCGTGGTTCTCGAAGCCGGCCAGAATCCGCCTGAGGCCGGGAGTGAGCTCGACCTCGATGGCGACGTTGCCGATCAGCCGGGGACCGTCCTCGCGCACGGTCCTGGCGTCGACGAGCCCGAGCCCGGGGAGCGTCTCGTCGCCCAGCTCATAGGAATGGCCGAGGAGCTGGTAGCCGCCGCAGACGCCAAGAATGACCGCCCCGCGCGCGGCGGCGGCCTCGAGACCGGCCCGCTTGAACTCGACCAAGTCGTAGGCGCAGCGCTCTTGGTCACGGTCCTGGCCGCCGCCGATGTAGAACAGGTCGGCCGCCCCCGGGTCGAGCGGCTGACCGAGGTCGCTCGCGTCGAGCTGGAAGCCCAGCGAGCGCCAGCGGCAACGCCGCTCAAGCAGGAGCAGGTTGCCCCGATCGGCATAGATGTTCATCAGCTCCGGATACAGCGCACACACCCTGAGCGTTGCCTCAGGCACCGAGCATCACCACCACGCTGCCCACGTGGTCGGGCGTAGCCGGGACCGTGACGGAGCCGCGGGGCGCGAGTCCCGCCTCTTCGGCTTCGACCTCGAGCTCGGCCGCGCTCAGGCGGTCCAGGTGAATGACGTCGCGCTCGATCGCGCGCTCGCCGCGCGGCCCGATCCGCTCACGCAGGCGCTCGAGCACGAACCCGTCGGGACGCTCGCGAATCGCGGTGGGCTGACTCGAGTAGACGACGCCGTCGAGCTCGCGCATGTCGGGAAGCGGCAGCGGAAGCGAATCATCCGCTCCGAAGTACTCGAGCTCCTCGGTGATGGCCAGCGCCACCACCCCGTCGGGCCTGAGGTGACGGGCGGCGCAGGTGAGAAACCGGCGGCGTCCCCGGCTCCCGCCGAGCAGCTGGACCGTCTGCATGGGAACGATTATCGAGGCGAACCGCTCCTGAAGCTCGAACGATCGGGCATCGGCACAGACCGTCGTGATGGCCAGGCCGTTGCCGCGGCGCTCGAGCTCCGACAACAACGCCGCATCGCGATCCAGAGCGGTCACTCGGCAGCCGCGCCGGGCCAGATCGAGCGTGACCCGTCCGGTTCCCGCGCCGACGTCGAGCACGGGGGCTCCATGGTCGCGGACGAGATCACGCCACACGGGCAGGTCCGCCTGGTAGGCGCCGCATTCGAGGTCATGCCAGACGACGCTCACCCCTCAGCCTCCCAGAACGCATGCGTATGACCCGCGGATGCGAGCAGCGCCTGGAGTTCCAGCAATGCCGTGTAGGTCGGGAGCACGAACAGTCGTCCCGGCGCGGCTGAGGCCACCGCGTCATCGAGCGCACTCGCAAGCGAGGACTCGACATGGAGCCTCTCCGCCGCGACTCCGGCGTACTTCAGGCGAACCGCGAGCTCGGCCGCCCGCGTGCCCGCGCAGGTCACCCGGCGCAGACGGGAAGCCAGAAGCTCGAAGTCGGCGTCCCAGACCCATGAGATGTCGCGCCCATCCGCGGTGCGGTCGTTGAGGATCGCCAGCACGTCGAGTTCGCCGGGTTCGAGCGCGAGCGTCCGGATGATCTCGTTTGCGCCGGCGGGATTCTTGACCAACAGCAGCTTGAGCTCGACCGCGCCGATGGCCACCGACGCCGCGCGCCCGAAGGCTGCCCGGACCGCGCCGAGTCCCGCGACGACTGTCTCCAGCGGCACCGACAGCTCGAGGCAGAGCGCGGCGGCGCCGAGCGCGTTATAGATGTTGTAGAGCCCCGGAAGCGGCAACCTGACCTCGGCCGCGCCCAGCGGTGTGCGCAGGCAGAACGAGGCGCCGCGGGTCCCGTCGAGGACGATCCGCTCGGCCGCCACCGACGGGCGAGGCCGTTCCTGGCCGCAGGAGGGGCACTGGTAGCGTCCGAGGTGGCCCATGTAGATCGCGTCGTAGGCATAGGCTGCGCCGCAGCGTCGACAGTGCTTGGAGTCAGACGCGTGCTGCATCTCAGGCACGGCCACCGACTCGTCCTCGATCCCGAAGTACGTGCTCTGGCCTGAGGCTCGCCCTAGGTCGGCGATCAGCGGGTCATCCGCGTTGAGAACCAGGGCCGAGGCCGGCCCGAGCTCGGCCACCACGTCGGCCCAGCGGTCCGCGATCGTCTCCAGTTCGCCGTAGCGATCGAGCTGATCACGGAACAGGTTGCCCAGTAGCACCGCGCTCGGGCGAAGTTGGGACGCGATCCGGTCAAGCCAGAACTCGTCGACCTCAAACAGCCCGAGCGCATTCCGTGCGCTCCCGTTCGCGGGTAAGCCAAGCAGCGCCGACGCCACGCCACCGGCCATGTTGGCTCCCGCCCGGTTGTGCACGACGGGGATCTCGGCCCGCTCCAGCACCGAGGCGACCATCGCCGCCGTGGTCGTCTTGCCGTTGGTCGCCGAGACCATCACCGAGCCCCGCCCGAGCCGGCCTGCCAGCAGCGATATGGCATCAGGCTCCAGCCGGAGGAGCAGCTTGCCCGGCAGGCTTGTACCGCCCCGGCCGGCGCGGCGGCTGAGCGCCGCCACGGCCCGGGCCGCCGTGATCTTTGCCTCGAGCAGCATGGTCAGTGAGGAAGGATGGCCTGAACCGCCCGCGGGAGGACGCGAATCGTCACCGGCAGCTCGGCGATCGGGTCGCCGTCGGCGTAGAGCGTGAACGGACGGTCAGCGGCGATCGCCACCTCGGCGGCCCGCCACACCGTTACCTCGGGCTCGTTGACGTGAGTCCCCTTGAACACCTTCGGCATCAGCGAGGTGAGAAACCGCGCCTTGGGCATATCGGCGAGGGTCACTACGTCGAGCAGGCCATCGTCGAGCTCGGCGTCGGGGGCGGCGTACATCCCGCCTCCGTAGGCCTTGTTGTTCGCGGCCCCGACGCTGTAGCCCCTCACCACGTGGGTTCGCGCGCCGTCGAGGGTCACCTCGAAGGTCGCCGGGCGCCATCCCACGAGCGCGCGGACCGCACCGTAGGCGTAGACGAGGTTGCCCTTGACCAGGCGCGTCTGATTGGCGATGCGGTTGGCGTCGGAGTCAAACCCACAGCTGGCGATGCCGAGGAAGGTGCGTCCGGCGACCTCGCCCAGATCGAGGCGCCGGACGACGCCGCGGGCGAGAACCTCACAGGCGGCGACGGGATCGGCTGGGATGCCTAGGACGCGGGCGAGGTCGTTGCCCCGGCCGCCGGGAAGGATGCCGAGGATCCCATCGGAGTCGCGGAGTGCGCCGGCCACGGCGGCGATGAGGCCGTCGCCACCGAAGGCGGCGGCGAGCTCGCCGGCGGCGGCCGCGACCGCGGCCAGCTCGGCCGCGTGCTCCAGGCTGCGCGTCAGCTCGACGTGGTGGCTAAGGCCCCGCGCACTCAGCGCCATTCCCACCGACCCGAGCAGCCGTCCGGCCCGGCCACCCCCGGCGGACGGGTTGACAATCAGCGAGATCGGCCGGGCGGCTGCGGAGGCGACGGGAGCAGGCTGGCGCTCGGTCATCCCATGACCAGCGTATGGAGGTCCTCGGCGATGGCCACCGGGGCCGGGTCGCTCGCCGCCTCCGCCTGGTCGCGGGAGGAGGCGCCGGTGAGAACGATCGCGGCGTCGAGCCCGACCGCGTGCGCACCGGCCAGGTCGGCGTCGACGCGGTCCCCGACGACGAGCGCGCGGCCATCACGCAGACGATCGAGCACGGCGCGGAAGATCTGCGGCTCGGGCTTGCCCACGATCTGGGCGCGGGAGCCGGTGACGTACTCGACCGCGGCCACGATCCCTCCTGTCCCGGGCCAGGGGCCATCCTCGCGGGGGAAAGTCCGATCACGATCGGCGGCGATCAGCTCAGCGCCGCCCAACACGGCTCGCGCGGCGTCCCGGAGCTCGCTGTAGTTGAACTCGTCGTGGCCCGCGACGACAACGAGCTCGGCCTCCGCCGCCCGGCTCGTGCGGTTGACGATCCGGTGCCCGGCGTCGGCGACGTGGCGGTAGATGGCGGGGGACCCGATCACGTATACGGTGGTCCGTGGACGTGCCGCCAGGAGGTACTGGATCGCCGCGCCGACCGTGACGACCTCCTCGAGCGAGGCCTGAACCCCGATCGACCAGAGCTTGCGCACGTATTCCTCGGGCGAGCGGCGGCCGTCGTTGGTGAGGAAGCTGAGCTGTTTTCCGCCCGCGCGGAGCTCGGCGATCGCCTCGGGCGCGCCGGGGATCGGCGACTCGCCGATCCAGATGCAGCCGTCGAGATCCAGGACGACGCTGTCGTAAGCGGCGAGCAGAGGTGAGAGCGGCACTAGAAGAGCGTCGGCGTCAGGTCAACCGGCGCGGCCAGGCAGTCGGGCCCGTCATAGCGAGCGTCATTGACCGCTGGGCCGACGGCCCGGAGCCGAGTCGCCGCTTCAGGTAAGGGAGTGAGCAGCTCGGCCAGGGCGTCCCGGGGGGTCTGGGGATCAAGCCATGCCGCCTCGGCTCCCGGCTCGAGGATGACCGGCATCCGGTCATGCAGCGGCGCCACGGCTCGGTTTGCCGCGGTGGTGATGATCGTGCACGAGCGGAGCTCCCTCTCGTCGTCACGCCAGATCGACCACAGGCCCGCGAAGGCGAACGCCTCGCCTCCCGCGCGCGTGATGTGGAAGGCGCGCTTGGCACCTGCTCGGCCCTGCCACTCGTAGAAGCCGTCAGCCAGGATCAGACAGCGAAACCGGCCGAGCGCGTCGCGAAACGCCCCGCGGTCCTCGAGCGTCTCGGCGCGCGCGTTGATCATCTTCAGCGAAGGCTCGGGCGTGGGGGCCCAGCGAGGGATCAGGCCCCAACGCAGCTCCTCGCCCCGAGGCGCTCCGTCCCGGTCGGTGGTTACCGCCAGGACCTCGTCACCGGGGGCGATGTTGAACCGGCGGCGGATCTGCACCGCCTCGCCGACCGGGAAGCGGGCCCGGAGCTCGGCTGGGTCAGGCGCCGCCAGCGTGTAGCGACCGCACACGGCCTGGAGGCGGCGCCTACCGGGCCGCCGCCTGCTGGGACCGTTCTGCGCGGGCCCGTTTCTGGCGCCGGCGCCCCCAGAGGGCGAGGGCCGCGAAGGCGACGAGGACGAGGAGGAAGCCGTAGAAGATAGCCGTGTCGACCGAGATCCCGCCCGCGGCGGTGCCGATTCCGTACACGATGCCGAACGCGACCGCGACCACGAGAAGCACGAGGATCAGCGCCAGGACGATGCCACGCACCCGTGCCAGGGCGCCGGCGCTGGCCGGCGGCGCGATCAGCCCGAGCAGCTGAAGCCCGCGAAGCTGCCGCGTCGTGGGCGCTTCCACGCCGAGCCGCTCGGTCGCCTTCTTGAGGTCGTCGGCGCGCCGCTCGGCCAAGGCCAGCGACGCGTCAGCCATCCGCCGCAGCTGCATGCGCTCCTGGGGCCGCGCCGCAGCCATCGCGCGCTGAAAGTGCGCGCGGGCGGCCTTCGCGTCATAGCGCTCGGCGGCCCGGGCGCCCAGAATCGCCTGCGCCGCCGCCTTGTAGCGGGTCTCCGCCTCGAGCTCCTCGTCGGAGCGATTCTCGAGCTGCTGGATCGCCGCGAGCTGGCTGCGCTGCTCGACGCGCATCATTCGCTGCTGCTTGGCCATCGGACAAGGAGTCTATCTCGGGGACTTGACCGCAAATACGCGTCGATCGAGGGATCGCCGCCGGCACTGAGCAGGTCGAGGCGACCTGGGCGGACGAGCCACCTGTCAGGTGGCTTTTTCGCCCAGGTGCGTCGTTGCGCGCTTGGTGGTTCACATAAGGACGGTTATCGAGCATTGAAGCGGCGCTGATTTCAGGGGCTGAGCCCTCTTGCCCCCGCTATCGCGTGACGATGATGGTGCTGTGGAGGACGTCGGGCCACCGGAGTACGCGGCAGGGGTACCGAAGCGCGGCGCTGTTGTCGGTCTGCTGTTGCTCGCTCCGGTCTGGTACTCGGTTTGGATCCTGCTGCAGATTTGCGGGGATTCCGATCCGACCGGCTGCGCGACCAGGCGAGCTTCGGCCATCGGCGTGGCGACGGGATGCACGATCGTTGTTGCGGTTGCCCTGACCGCAGGAGTGCTGATCGCCCGACGAAGTTCAGGGGCGGGTGTCCCGATCGTTTGGCTAACGGTGCTGGTCGAGTTGATGGCGATCGCGCCGGTTGCGTACCTCTATGGCGTGTGGTTGCTCTAGAAGCCTGTGCTTGATCTGCATGAGGAACTTTCGACCCTGGCGCACCGCCGCGTGCCGGAGCCGGGGTCGGAGACAGCGGCTGGACGGCAGCATGGAGCGCCGCCGGCAAGCGAGGCGTGAGCCCGCCGCCGGCGCGCCGCGCGCCCGTTCCGGACTCTGCCGCCGCCTCTGCCCCGCCACGGTCGGCTGCAGCTGGCCCGTCTTGCTCATCGCCGCAGGCGATCCTCAGCGGGAGCGAAGCGGTCTCTGACGGGCGCTGAGCGCAGCCTCGGCCTCAGCTCCACCCCTTCCCCAGCCCGCCGTTTCATGGCGTGTCTGGTCCCCAGGCGTGGCGTCCGGAGCGATTGCCATTGTTCCCGACGTAATGTGTCGGGTCGATGGAACGTCAGGAGTTGGGCCCTGTTACACCCAACTTAGTGCCAAAACTGGCACCCCTGTTGAGGCTGGGGTCGATACGTGGCGTCTGGCCAGGTACCTCGACAGCGACCGCGACCTGGAGCGAGCCATCTCTCTCTGCCAGGCCGAGGGTCGAGGACCGCTGCTCAGCTCCGAGCGGCCACGTGGCCACGTTGTGGGAGTGCTGCCGGGTCACCGGATGCTCTGGATCGAAGGGCATCCGGCAGTCGAGGGTCTGGCGCACCCCGCGACGCTCGCTGAGGCCGCCAGGGACGTTCTCGGGGCCGTTGGGGAGCTTGGCTTTCCGTTGGGTCGGGATGCCGGGGTGGCGCGGGCTGATGGGACGGTGACGTTGGCGTTTGTGGAGGGGCACCAGGGGCTCGCCGTGCTTCAGGGAGTGGCAGCGCTGGACTTCCCCCGCTCGATGCCGGTCGTGTGGGGCCACCCGCCCCAGACGGTCTACATCGCGAACGAGAGCGGTCGGGGCATGAAGGCCAGGGTCTATGACAAAGCCGTGGAGGCGCTGTCAGGGCATCCAGGGACGCTGGTCCGCTTCGAGAACCAGGCGCGCTATGACAAGTCGCTGCGGCGGGCCGTCGAAGAGGTTGATCTGCCCCACGTCCGCGACCGCTTCCAAACCCGGTTCGGCCCGCTGGCCAAGTCGGCGGCTGGGCTAACGGTGGCTTCGCTGCCGGTGATCGCCGCGCGGGTCCACGAGCGGATCATGGCTGGCGAGGTACCTCGGCGGGAGGCCGAACGGCTGCTTGGGTTCATGGCGTTGCACCAGGCGGGCGACCGGGGCTATCCGCGGCGGACGATGTTTCGTCGACGTCGTGAGCTCCGCGACCGAGGGCTGGTCCTGGCAGACGATTTCTTCGAGCCGGTCGAGGTCAACCTGGGCGAAACCATCGAGGCGGCTCTGGCAGCGTGGGACAGCTGAGCGAGCCTCCCCTGGTCCGGGTCGTGGTCTACCTCGAGCTGCCCGCGCTCGAGGACCTGGAGCTGCTAGTCCGTTATCGCCGCGGCGGATCGACCCGCAGCGCCATCGTCAGAGAGGCAATCAGCTGGCTTCGAGCGCGGGAGGCAGCCTGGCTAATCCGAGCCAAGCGCCAGGAGCAGGTCCGGGCTCGTCGGGCAGCCGAGGACGCCAGAGCCCTGGCAAGTGCCCGAGCAGACCGTGACCGGATCGCGGTTGAGCAGCTGGTCGATCAGGCGATCGCGATTGCCAGAGAGGCCGACTGAACGTGTCGTGCGCCGAGCCTAGACTGGACGCCGTGCCCCGCTCCAAGCGACAGCAGACGCTCGCCGAGGTTGCGTACATCAATCTCCGGGGCGAATTCGGCGGCGGCCTGGGCGGGACGCTCAAAGCCAGCAAGAAAGCCTCCGAAGCCCTCACCACCGCAGCCTGCCTGGCCATCGCGGCCCACCGGGGAGCGGCAGAAGACGGAGGCTGGCCAAGTCAGGCGGAATACGCCCGCTACTGGAAGATCAGCGAGCGCCAGGCCCAGCGCGAATGGGCGGTCTTCAAGCAGGCATTCCCCAACGAGGAGAGCCCCGAGCGGATGGCCAAGTACCTGGCCACCGAATACCGCGCCCGGGTGGCCAGCGAAGACCCGAGCTTCGTCTTCTCGGTACCCGCGGCCGCCGCAGCCTGACACCCCGCGCCGACGTCCACAGGACGGTTATCGAGCATTAAGAGCCGGTGTTGCAGCCCCCACCGGGCGGGATTCGTACGTACCATCACTTGCGTGGTGAGGCAGGCATCGCACTAGGCGGGCTGGAGAGGAAGCTCTGAGCTCAGAAGTCCGCAGCTACTACGAGCGCTACTGGGGGCCATCGGGGTTCTCGCCAACCGGCGAGGGCCTGCCAGACAGCACGCTGCGAGCCCTCTTGGAGCGCTACGTTCAGCCGTCTGACCGTGTGATCGACATCGGATGTGGCGATGGCCATAGGACAGCGGGCTGGGTCGCTGAACGGTCGGCGCGCTACACGGGCTTTGACGTCTCCGAGGGGGCGGTGGGACTGGCGCGAGCCAACGGTTTGGAGGCCCAGTTGATCGCTGACGCAGCTGCCCTGCCGTTGGAGTCCGACTCGGTCGACGTGGCGCTGTCTCTGGAGGTGCTGGAGCATCTCTTTGATCCGTTCGGTGCTGTGGTCGAGGCCCGACGTGTCCTACGTCCAGGCGGGATTTTGATCGTGACCGTCCCGAACGTTGCCAACTGGCGCAGCCGCATTGACTTTGCGCTGCTTGGCAGATGGCACCCCGGCGGCGATGACCAGTCGGTGAGCATGCCTTGGCGGGATCCCCACATCCGGTTCTTCACACATCGCAGTCTGGCCAGGATGTTGAGCCAGGCTGGCTACTCGATCATTGAGGGGGGGGTATCAGCGATCTCAGCGTCGCGTACCGTATGCCTCTGGCGCGGCGGTTCGTCGGAGATCGCCCGGCCGGTCGCCCCAGCAAGCTGCTGACGCGCGCTGCTCCCGGGCTTTTTGCCGACCATCTGTACGCCGTGGCCCGCGCCTAGTCTCAGACCGCGACCGGCATGTTGCGCCTGCCCGTGCCCGGCGCCAGCGCTGGGGTCAGCGGCCGGACGGCAGCACGGAGCGCCGCCGGCGGGCGGGTGTGAGCCCGCCGCCGGCGCACCGCGCGCCGGCTGGACTCTGCCGCCGCCTTGGCCCGCCACGCCCTGCCGCAGCTGACCTGTCCCTCGCATCGAGCGCAGCGAGATCCCCAGCGAGGCGAAGCGGTCTCAGACGGGCGCTGAGCGCAGCCTCGGCCTAGGTCCACCCCCTTCCCCAGCCTGGCGTTCGCCCGCCAAATGTGACGTCTCTGTGACGGGCCTGCGGTACCTCCGAAGCTACCCGCCATATTTGGCGAGTGCTCCGCCCCGCCAGGATGCTCCTGATCGAGCAGAACGACGAGTGGCCCGTCCAGCGCCGCTACCTCTCAGACCACTCCATCCAGCTCGTTCTCTCGACGCTCGACGGTTTCGAGCAAGCTCGCTCCGACGACAACAACAAGGAGTGGATCGAGCTCAACGCCGCCTGAGAAGCCAACGTCCTAACGACGATCAGGAGCTACACCACAAAACGCGACTTGACTATCGCTGCTTGCGCTCGCGACGCACCCGGCAGAGCCCAAGTCGTCTTCGGAAACGACCGCGCGCCGGAACGGTCTATCTCCGCGGGCGATCGGGAAAAGCGGTTCTCGGCCGCTGGTACGACAAGGGAATCGAGGCGGGCGAGGGTCCACGCGGTCATCTGCTTCGGGCGAGGACCAGAGTCAGCAACCCTCCGCGCTCCGACCGCCCAGATCCCAGAAACCGCATCTAACTCGCCACGCGGCACGATCTCCGCCTGTGCGTGGCGGGTACGTTTCGAAAAACGAGCCCAACCCGCCACGCGACATCCTCCAGCGCGGTGCGTGGCGAGTGAGGCTCGCCTGCGGCCCGCTCCCACTGCGAACCGGCGCCGTCGCCGGATCCATAATGCCGCGTTCGAGCGCAACTTCAGCCCCCATCCGGAGATAGAGCAGCGATGACCGTCAAGCGGTGGGTGAACAGGCAGAGGGTCGTGGCGGTCGCGAGCGCCTTCGCGGCCATGGCCGCCGTGGCCGCCGTGGCCGCTGCGGCAAGCTCGCCGAGCGTGACCACCGGCGCGGCGCGGCTAATCACGCAGACCCACGCGTCGCTGCACGGCTCGGTGAATCCGAATGGCAGCAGTACCACCTACTACTTCCAGTGGGGGCTGACGACGAGCTACGGGGTCTCCCACTCCGCATACCCGGCGGGTTCGGGGACCAGCGGGCTCGCCGTGGCCCAGACCGCGCGTCACCTCACGCCCGGAACCACCTACCACTACCGCCTCGTCGCCACCAACCAGTTCGGCACGACGGTCGGTGCCGACCGGACGTTCAGGACCGCCGGGACTCCCCCGCCCGGTGTCTCCACCGGCAACGCCATCGACCTGAACACGAAGGGCGCCGACCTCACCGGCACCGTCAACCCAGCCGGACAGACGACAACCTGGTACTTCCAGTGGGGCGCGAACACGCAGTATGGCCAGCTCACCTCGCCGCAGACACTTGGTCCGTCGGCGTCCGCTGCGAACGTCCTCGCATCACTCCAGGGGCTGCTCGCGCCCGGCACGGTCTACCACTACCGGCTCGTGGCCGCGCACTCGGGTGCCCGCCCGATATACGGGCAGGATGCCACGTTCATGACCTATCCCTCGCATCGACCGCAGCCCCTCGTATTAGCCTCCACCCGGCCTCGCCATGCCCATCACCGGCCATATACCTTCACGACGTCGGGCCGGATCGTCGCGCCGGCCTCGATTCCGGCCCCCTGGGCCTGCCGGGGCAACGTCACGATTCGCTGGTTTCGCGGGAGCCGCCAGGTTGGCTTCACCCTGGCCGCGGTTCAGCCGACGTGCGCCTTTGGAGCCCAGACGCAGTTCAGGCGCTTCCGGCACCACAGCGGCCCGGTCCACCTTCGGGTAGTGATCAGGTTCGTATCGACGCCGTACCTGGCCACCAACCGCGCCCCCTACGAGCACGTCACCGCCGGCTAGGGCTGACGCCCGCCTCCTCTGCGAGCTCGGCGATGACCCGCGATAGCTGGCTGCCCTGCCAGGCGATCGGAGACTTTCCCGGTTCGTCGAGCACCAGCCGGGCGCCGGGGATGGCCTCGGCGTAGGCCTTCGCGAGCGCCTCGGGATGACCTGGGTCAGCCTCATCCGCGGAGCCCACGACGGTCGTCGGGACGCCGATCGCACCCAGCTCGTTCAGGTTCGCGAACGGCCGTGACCTCGGCACCACCCGCAGCGCCGCGGCGACCGCCTCCGGGTGCTCGTGCAGCGAAAGACGCTGGCGGATGACCTTCGTCACGGTCTCACGCCACCTCGGGGGTACAGCCGGTTCGCCGTAGGCGGCCAGAAAACCATCCACACCCCCACGCTCGAGGCCATCCGCCAGCGCGTCCCACCGCGCCAGGCGCCCCGGGTCGTCCTGCGAGTCCGGGTCATAGCCCGGCGTTATGACAACCAAGCCCCCCACCCGCTCCGGTGCCTTCAGCGCCAGCCACAGGATCGTGTGCGCCCCCATCGAGGCCCCGGCCAGAACCGCCCGCTCGATCCCGAGATCGTCGAGGATCGCTTCGAGATCCTGGCCGAGATCGGCGTAGGTGTAGGCGTTCGGATCCGGAGCCGGCGAGGACTTTCCATGGCCCCGCGCGTCGTAGGCGACGACGCGGTGCCCGGCGCGTTCGAGGGCGCTCGAGCCCATCACGACATAGCGGCGCGTGGCGGTCAAACCGTGGAGAAGCACCACCGCGGGCCCGTCGTCTGAATCGGAGAGAGCCAGCCGGACGCCCTCGCTCTCGATGACGCGTGAAGTTGACGTGAGCGTGAGGTTACTGCCCGATCGGCCGTCGCTACCATCGGATTGTGGACGTTTCTGAGGCAACCTTCCAGACCGCGGTTCTCGACCGCTCCCACACCGTTCCCGTGGTGGTCGACTTCTGGGCCGAGTGGTGCGGCCCGTGCCGCCAGCTCGGCCCCGTGCTGGAGCGCGCCGCTGCGGCCCGGGCGGGGAAGCTGGAGCTGGCCAAGATCGATGTGGACGCCAACCCAGAGCTGGCCCGGGCGTACCGCATTCAGAGCATCCCCGCGGTCAAGGCGTTCCGCGACGGCCACGTCGCCGCCGAGTTCATCGGCGGCCGCCCGCCCGCGGCGGTGGAGCAGTTCATGGATTCGCTGCTGCCCTCCGCCGCTGACGCTCTGGTTGCCCAGGGCGATGAGGCATCCCTCCGCGAGGCGCTCCAGCTCGAGCCAACGCGAGCCGATGCCGCGATCGCTCTGGCACGGGCGCTCGTGGCTCGCGGTGAGGACGACGAGGCGCTACAGGTTCTCCGGCGCATTCCAGGGAACTTCACCGCCGATGGCCTGGCGGCGCGAATCGCGCTCACCCAGCGGGGCGAGCCTGATCTCGGCGAGGCCTTCACGGCGCTCGATGCCGGCGAGACGGCTCGAGGGCTCGATCTACTTCTCGGAGCTTTGCCGTCCGCGGACGGTGCTCGCGATGACATCCGCCGCGTGGTCATCGGCATCCTGGACGAGCTCGGCGTGGAGGACCCGCTGGCCCGGGAGTCGCGCCGGCGGCTCGCCTCGGCGCTGTACTGAACCAGAGGCGTGTTTTTTATGGCCAACGGGGTATCCAGTGCTCAGGATGCTCATGCCAGGAGAGACATTCACGGAGTCCTTTCCGGCGGTTCCTGAAGCCGTCGCCGACGCACGCAACGCCCTGACGGGGTTTGCCCGCGATGCCGGCGCCGATCCGGAGTTGCTGGAAGCGGTCCGGCTGGCGGCCTCCGAGGCGGTGACGAACGCCGTCATGCACGCCTATCGTGACCGCGAGGCCGGGACGGTCCACGTCAGCGCCTCCTACGTCGAGAACGAGCTCTGGCTGCTCGTTGCCGATGCCGGGGACGGGCTGCGCCCGCACGCCGGGAGCACCGGGCTCGGCCTTGGACTCGCTCTGATCGCCCAGCTGGCGGACGATTTCCAGATTCTCAGCCGGGGCTCGGGGGGCACCGAGCTGCGCCTGCGCTTCAACCTCGCCCGGTCCAAGCCCCGCGGGGATCGGCGGACCCAGCCCCAGGCCGGGTCCCGGCCTCAGTCCCGCGGGTCCGCGCGGGAGCGGGGATCGGTCTCCTCCGCCCTCTCCCCGGCCTGATCGACCTTCTCGACGACCAGGTAGTTAGGGCCCCGGTCGATGACGGCCTCCACGTCGAGGCGTTCGTGCCCCGGCCGCAAGATGAAGCGGCGGGGGTTTGACCGCACTGCCTCGTAGGTCCGGACGCTCAGCTCGATGAGCTCGTTACAGCCGAGGCGGGCGCACTCACAGCGAAAGCTGACCAGGGCGTCCTCTTCGCCCGGCCACTGGCCGCGCTCGATGCCCTCATTGATCTCCCGGAACACCGACTCGTTCGCGCTGAGACGGTGCTGAACCTCGTCTGGCATCCGTGGTCCCGGGCTCAGGAGTTCTTGATCACGATTCCTTCGAGGATGTAGGCGGCTCGCTCCGTCGAGTCGATCGCGTTCTCCAGCCGCTCGAAGATGTCCTTCCAGCGGATTACAACCATCGGATCGATGCCCACATCGAACAGCGAAGCGATGGCTTCACGGACGATCCTGTCGGCTTCGTTCTCCAGCCGGTGGACCTCGACGACGTAGCTGCCGATGTCCTTGAATCCCCGCACCAGCGGGATCGCCTCCGCGATCTGGTGCGAGGCTGCACGGAGCACGCCGGCCAACGTCTGGGCCTGAACCATCGGGGCTTCGATCCGGTAGAGCCCGAGGTAGTCCGCCACCTCCTCGGTGTAGTCGACGATGTCGTCCAGGGCCGAGGTCAGCTGAAGTATGTCCTCGCGGTCGATCGGGGTTACGAAGGTCTGGTTGAGGCGCGAGAGGATCTCGTGGGTGAGTTGGTCGCCCTCGTGCTCACGCTCGCGGATCTCCTGGGCCAGGTCACGGCGTTCCGGGTACTCGGCGAGCATCTCCTCGAGCAGCCGGGCTGAGTCCTCGATGTTGGTTCCGGCCCGCTCGAACAGGTCGAAATACTCTCGGTCGCTTCCGCGCAGGAACTTGGCAATGGACGACATGAGCGAGGCCTGGCGGCAGCATACGCCTCACACGACGAGGCGTAGTTGCTCCTCGGTTCGCTCGACGGAGCTCTCGAGCCCGGCGACGCGGACCCCCAGGAGGCGAACCGGCCGGGGCGGATCAAACCGGCGTAGGAGCTCGAGCGCGACCGGGCCGACCTGGTCTGCGCCGGCGACTGCCCGAGCCAGCGTCCGCGCCCGGGTATGGGTGGAGAAATCGTCCAGGCGGACCTTGATGGCGACCGTCCGGCCACACCGGCGCTGGCGTTCGAGGGCGTCGCAGAGGCGCTGAACGAGGCCATCGAGGATGGACTCGAGCTCGCTCATCTCGGCGATATCGGCGTCGAAGGTGACCTCCCGCGACTCCGATAGGACCTTCCGCTCCTCGGTCACCGGGCTCAAATCCTCAAACCGGGCCCGGCGTACGAGCTCGGCCGCCTGCCGAGCTCCGAAGCGTCCCGCCAGCTTAGATGCGGGGGTCTCGGCGAGCTGGCCGAGGGTCAGGATCCCGCACGCGCGCAGCCGTTCGACCGTCTTGGGGCCGATTCCCGGCACAAGGCCACAGCCCGACCGGGCAAAGCGTGTGCGGGCGGCCTCGCGGCTCAGCACGACAAAGCCGCGTGGCTTCTCGGCATCCGAGGCCACCTTGGCGATCAGCTTGTTCGGCCCGACCCCCACGGAGCAGGTCAGGGCGCTCGCGGCTTCGATCTCGTCGCGGAGCGCCCGCAGCACGCCCAGCGGGCGCTCCACGCCGGTCAGCTCAAGGTAGGCCTCGTCGAGCCCCACCACCTCGACGAGCTCGATGCGGGAGCGGACGAGGCCCATGACCTCGGCCGAGGCCGAACGGTAGTAGGGGAAATCAGGCTCGAGGAAGACCCCCTGCGGGCACAGGCGGCGAGCGCGGGCGGCCGGAATGGCCGACCCGACGCCGAAGCGCCGCGCCTCATACGACGCTGTCGTGACCACGGCGCGGGGCCCGGTGCCGGCGACGATCACCGGACGCCCGCGCAGCTCAGGCCGCCGGCGCAGCTCGACCGAGACGTAGAACGCGTCCATGTCGAGATGCGCCACGCAGCGGCCCACCTGTCGGAGCGTAGGCCGCGGGTCAGACGCCTACGCGCCCGACCCTCACCTCGATGACCAGACCGTCCCGACGCCCCCGAACCCGAGCGCGGCGGCCGTGTTCTGGTTCAGGTCCCATTCGCGTCCGCCGACATATGGCCCGCGGTCATCGACAACAGCGGTGACCGTCCGGCCGCCGTAGCTCAACTGCACCCGGGCCCCGCACGGGAGGCTCAGATTGGCCACGCCGTACTGGGCGTGAAAGCCGCAGGCGGTTGTCCCGCCGTCGTAATACCACGACGCGACGGAGGGGTGAAACACGGTGACGCGGCCCGCCGGCGCTGTGACCGCGGCGTTGCTTCGGTCGCCTGGAAAGCGGACGCGCAGCCGTTCATTCCCAGCCGCGACTGCGAAGTAGCGGAGGGCAAACCTCCCGTTCGAACGCGTGTAGCCGCGCGCCAGGGTGCGCCAGCGACGCCCGCTCCGAGTCTGGAGAAGCACCCGGTGGCGCCCGCTGCGCGGCAGGAGGACTCCCTGTACCTCGATCCGCCGGGGCCCGAACAGCTCACGCGCGTGGCGGCGAACGCGCAGGGAGGCAGCCACGGCAACCCGCTGGGGCGGGCTTGAGGCCGAGGCGGCCGCCGAGGCCGCCGCTCCACCCGCTGCGCTGATGCTCACCTTGACCGATCCGGATGTCGACAGGGGCGCGCTCAAGCGAAACCCGCCGCCCGGCGCGATCTGCGTGAACGCGATCGCTTGCCAGCTCGTGCTCGCCGATGACGCAAAGGCCAGCTCGACCGTCTGCCCCGCGTCCGAGGCGGGCGCCCGACCGTCGAGAACCACGGCTTGCCCGTAGCGGAGCCGATGGGACTTCACGTGTGTCTGAAGTGGTGCTGCCGCCTGGGGTGCGTCCGCGAGCGCCGCCGACGTCGGTGCAGCGATGACCGTGACTCCGACCGCCGCCTGCATCAGCCGCGACTCGCGCAGGATCGCCCTGCGTTTCATGCAAACCTCCTTGTCGGTTTCGTCGACCGGGCGCCTACGGAGTTAGCTGTCGGGCTCGCGGCAGGCCCAGCTTCCCTCGTGCTGAGCTGTCGCTACGGCCGCCGAGTGGCTTTGGTGGCCAGGCGGCCGATTCGCCCCGTTCGAGCGGAAACCACACGCTCGATTTGGGTTCCCCGCTCGCCCTGCACCGGGCAGGGCGACTCGGCAGGTCGAATCGACGCCCTGAGGATGACACGCACCGCGCCGGATTTGTGTGATATGGGCCACACTTGTTGGTAAGTAACGAACCGCCCTACCACCGGAGGAACCTGGCCGCCCCTGCAAGAATGCGACCGTGGCCAACGCGGACCGCCTGACCGGCCTCGACAGCTCGTTCCTGCACCTCGAGCGCGACTCGGTTCACATGCACGTGGCCGGGTGCGCGATCTTCAGCGGCTCCGCGCCGACGCACCGCGAGCTTCTGGAGGCGATCCAGTCACGGCTTCACCTCGTCCCGCGCTACCGCCAGCGGCTGGCCTTTGTCCCCTTCGGGCAGGGCCGGCCCGTGTGGGTCGATGACCCCCACTTCAACCTCGCCTACCACGTCCGCCACACCGCGCTGCCGGATCCGGGCAGCGAGGAGCAGCTGATGCGGATGACGGGCCGGGTCTTCTCGCAGGCGCTCGATCGCAGCCGGCCGCTCTGGGAGGTGTGGCTCGTCGAGGGGCTGAGCGGCTCCCGCTTCGCACTGCTCTCGAAGACCCACCACGCCCTGGTCGACGGCATCTCGGGCGTCGACATCATGACCGTCCTGTTCGACACCTCGCCGGAGCCGATGCCGGTCGCGCCGCCGGATCAGGAATGGGTCGCCCGGCCCTTGCCCTCTGGAGCCCAGCTGCTGGCCGATGCCCTGCTCGAGCGCGCGACCGTCCCGGCGGAGATGGCTCGCGGCCTGAGGGCGGCTCTGCGCGGCCCCCGCGCCGTGGCCGGCCAGGCTGCCCGCTCCGTGGGTGCCCTGGGTGAGTTCGCGCTCAGCGGCCTTCAGCCGGCCCCCTCGACGCTGTTCAACGTGCCCATCGGCCCTCACCGCCGCTTCACCTGGGTGCAGGGAGATCTGGGCGAGTTCAAGGCCGTGAAGAACGCCCTCTCCGGCACCGTCAACGACGTCGTCCTGACGGTCGTCACCGGCGCGCTTCGGCGCTACATGCGCCGGCACGGCGAGCCCACCGACGGGGTCGTGCTCCGGGCCATGGTGCCCGTGTCCGTGCGGGCCGACGTCGAGCGCGGAGCCCTCGGCAACCGGGTCGCGGCGATGTGGGCACCGCTCCCGGTGGGAATCGACGACCCGGTGAAGCGGCTGCGCTCGATCAGCGCCTCGATGCGGGAGCTCAAGGCCTCAGGTCAAGCCGTCGGCGCTCAGGTGTTGACCTCGCTGTCCGGATTTGCGCCGCCGACGATCATGTCCCAGGCCGCCCGCCTGCAGGCCCGCCAGCGGCTGTTCAATCTGGTCGTGACCAACGTTCCGGGACCGCAGTTCCCCCTCTACCTCCTGGGCCGTGAGCTCGAGGCGATCTTCCCGATGGTCCCGCTGGCCAAGAACACCGCCCTCGGGATCGCGATCATGAGCTACCACGGCCAACTCAACTTCGGTCTCTCGGGCGACTATGACGCCCTGGCCGACCTCGACGTCCTGGCGGATGACCTGCGGGCCTCGGTGGATGAGATCGTGGCGGCGGCGAACGGCGGTCGGGGTGATGGCTCGGCGCGCAATGGCCGCAGCCGCGCGGCGCGGGCGCGCCACTGAGCTAGCCCATCAGGAGAGCGTCGGCGTCCTCAGGCGTCTCTGACGGCGATCGTCATTCGAGTGAGCACGCACAGACGCCCGGCGTCGTCGGACATCTCGACGTCCCACACCCAGGTGGTTCGCCCCCGGTGCTTGGCCAGCGCCACCGCATGGACCGTCCCCTCGCTCACGGGCCGGAGGAAGCTCGTCTGGTTGGAAAGACCGACCGCGCGCCGGTTATCCGCGGCCACAGCCAGGGCGGTGCCGAGCGAGGCCAGGCTTTCGGCGATGGCCGCGTAGACACCACCGTGAACCAGGCCGTATGGCTGCTTGAGCTCATCTCGGACGCGCACCTGGGCCTCGGCGCGCCCGTCGCCGACCTCCACGTTCTCCAGGCCATAGAGGCGGTCGAAACCCACCGGCTCGAGCACGTCGGACGGGCGATTCATGGCGCTCACGTTACCTTGAGTCCTCTACGCTGGAGGCTCGAATGGCCTCCTTCCAAGACCTGCCTGACGACCAGCGGGCGGTGCTCGAGCTCGTGCTGCGCCGCGGGCGGACGTATGACGAGATCGCCCAGCTGCTTTCGATCGACCGGGCCGGCGTGCGTCAGCGGGCGCTGGCGGCGCTCGACGCGCTGGGCCCGCAGAGCCGGGTGCCCTCCGAGCGGCGAGCGCTGATCACCGACTACCTCCTCGGAGCGCTGCCGGAGGCGGTCGCGTCCGATGTCCGCAGCCACCTCGCTCAGTCGGCGAGTGAACGCGCATGGGCGCGGGCCGTGAGCTCGGAGCTCCAGGAGATCGCCGGCCATCCCCTGCCCGAGGTCCCGGCGGAGCAAGGGCATGCCGGCCAGACAGCTGCCGTCCAGACACGTGCCGTCCAGACACCTGCAGACCAGGCATCCGCAGACCAGACACCTCCCGACCGAACACCCGCAGACCAGACGCCTGCGGACCCCCAGGCCGACCCGGACGAGACCGGGCCGCCCGCCCGCCCCAGCTCCCGCCGGGGCGGGGCGCTCCTGTTGGCCGCGGCGGCGGCGGTGATCGTCGCCGTCGTGCTGATCCTCGTCCTCCCCGGCGGCTCGCATAACCACACCGCTCGGCGGACCGCCGCCGCCGGGATCACCAGCGCCACCGGCGCCACCGGCGCCACCGGGGCGACGGGCTCGACCGGGGCCCGTGTGGTCGCGGCGATCGCGCTCAAGCCCCCGAGCGGAGGCAAGTCCCCGCTCGGCTTCGCCGAGGTGCTCCAACTCCAGGGTCGCTTCGGCGTCGCCATCGCCGCCGAGGGCCTGGCGGCCAACAAGAAGCATCCCCCCGATGCCTACGCCGTCTGGCTCTCCAACTCGCCGGGCGACAGCCAGATCGTGGGCTTCGTCAGCCCGGCCGTCAGCTCGAACGGGATGCTGAGGACCGCGGGCGCCCTGCCGGCCAACGCGTCGCACTTCAAGAAGCTGCTCGTCACCCTGGAGACGAGCGCATCGCCGAAGACCCCGGGGAGGATCGTGCTCACGGGGGCCTTCCGCCTCTAGCCGAGGCCAAGCAAGCCAGGCTTAGAAGAGCCCCGCGAGGGCGTCGAGGGCCTCCGAGAGCTTCGTCCTCGTGGCTCGCCGCAGCAGGAAGCCGCCGGTCCGCGAGTAGCCGCGCAGCTGCTGGCGCTGGGTGATCGTCACGCGGGTGCCCTCGCCACTGGGCGCCACGAGCACCTCGGTGACCGCCTCCCCGAGGACGCGCTCGAACGGGGTCCCCGCCACCTCCTGCTCCCAGACCCGCCGGCCGGGCTGATCCGCCCCCGTGCCGGGCGGCTCTGACGCCAGCACGCGGAAGTCAGCCCGGACCAGGCGTCCCTTGCGGGTCCGCATCACCTGTGTGAACTGCGCCTCGTCGACGCCTTCCATTCGCTCGACCAGTGGCCACCAGCGCGGCTGGTCGTGGGGATCGGCAACCACGCGCCAGACGCGCTCAGGCGCAGCCGCGACGATCCGCGAACGGCTCACGCTCGGCATCAGGCGGACGGATACTCGAGCAGGGTCAGCACGGGGCGCGGCGCCAGCCGCTCGCGGCCGCCCAGGAAGCTCAGCTCGATCAGGAAGAGACATCCCGCGACCACCCCACCGAGGCGCTCCACGAGCTCGCATACCGCCGCCGCCGTGCCCCCGGTGGCCAGGACATCGTCATGAACGAGGACGCGCGCCCCGCCGGCCAGCGCGTCGGAATGGAGCTCCAGCGTGCCCACCCCATACTCGAGTGCGTACTCGGCGCTGACGGTCTCCCAGGGCAGCTTCCCGGGCCGGCGCGCCGGCGCGAACCCGGTGCCGAGCTCCCGGCTGAGGGCACCGCCCAGAATAAAGCCGCGGGCCTCTGCCGCCACCACGTAATCGACCTCGAGGGGCGCGGCCAGCGCGGCCAGGCCCCCCACCGCCGCGCCCAAGGCTCGCGCCTCGAGCAGCAACGGTGAGATGTCCTTGAAGACGATTCCGGGGGTGGGAAAGTCCGGGATGTCGCGGATGAACGCGCGCAGGTCCACAGCCGCGTGGCCCTGTCTCAGGTGGCGATGTTGCGCAGGTCGCGGATCAACAGCAGGTGCTTGAGGTGGGTGGTCACCGAGGCCAGGTTCTCGAGTGCCTCGATGGCCTCCTTTCGCCGCTCGGGGTTGCGGGAGCGTAACGCCGGCGCCAGGATGCTCTGCAGCAGCTGCGCCTCGCGGTCAGCGGAGCTACGGAAAACGCGCAGATTTCGGCCCCCCACGCCATAGCGCGCGAGCTCGGCGACAGCACGAACGATCTCTCGCTCGGTCTCGTCGAAGTACTTGACTCCGCCGCGCTGCTCGCCCTTGATCACCCCGAATTCGACCAGCTCGCGCACCAGCGTCGGCTCGGCTCCGGTTTCCTCGCAGACGTCCTCCAGCGAGTAGAGCGCGCCGGGATCTCGCGTGCTGACCAGGGCTCGGCGGAGCACGCGGCCGTCGCTGGGCGCCGCGACGTCGCGGTCAGAGCGCCCGGCCGCGAGCTCCTGCCGGATTACCCGCAGGGGCAGGAACTCGTCGCGCTGAAGACGCAGGATCGTCCGCAGCCGCTGGACATCAGAGGCCGTGTAGAGGCGGTAGCCGCCCTGTGTGCGGCGGGGCGTAAGCAGCTTCTGATCCTCGAGGTAGCGGATCTTGGAGATCGAGATGTCGGGAAACTCCTGGCTCAGGGCCTTGCACACGGCGCCGATCGTCACCGCCTTCTGTCGCGGCCGCTCCTCGGCCCCGGGTGGCTCGGTCACCCCGGCCAGCGGAGCGCCCGGACCGTTTGTCGGAACCGTGGCCATCAGCGGCTGAAGAAGGCCAGCTTGTACTTGCCCACCTGCAGCTCGTCCCCGTCGGTCAGCCGGTGCGATTCGATCCGGCGGCGGTTGACATAGGTGCCGTTGAGCGAGCCGCAATCGTCGAGGTAGTAGTCGGGGCCCCGCCGCACGAGCAGGGCATGGTCCCGAGAGACGGTCACGTCGTCCAGGAAAATGTCGCTGTCAGGCCGGCGACCGATCGTCATCCGCTCGGCCTCGAGCGGGAAGCTCTCGCCCGAGCGTCCGCCGCCGGCGCGGATCACAAGCGCGGCACCGCCGGCCACGACGTCGTCGAGCGGAACCTCCTCGATCTCGCCCGTTTCGCCGACCTTGTAGGTCGCGGTGGTGGTGCCCGGAGGCGGCTCGGACTGGGCCAGGAAGGCCCCACAGCGCTGGCAGTAGTTGGCGCCCTCGTCGTTGAGCGCGCCGCACTCTGGGCAGTGCTGGGCCACGGCGGCTGGACTACTCGCCGCCGCTGGCCGGGACGCGCCCGGCAAGGATGTCCGTCAGCTGCTGGACATCCGCCCCCGTGATCACGAGCTCGCCGCTCTCATCCTTCTTGCGCAGGCGGTTCACGAGCTCGGCCCGCAAGATGTCGATCTTCCCGTGGAGGATGCGCCGCTTGTAGGAGATCTCCATCTCCTCATCGGTCAGCTGCTTGATCAGCTCCTTGAGCTCCTGGTCGCTCAGCGAGCCCAGGTCGGGAAACGTATCCATCGGTCGGGATCCTCCCTCCGGGTAGGGACGTCCGAGTATAGCCGCGCTCAGGCTGTAGGGTCAATCTGAGCTTGAGAGTTTGCGTGCACGGATTTCCGCCGCTCCGCTGCGGAAATAGAGAACGGTCGCCACCAGCGCCAGTGCCAGTCCGACGTAGAGCATGACCAGGGCGACCGTGTGCAGGCCGAGCATGGCGAAGAACGGCGCTCCCATCGTGGGTGCCACGCCAAGGCGCCCGGGCCAGTTGATCCGGAGCTCGACGCCGTGGCGCAGCCCGTAGCGGCTCATGGCCAGGACCAGGAGCTCCCGCGCGATAACGAGCGCGAGCGCCCACCGCGGAAGCAGCGCGAACCGCCAGGCGACGGCCATTCCGGACAGGATGAGCAGACGATCGATGACCGGGTCAAGCAGCGCGCCCAGGCGGCTGTACTGGCCTGTGAGCCGCGCCGTGAAGCCGTCCAGGTAGTCGCCCCACCCGATCGCGGCGAACAGCACCGCGGCGAGCGTGCTCTGGCCGTTGTGGCTGTTCATGGCCACGATCAGGAAGACCGGGATCCCGGCCAGGCGGAGGAATCCGATCGCGTTGGGGACTGTCCACGGGTTGAGCGGACGCCCGGCCAGCGTCGCCTCCGGAGGCGGGCCGGAGCGGTCGATCCCGAACAACCGCCGGCGATTCAGCCCACGCGCCGGCGGCGCTGTGGGCCGCTCGCTCAAGGCAGCTCCCGCCAGATATCCGCTACGGCTGGGGCCGCCCCGTTCAGGGGAACGCTGCGGGTTTCCCGGCCCCGTCGGATCTGAACCTCGACCTCGGACGCGGCGAGCGCACGGCGCCCGATCGTCAGCCGGACCGGGCACCCCAGAAGCTCTGCGTCGGCGAACTTCTCGCCCGGGTTTGCCTCCCGATCGTCGTAGAGGGTCTCCAGTCCGGCGTCGATGAGCTCGTCGTACAGGCGGTCTGCCACCGCCCGCTCCTCACTCCCCGGCTTGCCGAGAACCACGAGCTCGACGTCGAAGGGCGCGAGCGCGCGCGGCCAGGAGATGCCGTGCTCGTCCGCATACTGCTCGACCGCAGCGGCCGCGGCACGCGCCGGGCCGAAGCCGTAGGAGCCCATCCAGACCAGCTGCTCGGAGCCTGCCTCGTCGAGGTAGGTCGCGCCCAGCGGCTGGGAATACCGGGTCCCGAGCTTGAAGATGTTGCCGACCTCGATCGCCGGCTCGATTCGGATTGCCGCCCCGTTCACCGTGTCGCCGGGCACCACGCTTCGGACATCGGCCGACTCAAACCGGAAGTCGCGGCCCGGCTCCACGCCGCGCAGATGCGTGTCGGGCCGATTGGAGCCGGTCACGTAGCCGCCGGCCGCGACCCCCGCGTCGAGCAGGATCGGAAGCTCGGTGCCCACCGGGCCGATGAACCCGGGCGGGCCCAGGCGTTTGGCCACCTCGTCCGGGTGGGCGGGGCGAAAGTCGCTCCCGAGGGCGTTTCGAAGCTTGATGTCGTTGACGCGGTGATCGCCGCGGACGATCACGAGCCTCATCGCGTCCTCGTCGACAATCACCGGGAATGCCTTGAGCAGGGCGCCCTCCGGCACCTCCAGCGCTCGCGCCACCGCCTGGACGGTGGTCATCCCGGGTGTATGGACGGCCTCGGGGCGGTTCAGCGGCGGCGGAAGCGAGACCGGCTGGGGCTCGGCGCTCGCCACCTCGACGTTGGCGGCAAACCCGGCCGCCAGAGCCACCTGGTTCTCTCCCGCCGGCGAAGGCGCCATGTACTCGTGGGCGCCGTGCCCGCCCATCATGCCGACGTCGGACTCGACGCGGTACCACTCGAGCCCGCAGCGGTCCATCATCCGGTCGTAGGCCACCACGTGTTTCTCGTAGGCGGCGTCGAGGCCTTCCCGGTCGCGGTCGAACGTGTAGGCGTCCTTCATGATGAACTCACGCGTCCGCAGGACGCCGGCCCGGGGCCGCGGCTCGTCACGCTCCTTGACCTGGAAGTGGTAGAGGATCAGCGGCAGATCCCGGTAGGAGCGCACCGCCGCCGCGATGTGGGTGGTGATGATCTCCTCGTGGGTGAGGGCGAGGACGAGGTCCGCGCGGCGGCGGTCCTGGAGCTTGAACAGCTCGTCGATCCCGTAGCGGCCGGTCCGCCGCCACGGTTCGGCGGGCTGCAGCACCGGCATCAGCATCTCCTGGCCGCCGATCGCATTCATCTCCTCGCGGACGATCTGGACGACACGCTGATGCACCCGCCAGCCCGCGGGAAGCCAGCTCCAGAGGCCGGATCCGACCTGTCGGATCAGCCCGGCGCGCACCATCAGGATGTGGCTGATCGCCTCGGCGTCCGCCGGCGGCTCGCGCTGGGTGGGCAGGAGGTAGCTGGAAAGGCGCGTCATCCGGAGGCGCAAGCGTACTCAGCCGTGATAGAAGAACCTCCTCGACAAAAGGAGCTCACATGGCTTTCGACGTTCCCCCCCTCCCCTACGACTACAACGCGCTCGAGCCGCACATCGACGAGGAGACGATGCACCTGCACCACGACAAGCACCACCAGGCCTATGTCACCAACGCCAACAACGCACTCGAGGGGACGGAGTGGGCGGACAAGCCCGTGGAGGAAGTCCTTCAGAACCTGAACCAGGTTCCGGAGGACAAGCGCGGTGCCGTGCGGAACAACGCCGGCGGCCATTACAACCATTCGCTGTTCTGGGAGTGGATGACACCCGACGGCGGCGGCGAGCCGGACGGCGATCTGCGCTCAGCCATCGAGGCGGCGTTCGGCTCCTTCGATGACTTCAAAGCCAAGATGAAGGCGGCCGGCGTGGGTCAGTTCGGGTCCGGGTGGGCCTGGCTCGTGCACGACGGGTCCGGGCTCGCCGTGACCTCGACGCCGAACCAGGACAGCCCGATCTCCAGCGGCAAGACGCCGCTACTCGGCGTCGACGTCTGGGAGCACTCCTACTACCTCAAGTACCAGAACCGCCGGCCTGACTACATCGACGCCTGGTGGAATGTCGTCAACTGGAACAAGGTGGCGGAGCTGTTCGGAGCCGTGTCGGGCTAACGCCCAGCCGGAGGCGTTTACGCTCGAGTGAAGCGGCGGCCAGCCACCGGGGAGACGTCCTCATCCAGGCGGGCCGCCGCCGACTCGAGCGCGGCGAGGCGCTCAGGCGTCATCGCGGTGGCGTCCTCATTCTCGGCCAGCCACTGCTCGGCCTCGGCCGCCGCGCGCTCGTCACGGATAACCCGCTTGCCGGCGGCGTAGTACTTGTCGATCTCGGCGAACAGCTCGTCGACCAGGTTCTCCGTCCTGACCTTGCGGATCATCTTCCCCTTGGAGTAGATCGCGCCCGCATCCTTGGCGCCGGTGATCCCGAAGTCCGCGTGGCGCGCCTCGCCGATCCCGTTCACAGCGCAGCCCAGGACCGACACCTCGATCGGCTCTTCGTAGGCCTCGAGCCGGCGCTCGACCTCGGCCACCACGCTGTCCATGTCGAACTGCAGGCGCCCACAGGTCGGACAGGCGATCAGCACCGGACCGCGCTCCCGCAGCTTGAGCGCCTTGAGGATCTCCCAGCCCACCTTGACCTCCTCCTCGGCGTGGAAGGTGGACAGTGAGATGCGGATCGTGTCGCCGATGCCGTCGGCCAGCAGCGTCCCCAGCCCGACGGCCGACTTCAACGAGCCTGACCACTTGGTCCCGGCCTCAGTGATCCCGAGATGCAGCGGATAGGGAATCCGCTCGGACAGCATCCGGTTGGAGGCGATCGTGTTGGGGACGCTGGTCGACTTCATCGAGACCTTGAAGTTGGTGAAGTCAAGGCGCTCCATCAGCTCGACGAACTCAACCGCGGCGGTGACCAGCGCCTCGACGGGATTTTCGAACTCGAGCTCTCGCAGATGGGCGGGCAGCGAGCCTGAGTTGACCCCGATGCGCAGCGGCGTGCCGAGCTCCTTGGCCCGCTCGACGACGAGCGCCGCCTTGTCGAAGCCGCCGATGTTGCCGGGATTGATGCGCACGCAATGGGCGCCGGCATCCAGGGCCTTCAGCGCCAGGGTGTAGTTGAAGTGGATGTCGGCGATGACCGGGATCGGCGACTCCTGCACGATCGTCGTCAGCGCCTCCACATCCTTCTCCCGGGGTACCGCCACGCGGACCAGGTCGGCCCCCGCCTCGGCCACGCGCCGGATCTGCCCCATAGTGGCCGACAGGTCAGCCGTCTCGGTCTTGGTCATCGTCTGCACCGCGACCGGTGCGCCGCCGCCGATCAGCACGCCGCCCACGTTGATTTGACGCTGTGAGGCCATGCCCCGAGTGTAGAGCGGCTCCGGTTTCGCGCCGGTTGCCGGCGTGTTACGGGTGGTCGGGCTCGGTCAGGCGACGGCGGCGGTCGCGAAGCGCAACCGCCGCGAAGCCAGCCCCGGCGAGGACGAGAACCGCGAGCACGGCGATCAGCCACGCGGGAAGGAACGACCCGCCGCCCCCGGAGGAGTCACCGCCGGAGAGCTTGCCGATCTTCAGCAGCAGCGCCCTCTGCAGAACGTCGTAGCAGGCGCTGTATTCCTTGACGTCCGCCGGCATTGTCGCCAGCCCGTTCCTGAGCTGGGCGGCCGTGTAGCTGTGCGTGAGCGTCCCGTTGTGGGCATAGCAGTCCGCGACCGGCGCAGACAGTCCGGCCGCGTGCGCCGGCCACGTCAGCGCGATGGTTAGCAGCCAACCCAGGCCGAGGATCGCCGACGCTCTGCGCACCGACGCAACGTTATTGTGCGCCGCCTGTTTTCGCTCCGTCGATCGGCCCGCCTCACGGCGCTGGGCGCGCTCTGCGCGCTGGCACTCAGCGCTTGCGGAAGCTCCCCGCGCCATTTCACCATCCGGCGCGCACCCCTGATCTCGATCTTCGAGGCGCCGCTTCAGCTCGCGGCGACGCCCGGGCCCACGCTCGACCTCCTGCGTCGTCTCGGCGTGGACGACGTTCGCGTCGTCCTGCGCTGGTCTACCGTGGCGCCGGCGCCGAGTTCACGACACAAGCCGAAGCGCTTCAACGCGGCGGCGCCCGGGGCCTATCCGCCGGCTGGCTGGAGCGTTTACGACGCGATCATTCGCGCCGCCGCGGCTCGCCACGTGGGAGTGCTGCTCGACATCTCGGGGCCCGCTCCCATCTGGGCCTCCGGACGCCGCGCCCCAGCGGGGGGCGTACCCGGAGTCTGGAAGCCGTCGGCGGGCGAATTTCGGCTCTTCGCCCGCGCCGTCGGCATTCGCTACAGCGGGCACTACCGACCCGTGGGGGCGGACTCGCCGCTTCCCCGCGTCAGCTTCTGGTCGGTCTGGAACGAGCCCAATCTCGGCGAGGCCAACCTGGCCCCGCAGACGCTGCCGAAAACCCGGGTCGAGAGCTCGCCGCGGATGTACCGAGCGCTCCTCGACGCGGCCTGGACCTCGCTTCAGCAGACGGGCCACAGCCGCGACACGATCCTAATGGGTGAGCTCGCGCCGTACGGCGTCGAGGTCATGAACCCGGGGAACTTCGGCTACATGGTGCCGATGCGGTTCGTCCGCGCTCTGTATTGCGTTGACGCCTCGCTGCACCCGTTGCGGGGCAGCGCGGCGGCCCAACGCGGCTGCCCCACGACCGCCGCCGGCTCGAGTCAGTTCGCGGCTGAGAATCCCGCCCTCTTCCAGGCCAGCGGCTTCGCCGTGCACCCATACCCCTCGGTGGCGACGCCGCCCAACGTGGTCCTGCCCGACGGTCCCGACTTCGTCTACCTGGCCACGCTGCCCCGGCTCGAGCGCTTCCTGGATTCGGTGACCCGGCTCTATGGGCACGCCCGGCAGCTGGTCCTGTACTCCACCGAATACGGCTACTTCACGAACCCGCCTCTGAGCGGCGCGGCCTCCCCGCAACTCGCCGCGAGCTACCTCAACTGGGCCGAGTACCTGACCTGGCGCACACCCAGGCTTCGCTCCTTTGATCAGTACCTGCTTGTCGACCCGCAGCCGGGCGGGCCGTCAAACTTCGTGACCGGCCTCGAGTTCTTCGGGGGCGCACCCAAACCCAGCTACGCGGCGTTTCGGCTCCCGATCTACCTGCCGGCGACCCGCCAGCGCTCAGGTCAGAGCCTCGAGGTGTGGGGCTGCGTCCGTCCCGCGCACTACATCCGCCATCCCCGGGCGGTCCGGATCGAGCTCCAGGCGGAGGGACGGGGGGCCTTCAAGACCGTCGCCTCAATCCCGCTCACCGACCATGACGGATATTTCGATACCTCGGTCAAGTTCCCGGCCTCGGGAAGGGTGCGGCTAGCCTGGTCCTATCCAGGCGGGCAGACGATTCAAAGCC
>Ga0070731_10000383_pt1 | contig 62219 bp, 51 predicted proteins | sample Coa_R1_2_FD_66448 | JGI IMG/M metagenome (GOLD analysis project Ga0070731, IMG submission 66448) | Surface soil microbial communities from Centralia Pennsylvania, which are recovering from an underground coalmine fire - Coalmine... | ecosystem: Environmental > Terrestrial > Soil > Unclassified ... | reverse complement strand
TTCGATCCGGGTCCATGCTGGCCACTATAGCGCGAAAGGACTGGCGGTGGCTTGCCGATAAGCCGCACCGGGATGCGGCACGTCCGAACGGCGATTTTGGCCGTTGACACGCCGCGGCCCTCCCGCTTGAACGGCTCGGGCGACGGAATGGCGAGGGATACCGCATGATGAGATCGATGATGGTGGCGACCTCACTGATTGTCGCTTCGGCCGCCACAGCCGCCGCGCAGGATGTCGCCAAAGGTCAGCAGACCTTCGGCCTATGCCGGGCCTGCCACCAGATCGGCGAGGACGCGCAGAATATGCTGGGGCCAGAGCTGAACGGCCTCGACGGCCGCAAGGCCGGCAGCGTCCCCGACTACGCCTATTCCGAGGCCAACAAGAAGTCGGGCATAGTCTGGACTCAGGCAACGTTCAAGCAATACATCAAGAATCCGGCGGCTATGGTGCCAGGTACCAAAATGACCTTCGTGGGCATTAACGACGAGCAGAAGGTCGCCGACCTCTGGGCTTACGTGAGCCAGTTCAATCAGGATGGCACCATCAAGAAAAAATAGGCCGGCTGGAGGAAACGCCGCAATGATCAAGGACATCGTTGTCAATCTAAGCGTTGCCGAAAACGGCGGGTACGCTGGAGATTTCGCCGTCTCGGTCGCCAGCACGGTCGGCGCACACCTGACCGGTATCGCCTTTGTGTACGATCCGATCGTGCCAATGGCGGCGACGGGCTATATCCCTCCGGAAGTGATCGACACGCAGCTTCGCGACAACGAGGCGGCCGCCAAGGCCGCCATGGATCGCCTCAACGCGGCCGCGAATCGCGCAGGTATTACAGTAGAGTCGGACAAGTTTCCTGCCAGTCTTGCCAGTGCGGGCGAACAGTTCGGCCGCATCGCGCGCCGCTTCGATCTCGCCATCGTAGCGCAGGCCGAACCGGAGCGGGACGCGGTCGAGGAGGTGATCGCTGAGAGCACGCTGTTCGAGTCTGGACGGCCCGTGATCATCGTGCCCTACATTCAGAAGGCGCCCCTCAAGCTCAACCGGGTGATGGCGTGCTGGGATGGCAGTCGGCAAGCCACGCGGGCCATCGCCGACGCAATGCCGCTTTTTGAGCGCGCTGGGCAGGTCGAGCTAGTGATCGTCGCCAACGAGCGTGGCAAGCAGGATGAGATTCCGGGCGCCGATATGGGTCAGCACCTTGCCCGCCACGGGCTAAAGGTGGACGTCAACCGGATTACCGAGGGAGACATCGACGTGGCCGACGCCCTCCTCTCCCACGTTGCGGATGCCGGCGTCGATTTCATGGTGATGGGCGGGTACGGCCACTCGCGACTGCGCGAATTCGTGCTTGGCGGCGTGACCCGCTCGGTGCTGCGCTCGATGACGGTCCCGGTGCTCATGTCGCACTGACCGGCGGTAACGGCTCGGGAATTACGCATCGCTGACCGTCGTCTGCACCACGAGGCCACGAGCGCGCGCGTCGGCGACACCGAGCGCGCGCAAGGCAACAAGCGTCAGCGATTGCAAAACGTCGCGCTCGCGTCCTGTCGCCTCAGGCGCAAGCGGACCGATGAGGCCCTCGACGAGAAGACCTACCAAGGCCACCGCGGAAAGCCCGGCCTCCTGTTCGGGTAAATGCTTCCCGGCCGTCGCTGCCGAGACTAAGGACGCAAATTCGGTCGCGAGCCGTTTGCGAAAACCAATGCGGGCAGCATCGAGTTCAGCGTCGATCGGCTCGGCGATCACCGCGAAAGTGAGTCGTCGCTGGCGCAACGCGCGCGAAGCAAACGTCATGATTGCGGCCGAAAGCGCCGAAAGCGGGCCGGGCGCCACGTCGGCCGCGCGGCGCAAAGCTGCAATCTCGCGTTCGGAAATCTCGGCAAGCAGCGACGCGACAAGCTCGGTCTTTCCAGGGAAATAGCGATACACTGTTCCGGCCGCGATACCCGCTTTTAGTGCGACCGGCGCGATCTGCACCGCGGCCATACCGCCTTCGCTCGCCGTCTCACGCGCCGCGGCAATGATGGCCGCATGCCGCGCGGCAAGCCGGCGTTTAACATTTTCCGTGCGTCGATAGGGCATCGGGAGATTCAGAATCGAATGTAATACCGAATAACTGAACCATGATTCAGCGAGCGCGGCAATCCGCGCGCATTTTGTCTCAACGCGCGCTTTGCCCTTTGGCGCCGCTCGGTCGTCTGGCATACGGAAGACCAATAAGGGGCACAGGGAGGAGCGACCATGATCGGCAAGTCCACTTTCTTTGCGGCCGTCGCGGGCGTTGGCTTGAGCGTCGGCGCCGCCGCACCGGCCAGCGCCCAGGCCTATCCGTCGCACCCGATCATCATGGTGGTGCCGCTCGCTCCCGGCGGATCAACAGACGTGCTCGGCCGCATCATGGCGCAGGCCTTGGGCCAGAGGCTCGGCCAGCCGGTGGTCGTAGAAAATACTGCGGGCGCTGCCGGCACCATCGGCGTCACCCGTGCGGAACGTTCTGCACCGGACGGCTACACGATCCTTTGGGGGATGTGGGGGACCAACGTGGCGAACGGCGCCATCTACAATCTTGGCTTCGACCTCCTCAACGACTTCGAACCGATTGCTCTCGTTGCCACGCAGCCCTTTTTGATCGATGCGCGCAAAACCATGCCCGCGAACAATTTGAAGGAGCTGGTCGCGTGGCTGAAAGCCAACGCCGACAAGGCAACCATGGGCAATTCAGGCGTCGGGTCGCCGAGTCACGTAGCCGGCGTGCTGATGGAGAACCTTGTGGGCGCGAAATGGCAGATGGTGTCGTACCGCAGTGCCGGTCTGGCGACGCAAGATCTGCTCGCGGGCACTATCGACACACTGCTCGATACGCCGGCGGTCTCACTGCCTCATGTGCGCTCGGGAGACCTCAAGTCGTACGCAGTTACGGCGAAGAGCCGCATTGCGGTCGCGCCGGAAATCCCCACAACCGACGAAGCGGGACTGCCTGGATATTATTTCTCGTTTTGGCACGCCATGTGGGCGCCCAAGGGTACGCCCAAGGACGTCATCGCCAAGCTCAGCGAAGCCGCTATGGCGGCCCTCGCCGATCCGGAAACGCGCAAGAAGCTCACCGATCTGGCGCAGGAGATTTATCCGCCAGACCAGCAGACGCCCGAGGGGCTGCATGCATTCCAGAAGGCTGAGATCGAGAAGTGGTGGCCAATCATCAAGGGCGCAGGCATCAAGGCAGAGTGATCCGCTGACGCGTCAAGGCCCCTTCTCCGCCAGCGATTTTGCGCGAATCTTAGCGAGCGTAGTTGACGGCGTGATCGCGTCCGGGTCGACCTTCAACCGAATGATTGCGGGCTTGCCGCTCGCCTGTGCCTCCTTGAACGCCGCGGGAAAATCTTCGGTGCGCTCAACCGAAGCGCCAAAGCCGCCGAAGGCGCGGGCGTAGGAGGCAAAATCCGGATTGTGCAGTTCGGTCGCCGAGATTCGGCCTGGATATTCGCGCTCCTGATGCATGCGAATGGTGCCGTAGAGGCCATTGTCGCTGATGATTGTGATGAACGGCAAGCCATATTGCACGGCTGTGGCGAATTCCTGTCCGTTCATCAGAAAGTCCCCATCGCCCGCAATGCACACCACCGTGCGTTCGGGATGCAGCCGCTTCATCGCAACCGCCGCCGGAACTCCATAGCCCATGGAGCCAGAGACTGGGGCAACGTGCTGACCGAAGCGGCGGATGCGAAGGAAGCGGTGAATCCAAGCAGCAAAGTTGCCAGCGCCGTTGCAAATGACGGCGTCAGCCGGAAGATTTTCGCGCAGCCACACCATCACGGCGCCGAAATTCACCGCGCCCGGCTGTTCGGTCGGCTTCTCGGTCCACTCGAGCCATTCTGCATGGGCGGCCGAACCTTCGCCGCGAACCGTCGCCGGCAACTGCAAATTCTCCAGCGCTGCGGCAAACGCTGTCGGCGTGGCGTGAATCGCAAGCCGCGGACTGTAAACGCGGCCGAGCTCTTCAGCGCCGGGATGCACATGAATGAATGGCACTTGCGGCTGCGGAATATCGAACAGCGTGTAGCTCTGCGACGGTAGTTCGCCGAGCCGGCCGCCGACGACAATGACCAGGTCGGCCGCTTTGACACGCTGCAGAAGCTTTGGGTTAGGTCCGATGCCGAGATCGCCTGCGTAACAAGGGTTATGCGAATCAAACAGATGCGCGCGGCGGAACGTGGTGGCGACCGGCAGCGAATATTTTTGCGCAAAGCGGCCGACGGCGTCAGACGCCGCCTGCGACCAGCGGCTGCCGCCGAGCAACACGATCGGCGCGCGCGCAGCTGATAACATTTCCGCAAACATTTTCATTTCGGCCGGACCCGGCGACGTCTCGATCAGCGCAAACGGCTGTGCGTCGGGCACCGCGACGCGTTCGACCAGCATGTCCTCGGGAATGCTGACGACGACCGGCCCGGGCCGTCCGTTAGCAGCTGTATAGAATGCGCGCGATACAATCTCGGGCACGCGCGCGGGATCGTCGATTTCGGTGGTCCATTTGGTCATCGAGCCGAAGAACGCGGGATAGTCGACTTCCTGGAAGGCCTCGCGCTCGCGCATGTCGCGGGCGACCTGACCCACGAACATGACGAGCGGCGTCGAATCTTGCAGGGCGATATGAATGCCGTGGGATGCGTTAGTGGCGCCCGGGCCGCGGGTGACGAAACACACGCCTGGGCGGCCGGTGACCTTGCCGACCGCCTCCGCCATCATGCAGGCGCCGCCTTCCTGCCGGCAGACCGTGACGTTGAGGTCGCTGTCATGGAAAGCATCGAGCACGGCCAGATAGCTCTCGCCGGGCACGCAGAAGACATGCTGCACGCCATGAATGCGCAATTGGTCAACTAGCACTTCGGCGGCCGTGCGCATGTTATCTTTGGCGCGCATGAGCATCTCCTGAGCGTCTCTTTAGGCGTTTGCCAGACGTATCAATAGCGCATGTTCGGGAAGGCATGGAACCGGGTTTCCGGTGAAGCGATAGAAGAGACTGAGGGCACCGGAGCAACGGCTTGAACGAGCAAGCGAGCAACCAGGACGAGATTTTGGCTTTTCTCGCGGACTCTGCAACGTACGCCGGCGAGAAGGTGCAACGCATCGACACCCACGCCGCGTCGGTGTTCCTCGCCGGCAAGCGTGCGCTCAAGATCAAGCGTGCGGTGAGCTTCCCGTTTCTCGACTACTCTACGCTCGCCAAACGCAAACAGGCCTGCGAGGCCGAGCTTGCGGTCAACACACCCTATGCGCCGAAAATCTATCTCGGGGTTGTAGCCATCACGCGCGAAGCCGACGGCAAACTGGCAATCGGTGGGAAAGGTCCGCCGGTAGAGTGGGCCGTCGAGATGCGCCGCTTTGACGAGAAGCAAACCCTCGACCACCTCACCGGCGAAATCGGCGAAGCGTTGGCCGATGCTCTCGGCCGGGCCGTTGCCGAAGCCCATGCTCGCGCGGAGCCGGTCGAAGGTGCGCCGTGGATCACAGCAATCGGCTCCTATATCGGCGAACATGCCGAGGCATTTCGAAAGCATCCGGAGCTTTTTGCACGCGCCGAAATCGACACTTTGGAGCGCCTGAGCCGCGCTGCGTACGAGCACATCCTTCCGCTGTTGCGCAGCCGCGGGCGGCGCGGCCTGATCCGCCGCATCCACGGCGATCTTCATCTCGGCAACATCGTGCTCATCAACGGCGAGCCGGTTTTGTTCGATGCGATCGAGTTCAGCGAGATCGTCGCCTCGGGCGACGTTCTCTACGATCTCGCCTTCCTATTGATGGATCTGCTCGAACGCGGCCTGCCGCTGCCCGCCAATGTCGTGCTCAATCGCTACCTGGCGCAGACGCGCTCGGCTGAAGACCTCGATGGACTGGCGGCCTTGCCGTTCTTCCTCTCATTGCGCGCGGCCATTCGCGCCATGGTCACGGCCGCACGGATGGAGCGCGCGCCGGAGGCAAAACGCGACAGCATCGCCAATTCAGCACGCGCCTACTTCGCCTTTGCAGGGCGCGCCATCGCGCCGCCGGCAGCGAAATTCGTCGCCATTGGGGGCCTCTCCGGCACAGGCAAGACGCGACTCGCCCGGGAGCTTGCTCCTCACATCGAGCCGATGCCCGGCGCCGTCATCGTTCGCTCGGATGTGGAGCGCAAGGCGCTGTTCGGCGTCGGCGAGACCGACAAGCTGCCGAGCGAAGCCTACAGGCCCGAAGTGACCGAGCGCGTTTACGCCGTCCTCTTCGACAAAGCGCGCCACATCCTGGCCGCCAACCATTCGGCCATCGTCGATGCGGTGTTCGCGCAAGCGGACGAACGCGCGGCGCTCGCCGCCGCGGCGGACGCAGCCAATCTCCCGCGGCGCGGATTGTTCCTCACCGCGGATCTGCCGACGCGGCTCGCCCGCGTCGGCGGCCGGATGCGCGACGCTTCCGATGCCGACGAAAAGGTGGCGCGAGCGCAGGAAAGCTATGACCTCGGCGTGCTCGATTGGACGCAGATTGACGCATCGGGAACGCCCGAAGACACCTTGTCGCGGGCCCTCGCCGCGCTGGATTGACGAGACTTGCCTGAGCCTACATAAAGCGGCGCCGGACTAGTGACCACAAGGGACTGACTATGGCGAACAGTGCATCGGCGGCGGCTGGCATCGAACACCCCGAAGAACCTACGCGGCGCGATTTTCTCTATATCGCAACCGCTATGGTTGGCGCGGTGGGTGCGGCGGCCACCTTGGTGCCGCTGGTCGACCAGATGAACCCCGATGCTTCGACGCTCGCGGCCGGCGGGCCTGTGGACGTCGACGTGAGCAAGATCGCGGAAGGCTCGCAGATCGTCGTGCGCTGGCGCGAGCGCCCGATCTGGATCTACCACCGCTCGCAACAGACCTTGCAGACACTGCAGAGCAAGCAGGACACCTCGCTCCTGTCCGACCCGAATTCCACGGCGGCACAGCAACCGCCCTACGCCGCCAACTGGCACCGCTCGCTCAAGCCGGAGTTCGGCGTGCTCGTCGGCATCTGCACCCATCTCGGCTGCATTCCGCTGTTCTACCCTGCTCCAAGCGCGACCTCCCCGGTAGCCAATTGGATCGGCGGTTATTTCTGCCCGTGTCACGGCTCCAAATACGACGCCGCCGGCCGCGTCTATAGCGGCGTCCCAGCGCCGTACAATCTGCCGGTACCACCGCACCGCTACCTCAACGACACAACGATCCGTGTCGGCGAGAACGACCCCAGTGCGACGGCCTGGAGCTTCGACTCGATCCTCCAGCTCTGAACTTTTCCGGTCCAGTTCCTATTGGCGACGGACAGGCACCGTAGCTTTACGTAGTTGTTTGTCCGTACTCGAATTGTTGTTTGCGGCCCTTAGCCTTTAAGACATCATTCCTTGTTGTAACGGCAAGATCAGCGCGCGGAATGTCAACAGCGCGATCGGATCGGCCATGGGAACCGTCGTCGACATCGTCAATACGGCCCGTGACCGGTCGGCGGAAAAGCTCGTCGACGAAAAATTTCGTCTGGTGGTCGAGGCATGCCCCAGTGGCATGGTGATGACAGACACCGCCGGCACTATCGTGCTGACGAACACCGCGACTGAGCGGATGTTCGGCTACCCGCGCGATCAGCTTTTGGGCCGACAAGTCGAAATCCTCATCCCGGAGCGCTTGCGTGGTGAATCTCTTAAACAACGCGCCGCTTTTGCCCTGAATCCCCAGACCCGACGTGTGGAGGCGAACCGCGAGCTATTAGGACTTCGCCACGATGGGACGGAATTTCCGGTCGAAGTATGGCTTAACCCCATCCAGGCCCACGACGGGCTGTTTGTGCTCAGCGTCGTTGTCGACGTCAGCGAGCGCAAGCGTATGGATCGGCTAAAGGACGAATTCGTTTCAACAGTCAGCCACGAATTGCGCACACCATTGACCTCAATTTCCGGCTCGCTCGGATTGCTCCTCGGGGGCGCGGCCGGAACTCTTCCAGACGGCGCTGTGAGGCTGCTCAGCATCGCTCACAGCAACAGCAAACGGCTCGTTCGCTTGATCAACGACATACTCGATATCGAGAAGATCGAGTCCGGGCAGGTTGTCCTCAATTTCAGGCGCATCGATGTGCGCGCGTTGGCCGAGCAAGTGATTGAAGCCAATCGCGCCTATGCAGATGGCTTCGGTGTCACAGTGCGCCTCGATGCGGACTCGCAGGCGGTTGATGTGTCCGCCGATCCGGACCGGCTGGCACAGGTGGTCACGAACCTTTTGTCGAACGCGATCAAGTTCTCTCCGCAAGGAGGAGAGGTAGTGGTGGCGACCGAGCAACATGGCGATCTTATTCGCATCTCGGTTCGCGACCACGGCAACGGTATCCCGGCCGAGTTCAAACCGCGGGTCTTTGAAAAGTTTGCCCAAGCCGACGCCACGGATGCACGACAGAAGACAGGGACAGGCCTCGGGCTCAGCATAGTCGAGCAGATTGTCACGCGGCTTGGAGGTCGGGTCAGTTTCGACGATGCCGACGGCGGCGGCACCGTGTTCTGCGTTGACCTACCGAGCTGGATGCAGATCGCCAAACGTGAAATCGATAAGGGTCGAACGGCGGATGCCATCCGCATCCTTCTTTGCGAAGGCGACCCGGAAGGCGCGATGGCATTGCGCGAGGGCCTGCGGCCGCTCGGATTCTCCGCGGACTTCGCACACGACCCGGAGGCTGCGATCGCGCGAGCGCGAACAAGTTCCTATGCGGCAATCCTCGTCAATCTGGAGCCAGCGGACGCCGACGGTATCGGCTTGATCCGCCGCTTGCGCGAGCAGCCGGCAATCTACAACACCCCGATCGTAATTATTTCCGGCGACCGGGTTGACGCGAAGGAAGAAGCATCCAAGCTCAATGTGTTCAAGTGGGTCGGGACACCCGTTGACACCTATGAACTGGCACAGGTCCTTGACGGCGCCTTGGTGCGCGGAGAGCGTCGGCAGCCGCGCATCCTGCATGTCGACGACGACCCTGCCATGCGGGATCTCGTGACGTTCGCGTTGGAACCGCTGGCCAGCGTCGTTTCAGTCGGCTCGGTCGATGAGGCCCGCGGGGCAGTCCTTAAGCAACAGTTCGACCTTGCGGTGCTCGATATCGCGCTCGGCCCGATTTCCGGCCTTGAGTTGCTGCCGGAACTGCGGAACGGTAAGGGAAGGCCGATCCCGGTTATCATTTTTTCGGCACATCCACCGGAGCTTGCCCCAAATCCGCAGGTCAGAGCACGGCTCACCAAATCGCGCGCGTCGCTCGACGAGCTGGTCGCCGCGATTCACGACCGGCTGATGCTGAAATCTTCAGTCAGCCGCGAGGAAGTTGCATGAGCGCAATCCGAATTCTTCATGTGGACGATGAACCTGACATTCGCGAGATTGTCGACTTGTCGCTTGGCCTCAATTCCGATTTCCAGGTCCGCAGCTGCGCATCGGGCGATGAAGCGCTCACCGCCGCGGCCGAGTGGTCGCCTGAGCTGATCCTGCTCGATGTGATGATGCCGCGTATGGACGGCCCAACGACCCTTTCGGGTTTGCGCAAGAATCCGAAGACCACCGATATCCCGGTCCTGTTCATGACAGCCCGCGCCCAGCCGCGGGAGATCGAGCAGTTCATTGCACTCGGGGCGCAGGGCGTGATCTCAAAGCCTTTCGACCCGATGACACTCGCGTTCACGGTTCGCAATCATTTGGAGGCGCTGAAGCGTCACTAGCGCATGCAGCAGTGGCATCGGCTTGTGCTGTGCGTAGCGCTTCTGATTGGCACATTGTTATCGGTTGGCGCTCAGCCCGATCCGCAACACGAGCAGCATCTGGACGGCTTTAACGTCATCGCTTCGCCGGATCATCCCTTCGGCAGCGCAGCCGCCAGACTCGCGCTGGCCAACGCCAAACGGCTTGGCGCGAACGCGATCGCCGTCGTGCCGTTTTTCTGGCAAGCCAACCCGGCGAGCCCTGATCTGCTCCGCGGCCAAGACGTGACCGACGCGGAGCTGCGCTCGGCGATCCGCGACGCCCATGCGCTCGGACTTGCCGTAGTGGTGAAGCCGCACGTCTGGATCCCGCAAAGCTGGGCCGGCGCCGTCAGCATGAATTCCGACGCGGACTGGCGCCAATGGTTTGCAAATTACCGCGACGAATTGGATCGTATCTCCCATCTTGCCCAGGAGGAGCGCGCGGACGCGCTTGCCGTCGGCACCGAACTTGCAAAAACTTCGCAGCGGCCCGAATGGGAGGGGATCATCAGCAGCGTCCGCAGCATTTATTCCGGCCGCTTACTCTACGTGGCGCATAATACGGACGAAGCTGAGAGCGTGCCGTTCTGGCATAGTCTTGATGCCGTCGGGGTTTCGCTCTATCCGCCGCTCGGCGCCGATGACGACAGTGTCGGGCGCCGCGCCAAGATGACCGCCGTCGCTGATCGCCTCGATGCGCTCGCAGCCAGCACCGGAAAGTCGATCATTGTCGGGGAGATCGGCTTGCGATCAGCGCAAGGCGCCGCCGCAAAGCCGTGGGAAAGCACAGAGGAGCGTGCAAGCGCGCCGGATCCAGGGCTACAGGCCGAGGTGCTTGGCGATTGGCTTGCCGCCCTTCGTCGACCCTCGATCGGCGGCACGCTGATCTGGTGCTGGTTTACCGACCCCAACGCCGGTGGTGCGAAGGACACCGATTTCACCGTCCAAGGAAAGCCGGCAGAACAGACTCTGCAATGCTCATGGACCGGAGCATGCGAATAGGCAGCGAACGGAAGGCTCCTAAAATCGGTGCCACACCGCCAAGATCAGTCCGTTTTCTTCAAGCGCGTTGCGGCCCGCATAGGTAACGTAACCGCCGCCTTGCAGCATCCACGTTGGCGTGAGCGCATAGACCGCACTGACTTGCAGCTTTTCATAGTCATAGCTGCCGCCCGTATAGTCCACATTGCCAGCTCCTTCCGAGACCACATTGAAGCCTTGCAGAAGTAAAAGCCAGCGCGGAGCAACGTAGGTCCCAAACGTCGCGTCAAAATGAAGTTCGCTCGGCAGGCCGGCGGTTCGCACGCGTTCGGCCGCTTCGAGGTCGAAGAAAGACGGCATGCCGGCAATATCGTAGGTGTGACCGACCAGCAGGCGCAGATCGGTCTCTACGTCGGTGTACCCAATAGCGGCAGGATTCGACGTGTCGTCCGTCCCAGGAATCCGCAACGTCGCCTGGGCGGACAAGACCCAAGTTGGATCGTGAAAAAACGAATAGCGAGCGCCGGTCTCGGTGTAGTCGAGGCCGGTCCGCTCGGCGCTCACCGGCGGAGCGATGTCGATGTGCTGAACCCCGGGATCGAAGATGAAGGTCAGATTGTCGGTGATCCCGTACTCGACGAGCATGTCCAAATCGACTTTGTTGTAGCGCGGTGTCGAGGCGAGCGCGCCATTTTTCTCCCAGAACTCAGTCGCGGTGCTGGCATCAAGGGTTGCGATCCATTCTCCCGTTCCTTGCGGCAGGGTCCATGCAGCTGCCCACGCGGTCGACGGGACCGCAAGCGCAACCAATGCGAACGCAACGCAGCGCTTCAACATACCCCCTCCCCCAACCGAGCGATCAGATACTCATCGCCAAAACCCGGTTCCCGCCCGCGCCCGCGGCGTTCTGCACCCCCGAGATCGCCTGAGTCAGCAGCCGCACGCGATCGACAGCCTGCTTCACGCGACCGGTGATCGCGGCAACGCTGGCAGTCACATGGTCGGCGGCGACCGCCTCGGAATTCGGCACGCGCAGCTTTGCCACCGTCGTCCGCAAGGTTTCTCCGAGGTCGCGGGCTGGAGCTGCTTCCAGTTCGGGCGCGACCAGAAGAATCGTGCCGTTGCGATAAGCGGCCGCGATGATCCCCACACTGGCGCCGAGCCGGCGCACCGCGCGTGCCACCTGCGCGAGCAGCTTGCGTGCGGCTCCATCGCCGTTTGTCGTACGGTAGACGTCGAAGCGATCGAGCGAGAGTGCGAGGATTGAAACGGTCGTCCCGTTCTCTCCCCCGCAGGCAGCCGTCAAATAAGCCTCGGCCGCTTCACCGGCGAACAGTCCGGTCGTTTCGTCGATCAGTGTCGTGGCGCGGCGGTCACCCCAATTCGACACGAAGCTCAGCAGTTCACGCTCGCGCGCCTGGCGGCGGTCGAGTTCCTGCTTAAGGCGCAGCGCCGCGCGCACGCGCGCGACCAATTCGACGCGGTTGACCGGTTTGGTGATGTAATCGGTGGCGCCAGCCACGAACGCGTTGGCCAGCGAGTCCATGTCATCGAGCGCCGTCACCATGAGGACCGGCAAATCAGCATAGCGCGCGTCATTGCGGATGCGCGCGCAGCATTCGACGCCGTCCATTTCCGGCATGACGATGTCGAGAAGCACGACATCGACGGGCGCACGTTCTTCGGACGTGCCGCCGACATCGAGAATTTTCAGCGCCTCCCAACCCGACGCGGCCGTGGCGATATCCGTGTAGCCCGCCGACAAGAGCGCCGCTTCGGTCAGGTCGCGGGAATCTTCCGAATCGTCAATCAACAGTATACGCATTCAGGCATCCGTGTTTATACTTAGAGATACTTGCTGCGCTACTGTATAGCCTTAAATATTAACGACGTTGCACTAGCTCGTTATTTATTTTGCTGAACAAGCGCCAGGTATTGTTTTGGTATACGACGTGATAACCAGGCAGCCCATTGCTGAACAGTAGGGGGAAGGCTTTATCAAGCGCGTCGTTGGCTCCGGCGGCGCTGAGCGGATCGGGCACCGCAACAAATGGCGTTTCGATGCGAGCAAACATAAGAGTGAGTGCAAACGCTTCACTCTGCGGACCTAGAAGTCCGACCGCACCGCCCCGTCCCAGTACGAAGGCAGGCGAATTGCCGACGTCGGCCAGTACACCGTCATGACCGGCCGAAGCGCCACCCGCGGCGAGCGCCTCCATGCGCGCGCTCTTGACGCCGGCGTGGAAGTTGGCGCGCAACGCGCTAAGCGTGACGGGGTCCGCCAGTGCGAGGCTCCATAGCCCGCCAAACCATCCGAACGTCAGCAACGCGATAACAAAGATAAGACGCTCGCGGGCCACGGGGACGCGCGCCACGACGGCCACGGTAAGAACGGGCGCCGCGACAACCATCGCGGCGGGGTCACCAAACAAACCGCTCAACACACTGATTGCCGTCGCGGCAAGAACAGCCCCCAAGAACACTGCTGCAGGAACGACTAGCGGCCGGCGTCTGCGCACCATGATCAGTATGACGACAGCGGCCGGAGCAGCGATGCCGAGCGCGAGCGCCATCGCGACGCTTGCTTCCAACGCCGGAACGGCAAAGAGCCGGTCTCCAATCAGCTGCTCCACGGAGGCAGTCCAGACGGCCAGGCTCTGTGCCGGGGCTGCGAAAAAGGTCCAGCCGTCGCCCGGAAAAATCCAAGCCACGTAGGTGAATGCGGCGATCGCGAAGAAGGTCGGAAAAACCAGCGCGATAGTCACGTTGAATGCAGAATGGGCAACCAGGCTCGGGCGAACCACGAAAGCCAAAAACGGAATAATCGCGAAGGCGACGGCGGCTCCCATCGGGTGTGAGAACGCGAGCGCCATCAGCGCCAGCCCAACGTGCATCACTTCCGAGGTGTCACTGCGCGCGCGCAGATCATAAAGGCCGAGACAGAGCATCAGCAGGAAAGCAGCAAGAAACATGTCGCCCGGTCCAGCGATCACCGCGCGCAACAGCCCCGGGTGGAACGCGAGCAGAATTGTCATGATGGTCGCCGCAGCGAGCGGCAGGCCAGCCTTGTGGAACAAACGAAAGCAACTGACTGCAAAAATTGCGAAGAGCGCCGCTGCTACAAGCGCGGGCGCCGGCGCGTCCGCGGGAGCTATCCACGCCACCAGCGTGGTAATCGTGAATGGCAGCGTCGGATAGGCCGCCACAATCCGGCCGATCGGCACTTCCCCATCGGCCGCCGTGCTGGCGCCCGCCCACAGGCGCAATGTGTCGTCGGCAACCAAGCCAAGACGCACCGCGAAGGCGGCAAGCACTAAAATCAGCACAAACGCGGCCAGACCGATCGGCGCCGCCCCGAGGGCGCGGGAGGCTTTGCTTCGGGACGGAGCAAGTGCGTTGATCTCAGCATCCGTCACGACAGGCACTCAGCGCCGCCCACTTGCGCATCGTGATGCTGCGACAAGCCATGCGGGGTCTTTTCCCAGAAAAAGGGGTCATGCAGGAGTTGCCATACGGCCCGATAGGCCGCTGCGGAGAGCAGCACCCAGTATCCGAACAGACTGAAGCTGCAGGGAATAAGCTCAAGAAGGCCGCGCCTGATTGGCGCCAGCATGAGCAGATAAGTAAATGCGCCATTGCCGACGAGAAGGTTAAACAGACAAAGATACAAAAGAAAATGCGGGAAGATCACGTCCAGGTTCACCGCGGTGGCAACGAGCCAGACCACGTAGAACAGCCAGAATAGCGGATTGAGCAGTCCCGCGAGCACCGTGCCGCCAATGAAGAACACAAAACCGAAAAGGCCGAGCGGACCTGCACTGCGCGCGAATTGCAGCGGCCGCCGTGTGTGCACGAGCAACGTCTGCATGTAGCCTTTAAGCCAGCGCGTGCGTTGGCGCAGCCATTGTCCAGCCTGGCAGCAAGCCTCCTCGTAGGTTGTCGAATCGACAACGCCGACCCGATATCCCTTCTGCCCGATCCGAATGCCGAGATCGGCATCTTCGGTGACGTTGAACGGATCCCAGGCGTGCAGTTCACGCAAGACTTCAGTACGAAAATGATTTGACGTACCGCCGAGCGGAATTGGCATACCTAGCCGCTCCAGCCCGGGCAGCACCTGATCGAACCACAGCGCGTAATCCAACGTGAACATGCGCGTGAGCCAGTTTTCCTTGGCGTTGTAATAATTGAGCCGGCATTGCAGGCAGACGGTGTTGGGCGGCGAACGGCGATAAGTCGCCACAACCTTGCGCAACTGGTCGGGCTCCGGCCGATCCTCAGCGTCGTAGATGACCAGATATTCGCCACGCGCGAAGCGCAGCGCAAAGTTACACGCTTTCGGCTTGGTCTGCGGCTCGGAAGGCGGGACGATGATGATTTCAAAAACACCCTCGAGGCCGAGAGATCGCGCCGCCTCGATGGTTTTAAGATCATCGGCCTCTAGCACGATCTTGATGTCCAGTTTGGCGAGCGGGTAATCGAGCTCGCGCATTGCCTGGGCGAGCCGTGGCAACATCGCGGCTTCATGAAACATTGGAACGAGGACAGTGAAGACCGGCAACTGGTCTTCGGTCAGTGCGCGCGCCTCGATCGCGATCGCCTCGTCGGCCGCCGCCGAGCGCCCTCCGCCAATCGAAACCAAGATACCCTTGAAAATGAAATTCCCGAGATAAAAGATACTGAAGGCAATGTTCACCGCGATCAGTGTCTTGATCGGGGCGAAGGCCAAACCAGCCATTGCGGCGCTGACAAGTCCGTACGCGGCGATAAGTTGCGGCGTGGTGAAAACCGTGCGCGCCGACATGTGCGGATCAAGCTCGGCGAGCTCGAATACCGCGCGGCGCGATAGGTCGTCGGCGAACGCGGTCTGCAGCGTAAACACGATGTCGAACTTCGATACCACCACGAACTCGATGGCGTTGCCCCAACGGCCACGCGCAAACAGCACGGTTTCGGCTCCTGGCTCGGCGGTCGCGATCACCAGCCGGTTGTCCTTGCGCCGCCATGGCATTGTGAGGCGGCTCGCGTAGAGATCGGCGTCGGCGGCGTTCAGCAATTCGTGGTCCGGCGGCTCGCGAATGAGATCCACGAAGGGAAGATCGAAGTTCTGTGCGTAGGTCTCGTAGTAGAGGCGCGGGTCGATCCAGTTGCGGGAGAGCAACGCGTCGCCGAGCCGCACATTCCATCGTTCCGCCAGTTCGACCGCCTCGTCGAGTTGCGGAAGATCGATGACGCGCCGGCCCACCAACAAATCGCCAAGCGCACGATCGGATGGCGACAACGGCATGGCTATTCCGCAGGGTTGACCGGCCGCTTGCGGAAGAATCGCTGCAGCGTCAGCAATAAACCAGCGGTCAAGAGGAGCCACAGGGCGCCGATGATCCACGAGCGGAAACGCCCCGCCACCGTGAACCACGACACCTGGTCCGGGTAGGAGATTTTGACCAGGTTGTCGTGCTCGGTCGACATAGCAAGCGCGACGCCCTTGTCATCGACAAAGGCGACGTCGCCGTGATCGAGATGAAACTCTGGCGGCGATGGTGCCTGCCCGTTTGGTGAAAGCGGCTTGACCCATAAGCCGGGCACACTGTTTGCCTCGAGGACCTGGATGACCGCGCCGCCAGAGAACCCGCCGAGATCGAGCAAGGTGCGCCCGGAGGGATCGGCCACGATGACGCGTCCGCGGTCGAAGTTCACCCGCGGTGTCGCACCGGCCGGCGGAACATCGCTGACGGTGATGAACGGCGCTTCGGGTACCGGGCCGGTATCCGCAGCAACGTAGCTCACGTTGAGCGGCGCCGTATCGGGCGACAAGTTGCTCGCAAGCTCCGCCACAATACCGAGCACGCGGGTCGGCTGATCGGCGGCAACAACCGGCAACAGGACATCGATGCCATGGGCAAAGTACGATGTCAGGTCGGAGAAATCGCGCGCGGTGGCGCCCACGCCGCCGAGCAACAGAGCCGACGATCCCAATATCTGCGCCGGATAGCCTTGCGGGCCGAACCGGCAATCGCCTCGCGCGATGTCGCGTTCGACCACGACGCGGATGTTGGCGGCCGTTCCGATGAGGCCATCGGGCAATGGCAAATCGAGATGGGTCGCTTCGGTCGTCGCCGCGACCGCGCTGCCGAGCAATCGTTCATTGACGAAGACGCTCACCACGGCCTTGGCCCCGCCGCCATCGGGCGCGACCAGGACATCAAGCGACAAGCGCGTCGGGTAGGTACCGCCGGGCAATCGCCGGGTGTCAACGATTGCGCTGAGTTCAGCGCGGCCGAAAACCTCGACTTCCTCAGGCGGCACGCCGAGCTGATCGAAGGTCGCGCGATCTTTGGGCAGATCGACCGGCGCCACTTGACCAACCGAAGCCGAAATCACGCCGCGCGTCGCTGCGAGCATCGAAGTCCCGAACAGGCGGGCAGCGCGCACGCTGTCGGCGTCGGAAATCACCAGCACCGGCAGTCCGCGCACCCGAACCGCATCAATCGACCCAAACCGGTGAATATCCCCGGCAACCGTGGCGATCGGGGAATCGATGACGCCTGTGAAGTCAGCAAGCGGACCAACCAGAACGATACCGTTCGCCCAGTGTCCCGCCTCGTCTCGCTTCGCCAGATCCGGAATGGCGTCGAAACCGTTATAGAATGTCACGGGGCGCCCGCTGGTGATGAGCGCGCGCCCAACCGTAAGCGCCGTTGCGAGCTCCGTTGTCTCCAGTCGCCGGGCGGGCAAGACCACCGCGACTTCATGCGGCATCAGGGCTGCCGTGGTAGGAACGTCGAGACGCTCAGCCAAACCTACATCGACCTCAACCGCCGTCTCCGGCCTGATGATCAGGCTGTCGCCGACGTAACGGACGTCGATGCAGTGATCGGGCGTGACCGCGCCAGAATAGAGAAAAGTGAGCTTGACGTAGCCGTTTTTGGGCTTGGCTCCGTTGAGCGGAACCGTAATCGTGCGATTTCTCCCTTTGCCGTCCAGTACAATCGTGGCGACGGTGCGATTGTTGATCTGCACTTCGAGATTACGCTTGGCCTCGTAGGCGATGAAATCGTCGAGCACCAGCACGAGATTGCTCGCCGCCACGTCGCTGTCTTGTGGCAGTGGGACATAAAGCTCATGCTGGCCGCCAAGATTGGCGAAGTGCAAGCCGTTGGTGAAACCAATGTCGGCGAGCGTGATTGCTGCGATGAGGGAATTTGATTTTGGTGCGGGAGCGGGCGATGCCGCGGCCGCTGTCTCGACCACGGTGGCGCGCGATACCAGCGTCCGGTGCACGACCTTCGGTCGTGACTGCGGCGGCGTCGACGGATGTCCGAAAGCGAATGTCGGCGGCTGTGACTGTGGTTGATTTTGGGGATATGCCTGCGCCGGGAGCAGCACGAGCCCCCAGCCGAGCATGAAGGTAACACGCATGCACCGGGTCATTGTCACGTAATTCAGTGTGAGGAAGAGCTGGATTGCAGTTCGCGCGACGCCACGTCGCGCAGGGTCTGCAAGGATGTTTTCAGGAGGGAGATTTCATCGTCGGTAAGCCCACGCCCAGCGTGGTAGGGCGAGCGCAGCACGTCTTCGACATTGTGCGCGGCGGTCCCGATCTCGGGAAAACCGACTGTCCGGCCGATGCCGACGATGCCGTGGATGCAGCGGTAGGCCTCGGCGACGGCCGCAATCGCAGGCGGTTCGGTCCCGCTCAGACCTGGAAGCGCCGCACAGGTCGTATCGATCTTTTCCCCGAGCGACGACATGAAACGCTGGCGCACTTTGGCCACACGTTCGGCGAAAATATCATCTGACATCCCGCACACCCCTTTACCAAAAAACATAAGTTAAGCGGGGCTGCGAGTAAACATTTTGACCAAATAATGGTGAATCTATACTGATTAAGTACTTTTGCTTATCTCGTATATTAGACAGTATTTCGCGTCTATACACAACAGTATTACGCACTATGCAGTATTACGTACAGACACTCAAATGGAGCCTCGGGCCGGGATTTAGAGTCACGAAGGCCTCACGGACTCGCCGAGCATCACCGCTCGCACGTACGTGCCCGGCACCCTTGGAAAGACAGCGCAGATGCCATAGATGGTTTCGCTCCGGGAGCGTACCGCTTCGAAGCGCCAGAGCCTATAGCAGTTGATGCAACCGGCTCTTGGGGAATAGTTCAACGGTAGAACATCGGACTCTGACTCCGAGAATCTAGGTTCGAATCCTAGTTCCCCAGCCATCGAACTTGCGCAGCTTTGCTTCCTGGCTCCAAAGGAGCCCTATCGGCAAATCACTGCTTTCACTTCTCCATCTCGATGCACGAAGCCGGTGGCTCGGATTTGAGAAGAACGCAGTCCGTTGCTCAGCAACGTACGCGCCTTCGGTGTCAAATCTCACCGACCCCGTTGAGTGCATGGGGCTCAAATTCGCGCTCGGAAAACAGCCGATTAAAGGCAACGCCTCAAGCCTGCTGCGGAGGTACGTATTCGGCTCCAGTCGGGACGAACTCGTTGGTGTAGGCTTGACTCGGCTCAATCTGAGCGGTGACGCCGCCGTATTGATGGAGGACTTCGATTGTCGTCTTCCAATCGTCGTCCGAACCCCAACCTAGTGGCTTACCCATTGTGTTGGGCGTCAGCCAAAGCTTCCAAGAAATTTCAAGTTCCCGACGTGTGATCGCCAGATCGACTGTCTCTTGATATTTCTTCACGGCGGCCACGGCTTCGTCTGGATGCTGCCGTCCATAAAGGAAGCCCTTGAGAGCCGCCGGCACGAAAGCGCGGACTAGGTCGACGTCATTCTTCAACAGATCGTTGTGCACGATGATGCCGTTCGATACGGCGGTGACTCCCGCATCCGAGAACCAGAAAATGCGCACCTCTTTCTTGCCGCGAATTTCCAGCGTTGGCACGTAACTCGACACGTAGCCGCCGATAGCATCGACCTGGCCATTAATAATTGCCGGCCCAATGCCAGCCGGATCGATGTTGACGATCTGAACCTTCGAAACATCGACCCCGGTGCCCTTACAGAAGGCCGGGAATTGCTGCGTCACAGCGCTGCCGGCGCTGATGGCGATGGTTTTGCCTTCCAGATCTTTGGGCGTCTTGATCGGGGAATCGGCAAACAACATGATGGCGCCGGGGTTGCGCCGGAATATGCTGCCGACCGTCTTGATGTTCATCCCCTTGGAGTCCCCGTTAGCAACGACGTAGCCGTCGGCAAATCCGACTTGGGCTGCCTTGCTGGCAATCAGTTGGGCGGTACTGGCCGAACCTTTGCCGGCAGTTATGGCAACGTCCAATCCGGCGTCCTGATAGAAGCCTTTCTCGTGTGCCAGCAAGAAGCCGGCATTCGGGCCCTGATACAGCCAATCAAGGGTCAGCGTCACCTGCTTGAGCGGACCGGCCGCGCGGGCGCGCCAAGGCGCCAGCGGAGACGCAAGTATTCCTGCGGTCAGAGTTGAGGACTTCAAGAAACGACGGCGAGATATCGGCGTCTGCCGAGAAGCAGAAAAGCTCATGAATCAGCCTCCGAAGATTTTGGTTCGGTCATCGGCCGAACACCGACGCGGGAACTCCCACACAAAGCAAATTGCGTGCCAGAGAACGCGGGCAGGCGTTTGTCCCGCGCGCTTTGAGATGGGCCAGACGAGGCTAATGACTGCCGAAGGGCAGACGCTCGAGATCGAGTTCAGCGCTCATGATCTGCTTGTGCGCACGGTCCAGATAGGGCTGGAGCTTCGCGACGCGTTGACTAATGGCTGCGAAATCACGCCGGAATTCCGGCATCGCCGCTTTCACCGCTTCGTAGATGGTCTGTTCGTCAAGCGTTGTCAGTTGACGGTCGCGCACCACGACTTTGCCGTCGACTATGACGTGGCGCACGCCGCGCCCGGCTTCGATGTGGACGATTTGACGCGCCACGCTGTTCATTGGCGAAAAGGTCGGATCTCTGGTGTCGATGAGCGTGAGGTCGGCTTTGAAACCGGCTGCCACGCGTCCGATCATCTGCCCCATCCGCGCGCCCTCGGCGCCGCCTTCGGTCGCCGCGCGCAGTGCGGCGATCGCTTGCGGCGGACCAGGGATCGGATCGCTCACCGCGGCCAGCAGCGTGAACAGCTTCATGGCCACGAACATATTTTGCGCATCCGAGCAGCTGCAATTGTCGCAACCGAGGCCGATGCGCACGCCGGCGTTCTGCAGCAGCCTGATCGGCGCGATGCCGCATTTCATTTTAAGGTTGCCTTGCGGATTGAGCACGACGCCGGCGCCGTGCGCCGCCAGCGTGTCGATCTCTCCGGGCGTGAGCCAGACGCTGTGGGCAAAGTTGAGGCGCGGATCGAGTACGCCCTCCTTGGCCAGCCGCTCGATCAGCAGGCCGGAATATTCCGGGATTGTCAGGCGCGCCTGCAGCGCCATGCCGCGCGATTCGTAAATGTGACTGTAGACTGGAATGTCGTAGCGGCGGGCAAGCTCGATCGTGCGCTGCATGATCGCAGTGGAGCAGCGCTCCGGCGACGAGGGCCCGAGCGCCCATGACACGCGTGGGCGCGGCGGCGCCTTCAGCCGTGTCGTTTCGAAATGTCCGATCAGATCGAGCTGCCGCTCCGGTTCGGTCGAGGTGGAAAGCAGCGAATGCAGTTCCGCCGGAAAGGTATTTTTCCAGAACGGAATCGTCTCGATGCCTTTGCGGTCGGCGTATTGCAGGGCAAAAATCACGCGGATGCCGACCTGATCATAGGCCTTCATCACCGCATCCATGTGAGCTTCCTGATACGGGTAGAGCGTGAGCATGTCCTGGATGGTTGTCATCCCAGAACGCAGGCACTCGAGCGCGCCAAGCAATGTGCGTGCGTAAACCTCTTCGGCCGAACGCGGCGGATATTGCGGGGGCAGCGCGTAGAGACGCCAAGTCTCCAGCGGCACTTCTTCGAGCGTGCCTTTGGCCAGCACGTCGTGCGAGTGGTAATGCGCGTTTACGAAGCCCGGCAGAACGAGGAAATCGCGCGCCTCGATCACCTCAACGCTTCGCTGTTCATCCAGGCGGAAAGCTTCCGCGACGCCCGCGATTTTGTCGCCGCTGATGGCGATATCGGCCCGCGGCGGATTGTGCCAATCGACGCCGGGCGCGAGCACGCGGCCGCCTCTCAATAGCAACGTGGTGCCGTTCGGAATGGACTCTTCTGGCATGTCATGACTCGCTTTTCGGGAGCAGCCTGGCGCGAATGCGCGGTTGAGAGTTAATCGGTCTCGCGGGCAATCGGCCGGCGCTTTGACTGCTCGATCGCTACAAGGATGCGGTGCGGCGCGAGCGGCAAATCTTGGACCTCTGCGTTCAGCGGCAGCAACGCGTCATTGACAGCCGAAACGATGGCGGCGGGCGGTCCAACGGCGCCACCTTCACCAAGGCCTTTGATACCGAACTCCGTATAGGGTGAAGGTGTCTGCATGTGTATCACCTTGATGTCGGGTACCTCAGTCGTTCCCGGCAACAAATAATCCTGTAGCGTCGAGGCCAGCGGCTGGCCTCGACTGTCGAATGGCGCCGCCTCGTAGAGGCACGTGCCGATACCCTGCGCCGTGCCGCCGCGAATCTGGCCGTCGACCACCATGGGATTGACCAGCGTGCCGCCATCTTCGGCCACCACGTAATCCAAAATCTCGACGGCACCGGTCGCCGGGTCCACCGCGACAACGGCGGCGTGGGCCGCGTAGGTGAACGTGCCGCTGTCGCGCGCGGCGCGATAACCGGCAGTCACTTCGAGCCCTCCGGTGTCGAGGTGCGGCGGCAGCATTTGCGGTTGCAGGTACCACGCGCGCGCGACCTCGCGCAGTGTGACGCTGCTGTTGCCAGCAACGACTTTGCCCTCCGTTACTCGGACCGCGGTAGCATCGGCCTGCAGCAACCAAGCACCGATATGGGCGGCGCGCCCGGCCAACAACCGAGCTGCGGTGGCCACCGCACCGCCGCCATGCACCATCGACCGCGAGCCCCACGTCGAAGTCGAATACGGCGTGTACAGCGTATCGCCTTGCACCACTCTGATTTTGTCGATGTCGACGCCGAGCACCTCGTGCGCCACCTGCGCGTAGGTCGTTTCGTGACTCTGTCCGTGCGAGTGGGTGCCGACGTGAATTTCAACCTCGCCATCGGGCGTGAGCTTGATGTGGGCCTGCTCATAGCCCGGCACCATGGGCCGGCCCCAGGACGCCAGGACGGCGGTGCCGTGCGCGCCTTGCTCGACGAAGAACGACAAACCGACACCGATCAGCCGTCCGTCCGGCTCGGCACGCCGCTGGCGCGCTCGCACCGTCTCAAATCCGATGGCTTCGACAGCGAGCCGCAAGCATTTGGGATGATCGCCGCTGTCGAAATGTTTGCCGACAACATTGTCGTACGGCATCTGCTCGGGACCGACCATGTTGCGCAGGCGGACCTCGTATGGCTCGACCTTGGCTTCGCGGGCGATCGCATCCATGACCGCCTCGATTGCGAGGCAAACGCCGGTCCGCGCCACGCCGCGATAGGGCAGGATTGGACACTTGTTGGTGGCGACCGCAGTGGCGCGGCAGCGGTAAGCCGGCAAGACGTAGGGACCAGGCAACAAGTCGGCGATTTGCGCTGCCTCAAGCGCCGACGAGATCGGATAGGTCGAGTAGGCGCCGGCGTCCACATGACCCACGCAATCGATCCCGAGGAGCTTACCGTCGGCGGTGGCGTAACCTGTAATTTCGTAATGGTGCTCGCGGCAATTGGCGTTGGCGATGAGACGTTCACGGCTGTCCTCGAGCCAGCGCATGGGGTGGTCGAGGCGCTGCGCCAGCCAACCCAGCGCCACTTCCTCGCGGCACAACAAGCCCTTGTAGCCGAAGCCGCCGCCGACATCGGGCGAGATGATCCGCACGTCGCCGTGGTCAAGGCCAAGGCTGGCGCACAGTCCGGTCTGGACCGAATGCGGAAACTGCGTTGCGGTGATGAGTGTCAATAGCCGCAGCCGCGTGTCGCGATAGGCGATGACGCCGCGTCCTTCCAGCGGATACATGCAGTGGCGCGCGGTTCGAATGCGCTTGGTGACCTTGATGGTCGCTTGGCTCGCCGCTTTCTCGATCGGCCCATCGACGTTGAATGCGACCACGACATTGTCATCCCAATCGTCGTGGACGAGTGGTGCGCCGGAGGTAGAGCCGGCAAGCATGTCGGTGACCGCCGGCAGTTCGTCAAACTCGATGCTGATGCCACCGGCGATGTCCTCTGCTTCCGCGCGCGTGCGCGCCACACACATCGCGACCAACTCGCCGACGTAGCGCAGCTTGTCGACGGCGAGGATCGGCTCGCTCGAACGTTTGAAGCCTCGCAGCGTCGGCGCCGAGACGATCGGCTTGACACCGGCGAGGTCGACCGCGGTGAAGACGACGTGGCGAAGCTGTTCCGGCACGCGGACCCGCCGCAGCCGCGCATGTGCCACCGGACTGCGGACGAAGGCCACTTCGCGCATGCCGGCCAGGGAAAAATCGCCGACATATTGTCCGCGGCCGCGGAGGAATCGGTCATCCTCCTTACGAAGCACCGCGGCTCCGATTCCGAACTTCGTCATCGGTTGCGCTGACAATTATCGCCCTCGGACAGCAGCCTATGCTTTGCAGGATTCGTCGGGCCCTGCGGCCGATGTTGCGCTACGCCTTGGCGCTCCCGATCACCGAATTCGAATTCCACCGCCCCGATCCTCCCGCCACGTCGCCGACGAAGACAATCGACTATCCGGACCTGCGCGTCATTATAGGATCGGGTCGTGCGACCGCATCGAAAAAGCGATCCTGCGGCCGCACACAAGACTTGCTTTGTCGGGCTCCTGCCCCGCCGCCTGGGCCAACTTGATGGGCTGGATAGCCCAGCGCGCGTTCTTCCGGGACCAGGCGCCGCGCAAGCGCTGGCGCGGCTGGTGACCGATCCCGAACCGGCGGTCCGGGCACCTATTGGAGTTTTGCTTCGGCCGGCATCCTTCAAATGACGCCACTGATCGGCGCCTCGCCACCGAACCAACGCAATACGAGGAACTCGGCGACACCAATGATGCCGTAGAGACCAAGGCCGATGACGCACAGCAAGACAATCGCCGCCAACACCGTTGCGGTCTCGCCTGCTCCCGCCGCGAACATGATGATGTAGCCAAGACCGTGCTGCGCGGTAATAAACTCACCGACGACGACGCCGATCATGACCATCGTGACGCCAACTTTCATTCCGGCGAAAATGTAGGGCAGGGCATAAGGAAAGCGTACCATCCGAAAGACCTGCCATTTGCTTGCGGTCAGCGATGCGCATAGCTGGAGCACCTCGGGCTTGGCGCTGACAAGGCCAGTCGCGGTCGATACCACGATGGGAAAGAAAGCGATGAAAACGGCAACGACGACGGACGTCGTCTCGCCAACCCCCAGCCAGACGATGAAAAGTGGGGCAAGGGCGATCTTTGGAATGAGCTGAAACATGACGATCCCGGGATAAAACGCTTCGCGGACCCACATTGAGAAGGTCAGGGCCACCGCAATCGCGACGCCGAGCACACTGGCAACAACAAACCCCAAAATGCTTTCGCTCAGGGTCGGCAGTGTTTCGTTGAGCAGGATTCCATAATTGTCGCGCAACACAGCCCACACGGCGGACGGCGGCGGCAGCAGGATCGGCGGGACGTGTAGCATTTGGCACAGGATCTGCCACAGCGCGATCATCGCCAAGCCGAAACCAACCGGAAACAGAACGAGGCGCAGTATCCGCCCGTTCGGCATGGCCTCATCGGCGCCGGAGATGGTGTCAAGGAGGGCCACGGCCGTCTAATGCCGACCGTAGACGCGGCGAACGCCGGTCTCGGCAAGCGCCACTCCACCGTAGAGCGCCACCCCTAACAGGCTCAATGCGCCAAGCGCCGCGAATACGTCCGCTGTGTCCAGGCGCGAGCCGGCATTCAAGATGTAATGGCCAAGCCCTGCCTGGGAGGAGATGAACTCGCCAATGATGACGCCAACGACCGCCATCGTCATCGCAACCTTGAAGCCACTGAAGATTGCCGGCAGTGCAAACGGGAAACGCACCAACAGGAAGGATCGCCATTCTGACGCGGTCAGTGAGCGGCACAGCCGCAACACTGCAGGGTCAGTCCCGGCAAAGCCGACGGCCGCCGCGATAACAACAGGGAAGAAGCTGATGAAAGTGGCGAAGGCCACGCGCGCGGGACTGCCATAGCCGAGCCAGATGACAAAGAGCGGCGCCAACGCCACCTTCGGTACCAGTTGGAAGAAAATCAGATTGGGGTAGAGCGTGTCGCGTAACGGCGGCGAATAGGTAATCACGATCGCCAGCCCGATGCCCAGAACCGCAGCCGCAGCGAACGCCAGTAGCGTATCCAGCGCAGTTGGTATCGCCTGATCGATCAGGAGTGGCAGCGCCTGCCACATCTCCCGGCCGATTTCGCTCGGCGTCGGCAACAGCACGGTCGGTATATGCAGCCGAACCGCGGCCAACTGCCAAAGCAGCAGCACTGCCGCCACCGTGGCGATCGGGAGGACGATCGGACGGGCTCTGCGAACGCTCTGGCCGATGGCAAGGATGCCGCCCGACGGCGTGGCTCCGGGTATCTCCAAGCTCACCGTGCCGCCTCGCGCCGCCACGCGGCGGCGCCGGCCCGAGGTGCTCGCGAGCGGCCGTGGCCGTCCTCAATGCGCTCGCGCAGATGGCCGCAGATCTCGTTGAATTCGGGGTTCTCGCCAAGCGCCATCGAACGTGGGCGCGCGAATGGAACGGTCAGGTCTTCGACGATTGTTGCTGGGCGGCGCGTCATGACCAGCACGCGGTCGGCGAGCAACACCGCCTCGCGGATGCTGTGGGTCACGAACAAGGCGGTTTTCGTGAATTGCTGCCACAGATCGAGCAGCAATTCGTTCATTTCATCGCGGCTTATCGCGTCGAGTGCGCTGAACGGTTCGTCCATCAGCAGCACGTCGGGATCGTAGACCAGCGTACGGCAAATCGCCACGCGCTGACGCATGCCGCCCGACAGCTCGTGGGGCCGCTTGTGCTCGAAACCGTTCAGCCCGACTTCCTGCAACAGGTTGTGGGCAGCGGCACGATAATCCTCGATCGGGCGCTTTAGGACTCGAACCGGAAACAACACGTTGTCCAACGCACTCTTCCACGGCAGCAGCGTCGGATCCTGAAACATCACGCCGATGGAGGTACGCGGGCCAGTCATCGGCTCGCCATCAACGACGATGCGGCCCGACGACACCGCCTCGAGGCCGCCGACCATCATCAGCAGCGTGCTTTTGCCGCAACCGCTGGGTCCGAGGATCGCGACGAACTGGCCCTGCGGTACGGTGAAGCTGACGGTACTGACCGCCTCGACTGCGGCAGCAGTGCCGGCGCGGTAGACCTTACTGACCCCGGTTACTTCGATGCTGGGTCCCACCTTGCCAATTGACATCGACTATTCCCGGGGCGCCGACGTAAGGTGCATCTCGCGGCATCAGGTGACGTAACTGCGAAATGGCTCGGAGTTCTTCTGTGCCTCGTCGAATTCGGCCGCGGAGATCTTGACGCTGCCGACAAAGCGGTTGGTCATCAACGAGTCCATTGTTGGGCGTTTGTCGTCAGGCTTTGCGACATAGCGCATGATCAGATCTGTCTGAGTCTCATAAGCTTTGGCATCGATCCAGCCGAGCCCGTTCGCTTTTATCACCGGGTTAGTGGCAGCATAAACCATGATGCCGGTGCCGACCCGGATCTGCTCCTTGGCCTGCGCAGCCAACCCCATTTCCGGCACTTGCCCGAAGAACAATTTCATCGCTTCCGTCGGGTCGAGCATCGTCGCCTTCAGGCCTTCGAGCATACCGTCAACGAAGGCGGCGCACAGTTGTGGCGCACTGGCGACGCGGTCTGGCTGCGTCAACAATACATAACCGTAATTGACGAGACCGACGGCACTGAACAACAAGAAATGCGCTTTCACTCCGGTTGCAGCGTAGATCGGCATGATGCTGACCGCAAAGCCTGAGATCGCATCGACCTGACCCTCGCCCAGCAGCCGGTTGCGAACGTTGGGTTCCGTCTGGATGATCGTCACCTTTGATAGATCGAAGCCCGCCTTCCCCGCATAGGCGGGAAGCAGCGGATGCTCGCCTGAGGTCACGGTCGTGGCAAGCTTATGGCCGACGAGATCACCCGGGCTCTTGATTGGCCCGTCGTTGAGGACGCCGATCCCCATTGTCCCATCATATTGGCATGCGCCGAGCGCCACGACCGGCAAGCCTTTGATGTTCTGCAAAATGGCTGCTGGGGCCGCGGCCATGCCGAAATCGAATCGACCTGTGCCAGTCCCTTCCGCGGCGGCGACCGATCCGGTGCCACGGGCAATTGACACGTCGAGCCCATGTTTGTCCCAGAGCCCCATGCCCTTCGCGGTGAAGGCAAACAAATCACTGCCTTCTGGCACCCATGGCAGCGTAAATTTGATCGCTGTCTTGCTTTGTGCAAAGACCATGCGAGGCTTCGCCACCCCGCCCGCGAGCCCGGCAAGCGCGACGCCTGCAGAACCCAGAACCCTACGACGCGAATATTGGCGTCGGGCCATCGCAACCCTCCATGCAGAGTGCTATCTGAGTTTCCGGCACGGGAGCACAACAAGATTGAAGGTCCTGTGTCAAGCGACACTCGGATTTTGGATTTTGGGATTGTGTAGTCTGTCCGGCTAGGCATGATTTGAGGCCACGGGGGGTTTGCCGACTTATCCGTGGACGCAGGCATCCGGGATATGGCGGCGAATGCTCTTGGTTTTGTAGATCTGAATGGCGATCGACAGCATGGCTAGCAACGAAGCCACAGCGATGGAGCGCTTCAACCTGGGACGCCACACTCGGCGCGTATCAACCAATTCGGTTGAAGCGCAACGCTGGTTCGATTTGGGCCTCAATTGGTGCTTCGGCTTCAATTTCGGCGAAGGACGAAAGTGCTTCGAAAAAGCGCTGGAATTCGACCCTGGATGCGCGATGGCCCATTGGGGCGTGGCCTATGGGTCGAGTCCTTTCTACAATCTCACGTGGCGCGAAATGGGCGAGCAGGAGGCCGGCGCCCGCGCCAAAGTCGCTCACGACCATCTCCAAAAAGCGCGATCGCTTTCTCATCGCGCGACGGAGATTGAAAATTGGCTTGTAGAGGCTCTGGCCTGCCGCTTTCAACAACCACATTCGGTCTCGCCAACCGAGTACGATCGCTGGGACGATGCCTACGCGGCGGAATTGCGCAGGGTTCACTTCTGCCATCAGCAAGATCATGATGTCGCGGCTCTCTTTGTAGAGGCATTGATTACCCGCACACAACGACGCTTGTGGGACGTCAAAACAGGTCAACCCGCCAAGGGCGCTGATATCCTGGAAGCGTTGGACGTATGTGAACGCTCGGTCGCGTTGTCAGACCAGCAGGGCCGAGCGCCTCATCCGTCGATCCTGCACTTGCACATCCACGCTCTCGAGATGTCGAACTTTCCTGAGCGAGCCGGCCGCTCGGCGGACGCCCTGTCGGAAATGTGTCCCGACGCCGGCCACCTCAATCACATGCCGGCCCATGTCTATGTGCTTTGCGGAGATTACTGGCGGGCGCGGTTATCGAGCCTGAAGGCTATCGCGGCGAACGATAAATACCTGGCCTATGCGGGACCCCTCACCTTCTACACGGTCGCCTGTTGCCACGATCTTCATCTGATGATGCACACGTGCATGTTGCTTGGCCGCTACAAGGATTCGATGGAGGCGGCCGACAAGATCTGCACGTTGCTGACCGAGGAGGTCCTGTCGGTTCGGGATCGACCCAAGTTCGCGATGAGTTTGGAAGGGTATTATTCGACGAAAATGCACGTGATGGTGCGGTTCGGCCGATGGCGAGAGATCATCGACATGCCACTGCCTGACGACACGGAGTTGTATCCGGTCACAACAGCGATGCACCACTACGCAAAAGGCATATCCCATGCCTTCCTGAAGAATTTCCCGGAGGCCGACCGAGAGCGCGGACGCTTTCATGAGACGCTCGGCCAAATCCCGCAAGAGCGAAGATTCTTCAACAACCCGGCGTACCGCATCCTGGCAGTCGGCGAGAAGATGCTCGATGGCGAATTGGAATACCACAAGGGCAATCACGATCGAGCATACGAGGACTTGCGAGAAAGTATTCGTCGCGATGACAACCTCGACTACATCGAGCCGTGGGCTTGGATGCATCCACCCCGTCACGCACTGGCCGCGCTCCTTCTTGAGCAGGGGCATTGCGAGGAGGCCGAAGAGATCTATCGCGACGATCTCGGTTTGACTGGAAAAATCCAACGTTGTGCCCAGCATCCAGACAATGTCTGGTCACTGCATGGACTTGCCGAGTGCTTGCAGAGACGAGGCGAGCAGGACGAGCTGCGGGCAATCCGCGCCAAACTCGCGCGTGCCCTGGAGCTGTCCGACGTGCAGATCACCTCCTCCTGCATGTGCCGGCGTACTGAGCCTGCGCTGAGCGCGTGCTGCAGATAGATGATATTGCGAGCCAAGCAGGCGGCATGCCTCCCAATCCGGGCGGCTAAGCGTTCTTGCGGCCGCGGGCAATTGCGTCGAGCACCCGTTGGGGCGTGATTGGCGAAACGAGCAGCTCAGCGGAAAGCGGCCGGAGCGCATCGTTGATGGCGTTGGCAATGGCCGCGGGCGGCGCGATGGCTCCGCCTTCGCCTATGCCCTTGACGCCAAACTCGGTGTGGGGCGCAAGGGTCTCCATGTGCTCGATCCGGGCCGCAGGCATTTCGGCTGATCCCGGCAGCAGATAGTCAGCCAAAGTGGATGCGAGCGGCTGCCCGGACGCATCGAACGGCATTTCTTCGTAAAGCGCCGTGCCGATTCCTTGCGCAAGGCCACCAAGAATTTGGCCGTCGACGACCATGGGGTTCACCAGCTTGCCGCCGTCCTCGATCACCACATAGTCGAGGATCTCGACATCGCCGATCTCCGGATCGACTGCCACCAGCGCCGCGTGCGTGGCGTAGCTGAATGTACCGGTGTCGGGATTGGGCCGGTAGCCGATAGTCGCCTCCATACCACCCATGTCGACATCGCTCGGCAGATTTTGCGGTTTCAGATACCAGGTCCGCGCGATCTCGCGCAGCGTGATCGAGCCAAGCGACCCGACGACTTCACCGCCGCGCACGCTCACCTGCGCAGGATCAGCCTGCAGGAGTCGCGCGCCGACCAGAGCAGCACGCCTAGCGATCTCTTTGCATGCCACCGAGACGGCGCCGCCGGCCATTACCATGCAGCGCGATCCCCACGTCCCGGTCGAATAAGGAGTCATGGCGGTATCGCCGTGCACGACTTTGATCTTGTCGACATCGATGCCCAGAATTTCGTGCGCTACCTGCGCCAGCGTGGTCTCCAGGCTCTGACCGTGAGATTGCACGCCGACCCGCAGTTCCAGACCGCCGTCCGGGGTCAACCGCGCGGTCGCCTGCTCGTAACCGGGCACCATGGGAATGCCCCAACCGTGATAGACCGAGGTACCGTGAGCGGCCTGCTCGCAATAGGTCGCGAGCCCGACGCCGATCAGGCGGCCGTCCGCTTCGCCCCTCCGCTGGCGCGCGCGCACAGTGTCCAAGTCAATCGCTGACACCGCGCGACGCAACGACTGCGGATAGTCGCCGCTGTCGAAATATTTTTTGGTGATGTTGTTGAACGGCATTTGTTCAGGCTTGACCAGAATCTTTGCCCGCACTTCGTACGGCTCGATTCCGGCTTCGCGCGCGATGGCATCGAGCACCAACTCCAGGGCGAAGCAAACGCCAGTCCGCGCCACGCCGCGATACGGCAGGATCGGGCATTTGTTGGTCGCAACCGAATAGGTGCGGCAACGATAGGACGGAAAGTCGTAGGGGCCCGGCAGGATGCTTGCGACCTGTGCGGCTTCCAGGCATGCCGAAAACGGATAGGCCGAATAGGCGCCGGAATCCACGACGGCCTCACAATCGATGCCGCGCAGCGTGCCGTCGCGATCGGCGTATCCAGTGATCCGATAATGGTGTTCGCGGCAATTGGCGCTGGCCGTCAGATGCTCGCGCCGATCTTCGATCCAACGAACCGGGTGGCCGATGCGCATCGCCAGCCACCCGAGACAAATTTCTTCCGTGAGCAGAATGCCCTTATATCCAAAGCCTCCGCCGACATCGGGCGCGATTACGCGCACTTGGCCTTCGTCGAGCCCGAGGCATTCGGACAGCCCGGTGCGCACGATGTGCGGCATCTGGCAGGCCGAGTAGATCGTAAGCTGCTCCAGCCGCGAATCCCATAAGGCGACAACGCCGCGACCTTCGATCGGCGCCATGCACTGCCGCGCGGTACGGATTTCGCGGGTGACCTTGATGGGCGCGTCGAGTGCCTGCGCGATATTCACGTCGACCGAGCTTTCAAGAAAGACGTTGTCACCCCATTGCTCGTGCAGCAGCGCGGCAGAAGGGTCGCGCGCAGCGAGCATGTCATGCACGACCGGCAATTCGACGAGGTCGAGGGCGACCTGAGCGGCGATGTCCTCGGCCAGTGCGCGTGTCGGCGCGACGCACATGGCCACCAATTCGCCGACGTGGCGCACTTTGTCGGCGGCGAGCGGCGGCTGCTCCGATGGTTTGAAGCCGCGCAGTCCGGAGACCGCCCGGATCGGCTTGACGCCGGCGAGATCCGAGATCCTGAAGACCGTGTTCTTATTCGCGTCGGGGATCTTTATGCCGCGGACGCGCGCATGAGCCACCGGGCTGCGCACGAATGCCACGTCCTTCATTCCGGCGAAGTGCAGGTCAGCGACGAACTGGCCGCGCCCGCGCAGCAGGCGCTCGTCCTCCTTGCGGCGAAGGCGTGCGCCGACGCCCTGCCCTTTCATCGCCGCTCGCTGTTGCATGCAACCAAAACCTTAGTCGGCGGAGGCCCACGAACGCAACCGCGATAGCGCGTATGCTTGCTAATTGCGCACGTTCAAACATACTGAGCACGCTCAACGACCCCTCTGCTCTGGCACTCCACGAGGCTTCAATGATCCGCGAGACGGCCGGCAATTTCGACAGGCAGAGCCTGCGGGGCTTTCTGCACATGGTCGAGACCGAGTATCCCGACGAAATAGTAAGGATTACCGAACCAATCGACCCACGCTTCGACATGACCGCGATCGTGTTCGAGCTGGATCGTGCCGGCAAGAACCCCGTGGTCATGATTGACCGCGTCGACGGCTACGACATTCCCGTTGTCACCAACGTGGCGGCGAACCGGCGGCTGCTTGCCGCATGCCTTGGCGTCGATGGGCGCGATCTGCCCGGCGCCTTCCGGGAGCGATGTCAGAAGTACATCCCGTGCGAAACAGTGGTGCAAGCGGCCTGGAACGACATCGTCATCGAGGGCGACGACGTCGATCTCACCAAGCTGCCGATCACGCTGCAATTCGCCGTTGACGCTGCGCCCTACATTACAGCGGGCCAAATCTCCGCGCGCGATCCCAAGAGCGGAGTCGACACCACCGGGTTTCACCGGCTGATGCTGAAGGGCAAGAATCGCCTCGGCGTATCGCTGCACTCGCGCCGGCGCATGTACGAATTTCACCGCCGCGCCGAGGAACAAGGCAAATCGCTGCCAGCGGTCATCACCATCGGGACGCATCCGCTCCACTACATGGGATCGATGGTTTACGCCTATCCGCCGGATAAGCGGAAGTACGAAATTATCGGCGGCCTGTTCGGCGAGCCCTATCGGCTGGCGCGCTGCAGCGTCGACGATCTTGAAGTGCCGGCGGGCGCCGAGATCGTCATCGAGGGCGAAATCCTTGCCGGAGTGCATGAGCCCGAAGGGCCGTTCGGCGAATTCACAGGTTATGCCTCGTACCGCAGCACGCAGAACGTATTCGTTGCCAAGCGCATCCGCATGCGCAGCGACGCCATCTATCAGTCCGTCACGTCTGGCATGTCCAAGGACCACATCCTGGTTTCGTGCATCACCCGCGAAGGCGAAATTTTCAACGCGCTGAAGCGCAATCTGCCGAATGTGCGCGCTGTACACGTGCCGCACACCACCTGCGGCGGGTTCATGGCCTTCATCTCCATGAAAAAGACTGCCGAGGGCGAGGCGCAGATGGCGGTCATGGCCACCTTCGGCACCGAACTCTATACCAAATACGTGATCGTCGTCGACGACGACGTCGATGTCTTCGATCTTAACGACGTCATGTGGGCAGTCGCGACTCGCGTGCGGGCCGACAAGGACATCTTCTTCGTCCCCAACGCAAAGAGCGCCATTCTCGATCCGACTTCGGACCCAAAGAATTTCACCGTGACCAAGATGGGGATCGACGCCACCCGTCCGGCCGGCCTCGACTTCGCCGAGCGGCTTGTCATCTCCGACGATCAGCGTGCCCGGGCGCGCAAGATCCTCGCCGCAGCGGGAATAAATTTGTAAGGCCCGGAAAATTCGGGGCCGGATACTCGCTCGGGGCGCGTTTGATATGGAACCACCGGCCAAACCGGCGGCGTTACGAGCGCTTATAAGAAAACCTGGAGGAGAGCCACGTGCGCGTGTCGATTAGCGGGAGCTGGATTGTCGCCCATCACGCCGGTCACCACAGCCTCGTGCGCGACGGTGTCGTCGTCTACGAGGGCAATAAGATCATCCATGTAGGTAAGTCTTTTGACGGCCCGGTGGATAAAACCATCGATGCTACGGGCAAGCTAGTCGCTCCGGGCTTTATCGACACCCACGTCCACAGCGGCCATCGCGCGTCGCATCGCCTGATCACCGATACCGGACGGCCGATGTACTACGGCCAGCCTTTCCTTGAGATCAGCGTGCCGAAGGAAGGGAAGGTGGTGAAAGGCGACCCGCGGTACCTCAAACACGGCGATGCAGGTGCGGAGGGCGCGTTTGCGCTCAACGCCGTCTTTACCGTCGCCGAACTTCTTCGCAATGGCGTCACCACGATGATCGAATTCGGCAGCCAGCTTCGCGTTCAGGACGCTCTGCTCGCCGAAGTTACCAGGCTCGGCACCCGCGCCTATCTTGCGCCAGGCTACGATTGCGGACGCTGGGTCGGCGACGAGTTGGGGCGGCTCAAGCGTGTCCGCAACGACGAAATGGGTTTGAGCGGACTGAAGACGGCGCTTGACTGGATCGACAAGTACGACGGCGCGGCGCAAGGCCGCGTGCGGGGCATTCTGGTGCCGCGCGAGGTGGAAACATCGAGCATCGAGCTGCTGCGGCGCACGCGCGAGGCCGCCGACGAGCGCAAGCTGCCGATCGCGACTCACGCCGCCTACAGCGTGCTCGAATTCCACGACACTGTGCGCGAGTACATGAAGACGCCGATCGAACTTCTGGAGGAGCTTGGCTTGCTGCGGCCGACGCTCAACATCGGCCACGGCAATTTCATCGCTGACAACCCCAACCTCAACTACTCCCTCCCGCGCGATCTCGAACTGATGGGCCGCTCCGGTGCCACGATCTCGCATTGCCCGATCAATATCGTGCGCCGGGCGCGTGTGCTCGATAATTGGAAATCGTACCGCGAGGCCGGCGTGAATATCTCGATCGGTTCGGACACCTACCCCCGCGACATGATCATGAACATGCGCACGGCTTGCTACATGGGTAAGGTCATGAGCCACTCATACTTTGCGGCTCCGGCCGGCGAGGTTTTTGAAGCTGCCACGTTGGCCGGCGCCAGATCAGTCGGACGTGACGATCTTGGACGGCTTTCCCCAGGCGCACTGGCCGACATCATCATCATCGACCTCTCTGGGCGCGGCACGCTGCGCTACGGCCCGGTGCGGGACCCGGTCAAGAGCCTCATCGAATGCGGCATTGGAGATGACGTCGATACCGTGATCACCGACGGCAAGGTACGTATGGAAAACGGCATCATTCCTGGCGTTGATTTTTCTCAATTGCGCGCCGACGCGCAGGCGGCGGGCGAAACGATCTGGGCAACGTTGCCGGACTGGGACCCACTCGGCCGAAATGCCGATGAGGCATGCCCTTATTGCTATCCGGAAACCGGCTGACGGCGAACCGGTCCATACGTCAACTTTCCGAATCGCATTCCAGTAACTCCACCTGTGGATGTGGCCGCGTCCCCAGCGTGTGTCGCGAAACGATCACGTCTTGTTGGATGAAACACGATATAGTACGTTGAAAATAACGTGGAGGTCGCGTCGCGGGTCGCGTTTTGCAATTGGAAATGGCCCGTTCGGGCAGCGGGCAAAAAGATTAACGCCGCCGCATATTTCGCTTCGGTCGCGGCGTTACGTAGAATCTCACAACTGCTCCAGGTTTAGTCCAGTACGTCCTCGGTACGCATGACGTATAGCAGCAACGCGTCGGGTGGGTTTTCGTCCAAAAATATAGCTGGTCAATGCGCAACAAAACTTTGGAGCGGGTGATGGCGAAAGAGCGAAATTTCTTGACTGCGGGGTTGCTCGTCTTCGCAGCAACGGCGGCCCTGCTGCCGAGCGAGAGCATGGCGGACGCGCTCACGCGTTCGAGTTGCTGGGTCTATCTCCGCGACAGCGACGGCTCAAAGCGTACTTTATGCTTTTTTGACGCGCCCCGAGTGACGATGACAAATTACAACTACACTGTCGATCATAGTAGCTACACCACATGCAACTGGTCGGGTCACTACTCACAGAGCGGGGAGAAGATAATAGCTACGTTTCCGCAAAATTCCGGTAAATGCAGCAATGGCGCATCGTCGCCGGAAACGACGGCCGTATGTAATTTTTCGGGCGACAGTCTCTCATGTCAGGGCAGCACGATCATCGACAACAAGACCTACGAATTAGACCTCGTATTCAAATGACGGACATCGGGTTTTCTGCTGCTGGGGAGATCGTTAAAGTGACGGGCGGCGAAATGGCCCTCCGCCACAACTCCGGATCGGCAGCGAGCGCGCCAGCAATGCCAATGCGCTGCCGTTGGCCGCCGGGGAATTCGTGGGGACGGCGACTGATTGGGTAGTGTCTCGATACACTGCCGGTTCTTTTGTGAAGGCGCCCTAGGCGGCCTTGAAACCGTTGGAATCCTTTGGGTGCCACCAGCGCCCGCCGATGACGACGCCCTCGGAAACGATGCGACGGTCGCCGGTCAGATGTTCGCCAACGACGTCGACGTAATCGAATTGTCCATGCTTGACCGACAGAACGGTCGCATCGCCAATGCTGCCGGGCTTAAGGCTGCCAAGCTCGGGGCGCTTCAATGCGAACGCGGCGTTTGCCGTCGATGCCGCTATCACGTCGGCAAGCGGCATGCCAAGACACAGAAATTTCGACATGGTGGTGACCTGATCGAACGCGGGCCCATTGATGCAGAGCTTGTGAACGTCGGACGAGATCGTGTCCGGAAGAAAATCATTGGCCAGCATGGCGCGCGCCGTCTTGAAGGCGAACGAGCCTTTGCCATGACCGATGTCGAAGAGAACGCCGCGTCCGCGCGCGTCGAGCACCGCCGGCTTCACCTTGCCCTGCGCGGTGATGGGCGCATTGGGAAATGGCCGGAACGCGTGCGTGAGCACATCGCCCGGTCGCAAGCGGGCGATGACTTCTTCGTAGCTTGGCGGGGGATCGTCGATGTGCGCCATCACCGGCATGCCGACCTCGTCAGCGACTTGCAGCGCAATGTCGAGCGGCACGGTTCCGGAACGGCCGGAAGCGCGCGCTCCTACGCGCACCTTTATGCCCACGATGATGTCGCGATTAGCATTGGCGACCTCTATCGCATCAATCGGCGCCATCAGCCGGATTTCCTCGCTCTCACCGACCATCACGCGTGAGGAGAAGGCGTAGATGCCGGCGAAGGAAACGTGCAGATAAGCCAGGATGCGCACTTGGCTCCGCTCGATCACGTGCTTGCGGAAGCCAGCGAAGTTGCCGGGGCCGGCGCTGCCGGTATCGACGGCGGTGGTGACTCCCGATTGCCGGCAGAAGTCTTCCGCGTCTATTCCCAATGAGGTGCCGCCCCAGTAAACGTGGGTGTGTAGATCGATCAGTCCCGGCGCCACGATCGCACCGTTGAGCTCGCGAATGTCCGCTGCGTCGGTGGTGCTCAAACCCGCTCCGATGCGAGCCACTTTGCCACCAGCGAACGCAATGTCGGTAACCGTGTCGAGCTTCTGCGTGGGATCGACCACGCGGCCGCCGCGCAAGACAAGATCATATGTCACTATGTAATTTCTCCAGGAATGGGCCGCCGCCCAGCTCGCCGTCGTGAAGTAACACCTTAGTCGCCGGCGCGCGTCGGAGCCATGTAGCTCCGGCCCTCGCGCTTTTTCCGGGCTCTTCTAGAACTTGCGCATGGCGCGGTCGATTCGATCCAGGAATTCCGATCGCTGCGCGTCGGTGGCGACATTGAGGTGATAGAGCGCATGATAGTCGGCGCGGGCCCGCCCGCCCGTGAACCAGCGCACATAACGTTTGACGATGCGGCGCGGTGGATCGCACATCCACAGCGCCATGTAACGCGGGCGGCCGTAGGTCACGATGCCGACGATGCGCTTGAGATTGAGCAGCATCGGCTTGGCGTGCGCCGGATCGCTCAAGTCGAAGGCCACGCCCGGAAGGATCATGCGATCGAAGAAGCCCTTCAGCATGGCCGGCAGGCCGAAGCACCAGGTCGGAAACTGCAAGATCAGAATCTCGGCCGAGGTTAGCCGGTCGATATAATCCTCAAGTCCGGCGCGATTGCGCGACTCGTCGTGATAATACCGGCGGGCCTCTTCCGACAAGACGGGGTCGAACTTCTCGGCGTAGAGATCGAGGAGATCGACCTGATGGCCCGCTTCCTTCAACGCGGCCAGCGCCTTGGCGCGGATCGCGGCGTGGAAGCTTTCGGGCAACGGGTGACAATAAATGTAGAGGATGCGCATGGCCGCTGATCCGGCGTTAGACGCGCCTGCAATTTGTGCGAAGCAACGACCATGCCAAGGGTAAGCCTGGACGTGCGCGGCTTAACCCTCCCTAGCGCGGCGGCCAGCAGCTCTGCTGCCGAATTTTGATGCTTTCCAAGCGCGGCCCAATTGGCCAGTCTGAGGGACAAATAGCCCGCAGCCAAAATGCCAAGACCGACGACCAAACCACCAGGACGATGCGAAGGTCATGATGAAATTCAGCTTCGAGAACGCGGCGACCGCCAAGGCCTTCCGCATCAGCCCAAAGGATACGAATTATTTCGTCCTGCTGTTCGATCGGGAAAAGGACGATATCGAAAACATTTTCGTGGTCGAGATTTTCACCAAGGGCGGCGCCACGCCGCCGAACGAGCACGCGCACGCGCACGAGTTTTTCTATGTTCTCGAAGGCGAAGGCAAAGCGCGCTGCGAGGACAAGACCATGCCGATCAAGCGCGGCGACGCGCTTTTGCTGCGTCCCGGCAGCGAGCACGTGATCGAGAATACCGGCTCCGGCAAGCTCTATACCCTTACGGTGATGACGCCGAATGAAGGCTTCGCCGAACTGATCCGCGGCGGCGAGCCGGTCGCGCTCGACGAGGAAGACCGGAGGGTTTTGGGAGCGGCCCAATGGACCAGAAGCTGAAACCTCCCGGCGTGCCGCTCGGCACCGCACGCGCCAATCAATGGCGCGTCAGCGAAGCCCACGCCGACCTTGTGCGCGCCTCCGCGAAGCCCCGCCCGATCACGGTTGACGCTGGCAATCGCGTGGTGACCTTCGACCTCTCGCGCACGGCCATTATCGTCGTCGACATGCAGAACGACTTTTGCCATCGCGACGGGTGGCTTGCGCATATCGGCGTCGATGTGGCGCCAGCGTGCCAGCCCATCGCGCCGCTCTCGAACCTGCTGCCCCTGCTGCGGCAGGCGGGCGTGCCGGTGATCTGGCTCAATTGGGGCAACCGCCCGGACCGGCTGAACCTGAGCCCCGCCCTGCTCCACGTCTACAATCCCACCGGCGCAGGCGTCGGCCTTGGCGATCCGCTGCCGGCAAACGGCGCGAAGGTGCTTGAGTTTGGCAGCTGGGCCGCGGCCATCGTCGACCAGCTCGCAGTCGAGCCCTCCGACATCCACGTGGCCAAATACCGGATGTCGGGCTTTCAGGACACCATGCTGGACAGCATCCTTCGCAATCTCGGCATAACGACTCTTCTATTTGCCGGCGTCAACGCCGATCAATGCGTAATGTGCACCCTGCAGGACGCCAATTTCCTCGGCTACGATTGTCTGTTGGTCGAAGATTGCACGGCGACCACGTCACCCGACTACTGCATGGCAGCGACGCTCTACAATGTGCGCCAGTGTTTTGGGTTTGTGACCAACTCCAATGAAATCGCCACCGCGCTGGAGTGAATCGTCATCGCGATCTTAATCCTACCATAGCTCAGAATAATCGGGCGGCTTGGCGCGCAGGATTTCGCCGCGATCAATGACCACGCGATCCGACTGCGGCCGGCACACGATTTCGTTGATGGTTCGCGCGTTGAGCACGATGAGGCGCGCCGGCTCGCCAACAGCAACGCGGCCGTGGTCGGCGAATTTCCCGATCGAGGCAGGATTCGTGCTCACCAAAGCCGGCGACCCGGTCAGCGGATGGTCGAGGTGCGCGATGCGCACCGCCTGCCGGAATGTGTCGAGCACGTCGTGGTCGCCATAGGCATAAAAGCTGTCGCGGCAATTGTCGCCGGCCGCGGCGACGCGGATGCCGCGGCGGCCCATTTCCTGGATAACGGTGACGCCGCGCCATCGCGGCGTGCGGCCCGTCGCGCGGTCCTGCAAATACATATTGACGGTCGGCAGCGTCACGATGGCGATTTCGGCTTCGGCCAGAAGATCGAGCGTGCGGTCGATCACATCGTCGGGCTGATTGGCGAGGCTGCAGCAGTGCCCGCACACCACGCGGCCTTTGTAACCGTGCCGCAGCGCTGCGCGGGCGACGTGCGGCAACGCCGCCGATGCGGGATCGTGGGTCTCGTCCACGTGCAGATCGATGTCGAGATCATGCCGTATGGCGAGGGCGAACAGCCGATCGAGCAGCGCATCGACGTTGTCGAGCGTCGCGGCATGGTCGCCCACAGCGGCGCGCGTCACACCGCCAAGCAGGCCTTTCGATTTTGCCACCGTGGCGGCGACGCGATCGCCGAACTCGTCCTGCAACAGCCCGATCGGACATAGCGACACCGCCTGCAGGTCCACCTTGCCGCGCCACTCCTCACGCATTTCGCGCACGGCCTGCCAGTTTCGCTCGATCGTCTCCTGATAAGTGTCGATGTGAGTGCGAATGGCCGAGACGCCGTGCGCGTGAGCGCAGCGCAAGCCGAAATCCATGCGCCGTCGTAGATCCGGGACGGTCCAATAAACGCGGTCCGCGATGGCCCCAAGCCGAGCATTGTGGAACGTGCCATCGGAATTTGGGCTGCGATCGACCGAGTGCCCCTTGTCGAGGTGCGTATGAATGTCGATCAGCGTTGGCCAAACTTGGCGTCCGCCGAGATCGACACGCGGCGAGCCCTCATCAGGTTGCACGTTGGCCGTCTCGATGCGCGCGAGTTTGCCGCCCTCGATCAAAAGAGCGGAGTTGACGACGCCTTCGTTGTCCTTCGACGCTGACGAAGCCACGTCGCCGCCGAGCATGCAGGCCGGCACGCGCGCATTCACAAGCCAATAACGGCCCCCGGTCGGCCAGGATATGTCAGCGAACTGGAGGGGCATCGGCGTCGTAAAGTCGGCTCAGCGAAAATGCGGTCATGTCACGTAACAAGGCAATGAATCCATCGACTTGATGCTCGGCGGTCTTCCTGCCTTTTGCGGCCGTGGCCTTCGACGCATCGCCTATGGCGCCCTCGGCATTCAGGTCCTGCGCAATCCAGCCGAAGGCGTGCTTACCATCGGCAGAGAGTTTTTTGAACTCCTTCTCCATGGCAATCGCGGATGAGACAAAGTTCTTTGCGTCAGCCATGCGCACGATGTCGGGGCGGAATTGCAGCATGAGCGACGTTTCGATGTCGCCGCCGTGAATGCCGTGCTGCACTTCAATCGGATCGTACATCCCGTCCGGAAGGCCGAAGCGCCCCCAGTTTGTTGCGACCACGAGCATGCCGAATTGAACTCGCAACTCGCGCGCGACGGTCGCCAACACCTGCACATTGCCGCCGTGCGAGTTGGCCAGAATCATCTTACGCAAACCGGCGCGGTGCACGCCCTCGCCGATTTCGACGAGCAGACGCGACAGGGTCTCCGCGCACAGACTCAAGGTGCCGGGCGACAGCAGATGCTCGTTCGACTTGCCGACATATTGCATCGGCAAAACCAGCACGCTGAGATCTCTCGGAAGGCGTTCCTTCAACAGCGCGATCATTCCCTCGGCGATCGCGCTATCGGTCATTACCGGCAGATGCGGGCCATGCTGCTCGATCGCCGCGACCGGCAGGATCGCAATGGTCTTTTCGGGGTCAAGGGCTTTGAAATCCTTGCTCCGCAATTCGGCCCAGTAGAACGCGCTTCCCGGCAAGCTTCCCTCCCTCGGCAAGATCACACGCAAAGCCCATACCAGGACAGCGACGCCCGCCCTGCGACGCAAGCCTGGCTGGTTTTGCCGTGTCACTACTCCCTGCTCATCGATTAACCCGTCTTGCTCAAAAAATCAGCGGCCAAGCCGGCGCGCCATTCCTAGAGGGAAATATGACGCGAATTGGAAGGGCTCAAATCAAGTGAAGCAGCCGCCAACGGGCCCGATGGCCGTACCGAGGCATGGCGTGCGCCTTGCATCCGTGGGAGCAATAGCATCCAGCACGCGCAGGACCCACCATGCCTCCCATCGTCCTCCCCCGATTCACCGCCCTATGTCTCGCCGCCATCCTCACCTTGTCCCTCGCGGCGCTTCCCGCCAGGGCCGCCGACAAGGTGACCTTTCTGACCAGTTGGTTCGCTCAGGCCGAGCACGGCGGCTTCTATCAGGCCAAAGCCACCGGGCTCTACGAGAAGGAGGGTCTCGACGTCACCATCAAGATGGGCGGACCGCAGGTCAACGGCATGCAGCTCCTGCTTGGTGGCGAAACAGACATGATGATCGGCTACGACTTTCAGGTCCTTAACGGCGTGTCGAAGGGATTGCCCGTCATCACTGTCGGAACATCATTTCAGAAGGACCTGCAGGGGATGATGACGCACGCCGACGTCAAAGACCTCGGCGGCTTGAAGGACCGGACCATCCTCATCGCATCATCGGGGCGCACGTCATGGTGGCCGTGGGTCAAGGCAAAATTCGGCTACAGTGAGTCGCAATTGCAGCCTTACACGTTCAACCTGCAACCCTTCTTCGCCGACGATAAGATCGCGCAACAATCCTACCCGTCGTCGGAGCCATATCAGGCGCTGCAAAAGGGCGTGCCGGTCAACTTCTATCTGTTTGCCGATTACGGATATCCGCCCTACGGCACCACCATTGTCACGACGACGAAGTTCCTAAGCGAGCACACGGACGTGGTGCGCCGTTTCGTCAAAGCATCCATGGAAGGCTGGAAGAGCTACCTAAAGGGCGACCCGGCGGCCGCCAACAAGCTCATCCAAGCCGACAATCCCAATATGAGCGATGGCCAGATCGCCTTCGGGATCAAGCGGCTCAACGAACTCCAGATCGTCGATGGCGGCGATGCCAGGACCATGGGCATCGGCATCATGACCGAAGCGCGCTGGAAGCAAACCTACGATCTGATGGTGGCCTCTGACCTGCTGCCGAAGGACACTGATTGGCACAAGGCATTCACGACAGATTTCGTGAAGGACCTCAAAATCATGTGGTGATCGCGACGGCGATCATTAGAATTCCGGGTCCGACGGCATGATGTTCGCCGCAAGCGGGAAAAAAATCGCCGAGATATTACCGCCGCTCGTCGTCGGCATTTTGATCCTCGCGGGCTGGGAAGCAACGTGCTGGGCTTTCGCCGTGCCATCGTACCTGGTGCCGTCGCCCAGCCTGATCGCCAAGACCTTCGTTAGCAACGCGCCGGCGCTGCTGCATTCGCTCATGATCACGCTGCGGGTGACATTGATCGCGCTTGCCTTATCGATCGCCATCGGCACGAGCCTCGCATTCCTATTCGTGCAGAGCCCGATCATCGAGCGCAGTTTCTTCCCCTATGCGGTGATCCTTCAGGTTACGCCGATCGTCGCCATCGCGCCCCTCATCATTATCCTCGTTAAAAATACGCAAGGCGCCCTGATCATCTGTGCCACGATCATCGCGGTGTTTCCGATCATCTCAAACACCACGATTGGCCTGCGCAGCATTGATGCGGGTCACCAGGATCTCTTCGCCATCAATCGCGCGACGCGCCTGCAAAATCTCACTTATTTGCGGATTCCAAGCGCCCTGCCCTATTTCTTTGCTGGCCTGCGGATTTCCAGCGGCCTGGCCCTGATCGGCGCGGTGGTGGCGGAGTTCGTGGCCGGAACCGGCGGCCGCAGCGCCGGGCTCGCTTACGAAATTCTGCAATCAGGCTACCAGCTTGACATTCCCCGCATGTTCGCGGCGCTGTTTTTGATCACGCTCGCCGGCATCGCTTTATTCACGATCATGGTAGGGTTGTCGAAGCTGGCGCTCGGCTCGTGGCACGAGAGCGCGATCGTCAGAGAAACTTAGCAGGCATCCGGGCAAGAAGAAGACGGAGGACGACATGTTGACGACGAAACAAAATGTTTTGCGCCGCTTTTGGTATGCGATCATCGCCATGGATGAGCTGAAGTCCGGGCCAAAGCCATTTCGGCTGCTCGGCGAGGACATTGTGCTGTTTCTCGATGGCGAGGGTAAGCCGGCGGCACTCAAGGACCGCTGTTGCCACCGCACCTCGAAGCTCTCCAAGGGCTGGTGCAATGATGGCAATCTCGTCTGCGGCTATCACGGTTGGACCTACGACCGTACCGGCAAAGTCGTGCACGTGCCGCAGATGCTGGTGCAGCAGGACGTCCCGGCCTACAGGACTCCGGCCTATCACTGTGAATCGCGTTACGGCTACGCCTGGGTGGCGCTCGACGAACCGCTCTCGCCAATCCTCGACGCCGACGAAGAACATGATCCGAAGTACCGCCGCATCCCGCAGTTCTACGAGGTTTGGAACACGTCGGCACTGCGCTTGATGGAGAACTCGTTCGACAACGCGCACTTCGCTTTCGTGCACAAGGGTACGTTCGGCCAGATCGAGCACCCAGTACCGGAAAAGTACGAGATCAAGGAAACCGATTACGGTTTCGAGGCCGAAACGCTCATAACCGTTGCCAATCCTCCGGTGCAGTACCGCATCTCCGGCTCCAAGGAGCCGACCACGAAGCGCCACATGCGCAACAAATGGTACATGCCGTTCTGCCGCAAGCTCGACATCGAATACCCGTCCGGCCTGCGCCACATCATCTTCAATTCGGCGACCCCGATCGACGACGATCACATCCAGGTCGTGCAGTGGCTCTACCGCAACGACACCGAGGATGACTGTCCGGCGCAACTGCTCATCGACTGGGACTTCAAGATCACCCGAGAAGACAAGGAGATGATCGAATCGACCGATCCGGACACGCCGGTCGACATGTCGCGGCGAATCGAAGCTCACATGGTTTCGGACCGGCCCGGCATGATCATGCGCCGGCGACTGATGAAATTGCTTGAAGAGAACGGCGAGTCGGAAGTGTTTGCGCCGCGCAACGCCGGCACGCGCGTCCCGGCCATGGCGGCGGAGTAGCGCACGTCATGCGCCGCCTCACCGGCGGATCGAGCGCACGATGAGCACAGTCGTTCCCATCAAGGCTGCATCGGATCCAGCGCCCACAAAGCCAACGGCGCCGGCGGCCGGCCGGCGGCCGCTGTTGCGGCTTTCGGATATCTCAAAATCCTTCAGCGGCGGCACGACCGCGCTTGCCGGCGTCGATCTTACGATCCACCCCGGCGAGTTCGTCAGCCTGCTTGGACCGTCGGGCTGCGGGAAGTCGACGCTGTTGAAGCTGATCGCGGGTTTGGCCTCCCCCACGTCGGGCACGATCGATTGGCCGCAATCGACCTACACGGCGGAGGGCATTGCTGAACCGGCGCTTGGCTTCGTCTTTCAGGAGCCGACTCTGCTGCCGTGGCGAACCGCGGCCAACAATGTCCAATTGCCGTTATTGCTTGCCGGCGCGGACAAGCGCGAAGCACAGCAACGGGTCGACGAAGCGCTGGCGCTGGTCGGATTGGCCTCGTACTTCCACCTCTATCCGCGGCAATTGTCGGGCGGCATGAAGATGCGCGTGTCGATCGCGCGGGCGCTGGTGACGCGACCGAAAATCCTGCTGATGGACGAGCCCTTCGCAGCGCTCGACGAAATCACCCGCATGAAACTGAACGACGAGTTACTGGAGTTGTTCGCTCGGCAGAACCTGACGGTCATCTTCGTCACGCACAGCGTCTATGAATCCGTATTTCTGTCCACGCGTATCGTGGTGATGGGTTCGCGGCCCGGCCGCGTCACGGCAGACATTCCGATCGATGTGAAATACCCGCGCACGGAGGAGTTTCGCACCTCGCCGCTTTACAACGAGCGTTGCCGGTTCGCGTCGGCGGCGCTGCGCTCTGCCATCAAGGCCGGCGATACGGACTGACGGACTGATTGGGCGCGCTATCCCGCGCGAGTGAGGCGTCCAAGTGCTGCAAACTGCGGACGTCAACGATCAAATTCATGCACAGTTGGTGAAAGCCGGCGTGCATCTTGCTGCGACTCTGCCCGACGATTGGCTCAACGGGCTGATCCGGCGCGTGGCGCGCGATGATGGCATGCGCCACATCCCGGTCGGCCGCGAAGCCGAAGCCATCGCGATCTGCGCCGGCGCATTTTTCGGCGGCGCGCGCTCCGTCGCCATCATTGGCAACACGGGGCTGCTCACCTGCACCGGCGAGATGGCGACGCTGTGCTTGCGCCACGCGATTCCGGTGTTCTGCGTGGTCAGCGAGCGCGGGTCCATCGACGATCACATGATCTATCAGGAAGTTCAGGGGCGGCGCACCATTCCGCTGCTGCAAGCGTACGATTTCCCCTACCGGATTATCGACAGCGTGGACGAGATCGAGACCATCCCCGACGCCTATGAGTGGCACCGTTTGCAGAAACGGCCGTTCGTGCTGTTTCTCACTAAAAAGCTGCTGCGCCTCAAAAAGTCATGAAGACGAACGCAGCCATGAAGGTGCTGGCGGCCCACCGCGGCGACGCGGTGGTGGTGTGCGCACTCGGCACCGCGGCCAACGAGTGGTGGGCAGTCACGCGCAGCGAAGACTCATTTTATATGCATGGCGCCATGGGTTTCGCCGCGAGCTTCGCCCTTGGACTTGCAGTCAGCATCCCTGAGACGCCGGTCTGGGTACTCAACAGCGACGGCTCGCTGTGCATGAATCTCGGGTGCCTGCTCACCGAAGCCGGGCAACAGCCGAAGAACCTGAAGCACTTTGTGGTGGATAATCAGTGCTACCGGACGGTGTCCAACATGCCGATGGTCAATCAGAATGGAGCGGACTACGCGGCCATTGCGCGCGCCGCCGGCATTGACCGTACGATGACCGTCGACGACGCCGAGGAGCTCGATCGTAAGATGCCGGAGATCAATGCCGCGCCCGGACCCTATTTCGTCCGCCTGCGCGTCGAAGCCGAGCCGGAATACCGGCGACCTCCGCCATTCAGTTATGAAGGGCCGGAGATGAAATATCGCTTCGGCCGGGCGCTGGAGAAAAAGCTTGGGATCAAAGTGTTCGGGCCGACTGGCTTTTAGGACAGGATGACCGGCGGGAAAGCCTTAGCCACCAAAGGAATTCACGGAAACTGCCCTGCGCTATCCCGCTAAGGGCGCCGGAATGACACCGGATCGCGCAACGTCGGTTGCCAGCGCGCTGTCGCCACCCGTGTCGACCAGGACGAGCGGTGCGGCGGCAACACGGTTTCGGCCGTCCGCCTTGGCGCGATAAAGCGCACGATCGGCAGTGACGAGCAGTGACGACAACGTACGGTTTGATTCATTCATCATCGCCACGCCGGCGCTGACGGTGGCATTGGTCGCCAATCCCGCAAGCGGCGTCTGTGCAAATTCGCCGCGCACGCGTTCGGCCCCACGCATCGCCTCGGCTATCGGCGCATCGGTCAACAGCAAGGCGAATTCCTCGCCGCCGACGCGGGCAAATAGATCGCCCGGCCGCGTCACGGTGGAGACCAAATGCGAGAACGCCTGCAACACGCTGTCGCCGGTTTGATGACCTCCGGTATCGTTGACTTCCTTGAAGCGGTCCAGATCGAACAGCAAAAGCGCGGCCGACCGCCGGTCGGCGATCGTCTGTTCGAGCAGCGGACTGCCAAATTCGAAGAAAGCGCGGCGATTGGCAATGCCAGTCAGCGAGTCGGTGAGCGACGCTTTTCTCTGCTCAAGCTCAGCCCTTTCTTTGGCCATGCTCATACGCAGGAACGCCAGGCAATAAGTTGCGAACAGCGCCTCGAACGCCATGATGCAAACGCCGAGGCCATAGGGCTGACCGATGGGTGGCCGTGTAGCCAAGAAGCTCACCAGAGGCACCCGCGCCAGCATGAAGGCCGCGTGCAGCACCAGGAGCGCCCTAGTGGGCCAGCGAGACATTAACTCGCGATCGCGCCCATCCCGCACTTCGCGCGCGCTGAACAGCAGATAGATCGCGCAAATAATGGACGCCAGCACGATGCGCGACTGCAACGATTCCAAGAAGCCGGAAAAACGGCAGGCCACTAGCCAGACCACAGGGCCGGCGGCGATCAGCGTGACGCTGACGCGCCGTCCTTCGAAGCTGCGCGCACCGGCCCACATCACACCATAGGCACTACAAATCAGCGTGTTGGCAATGCAGATCGACCAGCTTTCGGGGCTCGTTCTCCCCAAAGCCATCAGCCCCACGCCCGCGGAGCCAATCAAGTAAGAGAGGCCCCACAACGCCAGGGACGGCTCGCTGCGATTCTGCATCCAGGCGAACAGCAGCAACAGCCCGCCCGTGACACTGACAAACATCGCCACCGCGCACAGGGTCGGCAGATCAACGAAACTGGAACTCAAAACCGGCACCGCGCACCCCAACGTCCCCCAGCCCAAGAGCCGGTATGCGCATTTTTACCGAGCAATAATCGCAATCCGCTTGTGATATTTTATAAAAGCCAGTCCGTCGCGTTTAGAATTCGGATACCATCGCGACCGGCTCACTGAAAATGCGATAAAGCCTTTTCCGCCAGCCATTTAAGTGCGGCCTCCGCGAGCCATCGGCAACTTTCGTTGGTTAGCTGCAGGAGGCTCTTGCGCTGCCCTTTCGCCGCTCCATCTAAGCGCGCCGGTGAACTGCGCCGTTTGTCGCGGCGACGGCGCGCGAGTGACGTTGGCGATGAAGAATCTGACAGCGATGCGACAGGACTCTCACACTGTGCGGCTTGTCGCGCGCGCTCGGGCGTCGTGTTGCCTTGCTTCTCCTTCGATTGGCCGGCGGATTCGTCTACACGCCGGAGACGATAGATTTTTCCAAGTACGGCCGCTCGCGAAGCGTCCAATTGCGAGGCGATTGCGTCGGCTGTGGCACCTTTGGCCCACAACGCCTCAAGCTGAGATACACGCTGATAAGTCCAAGGAACTTGGTCGCCGGGCATAGCTTCTCCTTGCGCAGAAGCTGATTGGGCTTGCCGCGCTGATTGTCACTGGTCAGAGGACGAAGGGTACGTTACCGTAGTCCCAATAACAGTGACAGTCAAGTCACATTTCGCGAAGCTCGGGGACTTGAGGCGCTGGCAGCCGCAAACCGAATCAGTGACAATGGATTCATGGCGCGAAAAACCAAACCGGGCCCGCAACACACCGGCCTCTACTATGCGCGCGAAGCGCGGCGCATGAGCCGCTCCGAACTGGTGAGGCGGTCGGGCGTTTCTAAGCAGCAGTTGTCGCGGCTTGAGAACGCACAAATCAGGCTGCGGCTCGACCACCTGAAACCCTTCGCCGACGCGCTCGGCTACACACCCGAACAAATTCTGCTGTGGGGACGGTACCCCGGCACCGGCGGCCACATCGAATCAAGCGATGTGCTGCGCGAAGAACTCGGCGGCGACGAGCCGCTCGGTCCGGCTCCCGGCCAAGTGCCCGAGCTCGACACCCGCGCCGGAATGGGCGGCGGCGGCGTCCCCGCCCGCGAAGTCCGCAAGGAGGGACGCCACGCAGACCCGATTAAGCCCGAGGGTTGGCTGTTTCCCTCAAGTTTCGTGCGCGAACAATTGCATTCTTCGTTGACGCGGCTCCTGGTGGTCGACACCACCGGGGACAGCATGACGCCAACCATAGACTCCGGTGACCGCGTGATCGTCGACACTGGCCACAAGACACCTTCCCCCGATGGGCTTTACGCCATTCGCGACACGTTCGGCAGTATCGTTGTCAAACGCCTGCAATTGATCCGCTCGTCACGCCCGACGCGGGTGAAAATCATTTCCGATAATGCGAATCATCCCACCGAAGAAGTAGCCCTCAGCGAACTGGAAATCGTCGGCAAAGTGCTCTGCGCCCTGAAGCTATTTTGAACGTCGCGCTGGCCGATGATGGCCTGCTGAGGCGGCGCTGACCTTTTTCCTCGACCGTCCTTGATTTTCCCACCGTTCTGGAAAGACGGTATAAATTACCAATTCAGTTACCACGCTTGACAGTTGTCTCTTTTTCCGGTACCGCTTCCGCGTCTCACAATTTGCAACGAACTCAACTCGATGCCTTACCGGCCGCGCCAACAGCGTGACCTCGAGCGCGTGGGCCGTGCCGCCACCGCGGCGCAGACGCAAGGCCAGTCGGCCATGGACGTCGCACTGGCGCAAATCGGCGCCATGTTCGGCGAGGCGTCCATCATCAACGTCTTCAAGCTCAAAGTCGAACGGTTCCTCCGGCTCGATCCGCAGGATGAGGAGGTGCGGGCGCGTTTTGGCGTACGGGCGCAGTTGCTGCGCGGGCGCAACCTCGATGGTGCGGTCGCGCTTGTCGAGTGCTGGTGGCGCGACGAACGCAAAGCCTTTCAAATCGCCAGCGCCCTCGGCCGCGGCAACCGGTTATCGCTGGAAGTGCTGGCAGAGCTTCGCCTTATTCTCCGGATCATGCGCTTCAAACAGATGCAGGCGGAGTTTTCGCAAATCATCGCGGAACTGAACGACGAAGCGATAGCCGAAGCGGCGGAATGAAAAATCTCCGTGGCCCTTAGGATTGACCTTGCGTAACAAGACGGATGTGGAGCTCGCGCAATTGCTTCGCCGTGACTTCCGAAGGCGCGCCCATCATCAAATCTTCGGCGCGCTGGTTCATCGGAAACAGAACGACCTCACGCAGATTCTCTTCCCCGCACAGGAGCATGACGATGCGATCGATGCCTGGAGCGATCCCGCCGTGGGGCGGCGCGCCAAGCGACAGTGCATGCAGCATGCCGCCAAACTTCTTTTCCAGCACGCTTTCGTCGTAGCCGGCGATGGCAAAGGCCTTCTTCATCACATCTGGCCGGTGATTGCGGATAGCGCCGGAGGACAACTCGACGCCATTGCAGACGATGTCGTACTGGATCGCCTTCAGGCTGAGAATCTTGTCGCGATCCGAGGGATCGAGCGCGAGAAATTCCTCGACGGGCAGATTGGGCATCGAGAACGGGTTGTGGGAGAAGTCGATCTTCTTCTCCTCCTCATTCCATTCGTACATGGGAAAGTCGACGATCCAGCAAAGCTCGAAGCGGTCTTTTTTGATCAAACCGAGCTCTTCGCCGACCTTGGTGCGCGCCGCACCGGCGAATTTGACGAAGGCCTGCGGCTCGCCAGCGACAAAGAACACCGCATCGCCCTCTTTAAAACCGAGCCTTGTGCGAAGGGCCTCGGTCTTCTCGGCACCGAGATTGGTCGCGACTGGACCGCGTCCAACGACGGCGCCGTTGTCCGCTGCATAGAAAATATAGCCGAGACCTGGCTGTCCTTCGCCCTGCGCCCACGAGTTCATGCGGTCGCAGAAGGCGCGCGACCCGCCGCCGGGCGCCGGAATGGCCCACACGGCAGCCTTGGCGCTGGCCTTGAGAATGCTGGCAAAGACCTTGAAACCGGAGCCGCGAAAAATCTCCGATACGTCTTGCATGACGATTGGATTGCGCAGGTCAGGCTTGTCGCTGCCGTATTTGCTCAGCGCTTCGGCGTACGGGATGCGCGGAAATTTCGGCGAAACAGGCTTGCCTTCGGCAAATTCCTCAAACACGCCGCGGATCACCGGCTCGACGGCCGCGAATACGTCGTCCTGCGTGACGAAGCTCATTTCCAGATCGAGCTGATAGAACTCGCCGGGCGAGCGGTCGGCGCGTGCGTCCTCGTCGCGAAAGCACGGCGCGATCTGAAAATAGCGATCGAAGCCGGAAATCATGATCAGTTGTTTGAACTGCTGCGGCGCCTGCGGCAGTGCGTAAAATTTTCCCGGGTGTATGCGCGACGGCACCAAATAGTCGCGCGCGCCTTCGGGCGACGACGCGGTGAGGATGGGCGTCTGGAATTCGAAGAAGCCCTGCTCCTTCATGCGGCGCCTGATGGAATCGATCACCTGGCCGCGCTTCATGATGTTGTGGTGCAGCTTGTCGCGACGCAGATCGAGAAACCGATATTTGAGCCGTATCTCCTCGGGATATTCCTGGTCACCGAACACCGGCATCGGCAATTCGGCAGCCTGCCCCAAGACTTCGATCTCGCGCACGTAAACCTCGATCGCACCGGTCGGCAGGTCGGGATTCTCAGTGCCGTCGGGCCGCCGCCGCACTTTGCCGTCGACCCTCACCACCCATTCCGAGCGCAGCGTCTCCGCCACTTTGAAGGCCGCGCTGTCTGGATCGGCCACCACTTGCGTGATGCCGTAGTGGTCGCGCAGATCGATGAACAGCACGCCGCCGTGATCGCGGATGCGATGGCACCATCCCGAAAGCCGCACTTCGGCGCCGATGTCGGTCGCTCGCAGCGCGCCGCAAGTGTGGGTGCGATAACGGTGCATCCTCGATCTCGCCTGTGGGTGAAAGGCCGCGCACAAGCACATGGCGCCGCGCGATTTGTCAAGCGGCGGCGCGTGGCGGACGGCGGCTCGAGCGATTGCCTCGACAGACGCGCCTCAATCTGCACATTGATGCCGTCACAGGGAGTGAGAATGCCCAAAAGACGGAAGAAAGCGGCCCATCCGCCGGCCACAACCATGACGGCGGCTGAAGCCGTCGTCGCCACGCTCATTGGCCATGGTCTCGATACTATCTACGCGCTGCCGGGAGTGCAGAACGATCTTCTATTCGAGGCGCTCTACAAATTCTCCAACCAGCTGCGCACCGTCCACACACGCCACGAACAGGGCGCCGCCTATATGGCGCTCGGCGCGGCGCTCGCCACCGGCAAGCCGCAAGCCTTCGCGGTGGTGCCAGGGCCGGGATTGTTGAACGCCGGCGCGGCGCTGCTCACGGCCTTTGCCACCAATGCACCAGTGCTCGGATTGATCGGGCAAATCCCGATCGGCGACATCGGGCGTGATCTCGGCCAGTTGCATGAGATACGCGACCAGGCCGGGATCGTGGCGCGGCTGGTCGATCATTCGGCGCTTATTCAAAAACCCGAACAAGCGTCGCGGGCGACAGCACTCGCGCTTCGCGCCATGCACACCGGCCGTCCTGGGCCGGCCGCGCTCGAATGCTCCATGGACGTCTGGGGCAAGTCCGGCGCGGTGACTTTGCAAGCGCCGCTGCCGGTCCCAGACACCAAGATCGACCTCGGCGCGGTCCGCAGGGCGGCAAAGCTCCTCGGCGCCGCGAAGCGGCCGCTGATCATCTGCGGCGGCGGCGCGCAGGACGCGTCGGAGGAAGTCACCGCGCTATCGGCGATGCTACAGGCGCCGGTGCTGGCATTCCGGCGCGGACGCGGCGTGCTCGATGGCCGCAATCCTTTCAGCGTGACGTTGCCGCTCGGGCGCGATTTATGGGTCGAGGCCGATGTCGTACTGGCGGTCGGCACGCGGCTTCTCATCCAGCTCCGGCAATGGAGCACCGGCCCCGAGCAGAAAATCGTCCGCGTCGATGCCGATCCGAAGGAGCACAAGCGGCTGCACAAGCCCGCGGTGGCGCTGACCGGCGACGCCGCGCCGATCCTGCGCAGCCTTCTCGCCGAACTGCCGAAGCACAACGCCAAGCGCGGCTCTCGCAAAGCCGAGATGCAGCAACGCCAAGCCGTGTGGCGCAAGCGCTTCGAAACAAAGATCGCCCCCCAGGTGGCCTTTCTCGATGTGATCCGCGCCGAACTGCCGGAGAACGGAATACTGGTCGAGGACATCACCCAAATTGTCTTCGCCGCGCGCGTCGCTTACCCGGTCTACAAGCCGCGCACCTATATCTCTCCCGGGTTCCAGGATCCGCTCGGCCTGGGCTTTGCCACCGCGCTCGGCGCGCAGTGCGCGCGGCCGGACGTGCCGGTGCTCGCCATCACCGGCGACGGTGGCTTCATGTTCACCGCCACCGAGATGGCGACCGCCATGCGCCATCGCATTCCGCTGGTCACGATCGTGTTCAACGATGGTGCCTACGGCAATGTGCGCCGTATCCAGCAGGAGCGCTTCGGCCATCGGCTGATTGCCAGCGATCTCACCAATCCCGACTTTGTCGCCTTCGCCAAGAGCTTTGGCGCCGAGGCCGAACGCGCGCGCGATCCCGGCGAACTGCGGTTCGCGCTGCGGCGCGCGTTCGCCCATCGCGCCGGCCCGACCCTGATCGAAGTTCCGGTTGGCGAACTGCCAAGCCCGTGGGAATTCCTCAACATGGCCACGCCGACAAAATGGGGCTGAGGATCACGGCGGAAAAGTATCCGATGCCGCACAGCGGCCTTGCCACACCCGCGGCATCTGAACCACACTTGCCGCCAGTGCCATGCTGAAGACCTCCGAACCGACGGTGTCCGCGCCGCCAATCACCACAACATCCGAGCTCGCTGCCGCCTGCAGCCGGATGGCGGCGCATCCTTTTGTCACCGTCGACACCGAATTCCTGCGGGAGACGACGTACTATCCGCTGCTGTGCGTGGCGCAGATGGCTTCACCGGACGAGGCCGTGGTCGTCGATGCGCTGGCGCCTGGGATTGATCTCACCCCCTTCTACGCGCTGATGGCGGACGAGAAGGTCATGAAGGTCTTCCATGCAGCGCGCCAGGATATTGAAATCGTCTGGCATGCCGCCAAGCTCATTCCCCATCCGATCTTCGACACCCAGGTCGCCGCCATGGTACTCGGCTATGGCGATTCCATTTCGTACGACCAGCTCGTGCAGCGCATCACCGGCGACGCGCTCGACAAATCGCATCGCTTCACTGATTGGACGCGGCGGCCGCTGTCCGATGCGCAGCTTGCATACGCCATCTCGGACGTGACGCACTTGCGCGACGTCTATCTTGCGCTTGTCGACGATCTCAAGCAGCGCGGCCGCGCCAACTGGGTCGAGGACGAGATGAGCGTGCTGACCTCTCCGGACACTTATCGGATGGAGCCGGAAAACGCTTGGCAGCGCCTGAAGACGCGCGTGCGCAAGCCGAAGGAGCTTGCCGTGCTGATCGAAGTCGCCGCCTGGCGCGAACGCGAGGCGCAGTCACGCGACGTACCGCGCGCGCGTGTCCTCAAAGACGAGGTGATCGCCGACATCGCCGTGCAGGCGCCCACCACGACCGAGAAGCTCAAGCAGTTGCGCTCCCTGCCCAAAGGGTTCGAGCGTTCGCGTTGGGGCGAAGCAATCGTCGCCGCGGTCGCGCGCGGACTTGCCCGCGACATGAAGGCGCTTCCGCTGCAATCGCGCACGCAGCCGGCGACCAACGGCGCCGCCGCCGTCGAACTGCTCAAAGTGCTGTTGCGCATGATTTCCGAGCGCCACCACGTCGCCGCGAAGGTCATCGCCACGGTTGACGACCTTGAGCGCATCGCCGCCGACGACAATGCCAAGGTCCCGGCGCTTGCTGGGTGGCGCCGCGAGCTGTTCGGCGAAAAAGCGCTGGCGCTCAAGCACGGCAAGCTCGCGCTCGCCATCGAGAAGGGCAAGGTGGCGACAGTGGAGCGGGAGTAGTGATCTTAGGCTGGTCAACTACGCCCGTTCGCACGTGACCGTGTACGAGGTCTCGCCCGGCCACAAGCTGATGAAGCTGCGAACCTGATTTTTGTGCGACTCGCATTCCTCCACCGAAGAAAATGGATAGGAGGAAGCTTTCACGACCTGGGTATGGCCATCGTTCCAAAGAAAGTGGAGGACCAAAATCCATTCCATTTCTTACCTCACGTAGTTTCTCGGTGGGCACTCACCGACAAGTCCAAGCAAAACCGATGCCATACGATTGAAAGCCACGACCTGTTACCAACAGGTAAGCGATCTTTCCCACAGCCAAGTTCTTCAATTTCGGGATTTGCACGCCTTATTTGAGCGCAACCGCAATTTATTAAATTGTAATCCATTCATCCGGTCGGCGCGATCGCTTCAGACTCCTTCGGGATCATTCGACGGACGAGGATCGACGCCTCATTCATCCCAAGAGCATCACCGGCTCGCGGCCAATCAAGCGAGCAAGCGAGCGCAATCGGTTCAGCACACGCTCGCCGGCCAGTGCCGCACGTTCGCCTTTAAGCCGCAACGCCAGCCGATGTCGCTCCACCGCAAGCGAGGTGTGAGGAAGCACGCCGGGCATCGCGGCGGAGACCACATAGGCGAGACGAAGCGCGGCACCGAGAACCCGGGCCCGGTCAATCATACGCGTCGAGGCCAATTCACGCAGCCGCAGCGACAGCTCGTCGTCCATCACCAGCCCGACGTGGCGGTAAAAGACCGCAAGCGCCAAATAGGCGCGGCCTGGATGATCGACTGCGGCAAAGCCGCCATGGGCAATGATGTCGAGAGATTGCTCACCCCGGTAGTCGGGATGGGCACGCCAGCCGATGTCCGCCAGCAGGCAGGCTGCCTGCCGCAGCCGCCGTTCCTCCGCCGTCTCCTCAAGGCCGGACGACGACATGAAACGGTCGGTCCATTCGATCAACTCTTCGCCATGACGCGGCGAACGCGAGCGCAGCCGGTTGAGATCGCTCGCCGCCTCGATCAGCGCATCTTGCTCTTTGTCCTTCTGCTTGAGCAACGAGTACAGCAGCCCTTCGCGCACACCCGTCGCGGAGAACACCACCTGTCGCGGCTTGCCGATACGCAGGATATATTCGAGGACCAGCGCGGCGTAGGGCAGAAGCGGTCGCCGCGCACTCGCCACCACATCGATATTGGACAGCGTCTCAACGTCGACACGGTGCAGCAGCTTAGCGAACTCCATCGCTTCGTCGGCGTGGATCGCGTAGCCGTGCATCACGTGCAGCGGATAACCGGTTTGCCACATGTGCAGCCGCGCCAGCGATCGCCACGTGCCGCCGACAGCATAGAAGCTGCGATCCTCGCAGGCCTTGAGCATCGGCAGGGCCGCAAGCGTCTTCTTGACGAACTTTTCCGCTTTCTTGACCGATTTCGCCGAGATGTCGGCAAGCGCGAGGCCGCCAAGCGGCCGGGTTAAACCGCGCCGCGCGCGGGTACCGTGCACGTCGACGAGTTCAAGCGAGCCGCCACCAAGGTCGCCAACTACCCCGTCCGCCCGGTGTACGCCGGAAATGACTCCCAGCGCTGTAAGCTCTGCCTCACGTCCACCCGAAAGCACGTCGATCTTGGAACCGATGGTGCACTCGGCAAGCTTGACGAAGGCGGCGCCGTTCCTCGCGTCGCGACACGCGGCAGTCGCAATGGCCAACACTCTCTTTGCGCCCATGGTCGCGCACAGCGCTGCGTAGCGCTTGAGCGTCGAAAGGGCGTGCTCAACAGCGTCGGCGGCGAGGAGGCCCGTTGATTGCACCTCACGGCCGAGACCGCATAGCGCCTTCTCATTGAACAAGGGCGTCGGGCTTCGCGACAGCCCCTCATAGACGACCAAGCGCACCGAATTCGAGCCGATGTCGACGACCGCAACGGGCGGGCCGTGGTCAAGCCGTCCTTGCGCTTCGAGTTTGGCGCGGGTCATCTTGCGAGTGTTCCGGGTAGACAGGCGGCGGCAGTCCTATCCGATTCGGATCGGATTCGGATCACTTGCGTTCCGGACGCCGCAAGCGAGGAACCGAGTCCTTTGGCGACTTTCCGCGTCCCGACAAGCTTGGGTTGGTCATGAAATAGGTGGTGGCGTTGAAGGCCTCCTCGCCCGGCGCCGGCCTGATCCGGGACGAGGACCCGTCCGAGAGAACCTGCCAGCTCTGCTCGTTGTCCTTCAAATTGGCCATCATGATCTGATCGAGCACCTGCTCGTGCACGGTCGGATTGAGGATCGGGCAAATCACTTCGACGCGGCGGTCGAGGTTGCGCGGCATCATATCGGCGGAGGCAATATAAACGGTGGCTTTCGGATACGGCAGGCCGTGACCGGAGCCGAAGCAATAGATGCGGCCGTGCTCCAGGAAGCGGCCGACAATCGATTTGACGCGAATGTTGTCGGAGAGTCCGGGCACGCGGGGCCGCAAGCAGCAGATGCCGCGTACCACAAGCTCGATCGATACTCCGGCGCTCGACGCGCGATAAAGCGCGTCGATAATGTCCGGATCGACCAGCGCATTCATTTTCATCCAGATGGCGGCCGGGCGGCCGGCCTTGGCGTGCGCGATCTCCTCCTCGATGTGGGCGTGGATGCGCTTGCGCAAGGTGAGCGGTGAGACCGCCATGCGCTCGAGTTCGGCCGGCTCCGCGTAGCCGGTGACGAAATTGAAGACGCGTGAGACATCCCGCGCGATCACGGGATCGGCAGTGAAGAACGAAAGGTCGGTGTAAACGCGGGCAGTAACCGGATGATAGTTTCCGGTGCCGACGTGTACGTAAGAAGCAAGCGAAGCCCCTTCGCGGCGGACCACGAGGGAAAGCTTGGCATGGGTCTTCAGCTCGATGAAGCCATAGACCACCTGAACGCCGGCGCGCTCAAGATCGCGCGCCCAGCGTATGTTGGCCTCTTCGTCAAAGCGGGCCTTGAGCTCGACGACAGCCGTCACCGATTTGCCGGCTTCGGCTGCGTCGGCCAATTCCCTGATGATCGGAGAATCGGCTGAGGTGCGGTACAGCGTCTGCTTGATCGCGACTACGTCGGGATCGCGCGCCGCCTGCTGCAGGAAGTTCACCACCACGTCGAACGACTCGTATGGATGGTGGACGATGAAATCCTTCTGCCGAATAGCGGCGAAACAATCGCCGCCATGGTCGCGGACGCGCTCGGGATAGCGCGGGTTGTACGGAACGAATTCGAGATCCGGCCGGTTCAGGTTCGCGAGCTGTGCCATCTCATTGAGCGCAAGCACACCGTCGACCTTGAACACACTGTCGTCGGTGACGCCGAGGGCCCGTTGCACGAAACCCTGCAGTTCCGCCGGCATGAGCGCTTCGATATCAAGCCGGATCACCGTGCCGCGGCGGCGGCGCTTGAGCGCGGTTTCGAACAACCGCACCAGATCCTCCGCCTCTTCGAGGATTTCCACTTCCGAGTCGCGGATAACGCGGAAAGCGCCGACGCCTTTCACCGCGTAACCCGGAAACAGTTTGCCGATGAAAAGGCTGGTGGCACCCTCGATTGAGATCAGCCGCGCCTGGCCGCTTTCTCCGGCCTGCGGCAAGCGCACGAAACGCTCGATCCGGTTCGGCATGCGGATCAGCGCATTCATCGCCTTGCCGTCTTTGGTGCGCGACAGCTGCAGCGCAATCGAAAATCCGAGATTGGGAATGAAGGGGAACGGATGCGCCGGATCGATCGCCAGCGGCGTCAGCAATGGAAACACGTGGGCGAGAAAATAATTCTCAAGCCAAGTCTTCTCGGCTTTGGTGACATCGGGACCATCGACCAGAACGATGCCGGCGTCCGCGAGGGCCCCACGCAGTTCGCGCCATTGCGTCTGCTGGTCCGTGACGAGTAGCGACACCGCTTCGGCAATACGCACAAGCTGTTCCGCAGGCGTAAGGCCCTCGGGGCTCTTCGTGGTGATGCCGGCGCGCACCTGGGCGCCAAGACCGGCCACACGCACCATGAAAAACTCGTCGAGGTTGTTCGCGGAAATCGAGAGGAACTTGAGCCGCTCAAGCAGCGGATGGGTCGCGTTCGTCGACTCCTCCAGCACGCGCCGGTTGAAATTCAGCCAGGACAGCTCACGGTTGATGAAACGGTCCGGACTTGCGGCGAGCGGCGACTCCGGCTGACGCGGCACGTCCTCGCGGCGCCGCACCGCGCCGGATTCGAGTGCAACAACAGTCGCTTGCGCCCTGTCCGCCATATCAAACCTAACCTCTTGCACAGCGATGATCGTCCCCCTTCGTAACAATTCGATGACCCATCTCCCCAGATAAGGAGGTGGGGTTAATGTCCGTCAAGCCTCCGCAGCGTCACCCGAACCCTGGGCGGGCGCGAGCCCCCGTTTTCCACTCGTTCACCTAATTGTCCCGGAGCATCTCGGCAGCGAGCGCCCGCGTCGGCGGCCGGCCCCGCTGGAGCGCCTCGTCATCCAAGGCGATCACGGCCGCGCGCGCCGCGGCAAAGGATCGCTCGATGTGCGTGGACAGGTAGGTGACGGTGCTTTCATCGAGATCGAGCTGGCGGTCCGCCGCAATCTTGACGATCACGGCGCGCAGCAGCGCATCGTCGGGCGCCTGCAGCGTGACCACGGGTATCGCGCGCAGCCGCGACACCAGGTCGGGAAGGAGAATGGGCCAGGTCGAGGGCGGCGTGCGCGCCGTGAACAACAGGAACGCCTCCTGTTCACGGGCAAGATTGATCAGATGGAACAGCGCACGTTCATCCGCCGCTGCGGCTTCCTCGACGACCAGCGCGCCGGTCGCAAGTGAGGGTAGAAGGTCGCTTTGCGTGAGTGCGCGCCCGGAAATGACCCGTGCGCCGGCTGCCATCGTCCAAGTCGCGGCGAGGTGCGACTTGCCCGATCCCTCAGGTCCCACCAGCGCCACAGTATTGGCCGGCCAATCCGGCCAGCCGTCGACGAGCGCCAGCGCCGCCGCATTGCACGGTCCGGATAGGAAATCCTCGCGGGCATAACTTTCGGCGTGATCGAGCGAGAGCGCGAGCTGGCGCGGGCGAGAAGCCATGACGCCTAATTTCTATCGGAGCCAATGAGCGGCTTGGCAACTCTATGGGCCATCAGCGCCCGGTTCCAAACGAGTTCATGTGGCGGAGCCATTCCGCGAGATAGAAGGCGATGGACAACAAGGTCAAGGCGGCCACCACTACGATACCGGCCTTCTCCAAAGTGGGGGTATCGAACCCGAAGCTCTTCTCACCCAGTACCAACGTCGCCAACAGGATCTGCATCACAGTGTTCACTTTCGAGACCGGATGCGGCCTGACCTGCATCGGCATTTCCACCAGCCAGGACAGCATGAAACCGCTGATGATCATGATGTCGCGCGACACGACGAGAATGACCAGCGAGATCGGCAGCGCCCTGGCGATGCCAAGCGCGACATAGATCGATACGAGTAGCGCCTTGTCGGCAAGCGGATCGAGGTAGGCGCCAAGTTCGCTCTCCATGTGGAAGCGCTTGGCTAGGAAACCATCCACAGCGTCGCTGATCCCCGCAATCACAAAGAGAGAAAATGCGAGCAGCATCTCTCCCGATATGATTGCCCAGACCACGACGGGCACCAGGATGATGCGCCCCAAGGTGATGAGGTTTGGAATACTCAAACTGCGCCCCGGCTCCGCGTACACCTCGCCGGGCTGCGGCTTTCGTCTTTGCCCAGCCCGCAGGATCCCCAATCCCGCAAATTCCCCATGAGGGTACGCGCTGACGGCAATTATATCGCCTTGCTCACGCTTGCACACCGGGCGATTTGCCCGTAGGAGGCGCCAGCCATACCTTCCTGCCAGGCAAGGTGAAACACTCGATTTGGTGGCTCCGTGAACAAGGCGCGCTACGCGACTGCCGGCGTCGACATCGATGCCGGCAACCGCATGGTGGAATTGATCAAGCCGTTGGTACGCGGGACGGCCCGCCCCGGCGCTGACGCAGTGATCGGTGGTTTCGGGGGTTTGTTCGATCTCAAGGCCGCCGGCTTTTCCGATCCGATCCTCGTGGCGGCAAACGACGGTGTGGGGACCAAGGTCAAGATCGCCATCGAGACTGGCCGCCACGACACGATCGGCATCGATCTTGTCGCCATGTCGGTCAACGACCTTATCGTGCAAGGCGCCGAGCCGCTGTTCTTTCTCGACTACTTCGCGTGCGGCAAACTTGATCCCACGGTGGGCGCCGCGGTGGTCGCGGGAGTCGCCGCGGCCTGCCGTGAGGTGCGCTGCGCCCTGATCGGCGGCGAGACGGCCGAAATGCCCGG
>Ga0070731_10000381_pt1 | contig 62633 bp, 44 predicted proteins | sample Coa_R1_2_FD_66448 | JGI IMG/M metagenome (GOLD analysis project Ga0070731, IMG submission 66448) | Surface soil microbial communities from Centralia Pennsylvania, which are recovering from an underground coalmine fire - Coalmine... | ecosystem: Environmental > Terrestrial > Soil > Unclassified ... | reverse complement strand
GTCAGCTTTGTTCAAAGTATACCCGTAGGGCGGCATTTCCGGTGATTTGTTCAACGCCGGACCGCCGTGCCCGATGATGGAAACCAGGTCCGCATCGCTCATGGCGTTCAGCGTCGCGCCTTCGGTGAACGCGTGCGGCTTGGCCGTCAGGTTATCGTGATTCGAAACCCGCTCCGGAGTGGATTCCGTATCGTGGCACCGCGAACAATATTGGTCGTTCAGCACACGACCCTGCTGTTGCTGGAGGCCGAGCGCGATTTCGTCCAGGCGCAGCTCCACGGATTTTCCGCCTTTCACAATCGTGGAGGCGTTGATCTGATAGCGGCCCGCGCTGCTGCCCAGGGTCACCGCGGAACTGAACTGGCCATCCGGGCCAGTCAAACCCCAGGGCGGTGAGGCCGCGGCCCCACCGGGTGTGCGAAAGACAACGAGGGCGCCGGCGACCGGGCTCCCCTGCACGTCGTTTACCTGCACAACCACCGGCTGGTCCAGCCCGGCGCCGATGCCAGCCACCTGCTTGCCTCCGCTGACTTCGGTAATCGCGGCTCCGAACGCCTTGGGCGAAACGGCGAGAAAAGTCCCGCCTGTTTGGGTGGGCCGGCTGCATCCGGCCAGGATGATCAAAGCGAATGCCGCACAAATGAGGCGCCTCATTTCTTGGCCGCCTCCTTATTCTGTTTTATCAGGAAGGCAGTCAATGCGCGCGCATCTGCATCGCTCATGTTGCGGTTAGGCTCCTGCGTCCCGGGGCGGAGCGCCTGCGGATCTTTCAGCCAGTGGAAGATCCAGGCCGCGTTCAGCCGCGCTCCCACCTGAGTCAGCGTCGGGCCGATGTAGCCTTTATCGTTCTGCGGGTCCACGATATGGCACGCCTGGCAGGCGTACTTGGAATAGAACAACTGCCTGCCCGACTCCACATCGCCCGCGCTGAACTTCGCCGGATCAAAATCGTCACGGTCGAAGTCCGGCGTCTGGTAGACCGTCAACAGATAATCGGCGATGGTCTCGGCCTCCGCGCCGGTCACATTGAAGCGCGGCATGCGGCGGATCAGGGCGGGACGCAGCGTGTTGGGGTTCTTCATGAAGCTCACCAGCCAGCGGCGCTGCACGGAGCTTCCTTCAAAAGTCAGATCGGGGGCCATATCGCCGCCGCGGCCGTTGATCGCATGACAACTGAAGCAATTCATGTCAGCCATCAACTGGCCGGCCTTACCGGCGGGCCTGTAGTTCGATTCGCGCTTGCCCGCTACGCGCAGCGCCTCCGGCAGCGTCCGGGCGCGTTCGGTCTGCGCGAGCAGGGCAGTCACCAGCGCATCCACCTGCGGCTGCGTCAGCGTGTATTGCGGCATCTTTGAGCCGGGGAACGTGTGCGGCTGGCGGATCTTGGCTTGCAGGTAGTCGGGCAGCGTGTGCGCCACGCCCGGCGCAAACACGATCTTCACCAGCGACTCGCTGCCCACGATGGTCAGCTCCGGCGCGAAGTTGTCCGGCTTCTTGATGCCGTTGATCTCATGGCAAGATGCGCAGCCGCGCTCCGTTACCAGCGTTTTACCGTGCCCGATCTGTTCCGGTGTGGCCGGTTCCAGATGGACGCTGCCGAGGAAATCCGTATCCGTCTTGGCCTCCAGGAAGCCGCGCAGCGGACCCAGCATCTTCTGGTCGAAGCGGTAGTGCGGCATGGCCGTATCGGGATCGTAGGTCTTGGGGTTGCGCAGCCACTCCGCAAGCCATACGGGCTTGACTTTGGAGCCGATGCGGGTTAGCTCCGGCCCTACGTCGCCGCCCACCGTCATGCCGGCGGCGTTCACGGTGGCGTGGCAGGATGCGCAGAACGATTCGCCGTACACGCTGGCGCCCGCCGCGGCGTCGCCCGCCTGCCCCGGTTCGCTCGCCGCGCCGGCAGGCAGATAGGGCGTACTCTGCGACATCAGGAACGCGGAAATATCGCGCGCATCCGCGTCAGTGAACTGGAAGTTGGGCATGGTCGCGGTGACCGCATAAGCCTGCGGATTCTTCAGCCAGGCGAACGTCCATTCGCGCGTGGTCTTTTCGGCGATGTGCTCCAGGCTGGGGGCCCGGCTAGTGGATTCGAGACGCTGTCCGTTCGGCGTCTTCAGGACATGGCACGACACGCAGCCGTACCGGGCCAGCAGCTTGCGCCCCTGGTTCAACTGCGGCGTGCCGGTGAGGTTGTTCGAATGGCACTGGCCGCAGGATGCTTCCAGATACCGTGCCGGCAGGATGGGCTGCTCCCATGCCAGTGTGCTGCTGTGAGCTTCCTCCACGCCGGTTGCGGCGCCCTGGCCGCGGTGGCACATGACACATCCGAACTCGGTTAGAGAATGCGGAATCGGCGGATGCGGCCGGAACGGCTGCGTGCTGACGTCCCAGAGGCTGGCCTCTTTGAGGCCCAGGTGACAGGTGCCGCAGCGGTCGGTCACGCCCAGTTCCGGCATCCAGATCTGCTGCAGTCCGCCTTGAAAGCGCCGCTGCAGTGTGGCGGCTTCACCCCGGACCCGGATCAACTTCACATACCTGGATTGATAGCGGGTCCATTCACGGAACGCATCTTTAGCCGGGGCAATGGCCAGGCAGACCAGCAGGATCACGCTTAGCGATCCGAACGCGCGCGCGCTATCCCCGAAGAAGAACTGCCACCATGCTTGTATCTTCAGCCGCATGTCGCTCAACTCCTCCAGGGCCACACCCACGACCAGCCCGCGCCGCGAAAGAAAGTGCCTATCAGGGTCAGCACGCCGGCCTGCACCAGGAACCACGTCATGATCCAGAACGACAGGGGTTTCGAGATCAGCCATCGCCGGAAACGCGACGGCGATGGGGGCGCGTTGCCGGCGGCCAGCAGCATCAGTCCGCCGATCGCCAGCGAGGGAATCAGCACGGCGTAGACCTGAAACACCAGCATGACGCCAGAGAATATTGCCAGAACCGCGATAAACGTACGCAGGCGCCGCGCGCGGTTGCGCAGCCACACGCCCTCCGACTCGATGTTGATATCGAAATAGGGAATGACGATCAGGGCGATCACCACCATGGTGGGAATCAGGACGCCCGCCACGAACGGCGGAAAGTAGTGCAGCAGCTCCTGCAGCCCCAGGAAGTACCAGGGCGCCTTGGCCGGATTGGGCGTGTGCATCGGATCGGCCAGCTCCTCGAGCGGCGCATTCCAGATCAGCGAGATCACCACCAGCACGATCGCCAGGATCTCGATGGCCACCGCGGCCCGGAAGAGGCCTTCCGGAAACGTCATCACCAGCGCATCGTCCTGGGTCTTGACTTGCGGCGACGTGCGGCGCGTGACGAACGCTACGCGCACGGGTGTGCGCTTCGCATCGGAATCGAACTGCGCCGCAAATTTGGGCGGATCGGGCTCGCTCATTTGGATTCCTTCTGTCCGGCGTGACCCGTGTACAGGCCGCCGTCTTTGCGGATGCGCCAGAAATGAACGGCGACCAGCAGGAACGCCGCGAGGGGCAGGATCACGCAGTGCAACACATAGAAACGCAGCAGCGCGTTGGCGTTCACCGTATTACCGCCCAGCATCAGGAAGCGGATCTTCTGGCCCAACACCGGCACGGCGGACATGATGTTCGAGCCCACCGTGATGGCCCAGTAAGCCAGTTGGTCCCAGGGCAGCAGGTAGCCGGTGTAGCTGAGCAATAGCGTGACGATCAGCAGAATCACGCCGATCACCCAATTGAACTCGCGCGGCTTGCGGTACGCGCCGCGATAGAAAACCTTGAACATGTGCGCGAACACCAACATCACCATGGTGTGCGCCGACCATCGATGCAGATTGCGCAGGAACACCCCGGCCGAGACTACGAATTGCAGGTCTTTCATGTCCGCATAAGCCTGCGGCACCGAGGGGTGGTAGTAGAGCATCAGCAGGATGCCGGTGACCACCAGGATCAGAAAGGTCCCGAAGCTGAGCGTCCCCAGGTACCAGGTGACGTTAAATTCGAGGGCATGCTTGCGAGCCTTGACCGAAGCCAGGTGCAGAAACACGTTCTGCTGGATGGCCAGCGAGCGGCGCAGATTGGTGGCGCCGCTGCCGCCGCGGAAAACGGAGCGCCAAACGCGGCTGTCGCGCAGATCCTGAATGGTCATCATGTCCTCAAGTACTGCTTTTGCGGAATGACCGTGGCGCGATCCACCAGCAGTTCGCCTTCATCGCTCAGCCAGACCTTCAGCCAGGGCAGTCCGCGCGGCGCGGGTCCTTCCAGCTTGGCGCCCTGCTGGCTGAATTTGCTGCCGTGGCATGGGCATGCGATGATGCCCTGCTCGGCGTTCCATGCCGTCAGGCAGCCCAGATGCGTGCAGGTGGCCGACAGCGCGTAGAAGCCTTCCGGCCCGTGGATCACGTAGATGCCGGCCTGCAGGTCCTGGGTCACCGAGCCCCGCGGATAACGTTCCGGCTTGCCCGCGTTGGCGATCGGCGACGGCTCGTAGAGCACGTTTGGCGACAGGTACGAGTAGCCGAACACCCCCGCTCCCGCGCAGGCCGCCGCCACCGAACCCACCCCCAGCTTGATGAATGCCTCCCGCCGTGTGGGCTGTGTCTTGTCTTCTTCAGGCATTGTGTTCGCTCCTCAGCATGCGGCCGCGCCGATGCTGTACGCCTCCATGGTGATCACGCTCACCGGGCAGCGCTCCGCGCACAGCCCGCACCGGATGCAGCGCGTTTCGTCCTTCAGCATGGCCGACCCGTGGATCACGCCCAGTTCCGCGGCGGCCACATCGTCGAGTTCCACGCGGTAGAGCGGTTCGTTCTCGCGGATCTCGGCCAGCACCTCGGGCGGGAAATCGATCTGCGCCAGCGGCACCAGCCGCAGGCATTCCTCTGGGCAAACATCCGCGCAGCCGCCGCACAGCACGCACTGCGAGCCATCCGGTTCGTTGCCTTCGAAAACCGTGTTGATCCAGCAGCGCAGGCAGCGGCGCGCTTCAGCCATGGCGGACTGCTCGTCGAAGCCCACCTCCACTTCCGTCACGCCGGTGCGCCGTTCCAGGGGCACCATCGGCACTGGCTGGCGCGACAACCGCATGTAGTCGGCGAACATCTTGTGGTGATCCAGCACCTCGACGGATATCTCCGGATCGGGATGCTTGCGCCCCGTCAGATATTCGTCGATGGCGATGGCGATGCGCTTTCCGTCGCCCACGCTGTCGATGATCAGGCGCGGGCCGAACACGCAATCGCCGCCCGCAAAGACCCCCGGGGCAGACGTCATCAGCGTCTCGCGGTCCGCCACCACCAGACCTCGCGGCGACACCTTCACGCCGTCCTCCGGCTTCAGAAAATCCAGGTTGGGGGCCTGGCCGATTGCCAGAATCACCGTGTCGCATTCGATCACGGACTCGCTGTTCTCTTCAAACGCGGGATTGAACCGGCCGGCCCCGTCGAAAACATGGCGAGTTTTGAGAGTTTCGAGGCCGGTTACCTTGCCCCCGCTCCCCAGAATGCGATGCGGTCCGCGGCCGTCGTGCATCAGGATGCCTTCTGTTTCGGCTTCTTCGATCTCCTCGAGCGCGGCCGGCATCTCATGCCGCTTCTCCAGGCACACGATGCTGACCTCCTGCGCGCCCAGGCGCAGGGCCGACAGCGAAACATCCACCATCTCGTGCGTGGCCACCGCGGCGACGTTCTCGTCGCTGGGCACGGCTTCCTCGGGAGCCCCCGCATGCTGCCGCAAAACTTCGCGCGCCGCCGAACGGGCCACGTCCATGGCTACGTTGCCGCCGCCGATCACCACGACCTTCTTGCCGATGGTGAAGCGATAGCCCAGGTTGGCGTTGAGCAGGAAATCGACGGCTTTGTGTACGCCATCCAGATCCACGCCGGGGATGGAGAGGTCCCGGCTGCGGTGCGCGCCCACCGCGATCACCACCGCGTCGAAGCCCTGGCCGCGCAGGCCGGAGATCGTGAAATCGCGGCCGGCGGCTTGATTCACTTTCAACGTGATGTCGCCGGATTCCAGGATTTCGCGCACCTGCGCTTCCACCACGCTGCGCGGCAGGCGATATTCGGGAATGCCCAGCTTCAGCATTCCGCCGGCCACCGGCGCGGCTTCAAAAATCGTTACGGAGTAGCCCATCAGGCCCAGATCGTGCGCCGCCGAGAGACCCACCGGACCGCTGCCCACCACGGCGACGCGATACGGCTGCGGCGCGGCCGGCTGCCGCCTTCTGGGCAGAGGATGGCGGGATTCCGGACCGTAACGCTCGGTGAGCAGGCGCTTCAGCGCGCGGATTTGGATGGGCTTGTCCACCGCGCCGCGCCGGCAGGCGGTCTCACAGGGATGCGCGCAGACCCGGCCACAGATGCTGGCCATGGGATTGGGATCCCGCGCGTAATGATACGCCTCCTCGAAGCGCCCCTCGGCGATGAGGGCCACGTACCGGCCGGCGTTGGTGCCGGCCGGACAGGCCATCATGCACGGGAAGTTGCTATTCAGCCAGCTGCGGTCTACTTTTTTGTCGCGGAAGCGCGTCAGCATGGTTAAAGGGACAACGTAGCGCTTTTTGCCGGCTTACTTGGAGAGCGAAAAGTCCACCGTCGCGTCGGCTCCTACGGTGACGGGTTTCGACTGCGTCTTCATGCCTTCATGCCAGGCGGTGACCGTGTAGCTGCCCGCCGGCACGTCGGCGAGCTTGAAATTGCCGTCGGCATCCGTCTCGGCATAATAAGGAGTGGGCGCCACAATCACGAAGCCGGACATTTCGGGGTGCACGTTGCAGAGCAGCGACACCACGCCGGGAGTGTCGAACTTGAAGTCGCGCTTCTGCCCGCTGGGCCAGGTGCCCATGTTGTGTCCCAGCTTTTTGTTCCCGCTGATCGACGGCCAGAAAATGTTGTGCGCCACTTTATCGCTGTTCAGAAACTCCACCGTAGCGCCCTGCTGGACAACCAGGATGTGCGGCGCGAACAACAACTGTTTCTGATCCATGACCACCGCTTTAGTGGGCGCGGGGAACGTCTTGCCTGCTACCGCATCCACGTACACCACGGATGCGCCCTTGCCGCCTGCTACTTTACCGCTGATGTTCGCCGCGTAGGCGCACAGAGAAGCTGCGAATAGAACCACTGTCAGTTTTTTCATTTTGAGTATTTTCCTTTTAATAAACGAATTCCAAGCCCACCAGCGCCGTATTCACCCGGAAAGGACTCAAGGGCTCCTGCAACCCCGTGGAAGGGTTGGTGACCACTTGCGCGAACTGCTTCGGCCGGAACTGATATTCGAACGACGCTTTTATGTTCGGGTGAATCAGAAACTGAATTCCGGGCGTGAACCGGTTGCGGGTGGATTGTAGGGGACCGAAGTACGCCGTGCCGCCCGCCAGCGCCAGCCCGTTGATGCGGTCCGCACTCGAGTTGACGCCGTCCCACCGGGCGATGGCCATGATCCACGGCAACATCAGGTAGTCCGCCTCCACGAAACCACCGTTGAACTTGGCCGGCACGCTGGTAATGAAGTTGACCGGCACGGCCGCCGTGGTGCCCAGCGGCAGGGGAATCAGGGCGCCGCTCGAATCCACGGGCAGCAGGTTGTTGTCGCGGGCGAACATGTACAGGCCGAACAGATTGAAGTTGCGGTAGTTGAAGCTGAAATCGCCGCCGAGCCGGTAGAAGGGCTCGTGCGCATACAGCAGGCTGGGGTTGCCGCTGGCGTCCGCCCCCAGCACGCCCTGCTGCGATTTGCCGTGCATATAGAAAGTGCCTAAGTTGAGATAAGTGTGGTCACGCGGCCCGGTTTGGCCGGCGGCCTGCACGGAGCGGCGGCTTTCGCTGTCCCGCTCGAGGTTGAAGCGGTACGCGAAGCGCGCGTAAATGTCCTTGTAACCCGAGTCCGAGCCGTAGCCCACGCCGCCGCCCGCACCGCCGGTGGCCGAAGGCACATACGGGCTGCTGTTGCTCGACTGGCCGATGCCGCTGGTGTTCTGGTCGATGATGGCCACCGAGTAGTGATAGCCGCCGTAAGTGTGGCCGCCGCTGAACTCGATACCCTTAGCGGCGCCCGCGAACGTGAACTGGTTGGCCACGTTCTGTTGCAACGGGACCATCGAGTTAATGGCGCCCACGTTGCTCTCGGTATAAATATCGTACGGGCTCAGATTGATGCTGCGCGCCTGCGTGAATGGCAGATCCAGCTCGAATTGGCCGGCCCGGACGCTCAACAGGTCGGTCGGCAATTTCAGCAACCGCCCGATATTCACCATTTTCAGGTAGCCGTCGCCCAAACCGCCTGCGCCGTTGTCTCCGGCCACGCTGATATCATCGTCCACCCAGAATGCGATGTCGCTGCCGAAGTTCCCAGCCATGAAAATGCTGAAGAAACCGGTTTCAAAATCGCTTCCCGGAATGACCGGGGGAACCGTGCCCGGAGCCGCCAGCGCATTAAAGCGGTTCGCGTTGGAGCCGGTCACCTGGAAGAAGTTGTTCATGCGCAGCCCGATGGGCGGCATCCCCGGAATAGTTCCCGGCCAGACGCTGTGCGGCCAGACATCCTTTTGCGCTGGCGCTCCCAACATCACCGGCGGGTTCTTGACGAAGGTTTCGTCATCCTTGGGAAACTTGAATCCGGCATCCTTGAAGGCTTTGCCAAAATCGTTCAGCTTGGGGAAGTCCAGGTGGCAAGTTGTGCAGGAGGTCCCATACTGACGGGAGAATGCGGGGATTGCGTAACTCTTGGTGCTCAGAGTCGAAAGTAAAATCGGAACGGTCAATATGCAACTCGATATGACGAACTTGGGAAATCGGCGTAGAGACAGAATGCACCTCCTCCACTGGGATCTGGCTGTTTGTTTGGATTGAGTCAGGTTCCGCAGTTTCGCTCCCTGGTGCATTCCGATGGCCCAAAGCTAAGTGCTTTGTTTAAGACGTTCGCAGTGCATTACCCTGTTTCTTGCGCGCGAAAGGGCGCAGTGGCGCTACCCACGCAGCGCCGAGCTGGGTGAAATCACGCAATTGATGGCTTGGTTTCGGACGTGGCGATCCGCCGCAGGAACCGACCCACCGTGTGGCCAAGAGGATGAATGCATTCGGCGCGGGATTGAAGTCTTTAGATCTGGGAGCTTGCCCGGTTCGAAACGGTCTCGGTCCATAAGCTCACTGGCGAGAAAAGTTCGAAAGGTATCCAGGGTGGCCGGCCATCTTGGAGCCGCCGGCGCCGATCCACAAATTTCCTTAATCGAACCGCTCCACGCGCACATCCTCGCGCGCCAATACCTCCGGGCACAGCTCCACACCCAACCCCGGCCCCGGCGGCAGCCCGAATTCACCATTCTCCGGCGCCTGCGTCCGGGTCACAATTCCACGATACTCGTCCAGATAGTGCCGGCGCACGCTCTCCAGGATATATAAGTTAGTCAGGTTCGCCGCCAGGTGCAGCGAACCGGCGTGCAGCACCGGCCCGCCGCAATTATGCGGCGCCACAGGCAGATAGTAAGTCTCCGCCATGGTAGCGATTTTCTTCGCCTCCGAGATGCCGCCGCACCAGCAGATATCCGGCATGATGATGCGGGCGGCGCGGTTCTCGATCAGCTCGCGAAATCCGAAGCGGGTCATCAGCCGCTCGCTGATACACAACTGCAGGCGTGTGGCTGCCGCCAGTTCGCGGTATGCCGCGGCATTGTCCTGCGGCAGCATCTCTTCCAGCCACAGGGGCGCGTATGGTTCCAGCGCCTGCGCGATGCGTATGGCGCACGGCAGATTCCAGTAGCCGTGAAACTCCATGGCCACATCCATGGAATCGCCGAACTCCTCGCGGATCAACCGCAGCGGCTCGATCCCCCGGCGCATCTGGTCCGCCGTGATGAATTGGCCTCCGGTCTCCTTGGCAATCGGATCGAACGGCCAGATTTTCATGGCGTGCACGCCCGATTTCGCCAGTTCGTTCGCCAGCCGCACCGGCTCCGTCAGGAAATCGATGTGGTCGTAGCACGTGTTGTATGTGCGAATCGAGGCGCGCGACGCGCCGCCCAGTAACTGGTAGATGGGCACGTTGGCGCTCTTGCCGGCCAGGTCCCAGAGCGCGATATCCACCGCGCTGATGGCCCGCATCTCCGCCCCCGCCCAGCCGCAGAACGCCACCGCCTGCAGCATGTCCGCCCACAACCGGTCGATCTGCGATGGGTCGCGCCCCAGCAGCACAGGCGCCAGCAAATGCTCGACCACCGCCTTCTCGGCTTCCGGATGCGGATACGTCTCGCCCAACCCGACCAGGCCGCTATCGGTGTGGATGCGGACCCACAGCCATTGAATGGGGCCCCAATTCACCGTGATGCCGCGCCGCAGGTGGATGGTTTCGACGGCCGTTATGCGCATACAATAGAAGGTATCAGCTTACTTGCGGTAATCGCGTTTGCGACTGTCCTGGTTCTGCTCATTCTGTGGGCCGCCATCGCAAAACGCCGCTGAACCCCCATGCATCTGGACTTCACCACCGCGCTTCTCAACGTCGCGTTACTGTGGTTGCTCACCACGCCCCACGAATTCGCGCACGCCTGGGTGGCCACCCGCCTGGGTGACGATACGCCGCGCCTGCAGGGCCGCTTGACCCTGAACCCCCTGGCGCACGTGGACTGGCTGGGCACCACGATTCTTCCGCTGCTGACATCTCTGTTCAGCGGCGGATTCATCGGCTGGGGCAAACCAGTCTACACAAATCCGGCCAAGCTGCGCGGAGGATTAAACGGGCTGGCACTGGTGGCCATGGCCGGCCCGGCCAGCAACGTGGTGTTCGCGGTCATCCTGGCCGCTGTGGCGCGCGCCACCGTCACCTTCTCGCCGGCATTGGCGCAATTCGCCGCGCACGGTGTCAATCTCAGCCTGTACCTGGCCATTTTCAATATGCTGCCGGTGCCGCCGCTGGATGGCTCAAAGCTGCTTCTGGCGGCGCGCGTCCCGGTGGCCGTCTACAATGAACTGGCCCGCGCTGGATTCCTGCTGCTCGTCGTGGTGGTCTCCGTCTCGAACCTGGGCCGCTGGATGGCGCAGTGGAGCTACGCGGGCACCGAGCAGATTTTCGGTTTGTTCCGATAAGACCATGAATCCCTTCTCGCTGAACGGCAAGACCGCGCTGGTGGCGGGCGCCAGCCGCGGCATCGGACTGGCTATCGCGCAGCACCTGGCCGAGGCCGGCGCCGGCACGATCCTCGCGGCGCGATCCATCGACAAGCTGATGGAACATGCGCAAGCCCACCGCGGCAAGGGTTACCGCGCGAGCGCCCTGCGCATGGATTTGTCCGATACCGAGTCCATCCGGGAGGCGCTCGAAACCATCGAGACACCCGATATTCTCGTAAACGTCACCGGCACCAATATCCGTAAGAGCTTCCATCAATACACTGCCGCGGAATACGAGCACATCATGCGCACGAACCTGCATGGCATCGTGGAGTTGACGCAGCGGATCGGCGCGCGCATGATCGCCCGGGGCCCCGGCGGCAAAGTCATCATGATCGGCAGCCTGATGTCGCTCCTAGGCCTGCCGTATGCCTCGATATACGCCATGACCAAGGGCGCGCTCGGCCAGCTCACCAAGTCGCTGGCAGCCGAATGGGGGCGCTACAACATCCAGGTGAATTGCATCGCGCCCGGCTTTATCCTCACCGATCTCAACCGGCGCATGTGGGAGCCCCCGCGCATGCATGAATGGCTGAAAGGCGCACAAGCCAATCCGCGGCTGGGCACGCCCGGAGACGTCGCGCCGCTCGCCGTCTTCCTCGCCGGTTCGGGCGCGGACTACATCACCGGCCAGATCATCTCGGTGGATGGCGGCTACACCACCACCTCCGTCTGGCCGTTCGAGCCGGAAGGCTGAACGTGCGCCGCCTGATTCTTTGCGTGTTCGCGGCCGCATTCCTGTGTGCCCAGCAGGCCATCGAGTTCATCTGTCCCATGGATCGCGACGTGCGTTCCGCCACGCCCGGCAAATGTCCGCGCTGCGGCATGACCCTGGTCGCCAATTTGCCCGAACCGGTCGAATATCCGGTCCAATTGCGGGTCGAACCGCCCCGGATTCCCAGCGCGCGCCCCATCGTGCTGGACTTCCGGGTAGCCGATCCGCAAACCGGCGCCCCGGTCACGCGCTTCGAAATCGTGCACGAGAAGCTGTTTCATTTATTCATCGTCAGCCAGGATCTCGAATACTTCGCGCACTTGCATCCGGATTTCGATGGTGCCGCGTTCCGCCTGCAAACCTCGCTGCCCAAACCCGGCACGTACCGTCTGCTCGCGGATTTCTTTCCCACGGGCGGCACGCCGCAGCTCGTGCCCAAGACCATCACCACGGCCGGTTACACGATGCCGCTCGAAGCTGGGATTCCGCATCTGGCGCCGGACCTGGCGCCCAAGCACGGCGAGAACCTCACGGCCGAGTTGAAGCTCGATCCACCCGAGCCGCTGGCCGGCAAGAAGACCATGCTGTTCGTGCATCTCACGCCGGCCGGCGGCCTGGAGCAGTATATCGGCGCATGGGCCCACTTACTCGCGGTCAGTAACGACCTGGTGGATACCATCCACGAGCACCCCTTCATCGCCGGCGGCGGGCCGGACATGCAGTTCAATATCTTCTTCCCGCGCGAAGCAACTTATAAGGTGTGGATCCAGTTCCAGCGCAAAGGGGTCGTTAACACCGTGGCATTCACGATTCCCGTCACGGCGCTACGTTAACTTCCTACCGCCGCACCCGCGCGACATTCGAGTACGCCGATTCCCCATTCCGGTTCGACGCCCGCACGCGATAACAGACTACCCCGGCAGGCGCGCCGGCATCGGCATACTCCGCCTGCGGCGCCGGCTGAGTGGCCACGCGCGACCACGATCCGGCATCGCCCGAGCGGCGCTCGATAATAGTGCTGACTGCATCGCTGGGCACCTGCCATCGCAGCCGCGGGGCATTACCGTCCACGCTCGCCGTAAGCGAGCTGGGTGTCTCCGGCAGCACCGGCCAATCGAAATAATCCTCATCCGTGACAGCCATCACGCTATCGCGTACCGGCAGGTTGGGAAACACGTCGCTGGCCACCGCCTTGTGGAGCACGGGTTCGACGGCGCCCGACACCACGTCGATGATGATCGGACGCCGTATGCCGCTGTTCGAGATGGTCAGGTCGGCTTGAATCGACGGAAATACATTGCGCGGATTGCTGTGTGCCGCCAGCCAATAGGCCACGATCGGCTTGCCCGTCTTGCTGCGAAACCCATAAGCCAGGAAAGGCTCGGCCTGGTCGTGCAGCGCGGGCACCTCTCCCGGAATGATCTTAATCGACGGGTCGAGGCGCGTGTCCGCGAACAGTGCGTTGGTATTCTGCAAAGCAAAGTAAACCGGGCGCGGCGTGAAATCGTCCGGCAGATAGCGCAGGCCGTGAATCATACCGAAATCGTCATACTCGTTGCCATCGGCGCCGGCCGCCAGCAGCCACACAAACGTGCGCACGCCTTGCGCCCAGTTGTAGAGCAGTCCGCGCGGGATGTATTTCGCCTGCACGGTTTCGTCCGATCCCGTCCATGAGGGGATGGAATTGAACTCGTCGTCCCAAAACGGTATGTCTTTGCGGATACCCGGGTAGGCGCGCACCAGCTCGCGGAGCTTGGCGGGCGACTCTACTCCGTATGCGCCGTTATCCATGGTCTCCGGATTCAGGTTGCGCCCGTAACCCGGATACGTGTGGTACGCGAACACGTCGATACCGGCCGCGCAGCCGCACGCATCCAGTGCGCGGCGCGCGAACTCGCGTGTCGGATCCGCCTGGCCGCCGTAAATCACCTTGGCCTCCGGATCGGCGCCGTGCACAGCCGGTATGAACGCCTTCAGCAGCCGCCCGTAATCCTCGGCATCGGGCTGCGGGTTCCAGTAATCGATGTCCTGCTCGTTCCACAGCGCGTAATATTTGATGCGCCCGCGGAAATGCGCGACCATGAACTGCGTGTACTTGATGAACGCGGCAATCTGCTCCGGCGTTTTCGGCGGCCAGTACGCGGAAAAGAGGCTGCGGTCCGGATTGTGAAAGCCGCCCGGCTCCGGCACAATCGCGTCGGGCAACTTGCCGGCAGGCGACGTGTACATGGGGTTCCCGTAAAGCAGTTGCACCTGCACTTTGACGCCGTTGTCCACCAGCGAATTTACGTAATCGTCCAGCCCGGGCGGAATCGCCAGCACGCCGCGCTTTTGCTCGATCCAGTCCCAACTCGTATAGTCGGACGTGTTCTCGTATTGGCCGATGCGGATCCAGCTCACGCCGGCGTCGAACATGCGCGTCCACCAGTGGCGGTCCCACGGCAGGTACGGGTCGCGTGGCAGGTCCGAATTGATGCCGAAGCCATCCTGGATTTGCGACGATCGCTTGGGCGGCACACGCTTCTGAGCAGAAAGCGGCGCCAGCGCCAGCAGCAGAATGAGGAGAGCGCGCATAGAGCTACTGTTATACACCCGTGCACGCTCAAACGGTACGAAAAGGATTCTCAACCCTACGATTCACCGGGCACGTCTCTCGCGCCGTTGATCTCGTCGAGAAGCTGCGCTATGAGGGCCTGCTGGCCGTAATCGAAATCGGAGCCAGGCTCGGATGGGCAGTGCGCTTCCAGCCACGCGCGTAGTAATTCCGTGACCGGCTGCGCCACCGCTTCCTCCGCGCCCGGCTCGAAGCGCAGGGGAATCTCGGAGCGTTTGATGGAAGCAATCAGAAGATCGGCGAACTTCATTTGGCTCCCGTTTTCAATCCAATCGCCGCGTGATGATTCAATGGGCCGGCGCCATGTCCCAGCCCCGGGTTGGAACGTATGGCCTGCGTGACATAATTCTTGGCGCGCGCGATAGCCTCATGCATGGTTGCGCCGCGCGCCAGTTCCGCCGCGATGCCCGCCGACAAGGTGCAGCCGGTTCCATGCGTGTGCTGCGTCTCGAGATGCGGCGCCGCGAACTCGCGACACTCCTGGCCGTCGCAGAACACGTCCACTGCGCTGCTCTCCAGGTGGCCGCCTTTCACTAGCGCGGCTTTGGCGCCCATCTCGCAAAGCCGCTTGGCGGCCGCCCGCATGTCCTCGATGCTGCGGACCGATATGCCGGTCAACTCCTCGGCCTCATGCAGGTTCGGGCAAATCAGTGCGGCGCGCGGCAGCAGTTGCTCCCGCACCGCGGCGACTGCCTCGGGCGAGATCAATGGCTGCCCGTGCTTGCTGATCATCACCGGATCGACTACCAGCGGAAACCGGAACTCGGCGGCGGCGGCCGCAATGCCTTCCACAATCTCGAGATTGCCGAGCGCGCCGGTTTTGGCGGCCTGCGGCGGAATATCTTCCAGCACGGCCCGCAACTGCGCCAGCACCAGTGCGGCGGGCACGCAATCCACGCGCTCCACCCGCACGGTGTTCTGTACGGTCAGCAGCGTGATCACCGCTTCGCCATACACCCCGAACTGGTGAAAGGTCTTGAGGTCCGCCTGAATACCGGCGCCGCCGATAGGGTCGGAGCCGGCGATGGTTAGCGCCACTGGCACCATTGCAGCCAATAGTCTAGCAGTCCCGGCGCTCAACCGGTTGGCATTTTGGTATCTTCGCAGAGAAAGGACCACGCATGTCGTCCCAAACCAACATCGATTCTGTGCTTACCGAAACGCGCGTCTTCCAGCCTTCCGCGGACTTCAGCGCGCAGGCCCATGTCCCCAGCCTGGCGGAATATGAGCGCCTCTACCAGGAGGCGGAGCAGGATCCCCAACGGTTCTGGGCGGCCATCGCTTCCGAGCTGCATTGGTTCAAGCCTTGGGATCAGGTGCTGGAGTGGAATTGTCCGTGGGCCAAATGGTTCTCGGGCGGCCAGATCAATCTCTCCTACAACTGCCTGGACCGCCATGTGGCCACCTGGCGGCGCAACAAGGCAGCCCTGATCTGGGAGGGCGAGCCCGGCGAGGTGCAGACCCTGACCTACCAGCAATTGCTGACGGAAGTCTCGAAATTCGCGAACGTCCTCAAATCCCTGGGCGTCCAGAAAGGCGACCGCGTGGCCATCTACATGGGCATGTGCCCCGCCCTGCCCATCGCCATGCTGGCCTGCGCCCGTATCGGCGCGCCCCACACCATCATCTTCGGCGGCTTTTCTTCCAATGCGCTGGTGGATCGCATTACGGACTCGCAAGCGTCACTGGTCGTCACCCAGGATGGTTCCTACCGGCGCGGCGCCGAAGTGAAGTTGAAGCCCGCGGTGGATGAAGCGGTATTATCCTGCCCGTCGGTCCGCAACGTGGTGGTCTTCAGGCGCACCGGCACGCCGCAAACCATGCTCAAGGGCCGCGATCACTGGTGGCACGAATTGATGGCCGGGGCGTCCGACGATTGCCCGGCCGAGCCGTTGGACGCCGAGCATCCGCTATACCTTCTCTACACCTCCGGCACCACCGGAAAGCCCAAAGGCATCCTGCACACCACCGGCGGCTATTCGGTAGGCACCTATCTGACCACCAAATGGGTATTCGATCTGAAAGACAACGACATCTACTGGTGCACCGCCGACATCGGCTGGGTGACCGGCCACAGCTACATCGTCTACGGACCCCTGCAAAACGGCGCCACCAGCCTGATGTACGAGGGGGCTCCCAACTTCCCCGAACCGGATCGTTTCTGGAGCATCATCGACCGGCACAAGGTCAATATCTTCTACACTGCTCCCACTGCCATCCGCGCCTTCATGCGATTCGGCAACGAGTGGCCCGGCAAGCACGCCATGCGGACCCTGCGCCTGCTGGGCACTGTCGGCGAGCCCATCAATCCGGAAGCCTGGATCTGGTACCGCGAGCACATCGGCCACCACCGCTGCCCCATTGTGGACACCTGGTGGCAGACCGAAACCGGCATGATCATGATCACGCCCCTGCCCGGAGCCACGCCCGCCAAGCCGGGTTCGGCGACCCGCCCCTTCCCCGGAGTCATCGCCGACGTCGTCACGCGCGAGGGCCAGCCCGTGCCGCCCGGCGGCGGTGGTTTCCTGGTGATTAAACAGCCGTGGCCTGCCATGCTGCGCACCATTTATGGAGATCCCCAGCGCTACCAGGATCAGTATTGGTCGCAGATACCCGGCATGTATTTCACCGGCGACGGCGCGCGCAAGGATGCCGACGGCTACTTCTGGATCATGGGCCGCATCGACGACGTGATCAACGTGTCCGGACACCGGCTGAGCACCATGGAAGTGGAGTCCGCCCTGGTCGCGCACCACAAGGTCGCGGAGGCCGCGGTCGTCGCCAGGATGGACGATCTCAAAGGGCAGGCCATCGCCGCATTCGTCACGCTGAAAACCGGGCACGCCCCCAGCCATGAGTTGAAAGAAGAATTGCGGCAGTGGGTCGCCAAGGAAATCGGTTCGCTGGCCAAACCCGATGACATCCGTTTCAGTGACGCGCTGCCCAAAACCCGCAGCGGCAAAATCATGCGCCGCCTGCTTAAGGAAATCGCCGCCGGCGGAGAAGTCAAAGGAGACACCACCACCCTGGAGGACCTGTCGGTGATCGCCAAGCTAAGCGCCCACGAAGATTAGCAGTATGCCCCAGCCGCGCATGGTTCGACTGCGTAAGTTATACCGGTCGCTTTACGCTCGCGTCCTCGTGGGCATCCTTTTCGGTATTTTGCTGGGAGCATTCTATCCGCAGACCGCTGCATCCATGAAGCCGCTCGGCGACGGTTTCATCAAGCTCATCCGCATGATGATCGCGCCCATCATTTTTTGCACGGTGGTCGTCGGAATCGCCGGCATCGGCGATATGAAGAAGTTGGGGCGGGTGGGAATCAAGGCGCTGGCGTATTTCGAGGTGGTCACCACGGCGGCGCTGCTGATCGGACTGACGGTAGTGAAGCTCGTGGCTCCGGGTTCAGGGATGAACGTGGACCCTGGCGCGCTGGACGCCAAGCTGATCGCGCAATACGCCAGCCGGGGCAAGGAACTGCACGGCGTCGATTTCGTGCTGAACATCATTCCCACCACCGTGACGGGCGCGTTTGCCCAAGGCGAGATTCTGCAGGTGCTGCTGGTGGCCATTTTGTTCGGCCTGGCGCTCGCCGCCGTACCCGGCGGCAAGGTCATCGTGGATGCCTGCGACCGGCTCGCGCATTGGATGTTCGCCGTGGTGGGGATCATCGTTCAGGCCGCGCCGCTGGGCGCTTTTGGCGCTATGTCGTTCACCATCGGCAGGTATGGCTTGCAGACGCTGCTGCCGCTGATCAAACTGATGGCATGCGTGTATCTGACCAGTCTTGCGTTCGTTTTCATCGTGCTCGGGGCCATTGCCCATGCCCACGGTTTCAGCCTGTGGAAGTTCCTGAAGTACATCAAGGAAGAACTGGCCATTGTGCTTGGCACGTCGTCTTCGGAATCGGTGCTGCCGCGCATGATGGTGAAGCTGGAGCAGCTCGGCTGTGACAAATCCGTGGTGGGGCTGGTGATTCCGTCGGGCTACTCCTTTAATCTGGATGGCACCTCTATCTATCTGACGATCGCCGCCCTGTTTGTAGCCCAGGCTACCAACGTTCGCCTTTCCTTTGGCCAACAGGCCGAGCTCCTGTTCATCCTGATGATGAGCTCGAAAGGCGCGGCGGCCGTGGCGGGCGGCGGTTTTATCACCTTGGCTGCCACTCTTTCTGCCATCGGCACAATTCCGGTCGCGGGCCTCACGCTGCTGTTGGGCGTGGACCAGTTCATGTCGCAGATGCGTTCCCTTACCAATCTGGTGGGAAATGGTGTCGCCACCGTAGTGGTGGCCAAGTGGGAAAACGAATTCGACGCCGACCATGCTCGCCGGGTGCTCGATGGCCGGATTCCGGCCGCCGCGGAAGAAGCCGTTCAACCCGCCTTCGATGTTGGCGTGCCATAAAACTCCTAACCGGGCTGCCAGTGGGCCGTCCAATCGGAAGGAGTAGCTGATGGCTCGATATGGTACAAGCTTGATCGTATTTGGCGCCGCCGTCCTCCTGACGGCTTCCGGTGCCCCGCTCCTCACCCAAGGTCCCGAAACTCCGGTAACACCTCAACCCGCGCAGGGCTCGCATATCAGCCGGTACCTGATCGTTTCAGGGGATTCTTCGAGCGGCTCGTGGGACAGCGCCGATGATGCCCGCCTCAAGAGATGGCGGGCCCGCTACGGCTCGGAATTTGTCTGGTTCCGGCAGGATGGCCGCGACTACATCGTGACTGACCAGGACACCCTGGCTGAATTCCAGCGAGCCATGGCCCCGCAACACGCCGTCAATCGCCAGCAAAACGACGTTAACCGCCACCAGCAGGACGTCAACGGGCAACAGGCGCGCGTCAACAGTCATCAGCAGGAGGTGAATCGCGCGCAGGCCGAAGTCAATCGCCAGCAGAGCCAGGTGAACGCCGGGGCCGCGGATCAGAATCGCGTGAACCGGCTGCAATCCGGGGTCAACGGTAAGCAGCAGGTCGTCAACGCCGAACAGGAGAAGGTGAACCGGCAACAGGAAGTCGTCAATAGGGAGCAGGACGTCGTAAACCGTGCGCAGAGCCGTGCCTCGGTGGAGATCGATCGCGCTCTCCAGCAGGTCTTCGATTCCGCGCGCCGCCAGGGTCTGGCCCGCGAGGCTCGCTAAATGCTGCAAGACTTCCGGTTTGGCGCCCGGATGCTGCTTAAGCAACCCGGCTTCACGCTACTGGCCATCCTTACGATGGCTTTGGGAATCGGCGCCACCTCGGCCGTGTTCAGCCTGATCGAGGGCGTCCTGTTGACTCCCCCGCCCTATCGGGATCCCGGCAGCCTGGTGCTGATTCAGTCCGCCCGTACCGACGGCCAGCCCATGCCGAACCCTGTGGGATGGTCCGCCGCGCAGTGGATGGAATGGCAACAGCGCGCCGGCTCGCTCGAAGATATCGCCGCGTATGGCTGGACCTTCAATTTCCTCGTCCAGTCCGACGGCAGCGAATCCATGGAAGGCATGTGGGTCACCAGCAATTATTTCCGCGCCCTCGGATTGCAACCCATCCTGGGCCGCTCGTTCCTCGATTCCGAGGCCGGCAATAGAGCCAAGCCGGTGATCATCCTTGGGTACGATTTGTGGCAGCGAAAATTCAACGGGGATCCCCACATCCTCGGGAAAACCATCCGCATGAGCCGTCAGGACACGCCCCCCACGGTCATCGGGGTGATGCCGCCTCAAGTCCGCTTTTTTCCCTCGCCGGGCGCCTCCCAGGAACCCAACTACAATCTGAACGCGACAGTGGATTTTTGGGTGCCGGCGGCTGCCGATCCCGCCAACATGAAGGCCCGTTATTGGGACGTGATGGGGCGGCTGAAGCCCGGCGTGACGCCCCAGCGTGCGCAGGCCGAGCTGGGCGCCCTGGCCGCCCGGGAGTCTGCCGGCGATCGCGAATTTGAAGGCTTCACGCCGCGCCTGCTGTCTCTCTCCACCGAACTGAATCGCGACGGCCGCGGCATCCTGCTGCCGCTATTGGGCGCCGCGGCGCTGGTCCTGCTGATTGCCTGCGGCAATGTGGCCGCGCTGCTGCTCGTCCGCGGACTGCAACGGCAGCAGGAATACGGGATCCGTCATGCGCTCGGCATGGCCCGCGCGCGGCTTCTCCGGCAAGTCGCCTGCGAAAGCCTGCTGCTGGCTTCGCTGGGCGGTGTATTGGGCGCCGGTCTGGCTTTCGTCGTCGTGCGGCTGTTTAAACTGATCGGCGGGCACGCCATCCCCCGTCTGGACGCCGTCACCACCGGCTGGCCGATGCTGGCCTGGGGGCTGGCTTCCGCAATGCTGGCCGCATTGCTGGCCGGACTCTTTCCCGCCTTCCGCGCCGCGCGCCTCGACCCCGTGGATGTGCTGAAGAGCGCCGGCCCCAAGAGCAGCTCCGCGCGCGGCGAGCGCCGTCTGCTGCGTGGCGTCACAATCGTCCAGGCGGCCCTGACCCTGGCCCTGCTCGTGGGCAGCGGCCTCCTCATCCGCACCATGATCAACATTTCCATGGTGCCGTCGGGTTACCAGACCGGACACATCCTGACCGCCACCGTCACCGCGGTGCAGGGCAACTGGAACGCATTTCACCATCAGGCTCTGGAACGCGTATCCGCTATTCCCGGCGTGCGCTCCGCGGCGTTCGCCTGGGGCGTGCCCTTGACCGGTAACGACTGGCCCGGCGAGCTCGAAATCGAAGGCCAGCCCCCGGCCGCCAAGGCCAGCGACCGGATTGAGATCCCGTTGCGCTCCGTCACGCCCGGCTATTTCGATCTCCTGGGCCAGACCATCACTCTGGGTCGCGATTTCCGTCCGACCGATACCGGCAGCGCACCCGAAGTCGCCATCGTGAATCAAACCCTGGTGGATCGTTACTTTCCGCACAGCACCGCCATCGGCAAGAAAATGTGGGGGAATGGGCGGCAGAAACCGGCGATCGAAATCGTCGGCGTGGTGACCAACAGCCGCACCGGCGATTTAACTAAGCCAGCCGTGCCGGAGGTCTACCTGTGCCTCTGGCAGGCGCAAGCCTTCTCCAAGGATCTGGTAGTACGCACGGCGGTCGATCCCGGGTCCGTCATCGCCGCCGTCCAGCGCGCCCTCCGCTCCGTCGATCCCACCGTTTCGGTCGAGAACGTCCGAACGCTCGACCAGATTCGTAACAATTCCCTGGCTTCACGCACCTTCGCCGCGCAATTGCTCGCGGGATTCTCCAGCATCGGGAGCATCCTCACCCTCGTCGGCATCTATGGAGTGCTGGCTCTGTCGGTCGCGTCCCGCCGGCGCGAGATCGCCATCCGGGCCGCCGTCGGCGCCGAGCAGCGGCACATCCGGAATCTGATTCTTGGCGAAGGCCTCCGCCTGATCGCGGGTGGAATCGTGGTGGGAGCCGCCGCTGCCCTGCTCCTCTCACGCGTACTCCGGTCGTTCTTGTACGGAGTGGAGGCCACCGATCCCGCCACGTACGTCAGCGTAGCCTTGCTCTTTGCCGGAGTGGCCCTCCTGGCCTGCTGGGCTCCCATTCGCCGCGCCGCCACCGTCGATCCCGTCGAAGCCCTCCACTACGAGTGAGCCGCCGTACCTTTCGGGCCGGACCGCGGTGATACAATTGTCCGGCCCGGCTCTGCACATGCATTGGACTCAGGTCTACACCCCCGCCGCGGGAAGTCTGGCCCTCTCCGCGCTCATCGCCGCCCTGCCCGTCGCCGTCCTCCTCAGCCTGCTGGCCTTCGCCCAGGCACGCGCGCATTGGGCTGCGCTGGCCGGGTTGGGCGCGTCTATTGCCGTAGCCACCGCCGTCTTCGGAATGCCCGTTAAGCTGGCCGCCGCCGCGACGCTCTACGGCGCGGCCTACGGCCTGTTCCCCATCGGCTGGATCGTTCTCTGCGCCATCTTCGTTTACGACGTCACCGTCCAATCCGGCGACTTCGAAATCGTCAAGCACACCGTGGCCGGCCTGGCCAGCGATCGCCGCCTCCAGGCTCTGTTGATCGCCTTCAGCTTCGGCGCGTTTATCGAAGGCGCGGCAGGCTTCGGCACCCCCGTGGCCATCTCCGCCGCCATGCTGATCGGCCTCGGCTTCCGTCCGTTGCAGGCCGCCGGCATGGCCCTGATCGGCAACACGGCCCCCGTGGCTTACGGCGCGCTCGGCACGCCGCTGATCGCACTCGCCGGCGTCACCGGCATGCCGCTCGATCTGCTCAGCGCCATGGTCGGCCGGATCCTGCCCGTGTTCAGCGTGATCGTTCCCTTCTGGCTCGTTTGGGCCATGGCCGGCCGCCGCAACATGCTCGAAGTCTGGCCCGCCTGCCTGACCTCCGGTGTTACCTTTGCCGTCACGCAATATCTGGTCAGCAACCTGCACGGTCCCTGGGTTGTGGATATCGCCGGAGCCCTGGTCTCCATGGCATCTCTGGTTCTGCTGCTGAAGTTCTGGCAGCCCAGAAACACCTGGCGCTTCGAGCACGAAACCGAAGCCGGGCGACACGCCGAAGACCTCGCCCGGCCCGCCATCAGCAGCGCCGCGGCCCTCAAAGCCTGGATGCCGTGGATGCTCGTTTCGGTGCTGGTGTTCACCTGGGGTATCCCTCAAGTGAAGACATTTCTCAACGGCGTCTCCCAGATCACAGTCAACGTTCCGGTGCTGCACAAGGCTGTTGTGCGCGCTGCGCCCGTGGTTCCCAAGCCCGTGGCTGAGCCCGCAGTGTTTATCTTCAACTGGCTCTCGGCGACCGGAACCAGCCTGCTGCTCACCGGCATCGTAAGCGGCTTTCTTCTGGGCTTCTCGCCGTTCAAACTCGCGGCGATCTTCTGGGGCACGCTGCGGCGCGTCCGTCTGTCTCTGCTCACCATCGCCGCGATGATGGCCATAGGCTTCGAAACGCGCTATGGCGGCCTGGATGCCGCCATGGGGCTGGCCTTCGCCTCCACCGGTGTGCTGTTTCCCTTCTTCTCGCCGATGCTGGGATGGCTGGGCGTGGCGCTCACCGGCAGCGACACTTCGTCCAACGTGCTGTTCGGCAGCTTGCAGCAGATCACCGCCCGCCAGGTGGGTGTATCGCCGTTGCTGGCGGCGGCGGCCAACAGCGCCGGCGGCGTGATGGGCAAGATGATCGACGCGCAGAGTATCGTGGTCGCGGGCGTGGCCACCGGCCAGGTGGGTAATGAAGGCAGCATCCTGCGTTATGTGTTCCAGCACAGCGTGGCGCTGGCCGCGCTGGTGGGGGTCGTCGTGCTTCTGGAAGCGTATGTATTCCCATCCATCATCCCGGCAGTGGTCAGATGAACACCTTCCCCATACTGCTGGGCGCGCTCTGCATCTACGCCATCGCCTACCGCTACTACAGCGCCTTCATCGCCGCCAAAGCCCTGGTGCTCGATGACCGCCGCCTCACCCCTGCCCATCAGTTCGCCGACGGCCACAACTATATCGCTTCACCCAAGTGGGTCCTGTTCGGGCATCATTTCGCGGCCATAGCCGGCGCCGGACCGCTGGTGGGCCCCACCCTCGCCGCGCAGTTTGGCTTCGCACCGGGCTTGCTCTGGGTCTTGATCGGCGCCGTGCTCGCCGGATGCGTGCAGGATTTTACCGTGCTAGTGGCCTCCGTCCGCCATCGCGGCCGCTCGCTGGCGGATATAGCCCGCACGGAGATCAGCCCCTTCGCCGGCCTGGTGACCATGATCGTGGTGCTCTTCATCCTGATCGTCTCCATGGCCGGCCTGGGCATCGTGGTAGTGAATGCGCTCGCCAACAGCCCCTGGGGCGTCTTCACCATCGGCACCACCATTCCCATCGCGCTCGTCATGGGCGTCTGGATGTTCAAGCACCACGCCGGGCGCATTAGCGTCACCGGCCCCAGCATCTTCGGCGTGGTGTTGCTGATTGCCGCCGTGGTGGGCGGACACTGGTTCGCTCAATCCAGCGCCGCCGGCGCGCTGACCTATTCGCCTCACCAGATCACCCTTCTGATGGCCGTCTACGGCTTCTGTGCGTCGGTTCTTCCCGTGTGGCTGCTGCTGGCCCCGCGCGATTACCTCTCCACTTATGTGAAGCTCGGAACCATCGCCGCACTGGTGATCGGCGTGTTCCTGGTGCACCCCGATATCCGCTTTCCGGCGTTTACGCAATTCACCGCGGGCGGCGGGCCGATCATTAAGGGCAGGCTCTTCCCGTTCCTGTTCGTGACCATCGCCTGCGGCGCCATCTCCGGCTTCCACTCGCTGGTCTCTTCCGGCACCACGCCCAAGATGCTCGACAAAGAAACGGACGCGCGCTTCATCGGCTACGGCGCCATGATGGCCGAATCCCTGGTGGGCCTGCTCGCGCTCATCGCCGCCACATCTATGCACCCCGGCGACTATTTCGCCATCAACAGCTCCGCCGACGCTTTCGGCAAGCTCGGCCTGCATACCGTGAATCTCGATCTGTTTTCGCGCGAGGTGGGCGAGAATCTAGCCGGACGCACCGGCGGAGCGGTCTCCCTGGCCATCGGCATGGCGCAGATCTTCCGGGGCCTGCCCGGCATGGACAAACTGCTGGCCTACTGGTATCACTACGCCATCATGTTCGAGGCCCTCTTCATCCTGACCACCATCGATGCCGGCACCCGCGTGTCCCGCTACGTGATGCAGGAGCTCCTGGGCCGGGTGCACGCCCGCTTCGCCGATACCGCCTGGATGCCGGGCAACCTGATCGCGACGTTTTTCGTCGTGGCCGGCTGGGGCTATCTCATCTATACCGGCAACATCTCCACCATCTGGCCTCTCTTCGGGACCGGCAACCAGTTGCTCGCCACCATCGCGCTGGCCGTGAGCACTACCTTCCTGATCAACATGGGCAAGGCCCCATACGCCTGGATTACCGGCCTTCCCATGTGCTTCGTGGGAGCCACCACCGTCACCGCCGGCATTCTCTCCGTGAAGAACATCTTCTGGCCGCTGACCTCGCTGCCCGGCCAGCAGCTTACCGGTTACCTCAACTCCATCCTGACCGTGATCTTCATCGCCGGTGTACTGCTGGTCGTCGCCGATGCCGTGCGCCGCTGGATCGCCGTGCTCCACGGCGCGCCCGCTCCGGCCGAGGCGTTCGGTCCGCCAGTCAGCCCCGATGGCGAAGTGCGCATGGGCTGCTGCTAGCGCCGGGTCAGATAAATTCCCGCCGTCCGCGCCGCAAGCCGCGCGCGTATTTGGCCGCCGGTCACGTGCAACTCGGGCGCCCCGCCCAATCGATCCGCCAGGCTCGACCCGTCCGCCAGCCCTAATGGCGTGAGGTCGCAATTCACGTCCGCAGCATCCCTGGCGTTGTTGATCAATACCACCACCGGTCCGCCCGCGCCCGTGCGCGCGTAGCCGTAACTCTGCTCGGTCGCGCACAAATTCAGCATCGGACCGCGCCGCAGCGGCTCCAGTTCGCCGCGCAAGCTGGTTAGAAGCCGCACGTGATCCCAGATGGCCTGCTCCTCCGGTGACCGGCCGGCCGCCGTGAACGCATTGTGCCCATCCTCCCGCCATCCGCCCGGAAAATCGCGGCGGTTGTCCGGATCCCCGCCGCCGCGCATGCCGATTTCATCGCCGTAATAAATCATCGGAATGCCGCGCGCGGTCATCAGAAACGTGAACGCCAGCTTCAGACCGTCGGCGGTCGCGCCGGCATCGCTCATGAAGCGCCCCACATCGTGCAGTCCCAGGAAAGTCACCAGCAGGCTGGCATTCGGGTACAGGTAATCGTGCCCGGTCATCACTGCCACGTCGCGCACCGGCTTGCCCTCGGCGAATGCGTGCCGGAGAGTGAAAAACGTGGGGAAGTCGAACACCGTGTCCACTCCGGAATCCACGCCGTCGAAGCGCGCCTGCCCGCCCTGGAAGAACGACACCATGGCCGGATCGCCGTCGAACATCTCGCCGACCACCCGCAACTGCGGATACTCCCGCTTGATGGCCGCCATCCAATCGCGCCAGAAGCGCCGCGGCACGTACGGCAGGGTATCCTGCCGGATACCGTCCAGGCCGCTGATCCCCACCCACCAGAGTGTATTCTGAATCAGGTAGCGCGCCACTTCTTCGTCGTCCTGGTTCAGGTCCGGAAGAATATCGATGAACCAGCCGTCCAGCGTAGGCGCGCGCAATTCGGCTGTGGCGTGCGGGTCGATCAAGGTCGACGTCTGCCAGGTGTTGGCCGTGTGATGCGCCTGCGTGCCATGAAACCATGTGGGCGTCGGCGGATCCTTTACCCATGGATGATATGGTCCGGTGTGGTTGGCTACCTGGTCCTGAATCACCTTGAGGCCCGCGTGATGCGCGGCATCCACCAACTCTCTGAACTTGGCCAGGTCTCCGAAGTGCTCCTCGACGCCGTAAAAATCCACGGCGCCGTAGCCGTGATAGTCGGTGATTCCCTCGCCGTTATACCGCTCTCGTTCGTTCAGCCTGTTGTTATTGTCGTAAACCGGATTGATCCAGAGGGCCGTTACCCCCAGATCCTTGACATACGGCAGATGATCGATGATGCCCTGCAGATCGCCGCCGTGATAGTAGCGCGGCTTCTGCCGGTTGAATAGCCCGCGCGACACCGCCGGGTCGTCGTTTCCCGGATTGCCGTTGGCGAACCGGTCCGGCATGATCAGGTAAATGACATCGTCGGGCGAGAAGCCCTGAAAACGGCCCCCGCGCGGCAGCGGCTCCAGTACTTCGAACGGGACCGGTGCCTCCCCGCCGGCCGTCGCCAAGCGTAGCGCGTGCGGGCCCGGCGCGGCGTTGCGCGCGATGGATACATCCACGAACGCGTACGTGCCGGCGGCGTTCACCCGCGTAAGTCCCACCGTCAGATCCGATCCGCTCGTCTCTGCCCGGGCCCCCGCCAGATTGCGCCCGCGAATCAGCAGCCGCACGGGATTGATGGAATGCCCGATCCACCAATTAGGCGGCTCGACCTTGGTTATCTCCGGCGGCGCAGCGGCCAGGCAGGCCGCCGCCATTAGAAGGAGAGCACACCGCGCGTAGGGCACAGAGCGATTGTACCCGACTCGTCCGCTACTTTTTTCGCGAGGCCGGCGGCACACTCCCGTTGGCCCGGTAGTATGCCACCAGCAGCCCGTAATGCTCCCCGGAGTGCTCGATCACCGACAGCCAGGGTTCCACGGACTTGTGGAAGCTTTCCGGCGTCGCCGCCTTCAGCGTGGCCGTGGCGTCCGCGATGGATTTCTCCAGCAGGGCGACGGCTTGTTCCTTGGTTTTGTAATTCGCGGGATCCAGCTCGTCCCACTTGACCTTTTCCCCGCGCCCCGCCTTGGCGGCATACACGTTGCCGGATGCGATATGCACGATGACCGCGCCGAAAGAACGCATCTCCGGCTTCAGGCGAAAGTCGTACTTGGCCGCTGGAAAGTCCTTGGCCATATCCAGCACCTGCTTGTTGACGTAGGCGAACATATCGCCGATATCCTTGGCGGGCGGGCCGCCGGGCGCCTGCGCGAACGCGCTGGCGGCTAGTACCAGCACGGGGGCAAATTTGATGTAACCTGCTAATCTGTTCATAGTGGTTACAGAATACCATGTAAAATTCATCGGTGGGCGCCTGTGCCTGGACTTCGTCAACACGGTCGGCGGGCGCACGCCGGGGGGCGGCGTGATCCGCGACAAACTCGCCGGCTATCACGACCTCCTCGCCTGGGGTTGGCTGTCAGGTGACCACTCTCTTGCCCCGACAGCATCCTTCCACCCGCGTCAGGGGGCCGCCGTATTTCGCCGCGCCATCCGGCTGCGCGAAGCTCTCTACCGGATTTTCGACCGCCTGCGCACCGGCCACAGGCCTGCCGCGCGCGATATCGACCGGTTGCGCGTGGAACTCGACAAGGCTCGCGCGAACCAGCGCCTGGCCGCCCATCCAGGCGGCTTTGCCTGGACCCTCTTCCCGGGCGCCGCGCTCGACCGGGTACTCTGGCCGGTGGCGCTTTCCGCGGCCGAACTGCTGACCTCCGCCGATCTCCCCAAGCTCCGCCAGTGCGCCGGCCCGGATTGCGGATGGCTGTTCCTCGACGTCAGCCGCAATCGCCGCCGCCGCTGGTGCGACATGCAGGACTGCGGCAACCGCGCCAAAGTGCGGCGGTTCCGGACCAGACGCCGGCCTTAGCAGGGCCTGGCCGGTCTCATCTGTAGATCAAGTACTTCTCCCGCAGCTTGATGAACTCCACTACGCTATCCGCCATCTGCTGCTGAATATCCCGCGGATCGTCTCCTGCCGCCAGCGCCCGGATCACCGTCGCGCTGCCGATCAGCTTCTTGTCGGCTTCGAAGTCGATCTTCCCCGGATAGAGTTTCCGTAATGCCCCCGCGATCTCCAGGCCCAGGCGCGCGGAATCGAAGTCGTCGCGATTCGTAATCACGAACCGGACTCCTTCCATGGCGTTGAGCCGCGTGGCGTACACGCGCACGCCCGGAATCCGCCGCTGGTCCAGGTACGCCGCCAACTCCGGCCCCTTGATAAACTCCGCGCCGATCTGCTCGAAGGGCGCATCCGTACCGCGTCCCACCGAGTAGTTCTTCGAATACTCCAGCATGGCCACGCCGGGATAGAGCAGCGCCGCATTCAGGCTGCGCATGTTGGGCGAAGGATCGATCCACGGCAGATCGCAGTCGTCGAACCAGTCGCCGCGCTGCCAGTCCTTCATCGCCACCACCGTCAGATTGGCGTCGATATGGTTTTCGCCGTTGAACAGCTTCGCCAGTTCTCCGATGGTCATTCCGTGGCGCAGCGCCAGTGGGAAATAGCCCACAAAGGAAAGCGCGTCGCGATCCAGCAGCGGCCCTTCCACGTGCACGCCCGTAACAGGATTCGGCCGGTCCAGAACATAGTAGGCGATTCCTGCTTTGGCCGCCGCTTCCATGGCGTATGCCATGGTGGTCTCGTAAGTGTAAAAGTGCACGCCCACGTCCTGGATGTCGAACACCAGCGCGTCCAGCCCGCGCAGCATCTCCGGCGTGGGCCGCAGCGTCTTTCCATACAGGCTGAAGACCTTGATGCCGGTCGCCGGGTCCACCGTGTCGGACAGACCCTCGCGGTCCTCCGCGCCGGCAAACCCGTGTTCCGGCGAAAATAGCGCGCCGATGTTGACGCCCGCGGCCCGCATCACATCGATATTGCGCCGTCCCGTGCGATCCACACCCGTGCGATTGGTGATGAGTCCGACGCGCTTCCCCTTGAGCGTCGTGAAGCCCTCCTCCGCCAGCACATCCAATCCGGTCAGCGTGTGCCCGTTCCGATCCACTTCGCGCCGCAGGCCCGCGCCGGTCAGCGTCTCGTTGTACCCTGTGAGCGCCACGCCCGGCGCATCCACTCCCAATGCCGCCGCGGTGATGGTCGCGATCTTGCCGCGCAATCCCGTAATGGCCGGCCTGCGCACAGGATGCACGCTGTTCGTCAGCAGGATCACATACGTGTCGGTTACCGCATCGATCCAGATGGATGTGCCCGTGAACCCCGTGTGCCCGTACGAGCCGATCGGAAACAGATCGCCGCGATTGCCCGAGAAGGGCGAATCGATATCCCAGCCCAGGCCGCGCAGGATCGGCTGATCGGGCGGGCTTTGCGGCGTGGTGAACTTCTCCACCGTCAGCGGGCTGAACAGCCGCGCGCCGTCGAACTGCCCCTTGTGCAGCATCATTTCGCAAAACCGCGACAGGTCGTCCGCAGTCGAAAACAGGCCCGCGTGCCCCGCCACCCCGCCCATGTAGCGCGCGGTTTCATCGTGCACCACGCCCCGAAGCGGAGTGCCCTTGGCGCCGTCGCGCTCCGTGGGCGCAATGCGCGGCGCCAGCGACGCCGGCGGCTGAAACATGGTCTCTTTCATCCCCAGCGGCCGAAAGATCTCCTGGCGCGAGTAATCGGAGAGCATCTTTCCGCTGAGCCGGTGCACCAGTTCGCCCAGCAGGATAAAATTGATGTCGCTGTAGACGAAGTGCACGCCGGGCGGCGCGTTGGGCTTCTCCAGCATCGCCATGTGGATGCCGGTCTGGTAGCCGCTCCACGGCGGCGTCAGCGCCAGGTCCGGCGGCATACCCGAGAAATGCGTGAGCAGGTTGCGCAGCGTCAGGTCGCTTTTGCCGCCTTGAAACTCGGGCAGGTATTGCGTCACGCGGTCGTTCAGCCGGAACTTGCCCTCCTCGAAAAGCTTCATCAGCGACGAAGTGGTCGCCACCACTTTGGTCAGCGAGGCCAGATCGAAGATCGTGTCCACCGTCATGGCTTCCGGCGCAGGTTCCAGCGCGCGCTTGCCGTACGCCTTGCGATGCACGATCTGCCCGTTGTGCCCCACCAGCAGCACCGCCCCAGGTATGCGGCCGTCGGTGATTGCCTGTTCGACTTCCTGATCGAGCAGCGCCGACCCGGCGAACGATTGCGCGCCCGCGACGCCCGCCGCCAGCAGCGCGCAAAGCATTATCTTCATGTGGCTATGATAGCGATTCAACGGCCTCGTATTGCAGGTGTTGTCGGCGTTCATCTGCGTTCATCTGCGGCCAACATCAGATGTTTGATTTTCGTGCATAAACTATAGTGATGCTTACGCTGATTCGAAATGGCACAGTGGTCACCTCCGGGAAAACCTTCCCCGCCGACATCCTGATCGACGGCGAGAAGATCCGCGAGATCGCCGCCGGCATACCCCCCGAAACAGCCGCCCGCGTCATCGACGCCTCCGGTATGCTGCTGTTGCCCGGCGGCATCGACGTCCACACGCACCTCGACATGCCTTTCGGCGGCACCACCTCCAGCGACGATTTCGAAACCGGCACGCGCGCCGCGGCTTTCGGCGGCACCACCACCCTCATCGATTTCGCCATCCAGGCGCGCGGCATGAAAATGCGCGATGCGCTCGACATCTGGTGGAAGAAGGCCGACAACCGCGCCTCCATCGACTACGGCCTGCACATGATCGTCACCGACCTCTATGAAGCCGGCCTGGAAGACATGGACGCCATGGTGGCCGAAGGCGTGGCCAGCTTCAAGCTGTTCATGGCTTATCCCGGCGTCCTCATGGTGGATGACGCCACCATCTTCAAGGCCCTGTCGCAATCGGCGCGCAACGGCGCGCTCATCTGCATGCACGCGGAAAACGGCGGCGTGATCGACGTGATCGTGCGCCGCGCCCTGGCCGAGGGCAAGACCGCTCCTATCTATCACGCGCTCACCCGGCCCGCCACCGCCGAAGCCGAGGCCGTGCACCGCGCTATCGCACTTGCGGAGATGGCCGGCGCGCCGGTCTACATTGTGCACCTGTCGAGCGAGGAGGCTCTCAACCAGGTGCGCGAGGCGCGCGACCGCGGCCTGCCGGCCTTCGCCGAAACCTGCCCGCAATATTTGTTGCTTTCCACCGACGATCTCGCCCGCCCCGGATTTGAAGGCGCCAAGTATGTGTTCACGCCGCCCCTGCGAGAGAAGCGCCACCAGCCCAAGCTCTGGGACGGTCTTAAGAACGACCACCTACAAGTCGTCTCCACCGACCACTGCCCCTTCTGCTTCGCCGACCAGAAGGCCCTCGGCAAAGACGATTTCACCAAGATACCCAATGGCGGTCCCGGCATCGAAAACCGCCTGCAGCTTCTCTATCACTACGGCGTGAACCAGGGCCGCCTCAGCCTGAACCGTTTCGTGGAGCTGGTCTCCACCACGCCCGCCCGCCTCTTCGGCCTGTATCCGCGGAAAGGCGAGCTGACTCCCGGCAGCGACGCCGACATCGTGGTGTGGGACTCCCAAGAGCAGCACACCATCAGCGCGGCCAGCCATCACATGCGCGTGGACTATTCCATGTTCGAAGGGTTCCAGGTGCAAGGTAATGCCCGCATGGTGCTATCCCGCGGCGAGGTGATCGTGGATGGCGAGCAATATCTGGGCCGCGCCGGCCGAGGCCGGTTCCTGAAGCGCGCCGCGCGCGGCGGAGCCTGGAAGTGACCGGCCTGCGCGACAGCTCCCTCTATAACGAAGATCTCGCGCCCGTTCCGCAATCTCGCCGCGATTGGGGCGTTTACAATTACGCTTCGCTCTGGGTCGGCATGAGCGTGTGCATCCCAACCTATATGCTGGCTTCCGGCCTGATCGCCGGCGGCATGAACTGGTGGCAGGCCGTCGGCACTATCCTGCTGGGCAACCTTATCGTGCTCGCTCCCATGCTGCTCAACGCCCATGCCGGAACCAAGTACGGCATTCCCTTTCCAGTGCTTGTGCGTGCTTCGTTCGGCGTGCTGGGCGCCAACATCCCGGCTGTTCTGCGTGCCCTCGTGGCTTGCGGCTGGTTCGGCATACAGACCTGGATCGGCGGCCAGGCCATCCACGCCATGCTCAGTATTCTGTGGCCGGCCTGGGGCCACGTCCCAGCCGGTTCCGCCATCTGTTTCCTGTTTTTCTGGCTGCTGAACATGTTGGTGATCTGGCGCGGCATTGAGACCATCAAGTTTCTGGAAGGCATCGGCGCGCCGTTCATGCTGGCCGTCGGCGTCCTGCTGCTGTGGTGGGTCACGCGCAAGGCCGGCGGATTCGGACCGGTGCTGAGCGCGCCCAGCCGCTTCCGCGACAATGCCGCCTTCCTGCGCTTCTTCGTCCCCGCTCTGACCGGCATGGTCGGCTTCTGGGCCACCGTGGCGCTCAACATACCGGACTTCTCGCGCTACGCCATCTCCCAACGAGCTCAGATGCTGGGACAGGCGCTGGGCCTGCCCACCGCCATGACGCTGTATTCCTTCATCGGCGTGGCCGTCACCTCGGCTTCCGTCGTCATCTTCGGCGAGGCCATCTGGGACCCGGTAGTGCTGCTGGGCCGCTTCCATCGGCCTGCCGTAGCGTTCGTGGCGCTCATCGCCTTGTTGCTGGCCACGCTGAACACTAACGTGGCGGCCAACGTGGTCTCTCCTTCCAACGATTTTTCCAACCTGAATCCGCGCCTCATCTCGTTTCGCACCGGCGGCCTCATCACCGGATGCCTGGGCATGCTGATGATGCCCTGGAAACTGTTGGGCGATTACAGCGCATATATCTTCGGCTGGCTGGTCGGCTACTCGGCCCTGCTGGGACCCATCGCCGGCATCATGATCGTGGATTACTTCCTGGTGCGGCGGCGCGAATTGTCGGTTGACGACTTGTATCTGCGGCACGGCCGCTATGAGTACTCCAGCGGATTCAACTATCGGGGCTTAGGCGCGCTGGCCGGCGGCATTGCTGTAGCCCTGCTTGGTCTGGTGCTGCCACCCATGCGCTGGCTCTACGATTACGCCTGGTTCGCCGGATTCATCGCCGCCGGCGCGCTGCACTTCGCGCTGAGTCGGACAGCTCAGCCCGCCTGAATCGCCTGCGACCCCGTCTTGCTATGCTTGACTTGGCGTCATGAAGAAGTCCGTCCAGTCGCCCACCGGCCGTCTGCTGGCGGGCTTGGCCGTCACGCTCGCAGCCGTGGGCGTCTTCTCCTTCTACGCCCTGCATCAGATGCGCGGCCTCGAGGATCTGCAGACCCGCATCGTGGATCGCAACCGCAAAGATTCCCTGCAGCTACTGCGCATCCAGAACGACCTCAATCAACTGGCGATCGCCATGCGAGACATGCTCTACGGCGACGAGCCTTACGGCCTTCAGGCATACAAGAAGGAATTCGACAACAAGCGCAACGATCTGGATGACGCCCTTCGCCTCGAAGCCGCCCTCGCGCCCGGCGGGCCCGATTCCGTCAGCCAGCGGTCTCTGGCCGATTTGCTGGCTCAATTCTGGAATTCCGCCGACCGCATGTTTGCGCTCGCCGCTCAGCGAGGCGACCCCGCCGCGCGTGACCTGATCCGCACGTCTCTCGAAACCCAGGCAGGCGCGCTCACCAGCGCCGTCGCCCAGCTCCTGATCGGGAACAACGAGGCTGAGCAGGCCGCCGCCACCCGCATTCAGGGCATCTATCTCGGCGTGGAGCGCAACGTGTACGTGTTCTTGGCCGCCATGCTGGTGGCCATCTTCGGCACCACGCTGTACCTGATCTACTCCAATCGCCGCCTGTTCCAGCATCTGGCCGCCATTTCCGAACACCGCAGCGATCTCGCCCGCAAGCTCATCACTGTCCAGGAAGAAACCCTGCACTCCCTCTCGCGCGAGCTGCACGACGAGTTCGGCCAGGTGCTCACCGCTATCGGCGCCATGCTGCGCCGCGCCGAAAAGCGCTTGCCTCCGGACTCGCCCTTTTGCGCGGAGTTGCTCGAGGTCCGCGAGGTCGCCCAGGTCACGCTCGAAAAAACCCGCAGCCTTTCCCAATTGATGCACCCCAGCATCCTCGACGACGGCGGACTGGAGAAGGCCATCGACTGGTATCTGCCGGTATTCGAGAAACAGACCGGAATTAAGGTACGATACGAGAAACGGGGCGATGGCCCGCCCATTACGGACCGCGTGGCCATTCATGTATATCGTGTGCTGCAGGAGGCGCTGAACAATCTGGCGCGCCATTCCGGATCGCCGGTGGCCGTGGTCCGGCTGGAGTTTCCGCCCGGACGGCTGAAGCTGCAGGTGGAAGATAGCGGCGCCGGCATGCCCGAGTCGGTGAATGGCGGCGCGCGCAAAGGGATCGGCATGACCGCCATGCGCGAGCGCGCCGAGCTGTTGCAGGGTACATTTGAGGTGCTGCGCCGCGGTGAAGGCGGCACGCTGGTGCGGCTGGATGTTCCGTTGACGGATGCCTATGAGCAATGAGATTCCGGTTCTCCTGGTGGACGACCACGGCCTGGTGCGCAAGGGCTTCCGGCGCATGCTGGAGGACGATCCCGAAATACGCGTGGTCGGTGAAGCCACCAACGGCCAGGAGGCTATCAAACTGGCGCAGGAGCTGCATCCGCGCGTCATCGTCATGGACATGGCCATGCCCGGCCTGGATGGCGTGCAGGCCACCCGCGAGATCCTGAAGAACGACGCCGGCATTGCCGTGATTATTTTGAGCATGTACTCCGAAGAGAACTACGTGCGCAACGCCTTGGACGCCGGCGCGCGCGGCTACCTGCTCAAAGAAGCGCTGGACGTGGACCTGGCCGGCGCCATCAAAGATGTGGCGGCCGGCAAGAACGTCTTCGGCCCAGGTGTGCTGGCTCCCAACCGACAGCCCGATCCCGATTACGAGCGCCTCACACCGCGCGAAAAGCAGATTCTGGAGCTGATCGCCAAAGGCAATTCGAACAAGGAAATCGCCGCGATTCTCAATCTGAGCGTCAATACGGTCTCCGTCCACCGCGCCAATCTCATGTCCGCTCTCGGCATCCATCGCACCACCGAACTGGTGGTCTGGGCCGTTAAAAAGGGGCTGGTGCAATTGCCGTGAATCGCCGGGAATTCCTGTGGAGCGCGCTGGCCGCCGCGCGCGCCACCAACGGCCTGGGCTTCCATTTCACCGATGTGACGGTCCGCGCCGGCATACAGTTCCGGCACAACAGCGGCGCTTTCGGCGAGAAGTATTTGCCGGAAACGCTGGGACCCGGCTGCGCCTTCCTGGACTACGACAACGACGGCTGGCAGGACATTCTGCTGATCAACGGCATGGACTGGCCCGGCCACGTCCGGCAGCACAGCACCATGCGCCTTTACCGCAACAACCGCAACGGCACATTCACCGACGTGACTCGATCCGCGGGTCTGGACGTAGAGCTCTATGGCATGGGCGTCGCCGTGGGCGATTTCAATAACGACGGCTTTGCGGATATCTTCGTCACCTGCGTGGGCCAGAGCCGGCTGTTTCAGAACAACGGTAAAGGTGCCTTCGTCGATATCACCGAGCGCAGCGGATTGGGCGGCCACCAGGGCCTGAGCAGCTCGGCGCTGTGGTTCGATTACGACCGCGATGGCCTGCTCGACCTGTTCGTCTGCAATTACGTGAAATGGGCGCCCGCCCAGGATGTGTATTGCAGCATGGACGCCCGGCACAAATCCTACTGCACGCCGGAAGCCTACCGCGGCGCCACCTGCTGGCTGTTCCGCAACCTGGGCAACGGCAAGTTCGAGGATGTGACCGCCAAGAGCGGCATCTTCGACGGCAGTTCCAAATCGCTGGGCGTGGCCATGCTGGATTATGATCAGGACGGCTGGATCGACCTGATGGTGGCCAACGACACGCAGCCCAACAAGCTCTATCGCAACCAGCGCGACGGAACTTTTCAGGACATCGCCGTCAAAGCGGGTGTGGCTTTCAGCGAGGACGGCAAGGCCCGCGCGGGCATGGGCGTGGACGTGGCCGACTACGACAATTCCGGCATCGCCGGCCTGGCGATTACGAATTTCGATAACGAAATGATCGGCTTCTACCGCGGCACCCGCGGCGGCCTGTATGTAGACCAGGCCGGCCGTTCCGATGTGGGCCGCCTGTCCCGCCGCAGCCTGGGCTTCGGCTGCTTCTTCTTCGATGCCGACCTGGACGGCCTCCTGGACCTGCTGGTGGTCAATGGCCATATCGACCCGGGCGTTCGCGAAACGCGGCCCGAAACCGGATACGCCCAGCCGCCGCATCTTTTCCTGAACAAAGGCTCCGCTGGATTTCAGGATGTGGCCACCGCCCTGGGCGGCGGATTCGCGGAACCCAAAGTCGGGCGCGGGGCCGCTTTCGGCGACTTCGACCGCGATGGCGATCTCGACGTTCTGATCACCACCAACCAGGGGCCCGCATATCTCTATCGCAATGATCAATCCAACGGCCATCATGCCATCCGCTTCCGGCTGGTCGGCACCAAGTCGAATCGCGACGCCATCGGCGCCATCGTCCGCGTGACCAGCGGCGGCGAAACCGGATCGCGCATGGTGAAGAGCGGTTCCAGCTTCCTCTCCCAATCCGAGATGCCCGTCACTTTTGGGCTGGGCAAGCGCGACATCGTTGAACGTGCCGCGCTGCACTGGCCGAGCGGCCAGGTGGAGGAGTACAAGAATCTGCGCGCCGGCAGCATGTACGAGTGCGTCGAGGGCAAGGGAATTCGCGACACCGGCGGATTCTAAGAACGAAACAAACCCAATTACCCGCATGGCGATATACTCGCTGTTTCCGGAGATCCCGATCCCTACATGCAAATAAAGACCGTTCCGGTTTTCCTGGCCTTCCTCGCCATGGGCTTTGCCGACGCTGTCGGCCCCTTCGTCAGCCTCGCGAAAAATGAGTTTCAGATCAGCACCGCGGTGGCCTCCCTCATCCCCTTCGTGGGATTCAGCATGTTCGGTCTGCTCTCCATCCCCATGGGCATCCTGCAGGATAAGCGCGGCAAGAAATTCATCCTCATGCTGGGCCTCGTGGTGGCCTTGCTGGGCCTGCTCAACGCCAGCTTCGGCCTGACCTCCTTTGCCCGCTTCCTGCTCACCGTCCTGATGGTGGGCGCGGGCGCCGCCATCCTGCAGGTCTCCGGCAACCCCATGATGCGGGATGTCTCGGCCCCCGGCAAATACGCGCGCAATCTGTCCCTGGCGCAGTTCGTCAAGGCCATCGGATCGCTCTCCGGCCCCATGATCCCACTGGTGGCGGCCAAATACTTCGGCGCCAGTTGGCAGGTCATGTTTCCCATCTACGCGGTGGCCCTGGTGGTGGCCGTGATTGCGGTCGCCGGACTGCGAGTCGATGAGAAGGCCAGCAGCCAGCATGCGGCTACTTTCCGTTCCTGCTTCGCGCTGCTGGCGAAGCCTTACGTGCTGATCATGGTCGCCGCCATCTTCTTCTACGTGGGCGCCGAAGTCAGCGTCAGCGCCGGCATTCCGCTGTACCTCAAGGAACGCTTCGATATCGACATCAACAAGGTGGGCCTGCTGGGCACCGGCCTGTTCTTTACGGCCCTCACCATCGGGCGCTTCTCCGGCGGCGTCATTTTGAATTGGATCGCGCCGCGCAAATTCTTTCTGATCACCTGTGTGGTATCTGTCCTCGCGCTGCTAGGCCTGTTCATCCCCGATCGCACGCTGGCCGTCTCCAGCTTCTTCGTCGCCGGGCTGGGATTTGCCAACATCTTTCCCCTGGTCTTTTCGCTGGCGGTCGAAAACATGCCGGAGCACACCAACGAATTATCCGGCCTCATGGTCACCGCCATCCTGGGCGGCGCGTGTCTGCCACCGTTGATGGGACTGGTAGCTGACCATAGTTCCGTTCAGTTAAGCTTTGTCGTGCCGCTAGCCGCCATCCTCTATATCACGTGGACCGCGCTGCGGAAATAACCTGTCATGCAGACTTACTCCGAAGATAGCCGCATAGTCATGACGCTCGACGCGGGCGGCACTAATTTCGTCTTCTCCGCCATGCAGGCCAATCGCCCGGTAGTCGCCAGTTTCGCGCTGCCGTCTCATGCCGATAACCTGAAGCGCTCGCTCGCCATGGTCGTGGAAGGCTTCCGCCGCGTGCAGTCCCAGTTAAGCGCGCCGCCGGTGGCCATCAGCTTCGCCTTCCCCGCCCCGGCCGATTATTTCAACGGCATCATCGTACGGCCCGGCAATCTGCCGGCTTATCGCGACGTGGCCCTCGGGCCCATGCTCGAAGACCAGTTCGGCCTGCCTGTATTCATCAATAACGATGGCGACCTGTTCGCCTGCGGGGAAGCCTCCGCCGGCTTTCTCCCTTACGTCAACGGCCTGCTCGAAAAGGCCGGCAGCCCGAAGCGTTATCGCAACCTGTTCGGGGTCACCTTGGGCACCGGATTCGGCGGCGGCATCGTGCGCGATGGCGCGCTGTTCATCGGGGATAACTCGGTCGCCGGTGAAATCTGGCTGGCTCGCCACAAGCTGGAGCGCGACACCAATGCCGAGGAAGGCGCATCCATCCGCGCTGTGCGACGCGCGTACGCCGCCCTAGCCGGACTGCGCGTGGAAGACGCTCCCGAGCCCAAGGTGATCTTCGAGATCGCGGAGGGGCGCGCGGAAGGCCATCGCGCTGCGGCTCTGGAGGCCTTCCGCCGCATGGGTGAAGTGGCCGGTGACGCCATCGCCCAAGCCATCACGCTGCTGGATGGCCTGGTGGTGATCGGCGGCGGCATTGCGGGCGCTCATCGCCAGTTCCTTCCCGCCGTCGTCGCGGAAATGAACGGAACCTATCGGGCGCCCGACGGCACGCGGTTTCCACGTTTGGGCGTGCAGGCCTTCAACCTGGAAGATCCACCGCAACTGGAGGCCTTCCTGAGGGGACAGACCCGGGAACTCACTGTACCCGGCGGTTCCCGGAAGGTGCAGTTCGATGGATTGCAGCGCACCGGCGTGGGGATCACGCGCCTGGGAACCAGCGAGGCTACCGCCATCGGCGCCTACGCTTTCGCGGTCCACCGTCTCGACGAAAGGCCATAATCATGCGCCCATATCTTCTGATCACGGTGATGGCACTGACGCTCCATGCCCAACCTTATACCCTCGGCGTCGGGGTGTACCCCGGCAACCCCAGCCAGAACTTCGCACCGATCGTTCAATCCGGCTCCACTTACCGCAACATCGCCCTGCATCGGCCCGCCTATCAATCCAGTAGCTACGACTACAACCTGACTGCCCAGCTCGTTACCGATGGAATCAAAGACACCCGCCTGCCGCGCTGGGTCTCGGTCTCCACCAGCGAGAAGGGTGTGCTTCCCAGGAACGAGCGCGAGTGGCTTTTGGATGGCAACTGGGTAACCAGCGTCAATCTGCCCGGCCACCGCGCATGGGTGCAAGTTGAATTGGGTGGCGGCGATGTCGCACCCGAGATAGACCGGATAGACCTCGACGTTGCCATGGGCGAAAAAGTCGGGCAGCGCGAATGGAAAGCCGTGGTCTCCGGCTCGGATGACGGCCAAACCTGGAAGGAACTGAGCCGCGCCACGGGCCAGGACCGTTGGGGCGGCCGCTTCGCGCCCTCCGTGCCACTCGCCGTGCCGTCCCGCAACCGCTTTTATCGCATCGAGCTGGATGGCGACCAGGCCATCAACTGGCAAGTGAGCGAGGTGTCGTTCTTCGACCAGGGCCGCCGCCTGGATATCGGCGGCCCTTACGATTTCACCAGCGCCTGGAAAAGCGCCGGCACACGAGAGGAGTGGGTGTATGTAGATTTGGGCGCAGTCTGCGAGTTCGATCGCGTCACTATCGCCTGGATCCGCCGCGCCGCCGAAGGAACCCTGCAAGCGTCCGACGACGCAGTGCATTGGAAGAGCTTGCAGCCGCTCGCCGATGACATGAAACTTGCCCAGCCCGCGCACGGCCGCTACGTCCGCCTGCTCCTTTCCAAAGCCGCATCTCCCGAGGGCTACATCCTTAGCGAAATGGAAGTCTACGGCCGCGGCGGTCTCATCGTCCAGCCCAAACCGGCGCCACCCGTGCGCACCGATGGCCGCCTGGACCTTGCGGGGGGCCAGTGGCGCATCCAGCGCGACTCACTCGTCTCCGCGGATGGCCTGACGATTTCCAAACCGTCGTTTCAGGATACCGGCTGGCTGGTCGCCACGGTGCCGGGTACGGTCCTGACCAGCTATTACAATGCCGGCGCAATACCGGATCCCAATTTCGGCGATAACCAGCTCGCCATTTCCGACTCCTTCTTCTACGCCGACTTCTGGTATCGCAACAGATTTCCACTCCCGGCCCCCGCGCCCGGGAGACACGTCTGGCTCAACTTCGATGGCATCAACTGGAAGGCGGAGGTCTTCTTAAACGGCGCCAAGCTGGGCCGCATCGATGGCGGTTTCATGCGTGGCCGTTTCGATGTGACTAAACTCGTAACTGACAAGCAGGACAACGTGCTGGCCGTGCGCGTAATGAAGAATGCCACGCCCGGCGCCGTTAAGGAAAAAACGTTCGACAATCCCGACAAGAATGGCGGCGCGCTGGGCGCGGATAACCCAACCTATCACGCCTCCGTCGGCTGGGACTGGATCCCTACCATCCGCGGCCGGAATACCGGCATCTGGAATAATGTCTATCTCACCACCAATGGGTCCGTAACCGTCGATGATCCCTCAGTCGGGAGCGCCCTGCAGAAGGAAAGCGCGGACGTAGCCATCGAAGTAACCCTGCGCAATCACGACTTACAGCCCGTTAGCGGAACCCTGCACGGCCGCTTCGGCGATATCTCGTTCGATGAGCCTGTGTCGATCGAAGCTTCCAGTGCGCACGCCGTCAAGCACTCCGTTCACCTGGACAATCCCCGGCTTTGGTGGCCCAACGACTACGGCGATCCGAATCTCTACCCGGTCATCTTGCGTTTTGAAACCGCGGACCACACCGTCTCCGACGCTAAAGCCTTCCAGGCCGGCGTGCGGCAGTTCACCTACAGCGAAGAAGGCGGCGCGCTGAAAATATGGATCAACGGACGGCGCTTCATTCCGCGGGGCGGCAACTGGGGCTTCAGCGAATCCATGCTGCGCTATCGGGCCCGCGAGTACGACGCCGCCGTGCGCTACCACCGCGACATGCACTTCAACATGATCCGCAACTGGGTGGGACAGATCGGCGAAGATGCCTTCTACGAAGCGTGCGACCGGCACGGCATTGTGGTGTGGCAGGATTTCTGGCTGGCCAATCCCTACGACGGTCCGGACCCGGATGACAACGATCTGTTCATGCGCAACGCCACCGATACCGTGCTGCGTATTCGCACGCATCCTTCAATAGGATTATATTGCGGGCGCAACGAGGGCTACCCTCCCAAGCCCCTGGAAGACGGTTTGCGTGCGACGCTCGCGGAATTGCACCCCGGCCTGCACTATATCTCCAGTTCGGCCGACGATGTAGTCAGCGGCCACGGGCCCTACCGCGCCCAGCCGTTGAAGCTGTATTTCTCCGAGCGTGCCACGCCCAAGTTCCACAGTGAGATGGGCATGCCCGACATCGTCAGTATGGATAGCCTGCGCGCCATGATGCCCGAGTCCGGTATGTGGCCGCAGGGACGCATGTGGGGCCTGCACGATTTCTCGCTGCACGGAGCGCAAGGCGGAGAATCCTTCATCGCGCGCATCGACCAGAGCTACGGCGGCGCGCAAAGCGCGGCGGACTGGGTGCGGCTCGCGCAATATGTCAACTACGAAGGCTATCGCGCCATGTTCGAAGCACAGAGCAAGAATCGCATGGGACTGCTCATCTGGATGAGTCACCCCACCTGGCCGTCATTTGTCTGGCAGACCTATGACTATTACTTCGAACCGACCGCCGCGTACTTCGGCGCGAAAAAGGCCTCCGAGCCGCTGCACATCCAGTGGAATCCGGTGACCGACAATGTGGAAGTAGTGAACTACAGCGCCGGAGGCCAGCGCGGACTCACCGCCACTGTTGAGCTGTTGAACATGGATGGTACGCTGAAGTGGCAAAAATCCGCATCCGTCGATAGCGTGGAAGACAGCGTGGAGTCGCCCGTCCATATTGAATATCCGGACGGGCTTACCCCGGTGCATTTTATCCGCCTGAGGTTGCTGCGTGGCAGTGATACCGTGTCCGACAATTTCTACTGGCGGGGCCTGGAAGAGTACAACTATCGCGCCCTGAAAGACCTGCCCAAGCCGCGGCTGGAAATGGTCACGCGCGTCGACCGGCAGAGCACGCGTTGGTTGCTCACGACGGAGTTACACAACACGGCGAAGACGCCCGCCCTGATGGTGAAGCTGAAAGTAGTGCGTGAGAAAAGTGGCGACCGTATCTTGCCCGCGATCTACAGTGACAACTACGTCGCGCTGATGCCCGGCGAGCGGTGCACTATTCGCACGGAAGTAGCCAGCGTCGATACGCGCGGCGAGAATCCCAAGATCGTGGTGGAGTAGGACAGGCCGCCCGGGCCTGTCCTACTCTACCGAGTTAGAACGTAATCCTGCCGACCAACTGAATGTTTCGCGGCTGGGTCACTGTACCGTTCCAGGTGCCGAAACTGGCGCTGGATGGATCGTTGTTAAACGGAATGCAATCGCCGAATGCCTGGCCGTCGCACGTGAAGTAGTGGGCGTTGAAGGCATTAAACGCCTCGGCGCGCACTTCGAAGCCCAGGCGCTCCTTGACGAAGAATTTCCGTGAGAGTGATATGTTGACATCCCGGTAGGGCGAACCGCGCACGTTGCTGACGCGCGGGCCGGTACCGAGGGCGTCTACGGCGGCGGGCGCGAAGGCTGCAGCGTTGAACATCGGTTTGTTTACATCTACGTTTCCCCACGATTGCGCCAACACATTACCCGTGATGGCGGGAATACAAGCCGCCTGGAACTGCGAAGGAAGGCCGCAGATCGACCCGTCGCGGAAATAGAATGGCATGCCGGAGGTGAACTTCATGGTAGTCGCCAGCGTCCAACCACCCGCGATGCGCCCTAACACACCGTCGTTGTTCAGGAACTGTTTGCCTTTGCCGAAAGGCACGTCGTACACCGCCATGACGGACGCGGTGTTCGCAATGTCGTCCGGAGAAATCGACATGTTCCGGCTGCCCTGGTATGGGTTGATCACAGCACCGATCCCGCCGTACTCCGCGGTGGCCTGGGTGGTTGAAGAAGCGTCGGTCGTCAGGTGCGAGTACGTGTAGTTCGCTTCCACGTACAGACCGTTCGAAAGGTTCCTTCCCCACTTCGCCTGGAACGAGTTGTAATGGGAGACCCCTTGGTTTTCATTTTCTCCGGTCAGCCCGCCGCAGAATTGCGGGTAAGCGACCAAGGCTTGGGCCACCGAGGGAGAGCAACCGCCTGCGCTGATCAATTGCTGCGCCCAACCGGCATATGGCTGACTGACGCCGTAGAGCGATGTCGTTGTCGGTGTAAACACGGCGTTCAGTTCACTGCCCATGGAGAGCTGGGAGGGGTTCAAATAGTTGAGCGGTTGCATCTGCGAGGGCAGGTGCGTGCCCTTGCTGGCAACGTATGCCACACTGGCGAAACTCTTTTGACCGAACTTATGTTCGATAGTCAAGTTCCACTGCTGCGTATTGGAGAGGTGGTTGGCGTACGTCGGACGGTATAGTGGACTATGGCCGTTGTCGGCGCTCAAACTGATATTCTCCGACCTGCTATAAGCCGGAAATCCGTTATCCAGATAAAACGACGGCTGATAACCGGAGAGCGAATCGCCGAAACTGATGCTCGGGTTGAATCCGTCCAGCGACATGCCGCCGCCCCATCCAGGATAAAACGCCTGCGTATAGAAGAGCCCGTAGCCCGCGCGTACCACGGTTTTATCGCTTACCGCGTACGCCACGCCCACGCGTGGGGCGACGCCGCCGTTCCACTCGTTCTCCGGGTACCGGACGCCAGCACTCGCCGCGCCCCAGTTATTTCCGGCGAACGCTAAGCTGCCCGGCAGGTTTCCGGCGCCGGGGTTGGGTGCGAAGGAAAAGAACGACAGGTAGTTGTTGCTTTCAAACGTGGGCGAGAATTTATCCCAGCGCACGCCGTAATTGAGGGTCAGCTTGGGCGTGGCTTTCCAGGTGTCTCCCACGTGCAGTGAATAGGCGTGCTGCTCCGCGCCGTAATGGGCGATATTCCATACGTTGAGGCCGCCGTTGTCGACAGCTCCGGCGAGAAAGCTGGCAAAGGGATTCCCGCTGTCTAAGCCCGGCAGCCCGGTAGAACCGGCCGTGAAATTAACCGTTCCGGATTGGTTTCCGTTCTGGCGCCAGACCTGCTGCAGATGACGGAATTCGCCGCCAAACTTGATGGTGTGCGCGCCGTGCACCAAGGTAATTAATTCATTGACTATGTGGGAAGGCCGCGTCGTCTTGTTCAAGGAGCCCAGGCCCCCGCTATTCCCAAAGCCTGCGAAGTTCGAGATTCCAGATTCGCTGAAGTTGGCGGCGGGCGAAGCAAGATAAGCAGCCGCGTTCGGGATGTGTGGAAGCTGGGAGGGGTCCTGGGCAGGGACCGACCCGTAGCCCTCGTTGCGGTTCAAGTAGCCATAGGCGAAATGGCTCAACAGGGTGGGGCTGAAAATGTGGTCCCAGTTAAAGCGGTTGACGAAGGCGTCCTCCGGATTCGCGGGATTCGCCGTGCACAACTGGACCGGCAACTGGCACTGCGCGATGGGCTGGGTCGTCTGACGCCAGATGGAAACGAAGAAGTGATCCTTCTCGCCCCAATAGTGGTCGACCCGGAACAGGTATTCGTTGAGGTTTGCCAGAATGCCATCGGAGACGGGCGGTGCTAGGAAGTTGTTAATCGGACCCGAGGCCGTGGGAGTTGGGAGATATTTCATCCATTGCAATGCCAGTTGGCTCTGTTGCGGGGTTGGAATAACGTTCCCCGGGTACGGTGTTTTCGTCACCGCGCCGGTCGACGAAACCTGCGTCGTCGTTGGGTCGTAGATCGGCGTGCTCCAGTCGGAGAAATTACCGGTACGGTCTTGCACGGAGGGTATTGAAAGCAGGGCGCGGCTGGCGCCGCCCAGCGAGCGCAAGTACTCCGTATCGTTGAAGAAGTACGTTTTGTGTTTCGGTCCCCACACGAAAGGCAGGAATTTGAGCTTGATGGGGAGGCCGCCGGAAAAGCCGTATTCGTTTTCATTGTCCTTGCCGCGCTGATCGCCAGGGCCGCGATTGTTGGTGAATTGCAGCGCGTTGAAGTCCTTGTTCCGCAGGTATTCAAACGCGCTGGCGTGGATCTGGTCGGTGCCGCTCTTCGTAGTCACGATCATCACGCCGCCAGTGGTGGTGCCATACTCCGGCTCGTAGCTGGAGGTCATCAGGCGCACTTCCTGGGTCATATCGGGCGTTTGGGCGAAGTCGAAGAAGGAGACAATGCCGCTCTGCGACATAGTCCCTTCCTGCATGCTGACGCCATCCATGACCGCTTCGTCGCCCATCCTCAGGCCGCCGTTGATACGGGCATTGAAGGTCTGGACACTGGTGCCCGTATTCACGCCCGGCAGGAACGTAGCAAACTGCAAGACATTGCGTGGCGTGCCGGCGGAGACCAGCAAGGGCAGTTGGTTGACGATCTGTGGCGCTACGCCTTCCTGTTTGGCGCCGTTGTCGACATTCAGCTGCGCTGCTTCGGCAGTGACCTCCACCTTGGTGGATGCATCGCCGACCTCCAGTTGAGCATCCGCGCGCACCGTCTGGCTGACGGCCATTTCAATTCCGCTTTTCACGTAGGTCTTGAAGCCAGTGGCATCAACGGTCAGCGTGTACGTGCCCGGCGGGTTGTTAGGAAAGGAATAACGGCCCTCGTTATCCGTGGAAGCAGTCTGCGGAATGTTCCTGTCGATGGAACGTAATGCGACGGTCGCATTTGGTACTGCCGCCCCCGTCTTGTCTGTAACCTGACCACTCAGGCTGGCGTTCTGACTCTGGCTCCAGGCGGGCGCGGTCCACAACAACACCACCGCCAAGAGCAAAACGAATGCGTAACGTGGCATATCCGACCTCCAAGACTTTCTTCGCCCCTTGGGCGAATGTAATCGTTTTCACAACCGCCGTGAAAACGGTCCACCATTGAAGCTGTAAACGTTTACAAAGATATTACGTTGAGGTACACTCGCAAGTCAAGAACTTTTGGGGCCTTTTTTAGTATTTTTGCATTAGGCCTATGTGATGGACGCCGGGCACGGCGTAAGGTATCGTTAAGTACCAAATAAGCTTCCGTTGCGCCCTGCCAGCAGGTGGACTGCATGAAGATTCAAGAAGTTGCCCGGCGCGCCCGGGTTTCCACGGCTACCGTATCCCGCACCATCAACAACCCGTCGGTGGTGGACCCCAAGACCGCCAAGCGCGTCTGGAAAGCCATCGAGGAGCTGCGCTACTATCCCAACACGCAGGCCAGATCTCTGGTATCCGGCCGCAGCCGCATTCTTGGTCTTATCGTATCGGACATCACCAATCCGTTTTTTCCGGAGGTGATCAAGGGCTTCGAAGACGTTGCCATTCAAAACGGATATGAGATTCTGGTCAGCTCCACGAACTACGATTCGGGGCGTATGGCACTGTGTGTCCGGCGCATGCTGGAGCGTAAAGTCGAGGGCGTGGCCATCATGACCTCGGAGATGGACGACCACCTGATCGATCAACTGGCCCACCGGAACGTGCCCATGGTCTTTTTGGACGTGGGCGTCACCGGAGAGGGCGTAGATAATGTGCGGGTGGATTACGCCATGGGAATCAACGAAGCCATGGAGCACCTGCTCTCGTTGGGCCACCGCAGAATCGGCTTCATCAGCGGCCCGCTGACGCTCAAATCCGCGCGCATCCGCCGGTTGGCGTTTCTGCGGTCTCTGCGCGCGCACCGCATCGATCAGGACAAGCGCCTGGTGGAAGAGAGCGATCACACTGTGGACGGTGGACTGCTGGCCATGACGCGGATGCTAGAGTCGGGCTGCGCGCCGACGGCGCTGCTGGCGTCCAATGATCTGACAGCTATTGGCGTGATGCGGGCCGCGCGGCGGGCGGGCCTCTGGGTGCCCCAGGATGTCTCGATCGTGGGCTTTGACGATATCCGCCTGGCGGAGTTCACCGAGCCTCCACTGACCACCGTGCGGCTATCGCGAACAGAGCTTGCGGAGCGGGCCTTTCACGCGCTGGCGGCGGGACTGGACGGCCAGCGGGATCAGCGGCGCAAACAGGATTTGATATTAGAGACGCACCTGGTGATTCGGGAGACAACCTGCCCGGTTCGTAAGTCGGACCCGCCGGCGCTACGGCGGTGACTGTGACTTCCGCCTCTTGTACTCGGCGAAAACGGCATCGGCCTCGGCCCTGCGGCCGCGCCGGCGGTAGACCAATCCAAGCGAATAGAATGCTTCGAGAACTGGCGGATCGAGAGTAGTGGCGGCCCGGTATTCCGCGATGGTTTCGTCGTCGCGGCCTTCCGCGTCCAGCACACGGCCCAGGTGGTAATGGGCCATCGAAAAGCCGGCATCATACCGCAACGATTCGCGCAAAGCCGTTTCGGCCTCTTTCAGTTGCTGCTGCCGCAGCAACAAAGCCCCCAGGTTGTGCGGCGGCCACGGCGATGGCTTTGGCAATGCCCGGTTCAGTTCGGCGCCTTTCAGGAAGGCTTGACGCGCCTCGTCCGGCTGTCCCAACATGTCCAGCGACAGGCCCAGATTGTCATAGGCGCGGGACGAATCCGGTTCCAGGCGGATCACTTGCCGGAACTTGTCCACGGCCTCACGGTAGAGCCGCTGCTCGTAGTCCATGCGGCCCAGCCAGTAAAGATACAGGGCAGTGTTTTGGCGGCTGTTGTTCAGCCGCATCAGCTCGATGCGGGCATCCTTGGCGTCACCCAGGTTGACCAGCGCCATGGCCCATGTGAACCGATCGCGGTCATCCAGCGGGACCAGCGCGTCGGACTGCGCGAACGCTCGCGCAGCCCCATCCATGCGCCCGCCCAGAAAATCGACAGCGCCGGCAAGTGCGCCGAGTTCCGCGGCGAGGGGCTTCCCGGCCACCGCGGCCTGGCGGTTCAGAATATCCGCCGCGCGGTCGTAGTCTTTGGTGGAGAGCGCGCGCAGCAATTCCTCGCGCTGGGCCGCGGGGAGGGAGGAATTCCGCACCCTTTCCAGAATATTGTCCGGCTTCTGCGCCAGACCGGCCGTCACCAGGAACGCCACAATGCAAAGCGCGCGGATCAATAGGGCTTCACCTCGATGGTGCGCATCAACAGCTCACGGCGGCGCGAGCGCGCCGCATCCAGCGTGCGCAGGTGCGCGGCTTGCTGTTCGGCGGCGGGATCGTGCGTGAGCTGCAGTACGGTGAGCAGCGTGGAGTTGGCCTGGAAACTGTCGGGTTCCAACGCCAGCGCACGATCGACTGCGGCACGCGCTTCGGCGGGCCGGCCCTGCGCAATGCGCACGCGCGCGAGTTCGTTATGCGCTTCGGCGAAAGACGGCGCCAGTTTGATGGCGTGCTCGAGATGCCTCAATGCCTCGTCGTAGTTCTCTTCCATGCGGGCAACCCGGCCCAGAAAGTACGCTGCGCCGGCTTCGGTCTTGGGGTCCTGGGCGATGCGCAACATCTCCGCGCGGCACTTGTCGTAGTCCAGCGCGCCGAAGTACGCGGCGCCGAGCGCGAAGTGGCCCCGGGCATCATCCGGCAGCGCCGCCGCATACTTAGCGAAGTACGGAATCGACTCGGTGGCCTGGCCGCCGCTGAGTAAGACCCCGCCCATCGCGTAGTTGTATTCGGGGTTGGCCGGGTCGATGTCCAGGGCCTTGTCGAGCGACCGGCGCGCTTCTACCGGCAGTTCCATCTCGACCGCCACCAGTCCAAAGAGAAAATGAATGCGCGCGTTGCCAGGCGCCAGGTCGCGCGCATGGCCCAGGTATCCGATGCAGCCTTCCAGGTCGTGCGAAAGGTGCGCGAGGCGGGCAAGCTCCAGCAGATGCTGGGGATTCGCCGCATCCTGCACGGCCACGCGTTCCAGCGTCCGGCGGGCGTCCGGAAGGCGGTTCAACTGTTCGTACGCCACGGCGAGCGGCCGCAGGCTGATAGCCGATGCTTTGCCCCGCGTGTCCAGCGCCTCGACCAGCGTTACGACAAGATTCGCATGCCGGGCGGAAGCCAGCACCGGAAAGATGGAAGCGCCATCTTCTTCGGAGAAGTCTTCGGCGCGCGCCAGGCTGGCAGCGACGTCCGCGGCCTCCGCGTTGCGGTCGAGACCCGCCAGATCGCCGCAGCGCAAGGCCAGCAGCGACGTCCGGGAGTTCTCCGCCGGCGGCAGTTTGGCGAGCTCGCGCAACGAATCGGCGAATTTCCCCTGCCATTCGAAGACCGTGGCTAAAGCGGTGAGCGCTTCGGTATCGTCCGGCAGTGCGCGCACCACATGCTCCCAGGCTTCGGCGGCACATGTCGTGGCGGTCGAATCGTGGTCGGTCAGGATCTGGCAGGCCCGCGCGAGGTTCCGCCATGCCGGCAAGAGTCCGGGCGCCAGGCGCGCCGCCTGCTGAAAGTCCTCGCGCGCCTCAGCCATCTCCGCGCGCTGGGCGTGGATGATTCCGCGCAGGTTGATGAGCCCGGCTTCCAGCGGATGCCGCGTCAGGGCATCATCGACAAGACGCCAGGCGCCAGTCTGATCGCCTTTCTCGATGGCCGCCTGTATCGTTTCGATGGTCTGTTCAATGCCCGGAGACTGGCTGTACAAGCCCGCCACGGCAGTGAAGAACACGGCCAGCGATGCAGTCCGCATCGGCTCCATTGTATCGTGACGGGATTGTGCGCTCGGGGCCACCGGGCAGGGATGCCAGCACATTTCCGCCGCTGCCCAACCTATAAATCACGGTCAGTCCCGTGCGCCCCACCTCCCGGTAACCGGCGAGCCATGGGCGCAAGTCGGCATATCCCTCGATAGCGAGGCGGGGGTTGAGCGGGCCCAGGCCATCCACGATGAGCGTGGGCTGCGTCCGGACCAGTTCGGCGCGGTGGGCACGCGTAGATTCCGTCTCGACCGGCCGCGACTCGGTCAGATGGCGGTCCGCTGGAACACCCGTGAGCGGCTGCGAATCGAGGAAGCGAGTGGCGGCGGGCAGCTTCGTGTAGACATACAACTCGGGACGGAACCCCCATACAAACAGCGTGTCTCCTGGCGCGCTCCACTGGCGCGCGAGTTGCGCGGCGAGGCGGCTGTCCTGGTCCATTGCGATGTCCACCCATTGGTGCGGCCGGCCGGCGGCCAGGTCGCGCGCCAGCAAAACATATCGGGGGCCGAAGCGCACCAGCGGCACGAGCAGCAGCGCCGCAACGGCTGCGGCACGCCGGCGTCCCGGCAGCGCAAGCCCTCGCGCGCCGGCTAATACCGCTAAGGGCAGCAGAGCGAAGTAGTAGCGTGGAAAGAAGCGCCAACCCGCGGCCACGGCGCCAAACGAAATGGCTGCCCACGCGGCCCAGCGCGCGCGGTCCGACCGCGGATCGCGCCACCAGAACCAAGCGGCGGCGATGACGATGGTGGCGTGAAACCCGAGCCAGTGCACCGTGCGCAGCGCTCCGTTGGCTACCGGGTTTTCGACAAACGTCTGGCCGGCGTAGATGCGCCCCCACTTCCAGACCTGGTCCCAGTATGCGTCGAGCGCCCCCTGGCTTCCCAACCAAAACGCAGCCGCCGCGTTGGGTATCGCGAACCCGGCGAGAAGCAACGGCAGCGCGCGCACGTTCCAGATGGCGCAAGCCGCCAGCACGAAGACGCCTTTGGCGTTGAACAGAAACGCGACGCCGCACAACACACCGCTCCAAAAGGCGCGGCCGCGCCAAGCTAGCCAGACGGCTGCCAGATGCGGCGCCAGCATCAGGAGATCAGCCGCCAGCGGCGTGGCCGACGAGGGGATATCGAAGACCAGAAAAAAAACCAGCAAGCTGGCGGCCCAGCGCTCTTCCGGTTCGCCCCACAGGTCGCGCGCGAACCGCCAGACTATCCAACAGGCCAGCAGCGCGTAAAGGGCGCCGGCCACCCGCAACGGGAAGCCTTCGCGCGCGCCCCAGGCCAGATAGATCGCGGGCAGCAGGGGCGGCTTGTCGAACCAAATGTCGCGGTACAGCACCTTGCCGTGAGCCATTTGCTGGGCGGCGGCCAGCGGCAGCGTCTCCTCGGCCCACAGGACATCGAGATGGCACAGGCGCGCCGCCAGCAGCAGCGCGAATAGCGTCAGGAAGAGGCCCGTGCTTTTCACTTGTGACAGGCTATGGTACCTTGAACCGCGCGGCGATTGGATCTATGATAGGCAAATAAAAGGCGAACAGTGGAGGATATTCAAGAACAACTCGCGGTGCTGCGGCGGCGCATCGCGCGCATCGACCGGAAATGGACTGGAGGCGAACCGCCTGCCCCTCGTCCGCGCCTCCAGGATCTGAGGCCGGCGCGCTATTTCGTCGAAGAATTGATGAGCGGCGAGGTGGTGCACACCGCCTGCGGCGAGCACTTCGAGACCGAGAAGTTGTTCGAGCGCCACCGGCGCCACGGCAGCATGGACATCTCGAACCTCTATGAGCTGCCGCCGGATCTGCTGGACTCGCTCTCGGCTGGCGCCATCAGCGCGTCTCATCCGTCCAAGTGGGCTTTCCTGGATACCGAGACGACCGGCCTGGCGGGGGGCACCGGCACGTACGCTTTTCTGATCGGCGTGGGCAGCATCGAGCCGGCGGGTTTCAGGCTGCGGCAGTTCTTCATGCGCGATTACGGCGAAGAGCCATCCCTGCTGCGGCGGCTGTCCGAGCACCTGGCGCAGTTCGACGTGCTGATCACCTACAACGGCAAGACCTACGACCAGCCGCTGCTCGAGACACGCTTCCGCATGGCGCGCGCGCGGCATCCGTTCGCGCGCATGGAGCACCTGGATCTTCTGTCCGGCGCGCGGCGGCTATGGAAGCTGCGCCTGGATAGCTGCCGCCTGATGGAGCTGGAGAATCGCATTCTCGGCGTGGAGCGCCAGGGCGACCTACCCGGCGAAATGATTCCGTATTACTACTTCGAATATCTGCGCACGCAACAGGCTTTCAAGCTGGTGCCCATTTTCCATCACAACGCCATCGACATTCTATCGCTGGCGTGCCTGACCGCCATTGTGCCCTTTGCATTTCGCGCTCCCGAAGAGACCGCCTTCCACCATGGCGCCGATGTTATCGGACTGGCGCGCTGGGTGCTCCAGGCGGGGCGCCACGAGGAAGCCCTGCGGCTGTTGCGCCGCGCAGTGGATCTCGGCTTGTCGGACGATCTGCTGTTCCGCACGCTCTGGGATATCGGCGCGCTGGAGAAACGCCTGGGCAGACTGGACGCCGCGCTGGCCGTGTTCACCGATCTGGCCGCTTCGCGCAATCCTTACCGGCAACGCGCGTTGCAGGCGTTGGCGATGCATTACGAGCACCGCGAGCGCAATTACGCCATGGCGCTGGAGATGACCCGCAGCGCTCTGGTACTGGGGGATACACCCGTGTTGCGGCGGCGTGAGCAGCGTCTGCAGGCCCGCGCCGCGCGGGGGAAGCTGGCCCTCTGATTTCACAAATTATTTACGAAATATCATACACGGTTGGCGGGGCACTGCTGAATAATAGAGAGCAGGAATGTTCTGTCTCAATGACGTGCCGTGTGTGGAAGGCGACGCAAGCGTGGCGCGCCGTTCGGCGCCGTGGCGGGCGCTGGACGCCGCGGAACGGGTTGCGGCGGCGGGCGGGCTGCTGTTCCTCTCGCCTTTTCTCCTGACCGTGGGAGTCGCTACGGCAGTACTCTCGCGCAATTCTCCACTCATCGCGCATCGGCGCCTGGGAGCCGGCGGCAATCCATTTTGGGTGCTTAAATTCCGCACCATGTGGTCGCGGGGCGCGCGTCCCCGTTGGCGCCCGGGTTTGATCGAGCACATTGAAGACGAGACCGGACCACACGAGAAGTGCGCGCGCGACGCACGCATCTCCAGCCGATTCGCCCGGTTCTGCCGCCGCCACTCCATCGACGAGTTGCCGCAGTTGTTGCACGTGGTGCGCGGTGAAATGTCGCTGGTGGGGCCGCGGCCCATCACCGCCTCCGAGTGGAGGCTCCACTATCAGCACGCCAGCGACGTGCTGGATGTGAAGCCGGGGCTCTCCGGCCTGTGGCAGATTATGGGACGCAACCGCCTGAGCTACGAGCAGCGGCGCGAGTTGGACCTGGCCCTGGCGCGCAACCATTCCCTCAAGCTCTATTTCCAAATTCTGTTGTGGACTTTGCCCGAGATCTGGAACGGGCGCAACGCCTGGTAGGATTTCGGATGCAATGAGCGGCGGATTAGCCGCGGCTCAGTTGCCTATCGCCACGGTCACCTGGTTGGAAGTCACTCCATTAATCTCGACCGTGACTGGGACGGCATTTCCGGTCGGTGTGCCGGCACCCAGCAACACGTCCACCTGATTCTCGCCGACGAATCCGGGCGCGAGCCCTGAGAATAGCACCTGCGCCTTCACGCCGCCGATCATGACTATCGGATTCGTGGGTGTCTCGGCGAAGTTAGGCGCGCCGGGCGATGCGGCACCGCTGGCCGGCTGATTGCTGACCGCCCCCAGTCCAGTACACCAGATGATCAAGGCATGGCCGTTTTGACCCTGCGTACTGATCGAGAACGGATGTGCATTCGAGCCTGGGACCGAGCCGGTGGGCGCGGCGAAGGCATTGTCGGCGTTATCAGTTGCAATGGCCTGGCCGGTCCCTTTCTCATTCACTGTGAAGATGCCGGGAACCGACGCGAGCACGGTGACCGTCTGCGCGGCCGACGTTCCACTAGCGGTTCGAACTACGATGTTCACCGTTCCGCCCGGCATGGATTCCCAAGGGAGCTGTGCATCGATCTGAGTGGGAATGGCGTAAAAAAGTCCGGCGGCTACGCCGTTAAAAGTGACTGAGTTGATGCTCGCAAGCGAGGTGGAGAGCGGAAGGGTGTCCCCCTCCGCGAAACTGCTGGCCAGGAGACTCGTGCCGAAGATAGCTATGATAGATCCGGGCGCGACACCTTGCGCGGCGTAACTGCCGTCGTTCACCACGCCGCCAGGTTCAACTAGGGGGGCTTGCGCACGCGCCAACGAGACCGCCAGCAACATACCGAGAGCCAAACCAGCTGTGCGCATCAATACCCTCCGTTTCGATTCTAGTAGATTGAGTAACCTGCTTCCAAGCCAAAAAGCAAGAATTTACTTGTTTACGGCGTAATCCAGCCGGGCAGCGGTTATGAAGGCGCGGTGCGCAATGCGGCGCGAATGTGATCCAGCGTACCTATTACTTCGGCGTGTTTGCCGCCATCCAGAGCCACCGCCGCAGCAGCCTCCACTTCCGCCTCCTGGGGCCGCGATGCCGCCAGCAGAACCTGTGCCAGCATCCAGTGCGGCTTGAACCAGTTCGGCGCGTAGGCAATGGCGGTGCGCAGGCACTGCTCGGTATGCGGGAAGTCGTTCAGCCGGGCATAATAGGCGGCCAGATTGTAATAAGCGTTAAAAGGGTCCTCCACAGCCGTAGTGGCGCGTTGGGCGGCCATGCCTGCCAATTGAAACGCCTGAAAGCGAACGGCGGGAGCCGCGTGGCTACCCGCCAGCAGCGCCAGCCGCCGCGAATACCAAAGATCAGCGCTGCCGCCGGGCCAGCGCCATCGCTGGTAGTCTCCGTATCGATTGTCCGCATCGCCCACTTGATTGGCATCCAGATCGCGCCGGACAACTACCAGTGCGGTCTCCGCCATCGACAGGCGCACGCCGAAAAGTGCCAGCGCGGCCGCGCAGGGTACGGCGGCCAACCGGAGCCAGCGCCCGCCGCCAGGCTGGGCGGCTCGAGAATCGGCGCGGCCGGTGAGCGAGACCAGCATGGCGATGACGAGGTAGTATGCCAGGGCGGTGGGTAACATGAAGCAGGTGAACTGCTCGCTGACAGTCATTCCGACGAGGCCGGCCGCCAGAGCGACGGCCATATCCCGCCGTGCTCCGGCCGTCGGATTCCGCCAAAGGGTCGAGGCGGCCGCCAGTCCCGCCGCGCACAAGGCCGCCAGCAGAACCGGTCCGGCGATGCCTTGGGAAACCAGCGCATCGAGCACGATGTTATGCGGTGACTCATGATAGAAATCCGGGTAGGCTTTACCGAGTTCCGTGGATTGGAACAGGGCGAAGGCGCCAAGGTAAGTGTCCGGTCCGTAACCTGTCAGCCAGCGCCCTTCGGCCATGCGCAGGCTGTCACGCCACAGCAGAAAGCGGGCGCCGCCGGCGGGTTCCTGAAGGGTCCAGTGGACGCGCGCCCGCAAACGAGCGCCAGCGGGAGACACGTAGAAGACGGCGGCCGCGAAAGCTGCCAGAATCCCGATTACGGCGAGGCGCGGAGTGAATCGCAGGCCGCGCCACAAGACCAGCACGAGCCCCCCTGCCAGCAGTCCCAGTAGCGGCGCGCGCGTGCCGCTCAGAATGATGGCGATGATGCTGGCGGCCGCGGAGGTCCAGGCGAGGTAATTCCAGAATCGGGCGCTCCCTGACGGCCGCGGCTCGGTTGCCGGCGGCTCTGCCGGCCGCCAGCCGGTGATCAGCGCGGCGCACGCAAAAACCACGCTGACCAGCCAGTTGGCAAAATAATCCGCGTGGCCCAGCGTGGAAGGCGGACGCACAATGGCGAAGACACCCTCTCCTACGTGGTAGGCGCGCGCGTCCAGTAGCGGATCCCAGCCGAAATACTGCGCGATGCCATAGATTGCCGCGATCAGGCCACTGACAGCGATGGCGCGCAGGATCACCCGCACGCGGCCGGGCCGGCCCATACAGTGCGCCGCCACCAGGCAGACCAGCGCCAGCGCCGCCAGTTGCGTGATCAGGCCCCAGTACCGCCAGTTGCTTCCCGCCAGCGAGACCGCTCGATTTACGGAAGTCAGCGTAGATACGATCAGCGAGACCGACATCGCGCAAATGGCCAGAACGAACCAGCGCGCCTCGCGCGACCACCGATCAAGCGGTGTGAGATCATCCTTCAGCGCCCACCAAACCAGAGCCGCCGCGGTTCCCAGCAGCAAGCACGCGATCTTAGGTGTAACATCGAAGTAAAAAAACGCTCCCGGGGCAATTGCCAGCGGAATAATGGCCACTACCAGGGCCAGCAGCAGGCTCATATAGGCTACACTATCTCACAGACGATGCCGGAGCCGCTGAACACTTACCGCTATCTGAGTTTCCTGCGCTCGCGCCGGCTATTCATCGCGATTAGTTGCGCCATAGCGGTCGCTCTAGTCCTGGGCATCGACCTGACACGGACGAAACAATACACCGCGGCTTGCCGCATCCTGATCGAGCCGCCCGCCGGGGGAGACAACCGCGGCACGGGTGTCAGTCCAATCTATCTCGATTCGCTTAAGACTTATGAACACTTCGCGGGCAGCGACAGCCTGTTCCAGAAAGCCTCGGACCAGTTCCACCTGCGCCAGAAGTTTCCGGAAGCGCATCTGGAATCGCTGAAGAAACAGATTCTGAAAGTTGGCATGGTGCGAGATACGAAGATTCTGGAAATCAGCGTGACTCTGCGGGATGCCCGGACCGCACACGAGCTGGCACTCTATCTGGCTGATAAAACCGTGGAGCTCAATCGCGGCGTGGCGCAGGATAGCGAAAAGGAATTGACCCGCGCCATGGAGCAGCAGGAGGAGGAGGCGCATGCCCGCCTGGAGCGGAGCGAGACCGCCTGGCAACGCTTTGCCTCGGAGCAGCCCATCGGCACGCTGCAGTTGGAAACGGAGAACGACGGTATCCTGGCGGGCAGCCTGGAGCGCCAGTTGCAACGGACCGAGGTAGATGCGTCCGATGCGCCAGCCGCCGAGGGCGTCGCGGCGCGGGCCAGAGCCGAGACGCTGCGCCAGCAACTCGCACAGTTGAAGAAGGAGTTGGCCGAGCGACATCAGATCCTGGCGCGCCGCCTGGCGGAACGCGAGCACCTGGCCGCCGAACGGTCCGCCAGCCAGGAGAACTATTCGGCGGTCGAGAAGCGGCTCAGCCTGGCGCGCAGTGACTTGGGATATCGCAGCGAACGCCTGACGGTGATCGATCCGGGCATCGTGCCCGAACGGCCTTCGGGGCCGAACCTGATGCTGCACGTACTGGCGGCCCTCTTATTGGGGATAGCCGTGCCGGTGATCTACCTGACGTTGGAATTGAGTTATCGGACGCAGCGTTCCAGCGCCGCGCCGGCCCCGGCCTACACGCTGCCGCTGCGCGCAACGGGCACTGGACGCGATGAGTGACAGAGGGACAGACACTGCCAGACTGAATGCGGCGGGGTGGATCCTTCCTGCTCTGCTGGGCGCCTACGCGGCAATCATCGCGCTGGCTCCCAAGCCGGGAATGGCTCTGGTCCTGGCTGCGCCGCTGGCTCTGCTGCCCCTGGCCTACTGGACAACGCTGAGGCCCGACCGGTGGCTCTTCCTTTTCTTTGCGGCGGTTCTCCTGCTGCCGCCGCTGCCCTTCGGGTGGGGTAATTCGGGGCCGCATCCCTCGGTGGTCTTCATTTTGTTCGGCCTGCTGGCGGGTTTGTTCGGCCTGGGCGGCTGGTGCGTGGCAGGCGCGCCCCTGAATCGCGCGCTTGGGGTATTCTTTCTTGTCCTGCTGGCCAGCACGGCCGAGGCGGTCTTCTACTCCGGCGCCAAAGTAGGGCTGGGCAGCCTGGTGCGCGTCATGCTGTTCGGCATTTCCGTGTACGTGTTTTTCTACACGGCCTACTCTCCGGCCGCGCGCGCGCCACACGATGTCTTCGCGCAGGTGCGCCGGCTCTACTGGATCGCGGTAGCCGCCGCATTGTTCGCGTGCGTGGATTTCTATTTCCAGCTTCCGGCGCCCGCCGGCTTCGGCCAGCAGTACATCTGGCTCAGGTCGGGAGTCTACCGGCGCGCGCAGGGTCTGTTTTACGAAGCCAGCACGCTGGGCAATTTTTGCGTGTTCTTCCTGGTGATGATCGCGGCAGCGCTGTTCGCGCGCCGCCAGGAGGCCCCCATCGCGCGGCTCTGGTTGTGGCTGGGCGGCGCGGTCTTCGCGGCGGCGCTGGTGCTCTCGTACTCGCGCGGATCCCTGCTGAACGCGCTGGTGGCCCTGGCGGTCCTCATCTGGTTACACCGGAGCCGTATGCGCTGGGGACGGCTCGTACTGGTGGCCGCGGGCTTCGCAGTAGCCGCCCTGCTGGTCCTGCGCGCGCTGCTGCCGGCGTTCACGTTTGCCTACCTCATGCGGGTCTCCGCATCGGTACAGTATGTCTTCTCCGAGACCGAAGGGCTGCTGTCGGGACGCGTCGCCAGCTGGCGCGCGGTGCTCGAATTCCTGGCGCAGCATCCCTGGCACGCACTGTTCGGCATCGGGTACAAGACTTTGCCGTACACGGATTACCTGGGCGCCAAAATAATCACCGACAATATGTATCTCAGCCTGCTGGCCGAGACGGGGATCGCCGGCCTGGCCGCGTTGATCTGGCTCAGTGTGGAGATCCTGCGTTCGGCGCGGCGGGCGGCAGGTTCGACGGATGCGCGGCGGCGCTTCTTTGGCAGTTGGATTCTTGCATTCTGGGCCGGGCAGGTAGTGCAGATGTTCACGGGCGACCTGCTCACCTACTGGCGGGTGCTGCCGCTATACTTCTGGGTGTTGGCGGTGGCCATTCGCGATGAACATTCTCTGCCTTGACCAGTTCGGCGAGTTAGGCGGCGCGCAGCGCTGCCTGCTGGACCTGTTCCCGGGGCTGATCGGCCAAGGCTGGGGCGTGCACCTGGCCGCGCCCGACGACGGGCAGCTTGCGCAAAGAGCCCTGGCGTTGCACGTCACGGTGGATCCCATTGTGTGCGGGCCCTATTCCTCAGGCTCAAAAACGCTGGCGGACATGGCGCGCTTCACGGCGCAAACGCCCCAGCTGGCGCACCTGATACGGGAACTGGTCAGGCGTTATGCCGCGGATCTGATTTACGTGAACGGGCCGCGCCTGCTGCCGGCCGCGGCACTGGCGGCACACAAGGGTCCGCGCGTGCTGTTTCACGCGCACAGCCTGCTGGGCGGATCCGCGCGCAGGGTGGCGGGCCGTTCGCTCGAAGCCGTGCGCGCCGCCATGGTGGCCTCCTGCCGTTTCGTGGCGCTGCCGCTGCTGGCGTATTCCGGCGACCGCGGCATCCGCGTGGTGTACAACGGCGTGAGCCGCATGTCGCGGCCCGAGCGCGGGCCGGCGAGAGACGAGCTCCGTATCGGAGTAATCGGGCGCGTATCGCCGGAGAAAGGCCAGGCGGACTTTGTGCGCGCGGCCCGCCTGGTCCACGCGGCGTCGCCGGAATGCCGCTTCGTCGTTTGTGGAGCACCGCTTTTTTCAAATCCGGCGGCGGTGCGCTATTACCAGGATTTGCAAGCCCTGGCCGAAGGCTTTCCGGTGGAATTCACGGGCTGGAAGGAAAATGTGGAAGACGTACTGGCCGCGCTGGACCTGTTGGTGGTTCCATCGGCGGCGGTGGACGCCACGCCGCGCGTCATTCTGGAAGCCTTCGCGGCCGGTGTGCCGGTCATGGCTTTTGCCGCCGGCGGAATCCCGGAAATTGTCGAGCCAGGAGTGACCGGCTTCCTTGTAGAGGAGCGCTCGCCTCAGTCACTGGCGCTGGCGGTGCTGGATGTGCTCGACGCACCACAGCTCCGGCGCCAGGTGGCCGCGCGGGCCTGCGCCAAAGCCCGCGGCGAATTCAGCCTGAGGCGCTATCAGGCGCAGATGGTGGAAGCCGTCGCGGCGGCCGTGCGCACGCCATGAGCCCTTAGGGCACGGCGCCGCGCGCATCAGGGATTCAGCGTAATCGTCGTGCTAGTACTCTCGTTGCCCAGGGTAGCGGTAATGGTTGCGGTTTGACTGGACGGGATGGTTCCCGCCGTGGCGGTGAATTGCGCCGAGGTGGCGCCGGCCGCCACTGAAACGGAGGCGGGCACGGAGAGCAGGCTGCTGGAACTGGCCAGCGCGATGGTGGTGGCGCTCTGTGGCACCGTGGTGCTCAGGGTTACCGTGCAGGTGGAGGTGCCGCTCGAGTTCAGAGTACTGGGTGAGCAGGCGACCGCGGACAGAAGCGCGGTGGCAAACACCGGTATGGTGACGATGTTGCTCACAAAGGAGCTCTGGGCGATGGTCAACTGCGCCTGCGGATTGGTCTTCATGGACGCGTTCAACTGCAGGTAGACCTGGTAGATTCCCACCATGCCCGGCGCCAGTTCGGCGCGCAGCACGTTAGCGGTGGTATTGTCGATCAACGCTGAAACGAACTGGGCCGACTGTGGCGTGTTGAATGCCGGGCCCTCGTAGGGCTGGCCCGAGAGGACGTATTGATCGATGGCGGGGTTCAGGCTGGGAACGCCTAACCCAGTGGCATACACCAGGATATTTTCTCCCGGAATAGCCGGGTTGGCAACAGTCAGGGGGGCGCCGGCCGTGCTGGCGCAGCAGAGTAGCGCACCCACACCGGGGCTGGGCGGCGCCGGACCGATGGAAGTCAGCAGGAGGCCCGAACCGGTGCTCACGCCGGATTGAAAGGCAATTCCGTTGCCGGCCGCGCCGGGCGTCCGGGCCTGCAACAGGATGCGCGAGAACTCGCTCGATGGCGTGGCGGTCACATGCGGGTCCTTATTGAGCATGGCTACAAACGCCTGCTGCACGCTGTACAGCGAGTCGCTGGCCTGCACCGTGTAATTGTAGATGCGGCCGCCTGTGCAGCCCGTGGGGGTCGAACTGGTGGGGGTCAGCGCGGTGCTGGATCCGATGCAGATTGACCCGATGTTACCGCCTTTGATACTGCCATCCACCGAGATGACGCCCGTGGCGTAATTCGAGCTATGGTACGCCAGCGCAGGCGGCTGGCAGGGCGTGAGAGAGCAGGTGCCCGCAAATATGCCCGGATCGGCCGGCACGATGGTCATGGCTACGGTATTGGTGGCGGTGATGGCGCCATCGTTGCGTTGAATACGGACCCAGGCGTTCGCGGTGCTGGTGTTGCTGAACTGAAAAGCGAACGGCAATTGCGCGTTGATCTGGGTGGGCGAAACGAATAGCAGGGGCGACTGCACGCCGTTGAAATAAACTTCGACTCCTCCCAAGGTGAGAGGCAACTGTTTGACGCCTGCTGGCGCCACGGCGGTCTGGTCGCTCAAGGTGGTCCCGGGCGCCGCCAGAAGCGAGACCAGGCTTCCCGGAGCAATGCTGGCCGCGCTGGAACCACCGGAAAGGTTGGCGGATTGGGCGGTGGCGGTGATCTGCGCGTTGGACGAGTAACTGACGGTCACGGTCACGTTGTTACCGGCGCGTCCGGGTGTTCTCGCCGTAAGCACGACTTCGTTCGTCAGCGTATCGGCCGTAGCGAACACGTTGGGATCTCCCTTGCCGGCGTTGATTAGCGCCACCAGGCCGTTAACGATGCCGGCGAAGCTATCGCCGCTTTGAACTGTATACGCGTAAGGGACGGTGGTGGTGGAGGTGGAAACACCGATCGTCAAGGTCAGCTTGTCGCCGGACTTGATAGTGCCGCCGATTGTCACGGTATCGACCGCATAGATGTTCAGACTGGCCGCGTTGCGCACCGCGTTATAGGGCAGATCCTGCTCCGCCGGGGTGTAAACCAGGATGCGCTGGTTGTAGGTATCCGCCACGTACAGGTTAGTGCCGTCCCAGGCAAGGGAGAGCGGTGCGTCCATGGTGTCGGCGCCGTCGGTGGGGGCGTCGGATACGAAATCGGTCTGGCCGAGGACCTCATCCGCGGCGGCCGCGTTGCTGGTCGGGATGGTGTTGTAAATCAGGACACGATCGTTGCCGCCGTCGGCGACGAACAGGCGCGTGCCATCGG